>ERZ888423.471-NODE-471-length-40517-cov-18.829222_pt1 | contig 40517 bp, 32 predicted proteins | sample MGYA00520523_ERZ888423 | MGnify/ENA primary metagenome ERZ888423 (study PRJEB32303, sample SAMEA104408611) | aquatic metagenome | biome: Brackish water; feature: Pelagic; material: water | place: Baltic Sea | collected 2014-06-08T10:24:00 | depth 30,27 m ... | reverse complement strand
TTTATACGTTTATTTGCTTCAGCTATTCCGATATCTGCTGGGTCTCCGGCTGAGGAGCCATGTGAACCACAAGCATTGAGATAGATGATCAAGGGTTTGTATTTGAATTGAATTCCATCTACGATATCTTTGGCCATGACAAACTCATTGATATACAAGCCGCCAAACTCGCCATCAAAACCGCCATTGCTAAAGCCATGACCCGTGTAGATAAAAAACGAACAGTTGTTTGCCTTTGCTTTGATGTCACTCCATCGTGCATTAGGGTAATAAAACTTGTAAACAAAAATACCGTTTGCCTGAAAAATAGTAGCCAATGAATTAAGATGCCCAACCGCGTGGCTTTGGGCGTCATTTCCTACAATAAGGACGGCCGTTTTTTGATTGGGCAAAGGCGTTTTTTGTCCAAAAATGAAGGTAAAAAACAGCGTAAAAATAAAGAGACAGCTTAGTTTCATATGGCTTGATTTAAGGGGTGCGTACAATTCAAGTAGGGATGTTACATATCTCTTTTTAAGTGGTAATGATTTTTTTGGATTTTGTTACTACCTTAAGATCGTTAAATAACACAAAAATGTTCGACGAAAAAACGAAACAAGCTTTAAAAGCTTATGTATATATGTTATTGGATCCAAATACCAAACAACCTTTTTACATAGGCAAAGGACGAGAGAACAATAGGGTTTTTGAGCATATTGCCTGCGCTTTGAGCGATACAGAACAATCTTCATTGAAATACGACAAAATTCGGGCAATACAAGAAAGTGGCCATGTAGTTGAGCATGTCATTGTTCGGCATGGTCTTTCAGATAAAGAGGCTTTTGAAATTGAGGCTGCCCTGATTGACACCTTGACTTATTGCGGCTCTATGCTCACCAATGAACAAGGAGGACATCATTCTATAGACAAGGGGTTAATGACTTCTGACGAGGTCATGCGGCTATATAATGCACAACCATTAACCGAGCTAGGTAGTGACTGCATCCTTATTAACATCAACAAAACCTATGAGCGCGGTCACGGCGTAGAACCAATTTACAGAGCAACTAAAGAAACATGGCTCATTAGCCCACATCGAATTCCACATATTAAATATGTACTGAGTGAATATCGGGGTTTAGTAGTAGAAGTCTTTGAGGTAGAAGGTTGGTATCAAAAATTAAGGCCCAAGAGAAAGCGAGTTATTGATGCCCAGGGTCAAAAAGTTTTTACTGCCAACGGTAAGCCAAAAATGGAGGTCATTGAGGTATATGGTTTTGGTTTTAATGGCCATGTGGCTCCACCTATGGCAAGAAATTTATACATCAATAAATCTGTTGCCGAGCATAAGAAAAAAGGTTCAGCGCAAGTCATTCGATTCAATTTATAAAAGGTATTCAGTACCCTCAGTATGTCGAGAACTTACTAACTTGCGCCCCAATTCTTATGCATATGCAATGAACCCAATCAATCCGAAATCTGATTTAATTTTTATTCTTGTCACCATTTGCCTCGACTCGATTGGTTTGGGCATTATTATTCCATCGTTTCCAACCCTGATTTCTGAAACGGCTCATGTGCCGCTGGGTAAGGCTTCGCAATATTTTGGTTGGGTGATGGGTGCTTATGCTTAAAGGTTTCGCGAGTTTATACTAAGGTTTTACAAGATAGGGTTTAACTTTCAGGTTCATCTTCTAGCCTATTACGTCTAACAAACCAAACGCGGTTGCCCGATCTGATTGACCCTCCATAATTGACTATTATTGTATCTTTATGTACAAACCTCATTGAACCTGTTTTAGAGAAGTATTGTTTAGTTCGATAATAGCTTTGTTGAAAAACTCTAGGTTGTAGTTTATAAATACCAGCGCTATCGTAACAAATGTTTCTGTAAATTACATTATTCTTAGTCCAACCACTTTTTGTTTTATTGCTCTTTGCCTGAATTTTGTTTCCTTCGTTTTCCCCCTTCCAATTGTCAAAAACTTCTCGAGTAAAGTATACTTTTTGTCCTATCATTCCTTTAAAGGATTCCCATTCAAATCCTAATAACACATTATCCTCGTAGTATTCAGTTACTCTAATAAATAATTCTGAAGGAATGGTTTTGTTGTTGTCGATTATTCTATAAAGCATATTCATACTATCCATATCAACTATTTTTTTCAGCTCAATGTATAGGGCATTGTGAGCATAGTTAATAAGAGAGGTATCGTTCACATATGTTGTGAGGGTCGCTGAATACATTGGCCAAAAGTGATCCTTAACCATTGCGGAAACGCATTTTTTCTTCATTACTTTAGCTGAATCGTACCACTGTTCTTCTTTTGGAAGCAGTCTGTCGAAATAATACATTGCGCTATCATATTTCTGCGCTATATATAATTGTTCTGCTTTGGTATAGGTTTCTGGTGCTCCTCCGCAACTGGTTATAAGTAACAAAAGTGCTCCACCTAAAATTAGTAGTAACTTTTTCATAATAGTGTTTTTTTAAAATTAATTAAATTTATCGGTTCAGTCCTGCAAATACTGTATTTAATTTTGGTTCAACACCTTACGTTTCATCTTCAGAAACCAGTTCCATTGCAATTTTTATAGTAACAGGCAGTGTATCAATTTCATCTAGCGTTAATAAGCAAACACAGGCTAGTGTTATGCCGGTGAGGTATTTTTAATAGAGTAAATTTCTTACTATTTTCCATCTAGCAGATCCGTTTTGAGGGAATCAACAGTAAAGGACATCGTTAGTCTATTAAATATGGATAAATTAACCGGATATCATGTTAAATCATTAGACCTTGAAAATAGATTTGAAAATGGGGATTCTGACATTTTAGCCAAAATCCCCACTTTGGTGGTCCCACACGGGCTCGAACCGTGGACCCACAGATTATGAGTCTGTTGCTCTAACCAACTGAGCTATAGGACCGGTTTGGACAGTAAAAGTAACGGTTGTTAACTTTTACCAAACATTGGCGGCAAATTTAATCATTTTAGGCAATATTTGGCGTAACTTAGAAGGAAAAACCAATATTATGAAAATCAATTTACTTGAATTCTTGCCTTATATTGTCGTTGTTGTCCTATTGATTCGAGGAATCTTCTTTGTGGTTAAACAACAAACTGCAGCCATCATGGAGCGCTTCGGAAAGTTTACAGCGGTTCGTCAATCTGGTCTTCAAATGAAAATTCCACTTATCGATAAAGTGGCAGGGCGCTTGAGTTTAAAAATCCAGCAATTGGATGTAATTGTCGAAACCAAAACCAAAGATGATGTTTTTGTCAAAATTAAAGTTTCGGTGCAGTACAAGGTATTAATGGAAAAAGTATACGATGCCTTCTATAAACTCGACTTTCCGCATGATCAAATTACGTCCTATGTATTTGATGTGGTGCGTGCAGAGGTTCCAAAACTGCGCCTAGACGACGTTTTTGAGCGCAAAGACGATATCGCTAATGCGGTTAAGTCCGAGTTAAATGAGGCCATGTTAGAGTATGGTTACGACATCATCAAAACCCTCGTTACAGACATAGACCCAGATCAAGAGGTTAAGAATGCCATGAATCAAATCAACGCCTCGGAGCGCAAGAAAGTTGCGGCACAATACGAAGGCGATGCGCAACGCATCTTGATAGTAGAAAAAGCCAAGGCCGAGGCAGAAAGCAAGCGCTTACAAGGGCAAGGTATTGCCGATCAGCGCAGAGAAATTGCCAGAGGTTTGGAAGAATCTGTAGAGGTATTGAATCGGGTGGGTATCAATTCTCAGGAAGCGTCGGCGCTTATTGTTGTGACCCAACACTACGATACTTTGCAATCTATTGGCGCGCATACCAATTCTAACTTGATATTGCTTCCAAATTCACCTCAGGCCGGTGCAGATATGCTCAATCAAACAATAGCATCGTTTACGGCATCCAATCAGGTGGGTGAAGCTATGAAAAGTGCCAACGCTAAAAAAGAAAAAGGTGCCGCTAAACTGAAGCCTTCCGACGAAGCGTAAGTTCTGTAATTTCAGGGTAAATTCCTACACGCCCCGGAAAGCCAAGGTAGCCAAAACCTCGGTTCACGTAGAGGTATTGCTTGCCAACTTGATATAAACCAGCCCATTTAGGGTATTTGAGAGAAACTGGACTCCAGCGAATACCAAAGCGCTCAATGCCAAACTGCATGCCGTGTGTATGACCCGAGAGTGTTAGGTCGATGTTTGTGTCTAACACCTGCGCATCAAAATGGCTCGGGTCATGGGATAACAAAATTTTAAAGGCCTCTGACGGGACCTCAGATAGGGTTTTCGTTAATTTTCCACTTTGGCGAAAAGGCGCTTTGCCCCAGTTTTCTACACCGAGTAGCCAAAATCCTTTTTCGAGTTCAACGGCTTTATTCAGTAAGGGCGTCCAACCTACCAGTTCGTGCATCCGAATAAGCTTCTGCAAATTAGCTGTTTTTTCATGATCGTGGCCCCAGGAGATGTAGTCGCCGTAGTCGTGGTTGCCCAATATGCTGTATTTGCTTTTTTTGACTTCAATTTGAGAGAAAAGCGCTTCCCAACCTCTGAATTCATCTGCTGTATTATTCACCAAATCTCCAGTAAAGAGCAGGTAATCGGCATTTCTGGAGTTGATCAAGTCAATGGCTTTTTGAACTTTGTGGGTTTGCCCGTAAAAACTACCGATATGTACATCGGAAATTTGTAAAAGCTTGACACCATTCATGGCTTCAGGTAGGTGTTCAAATGTGAGTTCAACGGTTCTGACTTTCCAGTTCCAACGGCCGTAAAAGATACCGTAAAGGATGGCGATAAAGTGTAAGCCAGCCAAACTGAAGCCAATATTTCGAGCAGGTTCGTATTGGAAGGATAGAAAGAAGAGGCCAGGGATGAGGTTAACAATGGCGGGTAGGGCCAAAGCCACAAAAAGTCCAAATATGGAAAAGCCCAAGCGGTAATTGCTGCGCATTTTGACATTGCGAAAGCCCCAAATAAAAAGCCCGATGCTGCCTAAAATGACACCAAGGTGTAAGAAACCAAAGGAGGCAAGATATACATTAGGTATACTCCAGATGGCTAGTAAAAAAATCCATTCGGAGACAACAAGAAGGAGCAAAAAAAGGAGAAAGAGCATAGTTGGGTTACATCCAAGACCCGCCTACAGCAATAATGTTGGGTTGGGCGAGGTATATTGGGTAAGTTTCTTCGGTAATGCCGCCTGTAGGGCAGAATTTAATGTGAGGGAACACCTGCGCATAAGTTTTGATCGCCCCTAAACCACCAAAAAGGTTGGCCGGGAAAAACTTAAAGGTATCCCAGCCAAATTGGATACCTTCTATAATTTCACTTGGGGTAGCAACACCCGGAATGAAGGCAATCTTACTTTTTTCAAAATATGGGGCTAAGGTGGCACTGAGGCCAGGGCTTACCATGAAATCAACGCCGAGTTCGATAGCTTTCTCAATTTGCTCCACTTTGACGACCGTTCCCATACCAATGGAACAGCGGTCGCCGTAAAGTTTTTTAGCCAAGGCAATGCAATCATAGGCTGCGGCTGTTCGCAAGGTAATTTCTATGCAAAAAATACCACGTGTTATAAGCGCATCCATTTTAGGTACGACTTCTTCTGTACTGTTGAAGGTCACTACTGGAATGGTCAGATGCTGGGCAAGTACGTTTCGGATATCGTTTTGAGCCATATTGTCAATTTGACACAAAGGTCGTGATTTTTAGATTATGGCAACACAAACCATTGTTTTTCTTCGGAATCTAGTTGCATTTGCTCGTAAACAGCAGCAATTCTGGGGCTCAATTGACCATCTGGACAAAATTGCAAGATGTTAAGGGTTCTTTCTTGTTGTTGTCCTTTGGGGTGGATTTTTTCAGAAAGCTGCTCAATTTGTTTGAGTGCTTTTTCAAATTTGGCTTTGCGCGCTTTTTCAAATTTTTCTTCAAGTGCTTCAATTTGTTTTTGAATGCGCGTGAGTTCAGCCGCTATCATTTTTTTCTCCTGAGGAAGTTCAAGATGGACCAGTTCAGAAAAGTTATTTTTATAATGGATCCAGGATTGTTGTAGCTTATTATAATCGGGTGTTTGATCGCCTACTTGTTTGAGGTACTGTTCTTTAAGGGCTGTCTTATCGGAAATAAAATCTTGTTTTTCAAAGCCAAGTTTTTGGATGAGTTCTAAGTCTTTTTCTTGAAGTAAAATGCCGCCGGCACGTCTAACGGTTAACGGAAAAGGAAGGTCAAGTGTTGCAAAGGCCAATGGGAGTTGCTGCCAGTAGGCAATTTCACTTGGCCCGCCAATGTACGCCAAGTTGGGTAAAATCCATTCTTGGTAAAGTGGTCTGAGTACTACATTTGGCGATAGTTGCGCACTATTTTCTTTATGGAATGGAAACTGTGTGGGTTTCTCTATCCTCTCTCTTTTCTCATTATCGAGTAAAAAAAGATTTGATTCTTTACTTTCAATTGGTGTGTTGAGCCCTTGTTCTTCAAGTGCTTTAGATTGCTTTATGACGGCATGATGGATATCATGGGTGTACAAATCTTTTTCCCAAATTGGCCATGCGCTCTCTTTCAATGGTGTGTTGTCAGCATCGATGATAACGAGTCCATAAGCCGAGAAGAGTTCATGCACGAATTCAAAAAAGCCTATACCATAGTTTGGGTTCTTGAGTTTTTCTATTAAACGATGAATCTCACCATCTGGTTGGTTTTGAAACTTTTCGGCAAGGGCTTGAAGCAAAGGTTGTAAATCGTTGGTGTTAAATTGGCCCACTGCTCCTTTTTGGTTGCTTTCCCAAGTCCATTTTTGACCAAATAGTAAAAAACTCCTGATTTCCTCGAAGTCGTGGTCTTCCGAGGCTATCCAGTAAACAGGCACGAAATGTTGCTCGGGAAATGCAAGCTTTAGTTCTTCAGCCAATTTAATGACGTGTAAAATCTTGTAGATGAAATACAAGGGGCCCGTCATTAAACATAGTTGATGGCCTGTAGTGATGGTATAAGTGTTGGAATCTTCTAAAAGATTTAAGTTGCTTTTTAACTTTTCTGAAACCGTAAGGCTTTTATATTTTTGATGCAGGACTTTCGTGAGGAGCTCCCGCTGGGCAGCAGCATAACTTTGCTTTTTGAGGGCAATTTGTTGTTCAAACTTTAAAAGGAGCTGCTTGTCCATGCTTACATATTGCGTCGGTACTGTCCGCCTACTTCAAACAAAGCATTGGTAACCTGACCAAGAGATGCGACCTTACACGTTTCCATTAGTTCTGCAAAAATATTCTTGTTGAGCACTGCTGCTTCTTGTACTTTAACAATACCGTTGCTTGCTGCTTCTCTTTGTGCTTCGTGCAGGTTAGAAAGCATGCCAATTTGGTATGCTTTTTCCTCTTCGGTTGCTCTAATGACTTCTTTTGGTAAGATCGTTGGTGATCCTTTAGAACTCAAAAAGGTATTGACCCCAATGATCGGGAATTCGCCCGTATGCTTGAGTGTTTCGTAATACAAAGACTCTTCTTGAATTTTAGAGCGCTGATACATGGTTTCCATGGCTCCCAATACGCCGCCGCGTTCAGTGATTCGGTCAAATTCGGTGAGCACTGCTGCTTCTACGAGTTCGGTTAGTTCTTCAATAATAAAAGCACCTTGCAATGGATTTTCGTTTTTAGCCAAGCCAAGCTCGCGGTTGATGATCAGCTGAATGGCCATCGCACGGCGCACAGATTCTTCGGTTGGCGTGGTAATGGCTTCGTCGTAGGCATTGGTATGTAAAGAGTTGCAGTTGTCGTAGATGGCGTATAGTGCTTGTAGGGTAGTGCGGATATCGTTGAAGTCTATTTCTTGTGCATGCAAAGAGCGCCCAGAGGTTTGGATGTGATATTTAAGCATCTGTGCTCGTGCATTGGCGTCATATTTTTTTGCCAAGGCTTTGGCCCACACACGGCGTGCCACACGACCAATGACCGCATATTCTGGGTCAATGCCATTCGAGAAAAAGAAAGATAGGTTAGGGCCAAATTCATTGATATCCATACCGCGGCTGAGGTAATACTCTACGTAAGTAAAGCCGTTGGCAAGGGTAAAGGCCAATTGGGTGATAGGGTTGGCGCCTGCTTCGGCAATGTGGTAACCAGAAATGGAGACGGAGTAGAAATTGCGCACGCCATTGGTAATAAAATATTCTTGAACGTCACCCATGAGGCGCAAGGCAAATTCTGTAGAGAAGATACAGGTGTTTTGTGCTTGATCTTCTTTTAAAATATCGGCTTGAACAGTGCCTCTGACTTGCTTGAGCGTATCGGCTTTGATTTGTGCATACACTTCTGCTGGCAGCACTTGGTCACCGGTGACACCCAAAAGTAGGAGGCCGAGGCCATCGTTGCCTTCAGGAAGTTCGCCTTGGTAGGCTGGGCGAGCAGATCCTTTTGCTTTGTAAATGGCTGCAATTTTAGCCTCTACTTCAGCTTCAAGTCCGTTTGCCTTGATGTATTTTTCACAATTTTGGTCAATAGCCGCATTCATAAAATAAGCCAAAAGCATAGGTGCCGGTCCATTGATGGTCATGGATACGGAGGTAGCCGGATGGCTGAGGTCAAAACCAGAGTAGAGTTTTTTGGCGTCGTCAAGGCAACAAATAGAAACGCCGGAGTTCCCGATTTTGCCGTAGATGTCTGGGCGCAAGTCGGGGTCGTTGCCGTAGAGTGTGACGGAGTCAAATGCCGTAGAAAGGCGTTTGGCGGGCATGCCTAAAGAAACATAATGGAAACGCTTGTTGGTGCGCTCTGGGCCACCTTCTCCGGCAAACATACGCGTTGGATCTTCGCCTTCGCGTTTGAAAGGGAAGAGGCCAGCGGTATATGGAAATTCTCCAGGTACATTTTCTTGCAAAACCCAGCGCAAGATGTCTCCCCAACTTTGGTATTTTGGCGTAGCTACTTTTGGGATTTGTAAATGCGATAAAGACTCGGTGTGGGTCTGGATGCTCAGCACTTTATCTCGAACCTTGAATTCGTAAGTCGGATTTTTATAGGCTTTCTTTTTTGCGTCCCAATTTTGAAGGATTTCCCAATTTTTTGGGTCAAAATTGAGTTTTTCTGCTTCAAATGCTTCTTGTAAAGATTTGATAAGGCGGTCTTTGTCTTCTAGCGCTGACGTTTGAAGGGCATCCATAGAAAGGTGGTAACCATAGAGTTTTTCTGCGACGGCTACCTGATGGTCTACCCACTTGTCGTAGGAGCGGTTGCTTTCAGAAATTTCGGAAAGGTAGCGCGTGCGTTCAGGCGGAATCACGAACACTTTTTGAGACATCTCGCGGGTAATTGTAAACGTAGATTGGAGGTCTCCGCTCGTTTTTTGAACGATGTGGTCCATGATCACTTTGTAAAGGGTGTTCATTCCGGGGTCATTGAACTGCGAGGCGATGGTGCCGTATACAGGCATATCATCGACTTGGCTGTCCCAGAGGTTGTGGTTGCGTTGATATTGCTTGCGGACGTCTCTGAGCGCGTCTAGGGCTCCGCGTTTGTCAAATTTATTAAGGGCTATGACGTCGGCGAAATCGAGCATATCAATTTTTTCTAGCTGCGTTGCGGCGCCGTACTCGGGCGTCATGACATACAAAGAAACATCGGAATGGTCTAGAATTTCGGTATCCGATTGACCAATACCAGAGGTTTCTAAGATAATAAGGTCGTATTTAGCTGCTTTCAAGATGGAAATAGCCTCAGCCACATGCTTGGAGAGCGCCAAATTGGACTGGCGTGTGGCCAAAGAACGCATGTAAATACGTGGGCTTTTAATGGCGTTCATCCGGATGCGGTCTCCGAGGAGTGCCCCACCAGTCTTTCTTTTGGATGGGTCTACAGAAACCACCGCGATCTCTTTGTCGGGAAAGTCAATTAAGAAGCGGCGCACGAGCTCATCTACTAAAGAAGATTTTCCGGAACCACCCGTACCTGTAATACCTAGAACCGGGATGGCATTTTTAGTTCCGGCGTCGCGTAGTGCATTTAAGAGCGCCGTGTTTTCTTCGGGGAAGTTTTCGGCTGCACTAATGCAATGGGCAATAGCAGGTATGTTTTTATTTTCGATTTGCGCGAGGGTTTCTAGCGCGCTTTCAGCTTTGGCTTTACCTACAGCAAAATCACACTTTTGAATGAGGTCGTTGATCATGCCTTGCAGGCCCATAGAGCGGCCGTCGTCGGGGTGATAAATGCGCGTAACACCGTAGCCTTGTAGTTCTGCAATTTCCGAAGGCAAAATAGTACCGCCGCCACCGCCAAAAATTTTAATGTGGGGTGCGCCTTTTTCTTGCAATAGGTCGTGCATGTATTTAAAGTATTCCATGTGGCCGCCTTGGTAAGAGGTCATGGCAATGGCTTGTGCATCCTCTTGAATTGCACAGTTGACCACTTCTTCTACAGAGCGGTCATGGCCAAGGTGAATTACTTCACAGCCGGTGGCCTGAATGATGCGACGCATAATGTTAATGGCGGCATCATGACCGTCGAAAAGCGCCGCAGCGGTTACAATGCGGATTTTATGTTGTGGGATATAAGGTTGAACCTGTTCCATAGGGGTTATTGATTGATGGGCAAATTTAGGTTTTTTTCAGCAACTTCAACTATTCACGATTTTCTCAACAATGCTCGCTACAGCAGGACAAATCAGCGTATTTTGGGCCGTTAAGTCCATGATTTGATACATGTTTTTGCGGTCTGTGTGCGGATATTCACGGCAGGCGAGAGGGCGGTCTTCATAAACAGCGCAAGTGTTGTCTGGTAATAAGTTGAAGCAAGGAGACGTTTGAAGTACGTAATCGTCGTCTTCATCGAGTTTCAAATACTGCGCTACCAATTGGTTTTCTTTGATGCGCAAGGCCTTGGCCATCCGACGAATGTCGGCTTGTCGAAAGATAGGACTTGTTGTCTTGCAACAATTGGCACAGCTCAGGCAGTCGCGCTTGGCAAATTCTGTTTGGTGGGCATTATTAAAGCGCTGGTCTAAATCTTTGGGCTTTTGCTTGTTCCACTTGCGCAGTTTTTGTTGATTCACCCTGAAGTTCGTTTGGGCGAGCGCTAATAATTCTTTATCGCTGGCGGCTAAATCTTTCATTGTTCTGCTAACTTTGTACGAAGATACAATCAAAATGGAATTTCCGCAGTTTAGAAAACTCGAGAATGGGAGGTCACTCTACAAAATCACTGCCCCTGATCAATTCATTGAACTGCAGCAAATCGGCTCCAATTGGTTTGTATATACTTTTGAACTACAGCAATTCCCCGACTTATTGCGCTTGCAAGATATGCTTTCATGTCAAGTGCCTTTTGAAGTTTTAGATGCAAAACACTTTAATCACATTCACCAACAAACCACCCAACCCAACGTTTAGCAGTTTTGAAAAACACAGCACTCATTACCGGCGCTTCTTCCGGGATCGGAAAAGAATTTGCACGTATCCATGCCTCCAAAGGAGGAGATTTAATTTTAGTGGCCAGAAGAATAGAATTACTTAACCTTTTAAAAGACGAACTCATTGAAAAGTATAAGGTCGCAGTTCAAGTCATTCAAAAAGACCTCAGCGTGGTGGGTTCGTCGCAAGAATTGTACAATGAAGTAACGCAGAAAGGTTGGCAAGTTGACTACCTTTTTAACAACGCTGGTTTTGGCGGAAAGGGTACATTTTTAGAACGCAACCTTGATAACGATGTCGAAATGGTGCGCTTGAATGTCATGGCTTTATTGAAATTGACGCATCTTTTTGGAAAAGACATGAAGGCGAGAGGAAAAGGAAAAATTTTACAAACGGCTAGTATAGCAGGTTTCTTACCTGGCCCATATCAAAACACCTATTTTGCTACCAAAGCCTTTGTGGTATCGCACACAAAAGGGCTAGCATATGAACTCAAAGGGACGGGTGTGAGTGTTACTGCGCTCTGCCCAGGCCCGGTAGCAACGGAATTTGCAGAGGTTGCTGGCTTTGGCAGTTCCAAAATGTTTGAGGGCGCTTCGAGTGCCGCAAAAACTGCTCAAATAGGGTACCGCGCTATGGAGCAGGGCAAGGTCATTTGCATCTCTGAGTTTAAATTCACGCTCTTGATCAAAGCGCTGATGCCTTTTTTACCGCAAAAAATGACCGCTTCAATCATCGCTAAAATGCAGCAATCCTAAAAGTTTTCTTTGTAGCTTTGTCTTATGTTGAGCATTCCACTTTTTTTGAGCGACGTCGCTGGCTCCGAAGTAATTGTCATTGTACTGGTGGTTTTGTTACTTTTTGGTTCCAAAAGTGTGCCAGGTATTGCAAAGACGCTAGGTCAGGCAATGTATCAAATACGTAATGCCACCAACGATCTCCAACAAGAAATTCGCAAGTCAGGACAAGAAATGAAATCTGACCTCAACCTAGATTCCGTACTCAAAGAAACGGAAGAGGCACTTGTTCAACCAATAGATCAAATGACCACCGACATCGACAACACCATTCACTACGGCAGCATGCCAAAGCAAGTCAAACAACAAGTTACTGCCGGAAACCCAATTGAGGAACCCCAAACAAACCCAGACGCATGATACAAGTAGGTATTATTATGGGCAGCAAGTCAGACTGGCCAATTATGCAAGAAGCTCAACAAATTCTCATTCAGCTTGGAATAGAGGCTGAAGCTGAGGTCGTTTCTGCACACCGCACACCAGAAAAGATGTATGCTTACGCCAAATCTGCGGCTTCTAGAGGCATTAAAGTGATCATTGCCGGAGCAGGTGGCGCAGCGCATTTACCTGGCATGACCGCCTCCATGACAACCTTACCAGTTATCGGCGTTCCAATTAAGTCTTCTAACTCCATAGACGGCTGGGATTCCATTCTTTCCATTCTTCAAATGCCGAATGGTATTCCTGTGGCAACCGTTGCACTAAACGGGGCAAAAAATGCGGGCTTATTGGCTGCGCGTATTCTTGGTGCTTTTGATGCACAGCTTCAGTCCAAACTAGATGCCTATATGGCAGATATGGCTCAGCAAGTGCAAGACGCTAAACTTTAGTCAAAACTAATTTACTTATACGGAGTGTCGAGCCGTCCTTACTCGTAAAGCAGGTACTTGCTTCGCGTTTGGATAAACGCTTCTAGGCCGGGCTTCCAAGTTGCTCTAATTTCTTTGGCAGACCAACCTTTATTTAGTTGTTCTTTTAATGTTGCAGTGCCTGCCAATCTGTTAAAGAAGCTTGGTTGGTCGATAAACGTAATGGAGTCTCCAAGTAATTCTTTGGCGTTGATGAGGTAGTGGAGATTGATTTGATAGGGTCTCTTGGCTGTACTTAAGTTGAGTTCGATTCCTTGACATAATTTGTTCACGTGCATTGGATTTTTGGCCCCTTTTGTCGGAATAGGCACGAATTGATAGTTGCCTTCAGGAAATTTTGGGTGGCCGTATATTTCAAATGGTTTATCTGTTCCGCGCCCTACACTTACCGTGGTAGCCTCAAATAAACAAAGGCTAGGATATAAAGCAATAGCCGCATTTGTTCTCAGATTTGGAGAGGGAGAAACGGGGAGGCTATACGGGATTTTGTGTTTGTAATTTTTACAAGGGATAACCCATAGCTGACAGCGTTTACTATCTGAAAGCCAACCTTCTCCGTTGATCATCATGGCGTATTCGCCGATGGTCATGCCATATACAATTGGAACTGGGTGCATGCCAACAAATGACTTGAATGGTGCTTCTAGCACCGGACCATCGATGTAGTGTCCATTTGGATTGGGCCGATCCAAAACAACCAACTGTTTATTGTTTTCAGCACAAGCTTCCATGACATAATGTAGGGTGGAGATGTAAGTAAAAAAACGAACTCCTACGTCTTGAATATCATAAATAACAATATCGATATCGTCCAATTGCTGTTGAGAAGGTTTTTTATTTGATCCGTAGAGTGAAACCAAAGGCAATCCGGTTTTATCGTCGGTGCTGTTCCCAATGTGCTGACCTGCATCGGCATCACCTCTAAAACCATGCTCCGGCGTGAACACTTTGACAACATTGAGCTTTAAAGCTAATAGTGTATCTAGGAGATGCACCCCATTGACCACAGACGTTTGATTGGCTACCACTGCAATGCGCTTACCTATGAGAGAGTCTTTAAAGAGGTGCAGACGGTCAATGCCAAGTTGGGGTGCTGAGATGTTGGCTTTTAAAGGTGAGGGCGTTTTTGTACTTACTTTGAAAGACTGAGGTAGCTCTTCAAAAACAATGGTTTCTTCACTGAGAACCGGAGCGGGTATAAAGACCTTAGCTTTGAACAAGCCGTAGCAGCTTAGTAAAAATGAAAGCAACACGACAGAAGCCAAAAGCTTTGTGTATTTTTGGGTCTTTAAAAACGTACTGTTGTCATTTGAGCGCTTCATATCTTCTAGGCTAATTCGTCAAAAGCACCTCGGGCTTTGGGTTTCCCGGCCTGTGCTTCGAATTTCTGTAATTAGTATCGCGCTGGCTATTTTGGTCAATTCCTTGACCCTGGCCATAGTGCGCGGGTTCCAACAACAGATCAAAGATAAAATTACGGGTTTTAATGCTCCACTTTTCATTTCAAAAGCAGGTTCTTCACATATTTTTGAAGCCGAAGCAATTGATCGACGCATTCCTTTTCTCTCCGAGCTCAACCAAATACCGGGTGTTTCTACAATTCGTCCGGTTGCATATAAACCTATTTTATTGCAATCTGCGCGTTTCAATGATACGATTCAAATTGCGAGCGGAAGTGATTCTACCGTGCAGCGCCAAGATATGTTGGGACTCATGCTCAAAGGCGTGGACCCGCAATACGATTGGACTTTTATCCGTACCCATTTGGTCAAAGGAAGGCTTCCAAGGAAGGAAAATTTAAATGAAGTTTTACTTTCATTGACAACTGCTAATATGTTAAATATCAGTTTAAATCAAGATATTTCATCCTACTATATAAAGCAAAAGCCAGTTTTAAAGAAACTCAAAGTTGTTGGAATTTACAACACGGGTTTTGTAGAATACGATCAGAAATTAGTGATAGGCAATTTGGTACTCTTGCAACAAATGAACGATTACGGCACTAAAATCATGCTGAGGCCAGTAATTGAGAAACAATCTTTGGTTGTAAAAATTGAGGTCCAGGGCGACGCAACTAATTTACTTTTTGATTGGGGCTTAGGGCCTGACGTATATACAGCCCATCGGTTTACTGCACTCAAAGATACGAGCTTAAAAGTTGTCGCTTTTCGCTACAAATACAATACAGAACAATTAGAACCAATTGACAGCGCTACACTTCAAATTAAAACTCCTAAAGGATTTAATTACAACGATATTTCCTTTACGGATAACACACCCGTTTGCTTGGTCGACGGCGCCGAAATTCAAGAATTTGCTACACAAAAAGGTCCACTTCGATTTCGCTACAAAGATGGCATTGGCACGGGTGCAAATTTCATATCGGGCTTCGAAGTGGAAATAAAAGATTTTGACAAGCTTTCAGAAGTCGAAAAAGCCTTAAAAAATGCAGTGGAAATGCGTCCTGTTAATCAGCATTTGTTACAGGTGAGTACGATTCAAAAAACGGAAGCTGACTTGTTTTCGTGGTTGCATTTTTTGGATTTTAACGTATTGATTATCATATTTTTAATGATTGTTATTGGAATAATTAATGTAGGTTCTGCTGTACTCGTTTTAATTGTAGTTAGAACCTCATTTGTTGGTTTGCTCAAATCCTTAGGTGCCAACAACCGCTCCATAAGGCGTATTTTTTTACATCAGGCAGCTTATCTTTTGCTGCGCGGCCTTCTCATAGGTAATGTACTTGCTCTTACACTTAGCTGGCTACAATACCATTTCAATCTCATTAAGCTCAATCCAGAAGTGTATTACTTAGATGCTGTCCCGATCGAGCTTAGTTTTTGGAATTTTATTTTGATTAATGTTTTGACCTTTTCTACTTGTATGGCTGCCTTATTGCTGCCGAGTAGTGTGGTTTCGCGTATTTCACCTATCAAGGCTTTGAAATTTCAATGAGTTGGTTTGTAGGACAAGAAGTTGCTGTCTTAAGAGAGGCAGGTATTTTTAAGGTACTTGCCATTGAAGAAGAAAGTCTTTTACTCGAAGACGAAAACGGCTTCACTTACCGCTACATGAAATTAGAAGTGGTCTTGCGGCAGCCAATCAATACCGATAAGCTCTCATCAAAAGATCTGGAAGCTAAAAGCCCAAGTGTATCCAAGAATGTTGCTGCGTCAAGAGATCGTAAGTTGCCCTTGATTGACCTTCATGCCGAGGAGTTATCTATTCCAAGTCATCTTTCAGCGCACGACGTTTTTTTGGCACAAATCAGTGCGTTTAAAAACTTTTGCAACGGGCAGGCGCAGCGTCGAAATACCAAATTTATAGTTATTCATGGTGCGGGCGAAGGTAAATTGAAGCAAGAAATTCGCCAGATTTGCAATGGTGCAGTGGGTATCTCTATCCACGATGCACAGTGGAGCAACGGAGCGGTAGGCGCTTCTCAGATAGAATTATTGTTAGGCCAATTCAAAGGGTTTTAATTCAAGCCTACATAGCCCGGTTTACCTTTTGGAATATCGAAAATCCAGGTGTAGTATCCGATATAGTGTGAACTAAAATACCCAAGCTTGGACCTAAATGCGCTAGGAAAACCAATGTGTGCTGCTGGCGTTAAACCTCTAATACGCCATTGGGGTGCCACCCCGTCTTGCTGGCAGGGTGCATGCCGGTGCGGCCCATAGAGTTTAGTGCCATACTGAAATACACTCGGCCATAAATGTACAGGCAGCCATTTTCCTTTGGGATTTTCTGGCGCTATGGCACAATAAGAGCCAAACTGTATCTTCCCTTGCAGTACGCGGCCCATTCCCATAAAATAGGCATGTCCCATGCTATGGCTAACGGCATAAAGTGTATCATTTTTGGGGTCATTCCCATTGTTTGAAAGCTCCTGAAGTAAGTTTCTACCGGCTTGCATACCAGCTAAATAGCGCTTTCTAAAACCTTCGTAATTTGGAACAGTCGCTAGTAGTGAATAGGTCCTTACTTCTTGTTGATTGGCAATTGTTGTTGTTGCGCAGCTATGTATGTCTTTGCATGGCTGCGGATATAGTGCAGCGCTACTAATAAATTTGATTAGTGATGTATGATTCGAAGTCTTTACGCTGTGGTGGCCGTCGGCAAAATATGTTTGATTGATTTCAAATCTTTGTTGAATAGGGGCGATAAATTGCGATTTGGGCCAATAATTATAAATGTCGGTCTTAGCGATTAAATTTTTCGAACGAGGTCGCTCAAGGCCTTTATTGTTAATGGCCTGCAGTGCTTTCTCTGGATCTTGTTGGGTAGAGACGGGTCGGTAGCCATTGATGCATAATAAGATGCGCTGCGCTCTATCTTTTTTTTCTTCAAAAGGAACAAGTTGTCGGTTGTGAAGATGAAAAATCAAGGAAGTGTCTCGTCGTTTTGTTCTTTTTTGCCGAATGATAATGATTTGTTCTTTGGCTTTGCTGCGCAAGGAATCGGGGTGTGCCTTAAAAAACCTTTTATCATATTTGTAGTAGAGTGCACCTGATTGATCTTGTTCAAAATATAGTACAGGTAAAGCCTGCTGCGTATGCCACTTTTTGCTGTTTTTTCGATACAATTGGAAGCGAATAAGCTTGCTTTCTTTTGGGAGAAAATACGTGCGTTCATGACGGCTTTTGTCGAGATCGGCCAATGTTGCATTTTCAAAGTCGGTAAGTTCATGAAAGCGAAAGTGAATTTTCTGATTGTAAAAATCGATGGCCCAAATTGCAAAGGCATTGCCTGCAAGAACGGCACACCACAAGAAAATTTTGAGCAAACGATACGACCAACGCCTGAAAAATCTGCTTTCTGCAATGCGCTTGTTGATCTTTTTGAAGGTAACAATCTGCAGTAAGATGGTCAGAAGTAAAGCTAGAAAATGAAGGATGGTCCATTCAATGCCCATCCAGGTGTAGCGGATTTTGAAAAAAGGGTTGTTTGGGTCTTTGTATTGGAGAAATTGATTGCGCTGTTCCAACAAATAGAGGCCGTGATTGGGACGAGCTGCATTTTGAATACTACCGTCTTTGTTTTCGGTCCAGGCAAGGTGTACAACACGGCCGTTGTCGGCAAAAAGGGGAGAATTTCCGAGAAAAAAGAAAAGTGAAAGAAGTAAAAACTTGTACACTATAAGTGCATGAAATTCTTTTTGGCCAATAATTCATCCTCAGACTCGCGGTAGTCTGGGTCATCGACACAACAATCAACAGGACAAACCGCAGCACATTGTGGCTCGTCATGAAAGCCTACGCACTCCGTACATTTTTCATGGGTGATGTAATAAACATCCATATTCACCGGTTCAAAAGGGTGGTCTGCAGCAACGTCTTGGCCATCAAGGGTTTGAATCAGGCCTTTAAGGGTTGTGCCGTCGGCGAATTTCCATTCGGCGCCGCCTTCGTAAATGGCATTGTTAGGGCACTCGGGCTCGCAGGCTCCGCAGTTAATGCATTCGTCGGTGATCATGATAGCCATAAGTCAATTTTTTGTGCAAATATAACAACGACTGAGCGAATCTTTTGTGCGCTACCCGACAAAAATTTTAGAAAAGCGTACTTTTGCGCTGTGAAAAGAAGTCAAATCATTAATTCTTTTGCAACGCTTGGATCAGTTCTTCAAGCGATTGCCAAAGATAAACACCGTCCTATTTATTGTTCAAGCCAAGATTGGGAGTTGCTCCTTGAGCTTATTCAAAGAGAGCAGCATTACAACGGTTGGTTCACCCAAGAAGTCATTAAAAATGCGTTTAGCGAAATTTCAAATTGGTTGGTCATCGAAGAGCTGGAGCATTGGCTTTCCGCATATTCTTTCGCTGAAGAACCCAAAACAGTAGCGCTCATCTTGCCCGGCAATCTTCCGCTGGTAGGTTTTCATGATTTTTTATGCGTGTTGTGTTCAGGGCACAAGGCCTTGGTCAAGCTGAGTAGCGAAGATGCACGATTGTTACCCGCTTTGGCTAGATTGCTCGTATTGTTTGATCCAGCTCTAGCGTCTCGAATTGAATTCGTGAGCGGCAAACTGTCAGACTACACTGCTGTAATTGCAACGGGATCCAATAATAGCATGTTGCATTTCAAGCAATATTTTGTCAAGAACCCGCACTTATTAAGAGGACATCGTACATCAATAGCCGTTCTTGATGGAACTGAAACACCAGAAGAACTCACTGCACTTGGTCAAGACATCTTTCAATATTTTGGAAAAGGTTGTCGCAACGTCACGCAATTGTGGATTCCTGAAAATTTTGAGCTCAATCGGTTTTTTGAGGCTATCTTACCATACGCCGACGTCATCAATCACAAAAAATACGGAAATAACTACGACTATAACAAAGCGGTTCACCTCATGAATCAAGTTCCGATTCTCGATAATAACTTCTTGCTTTTGAAAGAAAACAACGAATTGCATTCGCCGTTAAGTATGCTTCATTACCAACGTTATTCGTCATTTAAAGAGGTTGAGGATTTTATTTTAGCCAATAAAGACCAAATTCAATGTGTTGTCGGGTATGGCTATTTGCCCTTTGGTGCAGCGCAGTGTCCGCAATTAAATGACTACGCCGATGGCATTGATACCATGCAATTTCTTGGTAACTTTGCCTGATGTCTCTCTTAGAAAAATTCATGATCCGTTACAAAACACCACAAGAAATTGAAATCATGCGTGAAGCTGCGCAAATTGTAAGCCGCACTTTAGGTTTGGTTGCTCAGCACATGAAGCCAGGTGTAACACCACGTTTCTTGGATCAGCTTGCCGAAGACTACATTCGCAGCCAAAACGCTATTCCAGGCTTTAAAGGCCTCTACGGTTGCCCAAGTACCTTACTCATTTCTGTCAATGAACAAGTTGTACATGGCTTGCCAACAGATAAACCCATCCTAGACGGTGACATCGTTTCTGTCGATTGTGGCTCTCTTTACAAAGGTTACTACGGCGATCACGCCTATACTTTTGAAGTAGGAAATGTGAGCGACAAGAAAAAACAATTGTGTAAAGTCACCAAAGAATGCTTGTATCTGGGCATTGAACAAGCCAATACCGCCAACCGCATAGAAGACATCGGCTTTGCCATTCAGCAACACGCAGAAGCACACGGCTATGGCGTCGTTCGCGACCTCGTTGGCCACGGCTTAGGTAAAGAACTCCACGAAGAACCTCAAGTACCCAACTACGGACGTCGTGGTCGTGGCAAAAAAATCCAAAACGGCCTCACCATCGCCATCGAACCCATGATCAATATGGGCACTGAAAAAGTCGAAACCCTCGACGACAAATGGACGATTGTTACCGCAGACCGCCTGCCAAGCGCTCACTTCGAGCACAACATCGCTGTCATCGATGGCCAACCGGTCATTCTTTCCACCTTCGATTATATTTATGAGGCTTTGGGTTTATAAGCACTCAAGAAATGAAACATAAAAAAAGCGCCCTTAAGGCGCTTTTTTATTTGATATAAGAATTTGAATCTTATAAGTGAATGACTTCGCCGTAAGCTGCAGCAGCGGCTTCCATGATGGCTTCTGACATAGTAGGGTGAGGGTGAACGGTTTTGATGAGTTCTTCACCTGTTGTTTCTAATTTGCGAACGGCAACGAGTTCCGCAACCATTTCGGTAACGTTGGCACCAATCATGTGGCCACCAAGTAATTCGCCGTATTTGGCATCAAAAATGAGTTTGACAAAACCATCTTTGGCACCAGCAGCGCTGGCCTTACCTGAGGCAGAGAATGGGAATTTGCCCACTTTGATTTCGTAGCCAGCTTCTTTGGCAGCTTTTTCGGTCATGCCGACAGAAGCTACTTCCGGAGAGCAGTAAGTACAGCCTGGGATGTTTCCGTAATTTAACGGCTCTGGGTGGTGTCCGGCGATTTTCTCGACGCAGATAATGCCTTCAGCAGAAGCAACGTGCGCAAGCGCAGGGCCAGGAACGACATCGCCAATGGCGTAATAGCCTGGCAAATTCGTTTGGTAGTAGTCATTAACTAGAATACGGCCTTTGTCTACGACAATACCGAGTTCTTCAAGGCCGATGTTTTCGATGTTGGTAACGACGCCAGCTGCTGAGAGTACGACATCGCATTCAATTTTCTCTTCGCCTTTTGCCGTTTTGATGCTCACCACACAGCCTTTACCGCTTGTATCTACAGATTCTACTGAAGCGTTGGTCATGATGTTGATACCAGACTTTTTAAAGGATTTTTCAAGTTGTTTAGATATATCTTCGTCTTCGACTGGAACGATATTGGGCATGTATTCGACAATCGTTACTTCTGTACCGATGGCGTTGTAGAAATAAGCAAATTCTACGCCAATGGCACCTGAACCTACAACTACTAATTTCTTTGGTTGAGCAGAAAGGGTCATGGCTTGGCGATAGCCTATAATTTTGGTGCCATCTTGAGGCAAATTGGGTAATTCTCTCGAGCGTGTTCCTGTCGCGATAATGACGCCTTTGGCTGCGGTATAGGTGGTTTTATTGCCGCTTTCGTCTGTTACCTCTACAGCTTTTCCTGCTTTGAGAACACCGTTGCCTTTAAGGACGTCAATTTTGTTTTTCTTCATTAAAAATTGAATGCCGTTAGACATGCCGTCAGCGACATCGCGGCTGCGTTTGATCATGGCATTGAAATCAGGGCTACTCTCTTTGACTTTAATGCCGTAATCTGCAGCATGTTGCAAGTATTCGTATACGTTGGCGCTCTTTAGCAGCGCTTTGGTTGGAATGCAACCCCAATTAAGGCAAATACCGCCGAGCGATTCTCTTTCTACAATTGCAGTTTTAAGGCCTAACTGAGAGGCGCGAATGGCGGTGACGTATCCGCCTGGGCCGCTACCCAAAACAATGATGTCGTAACTCATTTTTTGAAAGTTTTAAGTGACAAATTTAAGGCGAAAATTTGAAAGAAGCTATCCGATTAATCGTTACTTTTGTCTCTGAATCCTTAATACGCTATGGAAATCAATCACCAAAAAGAAGCTACGCTAGAACAAGCCATTGATTTAGGCCTTCGTGCCGACGAATTTGAACAAGTCAAAGAAATTCTTGGTCGCACGCCTAATTTTACTGAAACAGCTGTATACTCCGTCATGTGGAGTGAGCACTGTTCTTATAAAAATTCAATTCTTTGGCTCAAAACATTGCCAAAAGATGGGCCACAAATGCTCGTGAAGGCTGGTGAAGAAAACGCTGGTTTGGTAGATATCGGTGATGGTTTGGGTTGTGTTTTTAAAATTGAATCTCACAACCACCCAAGCGCACTCGAGCCCTATCAAGGGGCGGCAACGGGTGTAGGTGGCATCAACCGCGATATCTTCACAATGGGAGCACGCCCAATTGCGCAGCTCAATTCATTGCGCTTCGGAAACATAGAAGAAGCACGCACCAAATGGTTAGTTAAAGGCGTTACCAAAGGCATAGGCGACTACGGAAACGCTTTCGGTATACCAATTGTAGGTGGAGAAGTTTTCTTCGATGCGTCTTACAACACCAACCCATTAGTCAATGCTTTTTCTGCCGGAATCATCGATACCAAAAAAATCATATCAGCTACAGCTAAAGGCCCGGGCAACCCTGTTTTTATTGTGGGCTCTGCCACTGGCAAGGACGGAATTGCCGGTGCTGCTTTTGCCTCCAAAGACATTACTGAAGATTCCGCCAACGACCTTCCTTCGGTTCAGGTCGGAGATCCGTTCATGGAAAAACTATTACTAGAGGCAACAATGGAGCTCTCGCTAACTGATGCCATTGTCGGCATGCAAGACATGGGTGCTGCAGGCATTACCTGCTCAACCTGCGAAATGAGCGCAGCGGGCAGCGTAGGAATGGAAATCTACCTCGACCGCGTTCCAACCCGTCAAGACAACATGTTGCCATACGAAATCCTCTTATCAGAATCGCAAGAACGCATGTTGGTAGTGGTTCAAAAGGGCAAAGAACAAATCGTCAAAGACATTTTTGATAAATGGGATCTTCATGCCGAAGAAATTGGTCACGTAACCGACACCGGTCGCATTCGTTACTTTATGGATGGTGCGTTAGTTGGAGATGTACCCGCTGAGTCTTTGGTTTTAGGAGGAGGTGCACCCCAATACAAGCGAGAATATACGGAACCTGCCTATTACCAAGAATACAAGAAATTTGATATTTCACAAGTTGTGGAGCCTACTGACCTCAAAGCGGTTGCTGACGCCATGCTTGCCTTGCCAAATATCGCTTCGAAGCGCTGGGTCTACGAACAATACGACTCCATGGTCGGCACCCGCAACATGACCACCAATCGCCCTTCAGACGCCGGTGTGGTCAATATCAAAGGAACCAACAAGGCCTTGGCTATGACCGTCGATTGCAATTCTCGTTACGTCAATGCCGACCCTGAAATTGGCACCATGATCGCTGTGTCAGAAGCTGCCCGAAACATTACCTGCGCGGGCGGAAACCCAAGTGCCATTACCAATTGCCTCAACTTTGGCAACCCTTACAACCCAGAATCTTATTGGCAATTTGTTGGCGCCATTAAAGGTATGTCAGCTGCTTGTCTGAAATTCGAAACACCAGTAACTGGCGGAAACGTCTCTTTCTACAATCAAACGGTCATGAACGGTAAAGAAGTACCGGTTTTTCCGACGCCAACCATCGGCATGATCGGCATTGTTCCGGATAAAGAAAAGGTCATGACCCTAGATTTCAAGCAAAAGGGAGATGTCATTTTTCTGATTGGCGACTACATCGAAGATATCTCTTCTTCTGAATACCTAGCCACGTATCACGGCGTTAAAGCGTCGCCTGCTCCTTATTTTGACCTAGACAAAGAATTTGAAATGCAGCAGGCACTCAAAGGTGTTATTGCCGAAGGATTGGTCAATGCTGTTCACGATGTCTCGGATGGAGGTTTATATGTAAGCCTCATCGAAATGTCTATGCCAAGAGATTTGGGTTTTGATATTGTCAGCGATGCAGATATCCGCTTAGACGCCTTCTTATTTGGCGAAGGCCAAGGCAGAGTTGTGGTTTCGGTAACTGAAGAACAAGTTGAAGATTTCGTTGAATATATGGTTGCAACAGGAGTAAATATTACCTTGCTTGGGCACGTTACCAAAGGCAAACTTCAAATAGATGAACAACATTATGGCTTTATTGCCGAGGCAAAAGCTATTTACGATAACGCCTTAGGCGCACACTTAGAAAAATAAATATGGAATACAATACCACGCGTGGTCCGTTAATTTTACCCGAATACGGACGAAATGTGCAAAACATGATTGCACATGCAATGGAACTTACCGATCGCGCAGAGCGCAACCGCGCTGCTCAAGCCATTATTGAAGTAATGGGGCAACTCAATCCACATTTACGCGACGTAGAAGATTACCGTCACAAGCTTTGGACACACCTTTTTGTGATGTCCAACTTTGAGTTCGATGTAGATTCTCCTTACGATAAACCAAAACCTGAGGTTCTCAACGAAAAACCGCAGCGCATGGTTTATCCTTCGAGTAAAATTCGCTATGGTCATTATGGCAAGTACACACAATTAATTCTAGAGGCTTCAAAGGAGGTTACTATTCCCGAAGAAAAAGAATTCCTCAAGACCACAATGGCCAATTTCATGAAAAAACAGTTTTTGGCCTACAATAACGATACGGTAGAAAATCATGTCATTGCTCAGCAGCTTAAAGAACTATCCAAAGGCGACCTCGTGTTAGAAAATCCAGACGATTTAGTCAATACCAATACCTTGCTCAAAACAATGGGTATCGGTCAAAATCTACAGAAGAACGCACGCTTGAATAAGCAAAAAAATAATAACAAGTACAAAAAGAAAAAATTCATCAAAAAATAAAGCATGGCTTCTTTTGAAATTTATGGTGGTAAGCCACTCAAAGGTGAAATCATACCGCAAGGTGCAAAAAATGAAGCTTTGCAGGTGCTTTGCGCCCCCTTACTGACTCCAGAAAAAGTTACAATTTCCAATATTCCGGACATCATAGACGTCAACAAGCTCATTGAGTTGCTGCAATCAATGGGTGTCAAGGTAGAAAAAGTAGAAAAAGGGACGTATATTTTTCAAGCGAAGGAAATCAATTTAGCTTACCTCGAAACGGAAGATTTCAAAAAAAGAGCTTCAGCATTGCGAGGTTCCATCATGATTGTTGGGCCTTTGTTGGCGCGCTATGGTCGTGGGTTTATCCCTAAACCTGGTGGCGATAAAATTGGCCGTCGTCGTCTAGATACCCACTTTGAGGGCTTTGCTTTGTTGGGTGCCAAATTCAATTACGATGCAGGTGAACACTTTTATTCTGTAGAAGGAGCTGATTTAAAAGGTACATATATCCACCTCGACGAAGCATCGGTTACTGGCACTGCAAATATATTAATGGCAGCTGTAATGGCTGAAGGTGAAACCACTTTCTATAACGCTGCATGTGAACCATATATTCAGCAGCTTTGTAAAATGCTCAATGCAATGGGTGCGCAAATCACCGGAATAGGCTCTAATATGCTCAAAATCCACGGGGTTAAGGCACTCGGGGGCTGTTTTCATCGCATTTTGCCCGACATGATTGAAATCGGCAGTTTTATTGGCCTTGCCGCCATGACCCAATCCGAAATTACGATCAAAGACGTTTCCTGGGACAACCTCGGCGTTATTCCGAATGCATTTCGCCGCTTAGGTATCAAACTCGAGCGTCGTGGTGACGACATCTTTATTCCTGCACAGGAAAAATACGAGATCGAAACCTTCATTGATGGCTCTATCATGACCATCTACGACGCGCCATGGCCCGGGTTTACACCCGATCTCTTGTCTATTATTCTTGTGGTGGCTACCCAAGCTAAGGGTTCCGTACTCATTCACCAAAAAATGTTTGAGTCACGCCTCTTTTTTGTTGACAAGCTCATCGATATGGGTGCTCAGATCATTCTTTGTGATCCGCACAGAGCCACGGTAATCGGTCTGAACAGAGAGCATAACTTAAAAGGTATTGAAATGACCTCCCCAGATATTCGTGCAGGTGTATCCCTATTAATAGCGGCACTTTCTGCAAAAGGGAAGAGCGTTATTCACAATATCGAACAAATTGACCGCGGTTACCAAGATATCGAGTATCGTCTCAACAATATTGGTGCCGATATCAGAAGAATCGGATGAGAAAATCAGGCATCCTCGTCATTGTTTTAATAGCAGCTTTTGCCTGTTATGCGCTTTGTTTTCGTCAAGAAGCTACTCCAAGTCTTCCTCAAGATACCACTGCCCCAGAGATTGCTTTAGTTTCGTCCAAAGGAAAGATACTCAAGCTATCGGATTTACGTGGTAAAATGGTTTTGGTAGACTTCTGGGCCTCTTGGTGTGGACCCTGCAGGCAAGAAAGCCCAAATGTGGTAGAAGCTTACAAGAAGTACAGACAAAAAGAGTTTCTGAGCGCAAAGGGCTTTGAAGTCTTTAGTGTGTCTTTAGACAGAGACGAAGCTGCTTGGAAGCAAGCAATCAGCGCTGATCAACTCGTTTGGAAAAACCACGTCTTGGACGCAAAAGGTCTGGCTGCTGCAAATTATCAGGTAGCTACTATCCCTAGTGCTTTCTTATTAGATGGCAATGGTGTTGTTGTAGCGAGCGGAGCCGAATTGAGAGGCCTCAATCTTCATATTACCCTCGATAAATTCCTCAAGTAATTAACTAGATTCGGTCGAGTACATAAAGAATGAGCTCGTCCATTGCCTTCGTAATTCCGGTAGAGAATATTTCTTGAGGCCTATTGGCTACGCCTAAACAAATACTTGTGCACGCATGCCCCAATGCGTTGCCGAGCGCAAAAATTGCGGAGCTCTCCATTTCAAAATTGACAATTTGTTGTCCGTTGTGATCAAATTTACCAAGTGCTAGGTGAATATTTGGCATCTTACTGGCCAATCTTAAAGACCTGCCTTGAGGGCCGTAAAAGCCTGAGCTCGTTACGGTGATTCCTTTTCTAACTTTAGTCGAATTGAGTTTGTTGACCATTTCAGGATGCGCCTCACTTAAATACGGATTAACACCCTTAGGAAACGAAACCTGGCTTAGTACTTCATTGAGGAGCATTTGCTCGTTTAAACTAAATTGGATGGGATAAAAATGGGCAATGTTATCAAGGCCGAGTGCGTGTGTTGACAAGACAAATGAATGAATGGGCATATCTGCTTGGAGCATGCCGCAGGTGCCAATCCGAACGATCTCTAAACTACGTTGCTTGTCTTTTAGTGTTCTTGTTTTCAGATCAATGTTGACCAACGCGTCGAGTTCAGCCATACAAATATCGATATTGTCTGTTCCAATACCGGTCGACAGGACGGTGATGCGCTTTCCTTTGTAGGTGCCAGTGTGCGTTACGAATTCTCGATGTTGAACCCGGCTGTCTATTTGATCAAAAAAGCGAGAAATTTTTACTACGCGATCTTGATCGCCAACGAGAATTACGCGCTGGGCGAGTTGCTCGGGTTGAAGACCTAAATGATAGACTGCTCCATTTGCATCAAGTACCAATTCTGTGGCTGGAAACTGCATCGTTCGGAGAGCTTGGAAAAAATTAAAGTGAACCGAAGACTTTCATTAATAAATCGTTTACTCTGGCCGCGGGATTTTGCCGGATTTTATCCTCTTCTTGTTGAACGAGGGTAAACAAACCAGCAATAGCCCTTTCTGTAACGAAAGCGTCGAGGTCCGGATTGATTTTTTCACCACCTGTGAGCGCCATGGCTTGATTGTATTTGGTGATGAGCGGATTCCATTGTGCGGTGAGGCTCACTTTTGCCGTTGCCTCTTTTACTTTCGGAAGAAAAGCAGTGTAGAGCGCCTGACTCGTTTGATTTTTTAGAAATGTGGTAGCAGCTCCGTTACCTCCTTTGAGAACCCCAAAGCCATCTGTAACACTCATATTTAGTATGGCTTGGGTAAAAATGGGCAGCGCTTCTTTCACTGCTTCTTCTGCTGCTCTGTTCAGGGTTGTTTCGAATTTCGCTACTTGGTTGGCCATCCCTAATTGAAGAGCTTTATCCTTTACTTTAAGCGCATCAGGTGGGAAGGGAAGTCTAATTTGGGTGTTTCCTAGAAAGCCATCAGGAACTGAACTTTGGTTGACCGCATTTTTTATACCGATTTGTAAGGCCTCACGCAAACCGGCAACAACCTCATCGTTAGTCAATGAAGGTTTTTGACCATTAGGAATTTGGGTAGGTAGCTGGGCAGGGATTTGTTTAACTAAGCCTTTGATGTTTTGTCCGCAGGAAGATTGCACAAAGCCAATGACCAATAAAAGAACTGTATATATCGATTTCATGTATTAACGAATAACATGAATCATGCCAGTTTTTATCGTTTTACCGTCGGTGTCTTTGTCTTTGAACCATGCTTTCCAAGAGTAGGTGCCGGGTTGCACTTTGACGCCGTTGTAGTAGCCATCCCAAAATCCTTTGGTGTCATAGGTTTCCCAAATGACCTCTCCCCAGCGGTTGAAAATTTCTAAATGAAAGTTTTCGTAGTCAATTCCTTCTATATAAAACGCCCAAACTTGGTTGTGTTCGTCGTCATCTGGGGTAAATGCAGTAGGTGCATAGAAAATAACATCAGAAACTACATCGATATCAATAGTGATAGAGTCTGAACAGCCATCTACAGTGGTTACGGTAAGTGTGATAGGATAACTCGCCATTACGCCTTCTGGGTAGGTGATTATGGCGCTAGAACCATTGCTTGTAATTTGAGTAGCACCTGGTGAAGTCCAGTCGTATTGCGCAATGTTTCCTGATGAAATATCGTTTGTTTGAACAGTTGTTTCAAACCAGGTCACAGGGTTTTTAGAAAGTGTAAAGTTGGCTGTTGGCATTGGCGTAACGGTCAGTAAATCATCGAAGAAACCGTTGTAAATACAACCGTGGATAGAGGTGATGACGACAGATAAGTCGTAGGTGCCGGGTTGAACAATGGTATGAAAGAGGTCGTCTTGATTTGGTAAATTAAATTGATCTCCGTTAGAGAAGGAATAGGCAGTAGAAGCGATATCCTGACCATTTGTGGATACATTGTGTAATTCAAAATTACCTGGCGTACAAATTTGGTTGTCCACAGGTGTGATGATTGGAATGATATCTTGCGGGAAAGTGATAGTCATGCATTCAGTGGTGGTAGGTGAACCACAGGCCTCGCTAAGGGTAACACAATAAACCGTTCCAGAATTGAGTGGATCAACGGTAATGTTGGATCCGTTTCCAATAGCAATGCCATTTTCTGTCCAAGAATAGGTGTAGGTTGTAGAACCTCCAATTCCTGTTGCATTGAGTACAATGCTAGCTTCCGAACAAATCATGGTGTCTTGGGTCAGGAAGGTAATGTTGAGTGGACTAGGTTGATCGATGTTGATAGCAACAGTTTGAATACAACCGTTGGCATCGGTAACGGTACAGGTATGTAGTCCTGGACCCAAGTCTAGTGCTGTAGCGCCTAGTGATGCGGAGATGTCCCAATTGTAAGTATAGGGTGCAGTCCCTTGGGTTACATCAATTGTTGCTTGTCCGTTTGCAATAGTGTAACAGTTGGCATCGACAATATTGATCGGATTGAGGACCATAGCGGGTATTTCAGTTACGGTAACATAGATGGTATCTGAACAACCGGTAGTGTTAGAAGCATAACACCAATGGTTGCCGGCACTCAAGCCTGTTGCCGTTTGGGTCGTTTGACCATTACTCCATTGGTAGGTAATGATACCTGTGGCCGGCGTGACATTCGCAGTAGCGGTGCCGTTGTTTCCTCCGGGGCAAGAAACCGGCGTGGCGTTATAAGAGAAATTAGCAGGGGTATCGGTGATAATAGCCGTTGCCGTTGAGTTACAACCATTACCATCGTTTTGAGTGACGGTGTAGGTGCCGGCTGTTAAATTGCTTGCTGGGTTACCTGTAATTGAACCGGGGTTCCACGTGTAAGTATAAGGGCCTGGAGAGCCAACACCTGGATTCGCTGTAGCGCTGCCAATGCCCTGGCTACAGACGTCAGGTAGGGTAGTGGTGGTAACAGATGGTGTTGCACGTGTTATCCAGGTGGTGTCTTGGGTAATGGAGCCAATACTTGTGCCACATGAAGAACCAGATAAGAAGTAGCCGGTTGTGCCCGGTGGAATGATATTGACGTTTAGCGTGCCATTGTTATAGGGGAAGGATTGACCATTGGTATTGGCCCATACAAAATTACTACCCGGGCTGTTGACCATGACATACGGAATTTGAGACATGGTGTAGGATGCGGTATTGGTCGGCGAGGTTGGTAAAAATCTACGGCCGTCTTGGTTGGCTCCCCAAACGGTGTTGTTTCTGCCAGGTGTGATGTGTGCAATTGGCATAGGCATATTGTTTTCAGAGCCCTGTATTGCTAAACCGCTGTTCCACGAACTACAAATAGGTTTGTTTCCGATATGTAGTTCGAAAATATTGGAGGTTTCATACATAACGATAGCCATGTAGTTGCATTGGGAGGTGCAACTGAACATCATGATGTTTTTATACAGTACCACAAACTTTCGATTCGGGGCCGTACCAATTGTTTGGTACTGAATTTGACCACCTAAGGAGGGGTTGATGTCCTGATAGGTGAGCATAATGGTGTTTTTAGCGGCTGCAAAACCGGCGTTCGGTAAAGGACCAATACCGTTGAGTGCCCAAGGGCAGTAGCCACCAGCGTTTGCTAGGTTGAATGAAACGAGCCCATTCGAGCCTATGACACATTGGGTGTAAGAGCTGCCATAAAAACTAAAGGGAAAACCGATGCTTACCATGCCAGACCAGCTGTCATCGGTTAAGGAAACGTTGGTAGGCGCATTTAGATAAAGCCCTGCTGGTGTACCCGGAGTGGTTCCGGAATTACAATTGTTGATGACGACTGTTTGCCCGGGGCAAACGGTTGTATCTTGACCAAGGCAAAGGGTAACAGGACCTTGTGCAAATGAACGAGTAATACTAAACAACTGAATAACCGTGATAAGTATCGTGGTTATTGTGTGTAGTATGAAGTGGCTTAATTTCATTTTGTAGTCGTCTTATTATGGTATGCTTCCTTAACGAAGGAGGCTCAGGTTTGGTTGCTTTAATACTGTAAAAATAAGTACTTTTTTATGGTATTTCAAATTTGTAAAAGTCCTTATGTTTGAACAAATAGATTAGTGTCATTTTGACACTAATAAAATGTTGAAAAAAGATCCTTCCACCAATTGTTTTTGGATTAATTTTGCCCAAGTTCATACGCTAAAAACTCTTTTATATTATGTCAAATCAACATCACGCAGAAATCGAAGCTTTCATGGATCGTGTTCGAGCCAAAAACGGTCACGAACCTGAATTTTTACAAGCGGTCCAGGAGGTAGCCGAGGCAGTCATACCATATATTGAATCGCATCCAAAATACAAAACAGCAAAAATCCTCGATAGAATCGTAGAGCCAGAACGCACCATTATCTTTCGCATTCCATGGCTAGACGACCAAGGCAATGTACAAGTTAACCGAGGCTACCGCGTTGAGTTTAACAGCGCTATTGGCCCGTATAAAGGTGGTCTGCGTTTCCATCCATCGGTAAACATGTCTATCCTAAAGTTCTTAGGTTTCGAACAAATTTTCAAAAATTCATTAACCACACTTCCTATGGGCGGTGGAAAAGGCGGTTCCGATTTCGATCCTAAAGGAAAGTCTGACAACGAGGTGATGAAATTCTGCCAATCATTTATGTCTGAACTTGCACGTCATATCGGACCAGACACCGATGTGCCTGCTGGTGATATCGGTGTGGGTGGTCGAGAGATTGGCTACATGTTCGGTCAGTACAAACGCTTAAGAAATGAATTTACTGGTGTCCTTACAGGGAAAGGCCGCAATTGGGGTGGGTCTCTGATTCGACCAGAGGCTACTGGTTACGGCACCGTTTATTTTGCAAAAGAAATGCTTGCCACCAAAGGGGAATCTTTCAATGGTAAAATTGTTGCGGTATCTGGTTCAGGTAATGTGGCTCAGTACGCTTGTGAAAAAGCCACACAACTTGGTGCTAAAGTAGTCACGATGTCGGACTCAGAAGGCTACATCTATGATGCAGACGGTATCGATGCAGGCAAATTGGCTTGGGTCATGGACCTCAAAAACGTCCGCCGAGGTCGTATTTCTGAATATGCCCAACAGTATCCAAATGCCCAATTCATTGCAGGTAAGCGCCCTTGGGAAGTTAAAGCACAGATTGCATTGCCTTGCGCCACTCAAAATGAGCTCAATGGCGAAGAAGCCAAAGCACTTATTGCAAATGGCGTCATGTGTGTGGCCGAAGGTGCTAACATGCCTTCAACACCAGAGGCAATTGCTGCGTTCCAAGCGGCAAAAGTATTGTTTTCACCAGGTAAGGCATCAAACGCCGGTGGTGTAGCTACTTCAGGTTTGGAGATGTCTCAAAACTCTTTGCGCTTGTCTTGGTCAGCTGAAGAAGTAGACCAACGTTTGCATGGCATCATGGTTTCTATCCATGAAGCCTGTGTTAAATACGGTAAAGACGCCAACGGCACCGTTGACTACGTCAAAGGCGCAAATGTGGCTGGCTTCGTAAAAGTTGCAGATGCCATGATTGACCAAGGTTTGGTTTAATAAACAATTTCAGATCGAAAGGCCTTCCATTGGAGGGCCTTTTTTATTTTTGTACATGTTCAAGTTGTGGCCCTACTATATTCTCTTGCTTTGTGTTCAACCCAGAGTTTCCGCACAAAATGGTTTTGGGCTTGGGGCAGCCATTCATCTTTACGATCAAGTCATTAGTCTAAAAGGTATGCGAACGTTGCCTAAAGGATGTATTGGCATGGAATTAGGAATTGGAGTCGAAAGGAGTTTGCAAGGTGCGGTGGCTCCTCAATTGGCCTTGTTTTGGCAAGCGCCATTACCGTCGAAAAATAGACATAACCCGTTCAATAGGCCCTATTATTCGTTGCGTTATCAATTTGATTTTCAAAATGCTGGATTTCTAGATACTTATCATGGCATTTACGGTAGCTTGGGCTATGCTTTTGGTTTAGGTGCCAGGCATAGTTTTTTACTTCAATTGGGCTTGGGTGCTGTTGTTGAATACATGTATCTTCCCAATGCATTAAACCCACAGCAACATTTCTTTTTGAATCCTCAGTTGCAACTCAATTATTACTTTTTTTCTCCAAAAAAATGAGCGCCAAGCCATATTTAAACTTGTTTTATTCACTGTGCTTGGTGGTTATTATATCTGGGATTTTCTTGTCATGTAACAAGCAAGAGGCCTATCCAGAAGTTCAGGTTTATGGCCACGCTGGAATGGGCATGCACATACCGATGAGCATCTATCACGATAATTCTCAAGAGGCCATTGATTTGGCACTTTCGCTACCAACAATAGATGGTGTTGAGATGGATGTTCGCATGAGTAAAGACAGCACGCTGTGGTTGTTCCATGAAAACAGATTGGATGCCACCACGAATGGTTTTGGTTGTATAGCAGATCTACATGACCATCAAATTGCTCAGCTTCATTACAAAAGCATTCATAAAGAACAATTGGTTGTACTCGACGCTATTCTCCCTAAATTAAAAGTCGGACATACCTTCATACTCGATTTAAAGCACTGGAATGTTTGTGATTCATCGGTTCAATTGGAAGCTTTTAGAACCGCTTTATTGAAAATCCCGGTTCATTTCAGGGCGCAACTTATTTTGGACAGTTCAAACCCAAGTTGGCTAGCGGCACTAAGTGATGATTTTAGTGTGGTTTTTTCGACGGTATCGTTTGAAGAAGGACTTGTGCAATTGGAGCAAATACCCAAATTGCACGGCCTCATGATGCGCCACTACGAAATTACGGCACTGGAAATTCAGCAGCTTAAAAACATGGGTAAGGCCATTTTTTTATTCGAAATGCGCTCGAGTAAAACGCAGCGCGCTGTATTGAAAAAGCTGCCCACAGGAATCATTTCTGACGACCCAAGAGGTGCGCTGGTGCTAAGAGATTAAAGCGCTGTTTGCTCAGGATGCTTTGTAAAAAGGAAGTTTTACCACTTTTGCCTTGACACCTTTTTCTCTAATTTCAATAAATATTTCTGTATCGAGGCTTGTGAATTCAGTAGCTACATATCCTAGGCCAATCCCGATTTTCATGGATGGTGACATTGTACCGGAGGTAACTTTGCCAATAACTTTACCTGCCGCATCCAAAATAGGGTAGTCGTGACGTGGAATACCGCGCTCCATCATTTCAAAAGCGACAAGTTTGCGCGTGAGCCCTTCTTTTTGATTTTTCAAAAATTCGGAGTCGGTAAAATCTTTGGTAAATTTGGTGATCCAGCCAAGGCCTGCCTCTAACGGAGACGTGCTGTCATCGATGTCGTTGCCGTACAAGCAAAACCCCATTTCTAGGCGAAGAGTGTCGCGGGCAGCAAGGCCAATTGGTTTGATGCCGAATGCAGCACCCGCCTCAAAAACTGCATCCCAGAGTTTGGCGGCGTACTCATTTTTGACATAAATTTCAAAACCTCCTGAACCGGTGTAACCAGTTGCCGAAACCATTACATTTTCAATACCTGCAAAAGTGCCATATTGAAAAGTGTAGTAGGTCATGTTTGATAAATCGATGTTGGTGAGGGCTTGCATAGCCAAAGCAGCTTTTGGGCCTTGAATAGCGAGCAAAGAATAGTCGTCTGAGAGATTTTGCATCTCTACACCGAGGTCGTTGTGGCTGGCAATCCAGTTCCAGTCTTTTTCGATGTTAGACGCATTGACCACAATAAAATATTCTTGCGCATTCACACGATAGATGATGAGGTCGTCTATGATGCCGCCCTTGCCGTTTGGTAGGCAGCTATACTGCGCCTTACCGTCAAAAAGTATTGAAGCATCGTTGCTACACACTTTTTGGATGAGGTCTAAGGCTTTTGGTCCTTTTAACAAGAACTCACCCATATGTGATACATCAAAAACACCGACACCATTTCGGACGGTTTCGTGTTCTGCATTGACGCCTTCGTATTGTACCGGCATGTTGTAGCCAGCAAATGGAACCATTTTGGCGCCGAGCGCTATGTGTTTTTGGGTAAGTGCTGTGTTTTTCATGCTATCCTTTTACGCGCTCTACGTAGACGCCTGTGCGCGTGTCAATTTTAATCACTTCGCCGTTGTCAATAAACAATGGAACGCGAACCTCTGCTCCGGTTGCAATGGTAGCTGGCTTCATGGAGTTGGTGGCGGTGTCGCCTTTTACACCAGGCTCGGTGTAGGTCACTTCAGAAATAATGTACATCGGTAACTCGACAACAAGCGGCATTTCTTCTTCGGCATGATACAAGATATTTACCGTCATGCCTTCTAACAGAAAACCGGGCTTTTCGACCATTTTGAGCGGAATATTCACTTGCTCAAAACTTTCATTATTCATGAAAATATAGTTTTCAGACTCTTGGTAGAGGTATTGGTATTCTCTGTTTTCAATGCGAACAGTTTCAATTTTGTGACCTGCAGAAAAGGTGTGGTCAAGTACCTTTCCTGATTCAATTTGACGCATTTTGGTACGCACGAAAGCCGGGCCTTTGCCAGGTTTAACGTGCTGAAATTCGATGATTTGAAAGAGTTTTTCGTTGTGCTTGATGCACAATCCGTTGCGGATATCTGCAGTAGTTGCCATATTTCTGATTCAATTTGTGGGCAAATATAGCCGAATTCCTATTGTTATCAACACATTTAGTTTATAATTTACTTTTCTGAGCTGACTTCTGATTGCGCTAGTTTGTTATTTTTGTTCGTCACAAATTTTTAATAGCTACATGGCTGAAAATCAATATACCGAAGACAATATACGTTCCTTAGACTGGAAAGAACATATCCGTTTGCGTCCCGGAATGTATATTGGTAAGCTTGGCGATGGCGCCGCTGCCGACGACGGAATTTACATTCTTGTCAAAGAGGTAGTCGATAACTGCATCGATGAGTTCGTGATGGGTAACGGTAAGCGCATCGATATCAAAGTGAAAGATGGAATGGTATCAGTCCGAGACTACGGCAGAGGCATTCCGCTTGGCAAGGTCGTCGAGGTCGTATCTAAAATGAATACCGGCGGAAAATACGATTCCAAAGCCTTTAAAAAATCAGTTGGTTTAAACGGGGTGGGCACCAAAGCAGTCAATGCGCTCTCCTCCTATTTTATGGTGTATGCGGTGCGCGATGGCGTGAAAAAAACAGCTGTTTTTGAGCGTGGTGAGCTCGTTTCCGAGACCACAATAGAAAAAACAGACGAAACCAATGGCACCTACGTAGAGTTTATCCCCGACGACACTATTTTCAAGAAGTATGCCTACAAAACGGCATACCTCGATAAAATGATGTGGAACTATTGCTACCTCAACCGTGGTCTGAACATTTATTACAACGGTGAAAAATTCAATTCCAAAGATGGCCTCAAGGACCTCCTCGAAAACAACATGGATGGAGATCCGCTCTACCCAATTATTCACCTCGAAGACGACGATATCGAAGTGGCTTTCACACACGGTCGAACCTACGGCGAAGACTACTATTCATTTGTCAACGGACAGCACACAACACAAGGCGGAACGCACCAAAGCGCCTTTCGAGAGTCTGTAGCCAAAGTAATCCGCGATTTCTACAACAAAAACTACGAACCTTCGGACATACGTCAATCCATCGTAGCGGCAATTGCCGTCAAAGTGGTAGAGCCGGTTTTTGAGTCTCAGACCAAAACCAAACTGGGTTCGCAAGAAATTGAGCCAGGGGGCAAGTCCGTGCGTGCTTTTATCAACGATTTTCTCAAAGACAAACTCGATAACCACCTCCACCGCAATGCGGACGTTGCCGAAACCATCGAAAAGAAAATCAAGCAATCTGAGCGCGAGCGCAAAGATTTAGCAGGTATCCGAAAATTGGCCCGAGACCGCTCCAAAAAAGCAAGTCTTCACAACAAAAAACTCCGCGATTGCCGCACCCACCTCACCGACCTCAAAGATGAGCGCCGCGAGGATACCACTTTGTTTATCACCGAAGGAGACTCCGCAAGTGGCTCGATTACCAAATCAAGAGACGTCAATACGCAAGCTGTTTTCTCGTTAAGGGGGAAGCCGCTCAATTGCTACGGCCTCACCAAAAAGGTAGTCTACGAAAACGAAGAGTTCAATCTCATTCAATCAGCATTAGACATCGAAGATGACATGGATAACCTCCGTTACAATCGCATCGTCATCGCAACCGATGCCGATGTCGACGGTATGCACATCCGCATGCTCTTGCTCACTTTCTTTTTGCAGTTTTTCCCGGACTTGGTCAAACGCAATCACGTTTATGTCTTGCAAACTCCTTTGTTTCGCGTCCGAAATAAAAAGAAAACAATTTATTGTTATTCCGAAGATGAACGCCGTGCGGCAATGAATGAACTTGGTAAAAATCCAGAAATTACCCGCTTTAAAGGGCTTGGTGAAATCTCTCCCGATGAATTCATTCATTTTATCGGTGAAGATATCCGCTTAGAACCTGTAATTCTCACCAAAGACGCCTCTATAGACTCAATATTATCTTACTTTATGGGAAAAAACACCCCAGAACGCCAAGATTTCATCATCGATAACCTTCGCGTTGAAAAAGACCTCCCTGAAACCCTCTCAGCCAACACATCTGAAGAGGCCGAAACCACCGAATTAGCATCTTAACATGGCAGAAGACGAAATAGAAGACCAAATTCCACAAGAAGAAAGTGGCCATAATCCATTTGAGAAACAACACGTTGACGACAAAATTGTACCGCTCAACGGCTTGTATCAAAATTGGTTCTTAGACTACGCGAGTTACGTGATCCTAGAGCGCGCTGTACCTAGTTTGTACGACGGCCTAAAGCCTGTGCAGCGCCGCATTTTGCATTCCATGCGAGAAATGGAAGATGGTCGTTACAACAAGGTGGCGAACATCATTGGCAATACCATGAAATACCATCCGCATGGCGATGCCTCCATAGGTGATGCACTCGTGCAGATTGGTCAAAAAGACCTCCTCATAGACTGCCAAGGAAACTGGGGCAACACGCTTACCGGAGATGGCGCTGCCGCTGCCCGCTACATCGAAGCGCGGCTTTCAAAGTTTGCTTTGCACGTCGCATTTAATCCCAAAACTACCAATTGGTTGTCTTCTTACGATGGCCGCAACAAAGAGCCGCAGCAACTGCCCATGAAATTTCCTTTATTACTCGCACAAGGAGCAGAAGGAATTGCAGTTGGAATGGCTTGTAAGTTTTTGCCGCACAACTTCATCGAGCTCATCGATCAATCGATCAATCATTTGCGCGGTAAAAAGGTCGAAATTTTACCTGATTTCCCGAATGGCGGCATGGCCGATTTTTCTGGTTACAACGACGGCTTGCGTGGTGGGCGTGTCCGCATCCGCGCCAAGATTAGAAAAGTAGACAACAAAACACTTATTATCAATGAAATACCCTACGGTACCACCACTACTTCCTTGATTGAATCTGTGATCAAAGCCAACGATAAAGCCAAGATCAAGATTAAAAAAATCGAAGACAATACCTCTTCAGAAGCCGAAATTATTGTGCATTTGGCACCAGGTGTATCGCCAGACAAAACAATTGATGCACTCTATGCTTTCACGGATTGTGAAGTCTCGGTTTCGCCAAATTCTTCCATTATCGACGGCGAGCGCCCACGCTTCATGGGCATCACCGAAATACTGAAAGTCAATACAGACCATACCGTCAAGCTCTTGCGACTCGAGCTAGAAATCAAACTAGACGAGCTCGAGCGCCAATGGCATTTTTTTACACTCGAGAAGCTTTTTATCAATCACGAAATGTACATCGATTTCAAGCTCTATAGTGATCGCGAAGCCCTTTATGTTTACCTCTACGAGCGGTTTAAACCCTTCCATAAACAACTCCTCCGCGAGATTCAAGACGAAGATTTACATAAACTCACGCAGATCCCAATGATCCGCATTACGCGCTTCGATGCAGACAAAGCAGACGAGGCACTACTCAAAATTGAGGAAGAAATGCGCCAAGTGAAGCATCATTTAGCGCATCTTGTGGACTACGCAATCGATTACTTCAAGGATCTTAAAAAGCGCTTTGGGGCAGGTCGGGAACGCAAAACCGAAATCAAAACTTTTGATACTATTTCAGCTTCTAAAGTGATTATTGCCAACCGCAAGCTTTACGTTGATTACGAAGAAGGCTTTATTGGCTATGGTCTAAAGAAAAACGAAGCGGTTTGCGATTGTTCAGAAATAGACGACATTATTTGTTTTTTCTCTTCGGGCAAGCTCATGATTACAAAGGTTGCCGATAAAAAATTCATTGGTAAGGGTCTTATTTATGCCAATGTTTGGAAAAAAGGAGATACCCGCACCATTTACCATCTTTTTTATCAAGACGGAACAGGTGGCCCCACCATGATGAAGCGTTTCTACGTCAATTCCATTACCCGAGACACCGAATACGACCTGACCAAAGGCACCAAAGGCTCAAAAATGCTCTATTTCAGCGTACATCCCAACGGAGAACGCGAAGTAGTGAGTGTCTTTTTGCGTCAGAGGCCCCACCTTAAGCGTTTGCGTTTCGATATCGACCTCGGCGCTTTGCTCATCAAAGGTCGAAACTCTGCAGGTAACCGCGTCACCAAAGAGATCATTCAAAAAATTGTTCAAAAAGAGGTGGGTGGCTCCACACTTGCTGCCCGTAAAATTTGGTATGATACCGTTGTAGGGCGCCTCAACGATGAGGGTAGGGGTAAATTCCTTGGCTCCTTTAAAGGCGAGGACCGAATTCTGACACTTTATAAAAATGGAGAGTACCGTCTCAGTAGCTTTGATTTAGCAACTCACTTCGATGAAGACATGATCCATATAGAGAGATGGATACAAGATCGGCCTATTTCTGCCGTTTATTACGATGCCGAGAAAGAGTTACATTACGTCAAACGTTTTACTTGTGAGATTACCCAAGATAAACGCGTGAGTTTTATTACAGAAGCACCAGGTTCTTATTTAGATGTTGTTTCAACAGCATTTAGACCCGAGGCCCGCATTGTTTTTAACAAATTATTGAAAGAAACCAAGAATTTGCTTGATCAAATAGTCAATTTGGCTGATTTAATCGATGTAAAGGGGATGAAAGCACAGGGCAATCAAATAACCAAAATGAAGGTCAAAGAAATTGTACTTACGCACCCAATTGCCGAAAGCCCCGAACCATGGCCGCAAGCGGAAGAAATACTTGATGAAGTCGAAATATTAGAGGATGAAGACGAAACACCGTCAATGGAGTGGGATCTCTCCAAAAAAGAAGACGACAACCCCGACCAAATTCCACTTTTTTCAGAAGCGTCTGATCCTGACTAATCCGCTCAGAAATAAATGAATGAGATCGCTATTTTTCTAAA
>ERZ888423.470-NODE-470-length-40525-cov-14.340598_pt1 | contig 40525 bp, 25 predicted proteins | sample MGYA00520523_ERZ888423 | MGnify/ENA primary metagenome ERZ888423 (study PRJEB32303, sample SAMEA104408611) | aquatic metagenome | biome: Brackish water; feature: Pelagic; material: water | place: Baltic Sea | collected 2014-06-08T10:24:00 | depth 30,27 m ... | reverse complement strand
ACTATGCGCCAGGCGATAAAGCCTTCCATGCCGGTAATACGGTATAAGTCTATCAGCGTTTCAATAGAGAAGTAATGAAACAGCAAGCCAACAGACAGCATGGTGAGCGGCAGCCACCATGTATGCGATACCTGGTTGTTACGTGCCAGCAATACGCCACCAACACCGCCAAACAGGGCATAACCTACCCAGGGAAAGAGGGTGAAGGTGCTGAATCCTTCATTGACCATATAGGAAGCCAGAAATCCAGGCATGGCACTCCAGTCGGCATGGCCAATAGCCGGTTCGAAATAGAATGCCAGGAAACCGGCGATACCCAGCAACCAGGGGAGGCTGAGCTTGAGTTCCTGTTGCAGGATATTGAGGCCAATAAGCACCAGCAGCGACAATCCGATGATGTGCAACACATCAGCGCCCCATACCCAGGAATAGATTTCTCCTTTGAAAATCAGCGCCAGAAAATTCAGTCGCAGAAGGTAACCTATCGCAATAAGCTGCAAACCCCGGCCAATACCTTTATAAATGCGTTCGTTGTCGCGCCAGGGTATAGATTTTCTGCTCAGAAGGTACATGAATACCAGACCCGCCGAGAAAAAGAACACCGGAGCTGTTATACCCCGCATAAACGACCAGCTATAGAAGAGCCAATTTGTTTTGTCGCGAAACACCGGATCGAGCATAGTATCCACAAAGTGACCCTGCAACATCATGAGGATGGCAAAAGCCCTTACCACATCGAGGAAAACGATGCGACCGGAAGCTACTGGGGAAAGAGATGAAGTGGCGATAGCAATATATTTATAAGGGTGTTACTGTACTTTTGTTGCTGAAGGAAGAGTTATTGCCTGCTATTCAAAACACCCATCTTGTACACTGGTTCCGTTCAGCGGTGCAAAGGTACGGTTTTTGAACAAGTTGTTAATTCTTTTTACCTCCTACTGTTACAACGGTTAAATAGTCATTCAAGTTCTGATATTTTAAAATATGCTGCACAGACAACGTTCCTGGTCGCTTTCTGTTACAACGGCGCTTTGCTGGATCTGGCAATCTGTGACAGGTCAAAACTGCGAGTTGACGACGCCGGCTTTTACGGCTTATGCCGACAGCATTATTCAGCAGGAAATGCAAAAGCAGCAGGTGGTCGGTCTTTCTGCCGCCATTATCCGCAATGGTGAGGTGGTATATATGAAAGGACATGGCTATGCCGACCGCGATTACCAGATTCCGGCGGGTGTGGCAACCATGTATCGGTTTGCTTCCCTGAGTAAGACCATCACGGCAACGGCAGTCCTTCAGGCATGGCAAAAAGGGCAACTCGACCTGATTGCCGATGTCAGAACGTATGTCCCCGAGTATCCGGTTAAACCCGAAGGACCTATTTCGGTGGAGCAATTGCTATCGTGTGAAGCAGGCATTCAACAGTACAACCAGGAAACACCCTATTCGCTGGAGAACCAGGTACGCTATATCCTGGAACACCCCGCTTCTTATGACCCCATTGCCGCGACCGGCATCTTTGCAGAGCAACCGCTGATGGCGGTGCCGGGCACGAAGTTCAACTATTCTACCTTCAGCTTTAATCTGCTGGGCGCTGCTCTTGCCCGTGCCACCGGAACACCGTATGAAAAATACATAGACGAAAATATTATACGGAAAATGAACCTTCCGTACCTGCAGCCTGAATTCCGCGCAGAAAGGCCCTATCCTCAGCAGGCAGCCTGGTACCGGGTGGTGGATGGTGTAGCTATTGCCGATAAGGGTACCGGTTTTGATTATGAGGATGTGTCGTGGAAGCTCCCGGGCGGTGGTTATACAGGCACCATTGTAGACCTGGCTGGTTTTGCGCGCAGCCTGATGAACGACAGCCTATTGTCGGCGCCTGTTTTGCAAAAAATGTTCACCGTCAGAGAAATCAAAGGCCGACCTACCTGGTATGGCAACGGGGTGTTTCTAAGCAAGAAAAACGGTTTAATCATCGCCTCTCAGTTCGGTCACCAGGCGGGAGCCCGTTCTATATTATACATGTCGCCGTCTACCAAAGACGCAGTGCTGATGCTGAGCAATACCTATGGTACCGACCTCCTGCCGGCAGCGCAGGCCATTATGGATAAATTACTCACGCTGGCGCCTCCGGATACTTTTTGCGATAATCCTTTTCCTAATACATTGGAAAAAGTAACATGGGTAAAAAAGACGGCGGGAGACACGCTGTTATACAGAGAATACGAGGCACGGTGGAACAAGGTACCGAACGCCTTTCGCTACGAAGTGCAATGGGATACCGATAAGGCGTTTTCCAGTCCACGTGCTACTGTGATACAGGATGCAGGCAGTACCGTATTGCGTAAGCTTCCCGAGGCTACAACTGTTTATGTGCGGGTACGGGCATTGAATAAATATTTATACGGAGGTATCAAGGGGCCCTGGTCGGAAGTGCAGCGTTTCACTACGGGTACAGAGCTGCCCATTGTACATTTGCCTTACCGCAATGCTTTTAATGGCAGTCCCTTTGTGCACATGGGCGATACCCTCATTCAATATACCAATGGCGTTTCCTGGCGCTTTCAGCAAACCGATAAAGGATTGCGCATACGCGGCGGCAGCCTGAGTCTGGCAGAAAAAAACGGCGGCTGGACCCTCGATGTTTTTCCGGGCAACACACAGGCTTCCGGTTACCTTATTATGGAGTGCAGGCTCGACGCAGCTTTATTGCAAACGCTGTTGCTACATATAGATTTTCTGCTCCATGGTGATCCGACAGACAGACCTCAGCTGATGTGCTGGGTGCGTGGTAGTCTACAGGATCCATGGGTACATTTGCCCGAGGCTATTCAGGTAAAGGAAAATACAGGCACCATTGACGCGGACATCGTGCGTTCATTGTCGGAATACGGGCAGACGATTGGTGCCAATACGCAAATACGACTGGGTTTTTATGGAGGAAATGATGCGTTCAGCTACGCACCTCAGCCGGCCGTAACATTACTCGACTGCCTGCTCACCGGCAAGTGATTACAGCGGCAGGTTGTTCAGCACATCATCGTCTACCAACTGTGGCATGGTTACCTGTAACCCGGGACTGCGCTCCATTTCTCTTTGTATAGCTGTCATGGCTGGTGTATTCCTGGCCCAGCTTCTGCGGGCAATTCCGTTGTTGACATCCCAGAACAGCATGCGTTCCAGGCGCTGACGGGCGGCATCGCTGCCGTCTATTACCATTCCGAAGCCGCCATTGATAACCTCACCCCAGCCTACGCCACCGCCGTTGTGGATGCTTACCCATGTCGCGCCGCGGAAACTATCGCCGATAACATTTTGAATGGCCATGTCGGCAGTAAAGGCAGAGCCATCATATATATTCGAAGTTTCTCTATATGGCGAATCGGTGCCGCTTACATCATGGTGATCGCGTCCCAGCACTACGGGAGCAGAAATGCGGCCATCGCGAATGGCATCGTTGAAGGCTGCGGCAATCTTCATGCGTCCTTGTGCATCGGCGTACAGGATTCTGGCCTGTGATCCCACCACCATTTTATTTTCCTGAGCGGAACGTATCCAGTTGATATTATCCTGCATTTGCAGCCGGATGTCTTCCGGAGCATCCTGCATCAATGCCTCGAGTACTTCCGTAGCGATGAGATCCGTTGTTGCAAGGTCTGCAGGATCATTGCTGGCGCACACCCAGCGGAAGGGCCCAAAGCCATAATCGAAACACATGGGACCCATTATATCCTGTACATAGGAGGGATATAAAAAGCTGCCGTCTGCTTGAGTGATAGCAGCTCCCGCGCGGGAAGACTCCAGTAAGAAGGCGTTTCCATAATCGAAGAAGTACATGCCATTGGCTACCATTTTATTGACAGCTTGCACATGGCGGCGCAGGCTTTCATATACTTTTTCTTTATATTCGACAGGGTTCTCCGCCATCATACGATTAGCTTCGTCAAAGCTTAAGCCAACAGGATAGTAACCACCTGCAAAAGGATTGTGCAGGGAGGTCTGATCGCTGCCCAATTCTACCTGCACATTGTTGTCTGCGAAATATTCCCATACATCCACCACATTACCGAGGTAGGCCAGCGAAACGGCTTCCTTATTGGCCCGGGCTTCTATCGCCCGGTTGCACAAAGCAGGCAGGTCTTCAAAAACTTCATCTACCCAACCTTGTGAATGGCGGGTGTGCAGTGCTTTCGGATTTACTTCTGCCACTACGCAAACACCCCCTGCAATAACCGTCGCTTTGGGTTGTGCACCGCTCATGCCACCGAGACCGGCAGTAATAAATATTTTTCCTCTACAATCCCTGGCACTGCTATCTGTCATGCGCGCCGCATTGAGTACGGTGATATTGGTGCCATGCACAATTCCCTGCGGACCGATATACATATAGGAGCCGGCAGTCATTTGTCCGTATTGGGTCACGCCCAGCGCATTGAATTTTTCCCAATCGTCGGGTTTGGAGTAATTGGGAATCATCATGCCGTTGGTCACCACCACGCGGGGCGCTTCCTGATGAGAGGGGAACAGGCCCATCGGGTGACCGCTGTACATCACCAGCGTTTGTTCATCTGTCATGGTGGCCAGGTAACGCATCGTGATCAGGTACTGCGCCCAGTTTTGGAATACAGCTCCGTTTCCACCGTAGGTTATCAATTCATGGGGATGTTGTGCTACCGCAGGATCCAGGTTGTTCTGAATCATCATCATGATAGCGGCTGCCTGCACCGACCGATGGGGATAATCGTTGAGGTGGCGGGCGTACATGTCGTATTCGGGACGGAAGCGGTACATGTAAATCCGACCGAATTGCTGCAATTCAGCGGCAAATTCTACAGCCAGTTCCCGATGCCAGGCTGCGGGGAAGTAACGCAGTGCATTGCGCAAAGCAAGCACCTTTTCTGTTTTGGAAAGGATGTCTTTTCGGGGCGGCGCATGGTTCACCTGTGGGTCGTAGGGGCGCGGTGGCGGTAACTGGGCGGGAATGCCGGCTAAAATCTGTTCCTGAAAAGCAGTTGTTGCAGCAGTATTCGTTTCGGACATGTTACAAAGGTAAACAGTGCAAGGAATTCCTTTGTTGCGGGGCATCCGGTGTCTTGCAAAACGGGGGCTTCTGCAACCGCCATTTTTAAGATGTGTTAATGAGGCCTATTTGGCACAATGTTTGGCTTACCTTTGTGAAACAGATAGTTATGAAAGCATCCTTACACTTCGGCATTCCGGTTTTGGCGTTGGCACTGATAATGGCGTCTTGCCGTGACGACACCCCTTATTTCGACATCCGCGATGAGTACATCGGAGACTACGTGGTGTTCGATACCTGCGAATCCTTTGAAGCAGACTATAACCTTACTGTTTTTAAGGTGGGCAATGACAATGAAATCATATTCGGGTTTCCAGGATTGTATGAAACAGGATTTGAAGTAACTGCCCTTGTTACAGGCATGAAAATCACCATTCCGATTCAGCAGTTTCTGATTTCCAACTTCCCTGAAGTGTATTATGAGTTTTCCGGAAGCGGCTCTCTGGATGGCGACACCCTGATTGTAGACTATCAGGTATTGACCCTGCAGAACGGATTGATATTCGACGATGTTGATTGCCGTGCGGTAATGATTCGCACCAATTAATTGAAAGTTACCCGCATTTACTGCACAACTATCTGTTGTGTGCTGCGGCCCTTTTCTGTAATAACTGTAAGCTGATACATTCCGGCAGGTAATTGTTCTACTTCCAACACCCATGTATTGGTGTGGGGTTCCCAAGCGGACAGGTACCTACCCTGAAGCGTTCTGATTTCCACCCTGCGCAGCGGAGTAGCTGCCTGCACTACCATGACATCATGCGACGGATTCGGATAGACCTGCACATTGGTGCTTGGTGTGGAGGAGATGCCGGTAGCGTTGCGATCGAAAATGCTCAGACCCGCATCATCTGTAGCGATATAGATAGTGCCATCCGGGTGCACGGCTACATCGTTGAGATAGTCGGAAGGAAGTCCTGAATTATCGGTGTTCCATGTTTCCCACTCGCTGCCATTGAAGGAGGTAAGTCCATAGGCATCCATGGCCAGGTATCCCAGTCCATCTGCATCAAAGTCGATAGCGTTGACACTCAAATCCGGAATGTCGGAATTGAAAATATTGAAGTTCAGGAAATTGAAATCAGGAGTAAGCACTACCAGGCCGCCGAAGGCGGTAGCCATCCACAGGTTACCGTCGGCGTCGGGTTGCAGGTCGGCGATGGTATTGTCGCCGATGCCTGAATTATCGGTGCGGTAATGGGTTACGGTTTCATCTATCAAGGTGGCCAGGCCCCCATTGATGGTTCCCATAAAAAGTTGATTAGCGGCATCGATATAAACAGAAGTAATATTTATATATAAAAATCCCGTATCGGACATGGGATAGGTGAACCAGTCGTCGGCACCATCCCAGCGCACTAGACCGGCGGGTGTGCCTATCCAGAAAGTGCCGTCAGCACTTTGCGCGAATGCTCTGACATGGTATTCCGGAAGGCCGGAGTTCAGGGGATTGTAGTTGGTCCAGCTTTCACCGTCGAACTTACCCATGCCGTTGAGTTGGGTGCCTACCCAGATATTTCCCTCGAAGTCCTGGTACAGCGAGCGAATGGTATTACCGGGAATACCGGAGTTGGAGGTATTGAATACCGTCCAGTTATTGTCTGCATCAATTTGGAGCAGACCGTTCTCTGTGCCTACCCAGGTATTGCTGTTGGCATCGTGCAGCAGGGTGTTTACAATATTATCGGGGAGGGTGGAGTTGGTGGTATTGTAGGTAGTAAATATCTGTGCCTGCAGGGGAATGGCGCAGCAAAAGACCAATAATAACCTGAATAGCATGACTCAAAGGTAGGTAAAGGGTGTTGGCTTTTTGAATGTTGGTGCCGCCTGTATTGCAGGTCCCTTCTACGGTGTGTAAATCCTTTAACCCGATTACTATTAAGATGAACCGGGGAGACAACACTTCGCAGCTCTTTGCTGCAAAGCACTTTCTTCCAAATCACCCCCCTTCGGCCCCCGTCCGGGGGGACACGTTCTATAATTGTTTGTAACAAGAAGAGAGAGTTGGGATCCAAAATATTTGTGTAGTTCCTGTCCCTCCTGCGGTGGGCAGGCCCTTCTGCGTTGGGTAAATCCTTTAGCCCCATAGTTATCAAGATGAACCTGAGAGACAACACTTCGCAGCTCCTTGCTGCAAAGCACTTTCTTCCAAATCACCCCCCTGCACCCCCCGTCCGGGGGGACCTCTCACCTACTTTGCTTGGAGTGAATGGAATGGAATTGGAACTGATTGAGGATGCTCAGTTGGAGTTCATCAATCGTTAACCATTGCGTATATAGCAAATCGAAATGTAGCATCAAATCAACTACATGCCCTCTGCAGGAAGGTTTACCCGCCGATGGAGGAACAAGAGCTGTACGAATATATTTATACCAAACCCCTTCAGCTTGTTACAAGCAATTATAGAAAGCGTCTCCCCGGTTTGACCCGATAAATATCGGGTTAAAGGGAGTACCCGCAGGGGGAGGGGTGATTTAATAAGCCTTGCCTTGTTCTCTGTCTACTTTTGTTTGGGCAAAGGTGAAGCAATACCCGATACATGAATTCTGCACTAAAACTTGCTTGTGAAATGTTTGGTGTGCGCTGTTGGTAAAGGTCAGGTGTGCTATATGATCCGTTGAATAGTCGATTCACTAAGCAGGACTATGCCCGGGCGTTTACCCTTTTCCAGACTGCCGAATAAATGGTCTATGCCCAGATAGCGCGCACCATTTAAGGTTGCCCATGGCAATACATCCACGAGTTTCAATTCGGGGAAGCGCTGCAGCACAATCTGTATTTCCGACCATACAGATAGCTGGTGGTTCGATGCCAGGCTATCGGTGCCCAGGGTAATACGTCCTTCGGGAATGGCGCGCATTAATTGTGGAATATCGGGCAGGCGGTCTTCTATATACAGGTTGGCATTGGGACAAAAACACCACCATAGGTTAGCGTGTTGCTCCACCGCATGCACTACATCTGCAGCAGTGGCAATGGTATTGTGCACCAGCAGGGTCCTCGCCTTCGGATGCAAAAAAGGCAACAGAGTTGCGAGTGAGGTCTTTCCCGATGGCTCGAAAAAGTCGATATCCATACCCATATTGTGGTAAAGTCTTCGGTACAAGCCTGTTCCCTGCACAAAGAACTCGGTTTCGTCATTGCTTTCCATCATATGGATAGAGGTGGGAACTCCGCTATCGGCGCACTGAGCCGTAATCTGTTCCAGCAAAGCCGGACTGACCGAATAAGGAGCATGGGGGACTATGCTTCCGGAAAGTCCGAGTTCACTTAGTTGTTGTAGCAATGAGTTTCCCTGTTCCATTGCCCCGGCGGTCCGTTCGGGATGAAATGCCAGCAACTCCACCATGCTGTGGTAATGGATACGGCTTCCGGCTTTTACTGCAAAAGAATCGTACTTGTTGCAGATGTCGCCCACGGCAACGATGCCATTGTCCCACATTTCGCTATCAGCGGTCTGCATTGCTTCCTGCACCTCCTGTGCTGCTGCGGCTCTTTGCGCCACCACCTTGTTCAGAAAATCAGGTAAGCCGGTTTTCTCTTCAAAGCGTCCTTTCAGATGGGATAATTCGAGGTGGCAGTGGGTATTGATGAAGCCGGGGATAAGGTCGCCTTCCAGGTGCTCGACTTTAGTGGCATCTACTTCCTGTTCAGGTACCAAATCGACGATGGTTCCATCTTCTTCCACAACCAAAACATGATGGCTGACAGCCGGTGTTGTAACAGGGTGGATGGTAGAAGCTGAGAAGTAGCGCATGGTACCCATCAATAAGCAATCACCTGCTCTTCAATATGCTCCGGTAAGGCGCGGTCTTCGTATTGCTGGGTGCGCAATTGTGGTTCAAAGCCTGCTTCGCGGATAGCGTCCTGCATGGTCCTGTAGGTAAAGCGATGCGGCGCTCCGGCGGCACTCACTACATTCTCTTCTATCATGATGCTGCCAAAATCGTTGGCACCGGCATGGAGACAGAGCTGGGCTACCTGCTTGCCTACTGTGAGCCAGCTGGCTTGAATGTTGTCGATGTTGGGCAACATGATTCTGCTCATGGCAATCATGCGGATATACTCCTCGGGTGTAGTATCGTTTTTGGCACGACGGATTTTCTTCAGCGTTGTGCCTTCGTCCTGGAAGGTCCAGGGAATGAAAGCGATGAAACCCTTGGCATCGGCGGGTTTTTCACTTTGCACCTGTCTGATTTTCACAAAGTGTTCGAAGCGTTCTTCTATGGTTTCAATATGCCCGAACATCATGGTCGCACTGGTGGTCAGTCGCAACTGATGGGCAGCCCGCATGACATCCAGCCACTCATCGCTCAGGCATTTTCCGGTGCTGATGATTTTTCGTACCCGGTCGATGAGGATTTCCGCACCGGCACCGGGTAGGGAGTCCAGTCCGGCTTTCATCAACTCTTCCAGGACATACGTGTGGGTATAGCCACCCAGTTGAGCAATGTGGGCAATCTCCGGAGGTCCCAGAGAATGCAGCTTCACATTCGGAAACATCTCCTTGATTTCCGAGAATATTTTCTTGTAAAAATCCAGACCCAGTTCGGGGTGGTGACCACCTTGCAGCAGGAGCTGTTCGCCGCCGTAACGCAGGGTTTCCTCAATCTTCACCCGATAGGTTTCCTTATCGGTGATATACGATTCGGGATGTCCCGGCACCCGGTAGAAATTGCAGAACTTACAATTGGCGATGCAGACATTGGTGGTGTTCAGGTTGCGGTCGATGATCCAGGTGACCTTGTTGTCGGGTTTCTTTTTCATCCGCAGCTGATGGCCGATGTCCATGAGTTCTGCCAGAGGAGCGTTTTCAAAAAGGAAGACACCCTCTTCTACCGTCAGGAATTCCTGATTGAGTGCTTTGGCGTATAATGCTTGCAGTTCCATAATTGAATTGTAAAGGTATAACAACAGCACTTGTGAAAAGGTTGGGAGGCATTACCTTTACGCACCGCAACTCTTTTCACCATTCTGCGGTTGCATCCATATGGTTCCATTTAAAAAATACACCCTCGACAATGGCCTGACGGTTATTGTCAACGAAGACTTCAGCACCCAGATAGCTGCAGTTGACGTATTATATAAGGTAGGTGCCCGCAACGAGCTGGGCAACAAGACCGGTTTTGCCCATTTATTCGAACACCTGATGTTTGGCGGGTCGAAGAACGCGCCAGACTTCGATACAGAGTTACAGTTAGCCGGTGGCACCAACAACGCCTTCACCACCAACGACCTTACCAATTACTACGACGTATTGCCGGTCAATAATATAGAGACAGCGCTGTGGCTGGAAAGCGACCGTATGTTGCAGCTCGATTTCAGTGAGAAATCGCTGGAGGTACAGCGCAATGTGGTGTGCGAAGAGTTCAAAGAGCACTATATCAATCGGCCGTACGGCGATGTATGGCACAAGTTGCGGGAGCAGGTATACACCACCCATCCTTACCGCTGGCCAACTATTGGCTTGTCTTTAGACCATGTGCGCGAGGCTACCCTCACGGATGTAGAGTCTTTCTTTTATTCCTGGTACCGTCCGAACAATGCCATTCTGAGTATCTCGGGAGGTATCACGGCAGCCAGGGCGCTGGAGCTGGCGCAAAAGTGGTTCGGCGATATTCTTCCCGGCAATACACCCGACAGAATTATTCCTGCTGAGCCCCGCCAAACGAGTGCCAGGTTTGCTCAGGTACATGCAGATGTTCCCGTGAACCTGGTATATAAGGTATACCACATGGCTCCGCGTATGGATGACAACTACTATGCACAAAACCTGCTGAGCGATGTGCTGGGCAGTGGAGAGTCGTCGAGATTGTACCAGTCTCTTAAAATGGAGCAGAACCTGTTCACCGATATTGCGGCATACGTATCCGGCAGCATCGACACCGGTATGTTTGTCATCAGCGGGAAGCTGCGGGAAGGTGTTGACTATGCCACGGCAGATGCGGCGATTGTCGCGGAGCTGGAGCGTCTGCAAACCGAACCGGTTACAGAAAGGGAGCTGCAGCGCGTGAAGAATATGACTGAAACCGATCTGGCGGGAAGCTATATGAATGCCCTGAATAAAGCACAGGGCCTGGCCATGGCGGAAATGCTGGGCGATGCCAACCTCGTGAACACCGAGGCAGCGCATTATGCGGCAGTGGATCTGACGGCAATGCAGCAAAACGCCCGGGAGTTGTTCCGCCCTGATGGCTGCACCACCTTTTATTATGGTAAATAATTGTTATGTCAACTATATTAACGAACAGGACGGAAGCACCGTCTCTACATATACCAGACAGCGTTGCCCTGGGTACCTTCCGGGAAGAGCGTTTGTCGAATGGTGTTCCGGTCTACAGCACGCAACACACGGAAGAAGATGTGGTGAAGCTGGAGCTGACCTTCCCTGCGGGACGCTGGTACGAGCCCGCAGCCATGATGAGCCGCGCTACCTGCCGCCTGCTTACCAAGGGTACATCGAATTACAGTTCTAAAGAGCTGGCCGACCGGATTGAATTTTACGGTGCCAGTGTCGATACCTCCAACGGGCACGACCATACTTCCGTCAAGATTTTTACCCTGGGCAGGTACCTGGGTGAAGTGTTGCCGCTGGTGCGGGAGATGTTGCTGGATGCCAGTTTTCCGGAGCAGGAATTCGAGCAGTTCCGGCAAAAACAGGTGCAAAAACTACAGGTTGGTCTGCAGAACACAGACTTCGTCGCCAACAGGAAACTACACGAGGTATTGTTTGGTGCCCAGCACCCTTACGGGTACATGGCGACCATGGAGCTGATAGCATCCCTTGACCGGCAGCAGTTGCTGGATTTCAGCCGAAAAGCGTATCAACCGGCTAATGCCATGGTGTTTGCGTCGGGGAATACTACACCCGGCACTATTTCGTTGTTAGAACAATATTTTGGTGACGGTGCTGCTACACTCACTGCGTCGCCGCAGCATGCCCTGGAAACAGATCCCGGCACCCGGTTCCTGGAGCTGAACGACCGCTCTGTGCAGTCGTCGGTGCGCATAGGTGGACTGACCATCAACAAACAGCATCCCGATTTTCCTGCGCTGAATGTCGCTAACACCGTATTGGGTGGGTATTTTGGCTCCCGGCTGATGAGTAATATCCGTGAAGAAAAGGGTTATACCTACGGCATCTATTCCATGATACGCCACCACCAGCACGGTAGTTATTTTGTCATTGATACAGAAACAGGCAATGAAGTATGCCGACAAGCCGTTGAGGAGACGTACAAGGAAATGCGCCTGCTGGCAACAGAGCCGGTAGACATGGAAGAGCTGGATGTGGTGAAGAATTATATGATGGGAAGTTTAATACGTGCTACCGATGGTTCCTTCAACCGGATACAGGTGATTAGAAATATGGTATTATCAGGTCTGGACTTCGATTATTTCACCCGCCTGGCAGAAGCGGTGCGCAGCAGCACGCCCGAAACGGTGATGGAAATGAGCCGGCGCTACCTCCAACCCGAATTGTATAAGGAAATCATCAGTGGCCAACCCACAGACTGAGCATTTTGAGAAGATTACACATCATATTTGCTTTTTTATTATTGTTGGCCGGTAAGCAACTGGCTGCACAGGCAACGGTATCGCCTCAGCTGTTGTGCTCCACCACCGAGATCAATGGCGATGTAACCCTTGTTTGGACAGAGTCGGTAGAGACCTGCGGACCCTTCGTCGCCTATAATATTTATGCTTCCACAAGCATTGGCGGACCCTATACATTGATAGGAACGCTCACCGATGAGCTGGACAACAGTTTTACGCATGTGGGAGCTGATGGCGCCGTTACCATCTGGTATTATTATCTGGAGGCCATTTACGACTGTCCGGGTTATACCATCACCCTCAGCGACACCCTCGACAACCTCGATCCGGTGGCACCCGACCTGGTTTCCGTTACAGTGATTACCGGCGGTCAGGTGCGCGTGAACTGGGAAGTCAGTCCTTCTCCCGAAACATCAGCCTATATTATCTATCGCGACATTGGTGGTTTCACTCCGATTGATACCGTTTATGGCCGACTGACCACTACCAATGTTGATGCCACGGCCATTCCCGCCGAACAGGTGGAAACCTATACCATTGCCGCTATGGATTCCTGTGGCAATGTAGGCCCCTTCAATGTATTATCGCACCATACCATACTCATGGAGGTGGAATGGGTGGTTTGTACCGATACCATTTTGCTCACCTGGAATGCTTATGATACCTGGCCCGAAGGTGTGGACCGTTACGAAGTGTACATCGATGATGATGGCACAGGTGCGGTGCTCTATACCACCTTGCCGGCAACGGCCAGCAGCTATGCCTATGCAGGACCGGAGTTCAGCGATGGTTTGATTTTCGCGTTTATTGTCAGGGCAGTTCGGGGTGATGAAGCCACCTTCAGCGACTCCAATACCCGTGGCTTTCAGGTATTCAACAACCAGCCTTCCGACTTCCTGCTGATACGCAATGCTTCTGTGAATATCAATAACACCATTACGGCTGAATGGTACCTCGACGTGAATGCAGACGTAGATAATTTTGTGGTACAGCGCAGTGATGATGATGTCGCGTATCTGAATATTGGTAATACCGATTTCCCCACCGGTATACCGGCTATTTATTCCTTTACGGACAATGGTGTCCTGCCGGAAACAACCCCTTATTACTACACAGCACAGGTGGCAGATGCCTGTGATATTACCCTCACTTCAGGGAAGGCAACAACCATTTTGTTAAGTGGCATTGCCAACGCCGACTTTACCAACGACATCAGCTGGTCTGCATTCGCGATAGAGAATGGCGTAGTGCAGTCGTACAATATTTACAAAGACGACGGAAGTGGAGAGTTGTTGCTGGGAAGCACTTTGCCTGAAGAGCGCTCCATTACCGACAATGTAGCCGACGACCTCAACCAGGTAGAGCGTTTCTGCTACCGCGTAGAAGCAATTTTCGAACTCACTGCCGATGCGGTGGATGTGGTGGAGACCTTATCCAGCTATTCCAATCGCCTGTGCCTGCAACAGGGCCCGCGCATTTATGTCCCCAACGCCATAATACCCGGCGGCGTCAATAACATATTTTTACCCTATATCATTTTCGGTACCGAAGAAGGCTATTTGATGCAGATTTTCGACCGCTACGGCAAGCTCATTTTCGAAAGCAACGACTTGTCGCAGGGTTGGGATGGTACGGTGGAGGGCAGCGCAGTACCTATGGGTACCTACGGCTATCTCATTACGTTTACGGCATCCAACGGACAGGTGGTAACTAAGAAAGGCAATGTGAGTGTAATCAGATAATATTTTATTTATTTACATTCGAATGCAGTCAGCGGCTACTCCAATAAATATTTTAGCAATATGAATATCTGGCACAACAAAGCTTTGCAGCCCCATCATATCAATGCCCTCAACCCCGGCACCCTCGGCGAGCACATTGGCCTCGAATGCACGGAAGTAGGAGATGATTACCTGGTGGGTACTTTGCCGGTCGACCACCGTACGGTGCAGCCCTATGGCTTGTTGCACGGCGGCGCCTCCTGCGTGCTGGCAGAAACGCTGGGTTCAGTTGCCAGTGCTATGGTGGTTGACCATGAAAAATATATGACCCTGGGTATAGAAATCAATGCCAACCACCTTCGGGCCATCAAAGAAGGAAAGGCCATTGGTACTTGTCGTCCTTTACAATTGGGCAAGACCTTGCACGTATGGGAAATCCGCATTTGCGATGAACGGAATCGCCTTTGTTGCGTGAGCCGGCTCACGGTGATGGTGAAAGAAAGGAAAGGCCTGTGAGGAAGACGCTTTGCAGGGTGGGGTTCTGAACAACTCATGCAGGCGCATCATATCCTCCAATATGCATTCGCATATTTCCAAAAGCCTGCCTATCTTTGCACATGGAAAATCATTCTGCCAAATTTCTCGGCACCTCCCTCACCTTCGATGACCTTTTAGTGGTTCCTGCTTACTCGGAAGTCCTTCCCCGTGATGTAGACATTTCCAGTAAACTGACCCGGAACCTCCGCATCAATGTCCCGCTCATTTCAGCTGCGATGGATACCGTAACTGAGTATCGTATGGCCATTGCCATGGCCCGGGAAGGCGGCATCGGTATCATCCACAAGAACATGACCATCGCTGCACAGGCAGAGCAGGTGCGGCGGGTGAAGAGGGCTGATAGTGGCATGATCATGGATCCGATTACCATGCACAGGAGCGCCCGCGTGGGGGATGCTTTCCAGCTCATGCGCGAAAACAGGATAGGCGGTATTCCGGTGGTGGATGATACCGGATTACTGGTGGGCATCTTAACCAACCGCGACCTGCGTTTTGAAACGGATAACGAAAGGCCCATCGAGGATTTGATGACGACTAAGAACCTCATCACAGCTCCTATGGGTACCACCCTGCAACTGGCGGAAGAAATATTGCGCAACCATCGCATTGAGAAATTACCGGTAGTAGATGATGCGGGTATACTGCGTGGTCTTATCACCTACAAAGACATATTGAAACTGCAGAGCCATCCCAGGGCCTGCAAAGATGAATACGGACGGTTGCTGGTAGGCGCCGCAGTGGGAGTGACAGCCAACACGTTGGACAGAGTAGCTGCTCTTCGAGCTGTGGGTGTCGATATGGTGATCATCGATACTGCTCATGGCCATTCCAAGGGCGTGCTGGAGATGGTAAAAACAGTCAAGAAAAAATTCACCGACCTGGAGATTGTAGCCGGCAATATCGCTACCGGTGCGGGAGCCAAAGCCCTTGTAGATGCCGGCGTAGATGGCGTGAAAGTAGGGGTTGGTCCGGGTTCCATTTGTACCACACGGGTTGTGGCCGGTGTAGGCGTTGCCCAGATAAGTGCGATTTACGAAGCGTCGAAGGCAATTGAAGGTAGCGGTGTACCTGTCATCGGAGATGGAGGTATTCGCTATACAGGAGATATTGTCAAAGCCATTGTAGCCGGTGCCGATACCATTATGGCGGGCAGCTTACTGGCAGGGTCGGAAGAGAGCCCGGGTGAGACCATCATTTACGAAGGCAGAAAGTTCAAGAGCTACCGCGGAATGGGTTCGGTGGAAGCCATGGAAAAAGGCAGCAAGGACCGCTACTTCCAGGATGTGGAAGACGACATCAAGAAACTCGTTCCGGAAGGAATTGTAGGTCGTGTTCCATTCAAAGGCACGGTGGCTGAGGTCATGGTGCAATACGTAGGTGGTTTGCGTGCCGGCATGGGTTATGCGGGAGCCGCGAATATAGAAGCGCTGAAGAAAGCACAATTCGTCCAAATCACCTCCTCCGGTATACGGGAAAGCCATCCACATGATGTGGTGATTACGAAGGAGGCGCCGAATTACTCAAGGTAGGGGATTGGGAGTGAGTTGTGAAGGTTGTTTGTGTATGATAGTTTTACTTGTTTCCAACAATCTTCTTTTTTAAACAGGTAAATTTGAGGTAATGAAAATCTACCTGAGTTTACTATCCTTGTTATTGGTATTGCCAGCGTTTGGGCAAGACTGGTATCCCTGGCATAGCGGCGGAGAATACTATTACTCAGCTGCAAAGAAGCACCAATTACCTGCTGTCATCCTGTGATAAAACCAGGTATTCCCAGGGAGCCAGATTTGTCTTCAACTTTCCGCTGAGGTTCAACTTTTCACCGGTAAACACATTGGTATACCTTCCTTTCAGGGCTTCACTGTCCAGCTTAATGGAGGAGGGTTCTTCAGAGAGGTTCACCGCCACCAAAACCTTATGTCCTTCCCTTTCGCGGGCATATACCCAAACCTGTTCATCGAGGTACAACGTGAATAAACTTCCACCCCAATCTCCATTCCATAATGACTTATTTGTTTTTTTTAACTGCAACATGCGGGTATAAAAGGGTGCATACTTCGGCAACCCTTCGAATGAAATGGTATCCTTATCAAAGAAGCGCAGGGATTTATCCAGTCCTGCTTCTTGTCCGCTGTACAACAGGGGCATTCCGGGCACCGTTGCGGCTACAACAAAAAAGGTAAGTGCCGCTTCGCCCATCCGGTCGAATTCGATACCGTTCCAGGAGTTTTCATCGTGGTTGGTAATAAATTGCATGCGGTAAGCTGCTTCGGGGAATGTTTCCAGACCATCCATAACGGCAGCTTCAAGGTCTATTGCGGAGCGTTCGCCCGCCGCCACCTTGTTCATCTCATGGTGCAATTTCGAGCCATAGGTCATGTCGAAACCATTGCGGTGAAACTGCGGTCCTTCTGCTTCTGCCAGCATAAAAAGATCTGCTTTCACTGCAGTAAGTTCTCTTATAGTGGTGCGCCAGTAATCGTCGGGAACCATACCAGCCACATCGCAACGAAAGCCATCTATATCAAAATTTTCTATCCAATAGCGCATGGCAGCTGTCATCTCCCGCCGCAGTTGATCATTGTCGTAATTGAGGTCGGCTACATCACTCCAGTCGGCCACCGGAGGAACGATATAGCCACTTTTATTGGTGGTATAGAATGTGGGGTTGTCCGCTACCCAGGCGTGGTCCCAGGCGGAGTGGTTGGCCACCCAGTCGAGAATCACTTTCATGCCCAGCCGGTGCGCCTGAATCACCAGGGCACGGAAATCTTCGGCAGTGCCAAACGCCGGATTGACAGCTGTATAATCCCTGATTGAATAGTAGCTGCCAAGATTGCCTTTCCGGCGCTCCGTTCCGATGGGTTGAACAGGCATTAGCCATAGTATATCAACGCCCATTTCCTGCAGGCGGGGCAGGTGTTCCGAAAAGGCTGCAAAAGTACCTTCGGGCGTATACTGCCGAATATTCACTTCGTAGATATTAGCGCTGTAACTCCAGGCAGGAGGCTCCTTCATTATTTCCTGGGCGAGGTTGCTTCCTGTCAGACAAACCCCGACCAAACACATTAATAATTGTTTCATGTGCTACTGTTTTTGGGTAAAGTAGAGGTCGGATTGCTTCCTGTCGGTTCTGCGCTATCGAATATACAATGAATATGCTGTCATTGCACAACGAAAACGTCAAAACTGTGAGCAGGCAAACGCAGTTGCAGGGTGCCGTTGGTAAGGGTGTAAGGTGTACCGAATACAGCCTCCGGTGTTCCCTCGAAAGGTATGTCTGTCAACGGAATAGCCATATTGGCCTGTGCATTTCCCTTATTCATGACTACCACCACATGGTTGTTTAAATAGTGACGGCTGTACACCCAGGTATCTTCGGTTACAGAAAGCTCCTGAAAGTCGCCGTACAAGAGGGCCATGTTCTCCCTTCTTACATGTGCCAGTTTTTTTAATGTATTGCGTACGGTTATTTCGTTCGGACCCATGTGGTCGAAGTCCATCATGCGCCTGTTGTCGGGGTCTCCGGCGCCCGGCATGCCAATTTCATCGCCGTAGTACACGATGGGTATTCCGGGAATAGTCATGATAAATGCGTGCAGCATGGACAGCTTTTTGTATCCGGTGGGGTCTTCCACTTTGATGTCGCGCTCCCATCCTGCCTCTTTGTCATCCTCATTCCATTTCAGACCTTTTCCGGCAAAACTGATGAAGCGCGCCAGGTCGTGGTTGCCGGTAATATTGCCCATGAGATGGTGGTAGCCGTAGTAGTCGAAAGTGTTGTGCAGGCTGGACGACAGGTCGATGAAAGAGCTCTCGTCCATGGCCAGGATGTTGCGGGCATCGAAATAGGTGTTGAAGTCGAACTGTGCATCGAGCAAGCCGGAACCTACATACGAACCAATCAATTCCCTGTTACCGAATGTCTCGCCAATCTGGTACACCGGCATACCGTATTCGGTTTTGATTTTGCGGGTCAGCAGCCGCCAGAATTCAATTTCAATGTGCTTGGTGGCGTCGTGTCGGAAGCCGTCTACGCCATACGTATTTAACCACCAGAGCGCACTGTCGGCGGAAGCTTCTGCAACGACAGGTTGTGCATGGTCCAGGCTGGGCATGTAAGGTTCGAACCAGGTAGTCAGCCGCTGCTCATCCCAAAGCCTCAGGTTCTTTCTGCCGTCGGGAAGATCGAGGGAAGAGAACCACTCGGGATGTTCCGACCACAGGGGGTGTTCGCTGTGTACGTGGTTGGCGATGTAGTCGAGCACAATGTTCATATTGCGGTTGTGCAGGGTATCTACCAGTGCTTTGTAAAGGGCGTTGGTGCCGAAGCGGTCGTCTACCTGCGACAAGGAGATGGGCCAGTATCCGTGGTAGCCGGCAAACCATCGATGCGGTGCAGGATATTCCATGTAGGCTTCGCGCGGGTTTTGAAAAACCGGTGACAGCCACAAGGTATTGAAACCCATTTCTGTGAAGTAACCGTCCTCTACTTTCTTAAGGATACCGGCCAGGTCGCCTCCCTGATAGTTGGTCTTAAAGTCCAGCCGCTCATCCTGAATCGGTTGATCGTTGGTGGTATCGCCATTCACAAAACGGTCTACCAGAATGAAGTACATGACCGAGGTGTGGAAGTCTTTCCTGGAAATGGCTTGTGGGTTTTGCACCACAGCATTGTACTGCAGTGGTATGAGCATATCATTGCCCGGTCCCGCATTGTTGTAGCCGAATATGCGAATCGTTCCGGTGGGGATGCTTTCGGCGATATCCGGAATTTTAACCTTGAAGCCATCGCCTTCCATTACGATGGGCAGCAAGCGGTTGTTCCAGATGGCAAACACCCGGTCGTCGGAGTGTTGCTGCCGCCCGATATGCACCCACAGACCCTCTGTGCTTTGCAGGTAAAAGTAAGGTAGTTGGGTACGGTCCTTTTCCCCTACTATCATCAGCGAGTTAATACCTCCGATGCCGTTGGCAACCTGGATGGGATTGTTCGGATCCATCATGGGTTGTCCGTCTGCCACCACCAGGTACTGGTAGCGACCGGGGTTGAGGACTACTTCTGTTGTCCAGATGCCATCTTGGAAGGAAAGGGGTGTTTTCGATGCATCCCATCCATTGATGTCGCCCATAATACCCACAGAGGTATAGGTTTTACCTTTCGGATTAAACTGCCATTCGACAGTTTTTTTCTGGCTGCTGTTGACCACCAAATAGTCGGGTGCTTGCGGGTATTTCCGTTGATACATGCGCAACATGCCCATTGGCGGTGGGGAGGCTTCCTGCACCACTACCCTTAGCTGATGCGTTTCTTTAAGCAGGGTGCATGTTAACCAATCAGGCCCTGAAACGCTGTCTATCTCCTCCGGATGGAGGTAAAAATCTTCCAGGAACAACAGGGTAGTATCTTTTTCCAGTGTAACCGGCATCCAGTCGCCGAGTGGCGTGGCGTTTTGACCGAAAGAAAAAAGAACACGGAAGAGCAGGATAGTTATAACAGGTAGTTGTCGCATGTTGTATCAGTTTCTGATGGAAAGTTACAATGCCTTTTCAAAACATGATAAAAGCTGCCGTAGGGATGCTGCCATTTGTCAGTTTCCCCAACCTGTAGGTGTATCTCCTTTGTATATGACCAATGCAAGCTTTTCCTGCGGCGTGCTGTACTACATTACGGTTGAACTAAACAGAACTGCCATGAAAAAATATATATTAAATTTATTGTTTATATCCGGTGTGCTGGCAGGCTTGCCCTTGATGGGTCAGACAAGTGGTGCCGTATGGACTTATGGACCGGAAATGAATACCACCAGGATACAGGCATTCATTGCACAGCTGGACGACGACCGCAACATGATATTCGGGGGACGAGAAGAAGGTTTTGTTTCCTGTGATAAGGCCGACGCTTACGATCCGGTAACCGGAGAATTCAAGCAATACACCATGCAGGTGCCGCACGACATGGGAGCGGTTACCCGCATGCAGGATGGTCGCTTCTTCATTTGTGGAGGAGGAGCCAATCTGGGTATTGCACCCGGCTATGCAGAAGCAGAAATTTTCGATCCTGAAGAAAACAGCTTTACCGCTATCGGCAGCATGACCATGGGTCGCATGCAACACAGTGCCGTTACCTTAACCGACGGACGGATACTTATTGTCGGGGCTTGGTACAATGGCATAGGTGCAGCGGAGCCGGAAATCTACGACCCGGTATACAACACCTTTACGGCAACAGCAGGAGACCTGGTTTATCCGCGTGCCGGTGCAATTGCGCTGCCTACCAATGATGGCGGTGCAGTGGTCATTGGTGGCTGGCCCACCTATGGAGGAGATACCTATAAGGCTGTGGAATACTTTGATCCGGTAAGCTCCACCTTTAGCGTGCTGACACCCGAGCTATTGCCTTCAGATCCCGGCTGGCTGGTCTATAACTTCACAGAATTCCGCCCTTATGAAGAAAAGGTGATGTACGACGGAAAATACGTTTTCAAAGCCTACAAAGGCTCCGGATTTTCCATTGAATTTGCGCTCATCACTTTCGATCCGGAAACAAAGACTTTTGATGAGATAGATCTTACTGAGTCGCTCATCCAGAATGGTATCGACAGTTATTACGACATGGTATTGAATACCGATGGCTCCTATGCCTATTTGCTGGGTGTGGATGTGGATGGTGATTATAATCTGTACCTGGTAACTGTGAATCTGGCAGACGGAACAGTAAGTATGCCCGACGAAGCTTTCAATATGGATGCAGGAGAATACCTGATTCCCACAATGAGCTGGATTCCTTCAGAAGAACGGATATTGCTGGTGGGGATTTCTACCTCCGGTGTCGATTATTTCCATGCCACCAACAGGACACTGTTGCTGACACCTGAAATTAAAGGTACGGATGTAGAGGAATGGAATACTGCTGATTGGCAGGTAGTTCCCAATCCTGCTCATGACTGGTTGCAGCTGAAAGGGAATGGTCAGCCCTATGAAGCGATAACCATCACCGATTTGCAGGGACGTCAGGTCTGGAACAGCGGACAGGAAGCGGCAGCCGCCGAGGTGCTGCATATAGATGTAAGTACGCTGCCTGCAGGTTTGTATGTGCTGACAGTACATGCGGCCTCCGGCACCTGGTCGAAAGAAGTCGTGATTGTGCGTTAGCATATGATTGTTAGGAAACGAAGAGCCGGTTGTTTTGCCGGCTCTTTCTTTTGCTACCAGCATGGTTGCGGGAGCGTTTACCTTTGCAGGATGTTACAAGTTCCCGTTATCAATCGTTCTGCATTTCCATTGCCGGCTTACGCCACCGATCATGCTGCCGGTATGGATTTGAAAGCTCATCTGGAGGCACCCATTACCTTAGGACCTCTTGAAAGAACACTGATTCCCACCGGAATCTATATCGCCTTGCCGCAAGGGTATGAGGCGCAGGTGCGACCCAGGAGTGGTCTGGCCATCCGACACGGCATCACCCTACTGAACAGTCCCGGAACCATAGATGCAGATTACCGGGGAGAAATCAAAGTGGTGGTGGTGAACCTCAGCAATGAGCATTTTACCATTGAACCCGGCGAACGCATAGCTCAATTGGTGGTTGCCCGGTACGAGACAATAGCGTGGGAAGTGGTGGAGCAATTATCGGAGACACCCAGAGGAACAGGTGGTTTCGGCAGCACCGGAAAGCAATAGGCTGCCCGTTTAGTGAAGCTATTGCAGGTTCCTTATCTTTGCCCCGGAAAAGACCAACAAACATGAAAATTATTATCCCAATGGCCGGCATGGGCAAACGCATGCGCCCCCATACGCTGACTGTTCCCAAACCATTGATTCCCGTTGCGGGAAAACCCATCGTTCAGCGACTGGTGGAAGATATAGCCGCCACCATCAGTGAGCCCATTGAAGAAATAGCATTTGTAGTGGGCCGTTTTGGCAAGCAGGTAGAAGACGGGCTTATTGCCATTGCTGAAAGTCAGGGTGCCAGGGGAAAAATCTGTTACCAGGACGAGCCGCTTGGAACGGCACATGCCATTCTCTGTGCCGGCGATACCATCAGTGGCAATATCATCATCGCCTTTGCCGATACCTTATTCAAAACCGATTTTAAAATCGACCAGGAAAAGGATGGTGTAATTTGGGTAAACAAAGTGGATGCATGGCAAAACTTTGGCGTGGTGGAGCTGGATGGAGAAGGTCACATTACCAATTTCGTGGAGAAACCTCAGGAGTTCGTTTCCGATCTGGCCATCATCGGGGTATACTATATTAAAGATGGCGATACCCTCCGCAAGGAAATGCAGTACCTCATTGACAACGATATCCGCGATAAAGGCGAATATCAGTTAACCAATGCTTTGGAGTCCATGAGAACCAAAGGAGCCAAGTTTGTTCCCGGTACGGTCGACGAATGGCTGGACTGCGGCAACAAAGACGCCACGGTTTATACCAACCAAAGGGTACTGGAGTTGAAAAAAGGCAAAGAGACGCTGGTAGCGGCAGATGTACAATTGCACAACGCACATATCATTGAACCGTGTTTTATCGGAAGCAATGTGCGCATTGAAAATGCAGTGGTAGGGCCTCATGTGTCCCTGGGAAGTAATTCAGTGGTAAAAAACAGCATCATCACAAACTCTATCCTCCAGGAATCCGTTACTGTTGCGAATAAAGTAATCGATAACTCGATGGTAGGAAGTTTTGCGCGGCTGGAAGGCAAGGCAGATGACCTCAGCCTGAGCGATTACAGCACTGCATGCTGAAAAAAGGAAAGTATATCATAGCCTGTCTGCTGCCATTGCTGCTGTCTGCATGTGGCAACCAGCAAAAGGCGGTTACGGCAGATTATTATCCCGTAGGCGGAGAATACAATGTCGACCTTGGTAGCGCCAAGAATAAGAAAGCAGATACACTTGCTATCGCCCGTCTCTTCATCGATGCCTGCGGCGCCAAGGCTGTAGGCGATTTTGAGGGAGCTACCATACTGTTCGGGGAAGTGTTAAAATCCGACCCCCGCAATGTTGCAGCCATGTATGAGCTGGGGCGCATTTACTTCGAATTCGGTAAACTGGAAGATGCCGCCGAGTTGTTGCGCAATGCTGCCGAAGGAGATCAACAAAACAAGTATTACCAGGCTACATACGGAAATGTGCTCCTATATATGGCGCGCTACCAGGAAGCCGTCGCCGTATTTGAATGGCTCACCGAGCTGGAACCGGAAGCACTCGACAGCTGGATAGAACTGTCATTCGCCTATGAAAGGGCCGGCAAGGTGCAGGAGAGCATCCGCGTACTCACGGAAATGGAAAGCCTGTTCGGTCCGGACGAGTCCATTCTGATGGAACAATACAGGATGTATGTCCGCAATGGCAGAATTACGGAAGCCATTGCTGTATTGAATCGCCTTATCGACAAAAGTCCTTCTGAGCCCGCCTACTATGGCATGCTGATGGAATTGTACGAAATGACCAACGATACCGTACAGGCCAGAAAAGCATTCGAACAACTGCTGCAAGCAGATCCCGGCAACGCCGACCTTTTGTTCAAGCAGGCAGAATACCAGAAGGCCGCCGGCGAAACAGAAGCCTACATCGCCACCCTGCAGGAGGTTTTTGATAATCCGTATGCCAATATCGACCGCAAAGTATTTGTGCTGGTGCCCTATGCAGATAGTATTGACCGTCCCGAATTCACTCAAAAAGCATTTGTTTTTGACCTGGCAGAGCGTCTCGTGAAAGCCCATCCGCTGGATGCGAAGGCTTTTGCCATGCAGGGCGATCTGCTGTATTACGGTGGTTCCGTTCCCGCAGCCCGGCAGAGTTATGTTACTTCCACCACCCTGCGGGGCGATGTATATGATGTATGGGTGAAGCTCTTCACCATAGATGCTGAAACAGAGCAATGGGATAGCCTGCAGGCTGTTACCCAGCGATCTATAGAGTTGTTTCCCAACCAGGCGGTAGGCTATTATTTCAGTGGCGTTGCCGCCAACGGGCAGGGGAATTCATCGCTTGCCATTGCGCAGTTCAAAAGAGCGTTGCCTATGGCAGGGACCAACAGTCAGCTGAAAGCAGAAATCTGGCTGCGCATGGGTGATGTTTACCATGCGCTGAAAGAACATGCCAGCAGTGATAATGCCTATGACCAAAGTCTGTTGCTCGACCCCAACAATCCCTACACCCTGAACAACTACGCCTATTACCTGTCGCTGCGGAAGGAGCGTCTGGACGATGCCCTGCAAATGGCCGCTAAGGCTATCCGCCTGGTGCCCGATAATGCCAACCTGCTTGATACCTATGCCTGGGTATTGTACCAGCAGGGCAATTATAAAGACGCGCGCATTGCCCTTGAAACGGCATTGAAAAACGGAGGAACATCCAGCGCTGTAGTACTGGAGCATATGGGCGATGTGTTGTACCGTTTGGGAGAAAAAGAAAACGCCAGAAAATACTGGCAGCAAGCCGTAGATCAGGGCGCAGATTCCCCGCCTTTACTGGAGAAAATCAGCACAGGTATATTACATGAATAAATATATTTATTTCCTGCTTATTGTGGTGCTGTCATCCTGTGCCGACAGAAGGTTGACAGATGGGAAAATCAAGCCACTATCGCCGGAAACCATATGGGAGGAAGCAGCAGCTGCAGTGCCTGCTTTCACTACTTTGCAGGGTAAAGCCCGCGTGGAAGTGCAGGGGGCCATTTCGCAGCAGCTGGTGGCTGATATAACCATGCAGACCGATAGTTTTATCGGTATTTCAGTGCGGGTGCTGGGACTGGAAGCGGCGCGCATGCTGGTAACCCCCGACTCGGTAAAAGTCATAGATCGCCTGAACAGGCAATACCTTCCCCGCGACTTCGCCTATTTTGAGCAACAGTTCGGCTTCCCCCTCAGCTTCGATAATTTGCAGGACCTGATAGCCGGCAGACCGCTCCTGGCAGATGTCACTATGTATCCCGTTGTGAATGATACACGCTATCAGTTTCGGATGAGCAGCAGCGATTTGCTGAATGAGATTTGGCTGTATCCGGGATTTATGCTCGACCGCCAGCAAGTAAAGAGTACTTATCCGGCGTTTGATATTACCCTTATTGCTGATGACTATAAGAAAACCGGGAGCGGTTCGTTCTCTTTTTTCAGACAAATTCTGGTAGAAGCTGTGGAAAATTATGCAATTGACCTGGATTGGGCATCTGTAACTTTAGACGAACCCGTTGACTTTGGCTTTACTGTCAATTCCAGGTATGAAGTGGTACATTAAAATTATTCTAATAAGCATGTTGCTGCTCCCCCGCACGGTGGATGCACAGGACAAGCTCACGTTGCAAAAGAAATACGATCGGCTGCAGCAGGAAATCAGTGATGCCCAGGAGTTGTTGCAGGCAACCGCTGAGAAAAAGCGCAGCTCTCTTGATCAGTTGAAAATCCTCAACAGAAAGGTGAGCGTTCGGGAAGAACTGGTGCGCAACCTCAGTTTGCAGGTACTCGATTTATCGAAGGCCATTCAACAAACTGTGGAGCAGGTATCGGCAATGGAGGCCAATATCGGTCATATGCGCGAAGACTACGCCCGCATGGTGTACTATGCGTATGTCAACGACACCGAATACGAGCCCATTCACTTCCTATTCGCCTCAGGCAGCATCAATAATGCCTTCACCGAAATGGAGTACGTGCGTGAATACACTACTTACCGCAAGGAACAGGCCGCAGCCATACAGGCAGCTCAGGCAGCTTTGCGCATCCGGCAACAGGAGCTGGAGGCCGATAAGTCGGAGAAAGAGGCACTATTGGCCGGAGAGGAAGAGCAGCGGAATATTCTGGCGAAGGAAAAGGCCGAGCAGGACAGTGTGGTGCAGGGTTTGAAAGGAGAGGAAAAGCAATTGCTGGCGCAGATTGACAAGAAGAAAAAAGATGCGTCGACGCTGAATAAGCAGATACAGCAGATTATTGCCGAGGAGATACGGAAAGAGAAGGAACGGGCAGAGGCTGCGGCGCGGGCAGCAGCTGCAGCGAGCAAGAAAGAAGAAACAACTACTTCTACCACGACGGCTCCCGTCAAAGAAACCCCCAAACCGGCAGTGAATGCGGGTTTAACACCGGAGATGGCACTTATCAGCAGCAATTTTGCCGGTAACAAAGGCCGCTTACCCTGGCCTGTGGAGCGCGGTACCATCACCGGAAAGTTCGGCACTCAGCCACATGCAGCCCTGCGCAATGTAACTGTAGAGAACAACGGCATTGATATCACTACTCAGGAAGGTGCTCAGGTGCGCAGCGTATTTGAGGGCGAGGTGGTGAATGTCATCTTCAACCCATCCTTTCAGAAAGGGGTCATCATCAAGCACGGAGAGTACTACACGGTATATACCGGTTTGACAGCCGTTCAGGTGAAGGCAGGCGATAAGATTACCACCAAGCAGGTCATCGGAACTGCGTACACACGCGACGATAACCAGACGGAGATTCACCTGGAAATCTGGAAGGGAACCACCATCATGGATCCTGCCGGATGGATTACCAAATAAATCAATCGCAGGGAGTAGTATAAACACTATCTTTGCATCAAACTACAGCAGATGAATAGCGTGTTATTAATCAGCATGCCCAGCGGTATGGAGTGGATCATCATCATATTTGCCATTTTGCTCCTGTTTGGCGGCAAAAAAATTCCGGAACTCATGAAGGGACTGGGAAAAGGTATTCGTGAATTTAACGAAGCCAAGAACAACGTCAGCAAGGAGTTGCGTGATGGAATGAATGAAGAGCCCAAACAATCGGAAGAGCAGAAGTAATTCCAGGCATGTCTTTCTCGTATGAACATTTACCGGCCCTGCAGCAACAGCTGCGTGAGGGCAGCGTCACCTGCCAGTCGGTGGTGGAGCACTATTTGCAGCAATGTAAGGAGCAGGCGCACCTGAACGCTTTTATTGAAGTGTGGGATGCGGAAGCCTTGCAGCGGGCAAAGGAGCTCGATCAGCGTTTACAGTCGGGCGGAGAAATGGGTTCCCTTTTCGGGATGGTCATAGCCGTGAAAGACGTGATAGTAATGGAGGGGCACGGTGCTACCGCTTCCTCCCATATGCTCGAAAATTTTGAATCTCTTTTCAATGCCACCTGTGTGCAGCGCTTGCTGGATGCAGATGCCATAATCATTGGTCGCACCAACTGCGATGAATTCGCCATGGGCTCCTCCAATGAAACCTCCTATTACGGTAACGTAAAAAATGCAGCCGATCCTACCCGTGTGCCGGGCGGTTCTTCCGGGGGCTCTGCCGTTGCAGTGCAGGCCGGGATGTGCATGACATCGCTCGGTACCGATACGGGAGGCTCTATTCGGCAACCCGCTTCCCTCACCGGAACGGTGGGTATCAAACCCACTTACGGCAGGATTTCCCGTTACGGACTGATTGCCTACGCGAGTTCTTTCGACCAGTGTGGTCCTTTTACCACCAATGCCACCGATGCAGCCTTGTTGCTGGAAGTAATGGCAGGTGCCGATACACATGACGCCACCAGCGCTCAGGAGCCGGTGCCCGCATATGCCAGTCAGCTGCACATTGACCGACCACTGCGTTTTGCCTGGTATCCGCAGGTAATGGACAATGAAAAACTCGATTCTGAAATCAGGGCTCAGTTTCATGCCACGCTGGAAAAGCTGCAGGCAGAAGGCCATATAGCGGAACCGGTTGACTTCCCTTATCTCGATTACCTGGTTCCGGCCTACTATGTACTTACCACTGCGGAAGCATCTTCCAATCTTTCACGCTATAGCGGCGTACATTTTGGCCATCGCACCCAAGCAGAAGTAGCCGGGGTGGATGCGCTCATCAGCCATTCGCGTTCAGAAGGGTTTGGCAGAGAAGTGAAACGCCGTATTATGCTCGGAACCTTCGTGCTGAGTTCGGGCTATTACGATGCCTACTATACCCGCGCGCAGAAGGTTCGCCGACGTATTCGCGAAGCCACTTTAGAAGTGCTGGAGAAATATGACGCGATCCTGACACCCACTACGCCCACCACTGCTTTTCGGCTGGGAGAGAAAACGGCCGACCCTATTGAAATGTACCTTGCGGATATTTTTACCGTTCAGGCGCCATTGGCGGGCATTCCGGCTGTTTCTGTACCATTATATAGACATAGCAACGGCCTCCCGTTTGGCCTGCAAATCATGGGAAAACCCTTTGATGAAACCACCTTATTAGCATTGACACAAATGCTGATGGAACGTTACTAAAAACAATCTGTGGAAAAGCTTAAATTCGCTATCCCGAAAATAAATAGCGGAGTATATAGTTTTAGACGCAAGAGTTGTTGTAACACCACGAAAATTAAATACATGAAATTATTTGTTGCAGGAGGGTTGTTCGTCCTGGGGTCTGCACTTTTCGCAGCTTCACCGGATAGTCTTTCCACTGCTGATTTGAAGATGCCCGATGCCGAAGTAACCCGCATGGACAGCATGCTGGAAGCCATGTTTGCTTCCAACCCGTCCCTGGAGTTCCGCGAAGCCGATTATCGCAAAAAAGGATATGCCGCCACCGATGTACCGACGTTTACCCCGGAAGTATATGCGGAGCGCATCAGTCGCATCAACACGCCTATTCCCCTGGTGTACAATGATAAGGTTCAGGCTTTCATCGACCTCTACTGTGTGCGCAAGCGCGACAAGGTGAGCAATATGCTGACAATCGGGCAGGAATACTTTCCCATGATTGAAGCAGAACTGGACCGTCGTGGTCTGCCTATTGAATTGAAATATGTAGCTGTTATTGAATCGGCGCTGAATACCCATGCGGTGAGTAAGGCCGGCGCAACGGGACTGTGGCAGCTGATGTATGGCACCGGCAAACTGATGGGGCTCCAGATTGATACCTATGTAGATGAGCGCAGGGATCCTTTTCTTGCCACCAAAGCCGGTATCGCTTATTTAGATAAAATGTATAATATTTATGGTGATTGGTTACTGGCCATCGCCGCTTATAATTGTGGTCCGGGCAATGTAAACAAAGCCATTCGCCGTTCAGGTGGAGGGGAGAAAACCTTCTGGGAAATATGGAAGTACCTCCCGGCTGAAACGCGTGCTTATGTACCCATATTCATAGCTGCCACTTACACCTTCGAATACCACCAGGAGCACAATATTGAGCCGGCTTCCTTTGGCTATCAGTTTGAAATGGTCGATACCATATTGATCACCCGCAAGCTGGATCTCGATGATGTAGCACCCTTTGTGAACATGACAGCCGAGGAATTGAAGGTGTACAATCCTGCGCTGAAAACGAATACGATTCCCGGTGCTCCCACACCCTATCCGCTGCGCATGCCGATGGATGCGGTGGCATTGTACATCAGCAATCAGGAACAGTTGTATGCCAAGCTGGACCAGCCGAAGAGCGCAGCTGCACCTGTTGCAGAACCGGTGGCAGCGACCACTCCAGCAGCAGCTAAAACTACAGCCCCTGCATCAAGTGATAATAATACTTATGTATATTACACCGTCAAGAAGGGCGACAACCTGGGTTATATTTCAGAGTGGTTCGATTGTTCGGTAACTGATCTGAAGCGCTGGAACAATATGCGTTCCACCCAAATCATGTCGGGTCAGAAGTTGAAGGTATATGTGCCAGTCGATCAGAAATCGGAATACGCAGCCATCAATAGCATGTCGTTCAGTGAAAAGCAAAAACTGACGAATGTGCAGATGGTGCAGGGTGGTGAAGATAAGAAGGCCTCTGAGGTTGTATACTACACTGTTCGGCCTGGCGATACCCTCTGGTCTATTGCGAAGCGTTATCCCGAAAATACTATCGAAGGTTTGCAGGAGCTCAATGCGATGGGGTCGAATGAGACCCTGAAAGCGGGCGTGAAAATCAAGATAGTTAAATGAGTAATCGGCGGCTTTTAGTTTTTCTCTCTGCGGTTTTAGGGATTGCTGTTTCCTGCAAGCAGCTGGAAGTCAAGAACCTGCCCTATTCCATTGGCGGGGTTGATGAGATGGTGGTGGTGTTGAATGCAGTGGATTCAACCGATACCTTGTTTCAGGCTATTGACCAATACCTGGGCGCCATTTACAACAACACACCCCAACCGGAATATCGGTTTGGCGTAACCTATATCGATGTAGCGACATACCGTTCTACTTTCCAGAAGCATCGCAATCTGCTCTTTATCGGCGACCTCGAAACACCGGGCGATTTTTCTCAGTTTATTTCAGAACTCGTAGGGGTGGAAACCCTGAAGAAGGTTCGCTCTGCCGGTGCTTCGTTTTATCTTCCCCTGGAAGATGTATGGGCAAAACCGCAATATGTAGAAGCCATAGTGGCTGCCGACCGGACTTTGTTGCTGGCAGGTATCGATACCATCATGCAGGGACTTACCGACCGTATTTCGCAGCGCGAGCTGGAGAAGATCAGGAAGAACCAGTTTTTACCCGGACATAACAATCAGGTGGAAACCGTTTTGCGTGAGCAGCAACAGATAGATATGCAGGTGCCGTCGGAATTCACTATGCTTAAAGCATCGAACGATAATTTCATTTTCCTGCGGAAGAGCACCATCGACCTTACCGCAACCATCATGATCTATTATGAGCCCTACACGGATTCAGCCCAGCTAAATCCCACCTACCTCCTGCATCTGCGTGACAGTCTCGGTCACCAATACGAAAGCAGCAGGGTGCCGGGCAGTTATATGCAGACGGAGTACCGTGCTCCCTCGGAGCATAATGTCATCAATTTGAACGGGTATTACTGTCTGGAGTCCAGAGGCTTGTGGCGCCTGATCAACGACTTCATGGGTGGTCCCTTCATCAACTACTGGATTGTGGACGAAGCCAACAATCGGCTGGTGTACATTGATGCCTACGTGTATGCTCCGGATATGCGCAAGCGACCTCAGATTCGTCAACTCGAATCGGTTATCAGTACCTATGGTTTGAGCAGTTTTGGTGATTAGCCGAATTCCTCTAATTTCGTTGTAGAAATTACAGCCCGGCACCGCACCACCTGAAAACAACCGCTCGCCTATGCGCTTACCAATGCTTATTTGCCGTGGTGTATGTGCGCTGGTTTTAGCACTGGCGTATTCAACACTCTGGGCACAGACACCGCCGAACGATGCCTGCAGCAATGCGATTGATATTCCTGTGGAATCCGGTTCCTGTACTTCGCCGTTGTATACCAACAGCGGAGCTACAACTGTTCCAAGTGATCCCATCCCCAGTTGCTGGACGCCCGATGGTCCTGATAATACGGTCTGGTTTTCCTTTACCGCTATAGGCACTGCGGTGCAAATCTCCACCAACTTCGGCACACCCGTAACCAATACACAGGTGGCTGTTTACAGCGGGACTTGTGGCTCACTGACAGAAATGAATTGTCAGGAGGACTTGTTTGCGCTGGGAGGAGTTACGCATGTATCCATCGTAGTAGACGGACTTACACCGGGCACTACCTATTATATCATGGTAGATGGCAATCTGGGAGAGGAAGGTGGCTTTTCCATTTGTGCTGAGGAGGTGTTTGTCAGCGCTCCCGAGCCGAATCAGGATTGCCCTACCGGCGAATTTCTCTGCGACAAAAGCACCATCGTGGTGCCTGATGGTCCGGGAAATGATGGTCTTATTGAAGAAGTACCCAGTTGTTTTGGTGGCTCGGGAGAAAGGGCTTCCCACTGGTATATTTTTACAGCAGAGAACAGCGGTACCCTCAACTTCAGTATCATTCCCAATACACCCAGTGATTACGACTGGGCACTTTTTGATATTACAGGTTCTCCCACAGGTACCTGCGACCTGACCGATGAAATTGCCTGTAACTGGTCGGGGGTTATTGGCACTACCGGTATGGGTTGTGGCGGTGCAGCCTGTGCGCCCACTGCGACGCTCACGGCTGGGAATACCTATGCCCTCATGGTAGACCGCTGGACGGCTGCTTCTTCGAGTGGGTTTGAACTGACTTTTGGTGGTACCGTAATTTTTGCGAATCCCGATCCGGATTTTACCACACCCGTTGTTTGTGTCGGGGCACCCACACCTTTTACCAATTTGACAAGCGGATCGAATACCTATTCCTGGAGTTTTGGGGACGGATTTACTTCAGCTGCTGAAAATCCTGTTCATACCTATGCCTCTGCCGGCGTGTATGAAGTTACCCTGATAGCCACTGCCAATCCGGGGGGATGTACCGGAGTTGTGGTCCAGACAGTTACTGTGGTGGAAGGTCCGGAACTTACCATCGACCCATCAGCACCTGTTATATGTGCCGGGGATGATGTACCACTTGATTTAACATATGTATTAACTACATCCGATTGTCCGCCCATTGGATTTGAAAATCCTACAGACATTCCCATTCCTGCAGGTCCTTCCATCAGCAGCAACATCAACGTTACCGGTATTACTCCGGCCACATTTTCACCTGCTATGCTGGAAAGCGTCTGTCTGGATATTGATCACGGCTGGGATGCAGATTTGGATATCTCTCTCATGTGTCCGGATGGAACTACCATCGTCCTTTCTTCTGATAATGGCGGCGCCGGCGATGATTATACCGGTACTTGTTTCGTTCCTTCAGGAGCTCCACCCGTGGTGACCGGTAGCGCACCTTTTACCGGTGATTACACACCCGAGCAACCCTTCAGTACCATGACAGGTTGCACGGTCAATGGTACGTGGAGCCTGATTGTAGACGATGACCTTGCAGGGTTTTTAGGGACACTGCTTGGCTGGTCCATTACTTTCACTTGCACCAACGATGTCGAATCGTTTGTATGGACACCCGCGGCGGGACTATCATCCACCTCTATAGAAGACCCGGTGGCATCACCCTCAACCACTACTACCTATACAGTTACACTCACAGAGTTGTCAGGATGCTCGGCATCGGCCGATGTAACAGTAGCAGTAGATGCTCCGCCACTCGCAGGATTTGTCTACCCGGCATCGGAATTTTGTACCGGTGATGCGGACGCCGCTCCTGTTACAGATCCCGGTGCCAGCTCCGGCTCCTGGAGTTCAGCGCCTGCAGGATTGGTGCTGGATATGATGGATGGAACCATTGACTTTTCGCTATCTGCTCCGGGCGCTTATACTATAACCAATAGTGTTGCGGGCGTGGGAAGTTGTCCTGATGCCATTGCCACATTCGATATCACCATTCATCCCTCGTACAGTATAGCAGAGACTGTTGCGATCTGTTCAGGCGAAACCTACGTATTACCTGATGGCACCCTGGTTTCCGGTGCCGGTGTATATACCAGTCTGCTGACCAGTGTTGACGGTTGTGATAGTATTATAACCACGACCTTGACGGTGACTCCGACTTACTCGATGACAGAAGCTGTAGAGATTTGCGATGGAGGTTCTTACACGCTGCCGGATGGAACTATTGTATCAGCAGCAGGAACCTATGTTTCTACTTTGACAACCGTTGATGGCTGTGATAGCGTTGTTACTACGACGTTAACCTTGACGCCGACCTTGACTACTTCTATTGATGCATCTATCTGTGATGATGATAGTTATGTACTTCCCGATGGTAGTACTGCATCCACCGCAGGTACTTATAGCTACACCTTTACTTCTACCCTGGGCTGTGATAGCGTTGTAACGGTGGTATTAACGGTGACGCCAACTTACTTGTTGACAGAAGATGCATCGATATGTGATGGAGGTTCCTATACGTTGCCGGATGGTTCGGTTGTATCTGTTGCTGGTACATACACTTCTAATTTGACCACGGTTGATGGTTGTGATAGCGTTGTTACTACGACGTTGACAGTGACGCCGACCTTCACGACAGATATAGCTGCTTCGATATGTGATGATGATACCTATGTCCTTCCTGATGGTAGCACGACATCATCAGCTGGAACTTATGCATTCACGTTTACGTCCACTTTAGGATGCGATAGTATTGCAACGGTGACATTGACGGTGACTCCGACTTACTCCTCAACGGAGGATGTGGACATTTGCGAGGGAGGTTCTTATACGCTACCGGATGGTTCGGTTGTATCTGTTGCTGGTACATATATTTCCAATTTGACAACAGTCGATGGCTGCGATAGTATTGTTACCACGACGTTGACGTTAACGCCGACATTAACAACAGACATTGCTGCTTCGATCTGTGATGATGATACCTATGTTCTTCCCGATGGTAGCATGACATCCACTGCAGGTACTTACAGTTTCACATTTACGTCCACTTTAGGATGCGATAGTATAGTGAACGTGGACCTGGCGGTGACGCCGACTTATGCTGCGACAGAAGATGTGGAGATATGTGATGGAGGTTCGTATACGCTGCCGGATGGTTCTATAGTCTCTACTGCAGGAACCTATACCTCAATGCTTACAACAGTCGACGGCTGTGATAGCGTTGTTACCACGACGTTGACGTTAACGCCGACGTTGACGTCAACTATTGATGCTTCGATTTGCGACGATGATGTATACATGCTGCCCGATGGTAGCATGACATCCACTGCAGGTACTTACAGCTTCAGCTTTACTTCCACCCTGGGTTGCGATAGTGTGGTGACTGTGGACCTTACATTAACACCGACCTACTCCTTAACGGAAGATGTTGAAATCTGCGACGGTGGTTCTTACACGCTGCCGGATGGTTCTATAGTATCTACTGCAGGAACTTACACCTCGATGCTTACAACAGTCGATGGTTGCGACAGTATTGTTACCACGACGTTGACGTTGACGCCGACCTTGACGACAGATATAGCTGCTTCGATTTGCGATGGAAGTTCTTATACACTACCTGATGGTAGTACAACATCTTCAGCAGGAATGTATACCACAACCTTAACGACCGTTGATGGCTGCGATAGTATCGTTACGACGACCTTGACGGTGACACCAACCTATGCTGTATCTCTGGATACCGCTATATGTGACGGTGATACTTATGTGCTTCCGGATGGATCGCTGGCAACAGTATCCGGCACGTATACAACCATTCTTTTCACTGCTGTCGGTTGCGACAGTATCATTACCACTACGCTGATTGTGCGCGATACTTTTTCCACCTTCCTGGATGTTTCCATTTGCTCCGGGTCTTTGTATACCTTGCCGGATGGCAGCACCACAGATACAGCTGGTATTTTTGAATATGTTCTGCTGGCTGGAACGGGATGTGATAGCACTGTGGTGGTCAATCTGGCGGTTGAGCCCGTGTATGACACTACCATCTATGCGGGTATTTGTCCCGGGACTTCCTACACCTTGCCGGATGGCACCTCTGTAAGCACTGCCGGTACCTACACCACCAATCCTGGTAGTGCCGCCGGATGCGATAGTATCATTACTGTGGTGCTGGAAATTTTGCCCGTCTTCGACACGGCTATTACAGCGGGCATCTGTCCGGGGACTACTTATTTGCTTCCCGATGGAACAAGCACAGATATGGAAGGGACTTACATTTTTAACCTGACTACCATCTCTGGATGCGATAGTATCATTACCATTACCTTAGCAGCATTGCCAGTATATGACATGGTAGTTGATGCCGTTATTTGCGATGATGAAAGTTATGTACTTCCAGATGGAGCCATAGTGGCAACAGCAGGCACTTATACCGTTTCCCTTCTGTCTGCCGGCGGATGCGACAGTACTATTACTACTAACCTCAGCGTGAATCCAACCTATAGTTTTGTAACGGATGTGTCTATTTGTTCCGGTGATACTTATCTGCTGGAGGATGGTACAGAAGTCAGTGACCCTGGAATATATGTTGTAAATATTAATACAACTGCAGGCTGCGATTCCATTCTTATCACGAATCTGAACTTGCTGCCGGATTACAATATATTCATTGATACCGCTATTTGCGCCGGATCCGTACTCACATTGCCTGATGGTACGCAAACCGATACTGCGGGCGTATACAGTTTCGATTACATTTCTTCGCTGGGCTGCGACAGCAGTATACATATCAACGTAATCATCAATGATTTACCTGTTGTAACTATGGATGCATCCACAGATGCTACCTGCGTGGATGGTGAACCATTTGTGTTGAGTGTGGCGCCTGCAGGAGGAATTGCCTGGGGAACAGGCCTTACCGGACTCACCTTCGATCCTGCAGTTGCAGGAGTGGGTGGTCCTTACCCGCTCTATTACGCGTATACTGATGCAAATGGTTGCAGCGATACGGCTTCGCTTACAGTCGAAGTGTATGCACTGCCTGCACTATCGTTCTTCTTTCCCGATTACTTATGCGTAGAAGCTGACCCCACTGACCTGCTACCAGTTCCCTCCGGAGGTGTCTTTACCGGTCCCGGATTATCGGGCGACATGTTTGTCCCAAGTCTGGCAGGTACAGGCGGACCTTATAACATTACCTATACGTATACGGATGCCACCGGCTGTACCAACACGCTGATAGACGTCATAGAGGTGAGGGAAAACACTGTATACGCCGGACCCGATACCTCCTTGTTTATCGGTGATAGTATACAGCTGCTTGTTTTCACAAGTGATGACCTGTTGTGGTCGCCGGTAACCGGATTGAGTTGTTCCGATTGTACAGACCCCTGGGCATCACCGCAACAAACCACCACCTACTGGCTGACAGAAACAGACGAATACGGATGTGTGGCGATGGATGCCCTTACCATCACGGTGCGCACGGTTCCGGATATGTATATTTTTTCACCTAATGCGTTTACACCGAACGGCGATAGTGCCAATGACTACTTCTTCCTCTACGGGCCTGATATCGTGCGCATCAATAACCTGATGGTGTACGACCGCTGGGGCAACCTGCTCTACCATGGCTTAAACCTGCAGGCCAATGCGGAAACACTGGGTTGGGATGGCACCAAAGGCGGACTTGTCGCCATGGAAGGTGTCTACGCTTTCGTTGCGGAGGTAGAATTAAAGGGTGGCATGGTCATTCCCGTACACGGAAATATTACCTTACTCCGATAGCTTCCATACACCCTATTAATGTTGCACCATAAATGTGTGTACAGCACTTCCATCTATTTGCAGCAGATAACTGCCATTAGGAAGTTCCCCTGTATCGATACGGTGGAATGAATTACTTGCCGGCAGGACCAACGCTTGTACTTGTTTTCCCAATGCATCGAAAATGACAAGCGCTACATCTTCCTGCCAGGGTTTAGCCGACTGAATGAATAAAGCATCTTTGGCAGGATTCGGATACAGCATAATGGCATATTCGGAAAAGGCATCTATACTATTGCAGATTTCCACGGTGACAGTAAAGGAAACCGTACTCTCGCAGCCATCGGTATTAATGCCCGTAACTGTATAGGTGGTAGTAGCAGCAGGTGTCACTTCCATAATGCTGCAATCGGGGCAGGGAACGCTTCCCGCCGGTTCCCAACTGTAGGCAACCGCACCGCCCACACTTAAGATTATCGGCTGGCCTGCGCAAAGTGTTGTATCGCTGTTGGTGATCAGCACCGGCAAGTCCAGCACTTCTACTGACACCGTATCGGTGGCACTGCACACTCCATTGTCGACGGTAACGACATAATCGGTAGTGGAAGTAACAAATACCGTTGGCGCATCGCTGGTAATATCGCTTACACCATCACCCGGCGACCACAGATAGCTATCACCACCCGAAGCAAAAAACTGCACCTGGCCTGCACCGCAGATGCTGGTGTCCGGACCTGCCGTTGCTGAAATACCGGGAGCAATTGTCACGGTGACAGCCGCTGTATCAGAGCAGCCCGCAGCATTGGTCACGGTGACCACATAAGCAGTTGTTTCGGTAATGGTACATATAGGATTGGCGATGGTGGCATCACTTAATCCTGTAACCGGACTCCAGCTATAGGAACTGCCGCCGGCTGCGTTGAGGGTGACACTGGAGCCTTCACACAAGGTAGTATCAGATGTCACAGTGGCAAATTCGTTCGTAAATAACAGGTCTGCTTCCAGCAGCGGCCATTCATTTTGGGTAATGCCGATAGCGCCGTTCGTAGCGCCATTGCTGTCCTCATAGCAATCGCTGGCTGCGGTAAGTGTGGTGCCTGCAGTGCCTCCGGCGTAGTCAATAAATATACCTGCGGGCAAGCTGCTGCCTGTATGGCGCACCAGTCCGCCGCTGCCACCACCTCCGGGACCTGTACAGGCAATGCCTGTTACACTCCCACCATTGCCACCGCGCAGTTCCACCAGCACATCTGAGCTGATACCGCCAATGTCGAGTAGCAGTGTACCGCCAGCACCTCCACCGCCTGCACCGTCTCCATTGGCGTTGGCGGAAGAGGTTCCGTTGGCAGCCAGCAGCTGTCCGTTGCCATCCATGCTTCCCGCCTTAATGAATATAATACCACCGCCGTTGCCGCCGGCAGAACCGTTGCCGTTATTGCCATGTCCGCATCCACCACCACCGCCCAGGTAAATCCTGTTGGCTGCATTGCTGTTATCGGGCACAAAACCCGGCAATCCATAACCCGGACCCGGGCAGGAGAAAAACGATTCTATGCGCTCGCCGCCATTACCTCCGGAAGCGCCCAGAGAACCACCGCCGCCACCGGCGTTGTGATCATTTCCGCCGCCGCCTCCATTGGCGAGCTTACCTCTGCCACCGCGCTGGGAATCACCTACTACTGCCAGACCGGCTCCTTTGGGCGCGCCGTTGCCGCTCTCCACCGAGGTGCGGTAACCTGAAAAGGATAAACCCACAGGACAAGAGTCGGGATAATTAATTTCTTCACCACCTGAAAACCCTTTTCCTGTGGCTATTATTGGTGCTTCCATTATTAACTCTCCACTGACAATAAACGCAATAATTCCCCCAGTACTTCCATCCCATGCCGGACAGGTAAGCGTATCCGCAACCAGTGCGCTTTCATAAACCGGTATGCGCACCAGTTGTACGGCAGCGGAAAAGTCATAGGTGTTTTCTAAGGCAAATAGCAAACCCACAGTACCTGTGGCACTGGAGCTGACTTCATTGATTTCATATTTACCGGCACTGCCGAAATCAGTAATCGTTCCGAAGGAGGAGGAATTACTCAGGTCGATGGTAGCGCCCTGCATCTGTACCAGCATCACCTTGTCGCCCGCAGCGAAAGCACCTGCATCCGCTACCGTCAAAACATTATCGCAATCGATATCGTTTACCGCTGTATAATCATTAACTACTCCCGAGATGGAGGTCTGGGCAATGCTTGAAGCCGCGCTCAGCAGTATGGTGAGGAAGCAATAGTAGAAAGATGTTTTCATAAGCACCAAGGGTTGTAACGGTCACACTAAAAGTAGTGGTATATTCCCTTATTGCAAGCCGTCCATACCGTGTTGTATGTTAAATCTGTGCAATATTCTGTTCACATTCAACTTTTGTGCAAGCGATGGGTTATATTAGCAATATGCTGCGCCTGACATTTTTGCTCTCCCTGTTTTGTTTGTTTACTGCTATTCATGCTCAGGTCATTTGTGACCCTTCTGGAAATATCATGATTTATTCCAACTACGAGGGCGGCAATCTGAATATTGATGTAGATGCGGATATTCCCGATTTAAAAATTGGCATCAGCACCTATGAATTTACCAACGTTACCATCAGTGGCGCATTTGTCGATAACGTTACAGAAGTAGTGTTCGCCGGATTCAATGCACC
>ERZ888423.469-NODE-469-length-40541-cov-15.393445_pt1 | contig 40541 bp, 41 predicted proteins | sample MGYA00520523_ERZ888423 | MGnify/ENA primary metagenome ERZ888423 (study PRJEB32303, sample SAMEA104408611) | aquatic metagenome | biome: Brackish water; feature: Pelagic; material: water | place: Baltic Sea | collected 2014-06-08T10:24:00 | depth 30,27 m ... | reverse complement strand
ACAACTGTGAATGACGTGACAATAGCCAGTTCTTTGGAGAGCTGGTGGACATCGGGCAGGTCGTTGCCAGATTGCAACCAGATGACGTTCTCGGCCAGGATCGGGCTGGCGGCGTCGCTGTGCGCCAGGCGATACGCAGCACGCTGGTGAGTTGGCGAGTTGGTGAATCTACAGCGAGCTCAGCTGCGGCGCAGCGGTTCGATGGCCATGACGTACTCGGCGAGTCGTGCTGCGATCTCGAATGTCGACTCGGGGTCGTCGGGATCGGGTGCATCCCAGACCTCCGAGATGCGGCGCCAACGATCGGCGCCGAGGAACAGGCCGGCAACGGCTGAGTCACCAAGTTCGGCGCGCCAAATCTTCTCGTGGCCGAGCAGTTTGTCGAGCACGATCTGGTTCTCGTTGTCCTTCGAGTACTCGGCGTGGAATCCAATCTCGAGCCCGACGTCGCCCGATGTGTTGATGCGAATGAGCTGCGCCTCGTAGTGCTCTTTCTTTGCGTCGCCGTACCAGACCTTGAGTCCGCGCCCGTGCGAAGTCGAGTGCAGGTCACCGTCAACGGCTGACGCCATCCCTTCGAACGCGTCCAACACCCACTCAAAGAACCCCTGGTTGATTCCGCCCTCGGTCAACCGGTTCTCAGACATATGTTGCTACCGCGCCGACTGGATCAATTCCGCGATTTGGAGGGCGTTGAGCGCGGCGCCCTTGCGCAGGTTGTCGTTGCTGACGAACAGGGCGAGGCCGTTGCCTCCGGGGGCCCCTTCGTCGGCACGGATGCGGCCGACGAAGCTGGGGTCGGCGCCAGCTGCTTGTAGCGGGTTCGGGATGTCGGTCACTTCGACGCCGGGAGCGTCAGCGAGCAGCTCGTAGGCGCGTGCGACCGAGATGGGGTTGGCAAACTCGAGATTGAGTGACAGCGAATGCCCGGTGAATACCGGGACGCGCACGCACGTGCCGGACACGAGGAGGCCGGGGATGTCGAGGATCTTGCGCGACTCGTTGCGCAGCTTCTGCTCTTCGTCAGTTTCGAACCGGCCGTCGTCGACGATCGAGCCGCAGAGCGGCACGGCGTTAAACGCGATCGTGCGAGCGAATTTTTCGGGCGCCGAGAAGGCGATAGCCGAACCGTCGTGGGTCAGCGCAGCGCCGTTCCCGCCGGTTTCGGCGATCTGCTTTGCGAGCTCGTCAACTCCAGCAAGGCCAGAACCGGAAGTGGCCTGGTAGGTGGCAGCGATCATGCGCGTCAGGCCTGCCTCATCGTGGAGCGGCTTGATGACCGGCATGGCAGCCATCGTGGTGCAGTTGGGGTTGGCGATGATGCCCTTGGGCGGGTTGTGCGCCAAGTGGCCGTTGACTTCGGGCACGATCAAGGGGACGTCGGGGTCCATGCGGAATGCCGACGAGTTGTCGATCACGATCGCGCCGGCCGCAGCGAACTTGTCTGCGTAGGCGCGTGACGAGGCGGCGCCTGCCGAGAAGAGCGCAATGTCGAGACCTGAAGGATCCGCGATTTCAGCGTCTTCGACGACAATCTCCGTGCCCTTCCAAGGCAGCGTGGTGCCAGCAGACCGTGACGAGGCGAAATACCGCATTTCGGTGACCGGGAAGTTCCGCTCTTCGAGCAGGCGTCGCATGACGCTGCCAACTTGACCTGTTGCTCCAACCACTCCTACACGCATAGGAAAAGCTTAACGGCCCCCTATCCGCTCGCCCCGCAGGATTTCCTCAGGGCGTCTTCGCCGACGAATCCCTGGCTGGCGGCGGTCGTGCATCTGCAAGACTCTGAGGGGCAGTGACAGAGCAAGGTGGAGAATCGTTGGTGGTTCTGGCACAATCACGTGGATGGCTCGTCGACCGCAACTCGTTCCCTGGAAGGCCGCTGGCCTGGTCTCTGAACGGCAGGCGAGCGGTGACGACGTTGTGCGAAGCACCGGGTGGGTCTTCAACAACGAGAAGGGCCAGGACCTCACACTCCAAGAGTTTGTGGCCACCGGCGACGCTGAGGTTGGGTCGTACCTCACGGTTTTCGGCCTTCGTTCGCCCGACCTCGACAAGCAAAGCCTCGTTGAGATCGGTTGCGGCATCGGTCGGATGACCTGCGCGTTCACGCGTGAGCTCGGGCACGTCACGGCCTGTGATCTCGACGCCGGTTTCCTCGAGCGGTGCTTCGAGACCGTTGGCCGCTTCGGCAAGGTCGACCGTCTGCGCACCAGCCACGTCACCGACGGTAAGACACTCGATCTTGCGCCGAACTCGACCGACATCACCTTCAGCTACATCACGTTCCAGCACTGTGATCCTGATGATGCACTCGAGCTCACTTCGGAAGCCGTTCGAATCACCAAGCCTGGTGGCAAGGTTGTGCTCAACTATCGAGCCCGCGGACGCGGCGATGCCGTGTTGATCCCGATGAGCAAGGTGGTGCGCGGATTGTTCAGCGTGCCGAAGCTCGGCGACTGGCTGTCGCAGAAGCGCATCATTGCGCGTATCGGCTGGCAGGCCAATCGGCTGAACCCTGACGAAATCATCGGCCCGCTGGCACCGCTGTTTAGTAACGTCGAGGTCTGGCGCAACCCGAAGTCGCACTTCGCCGGACGCGGAGCGGTGACGCAGAGCTTCATCGGCGTCAACCCACATCACTATTGGGTTGTTGCGACCGTTCGGTAGGCGGCTCGGTAGGCGGTTCGGTAGATAGCGAGCAGAATGTTTGTCGGCGGCGACGAGCGGGGATACTAGAACTCTATGATCAACATTTCTGAGGACCAGTTCTCCAACCTGCGCAAGTGGAATCTCGGCCTCACACTGCTGCACGCGGCGCAGGCAGCGATCATTCTGGCGCTGGCCGGCGACTTTGCAATCACCTTCACCTCGGCCACTCCCGACGGGCCGCCGGGGACGCGAGTGCCGCAGGGCGAAGGTGTCTTCGACCTCCCGATTGGCCTTGCGGTCGCAGTGTTCCTCGGGCTCGCTGCGTTCGACCACCTGTTGACGGCGACGGTAGCCAAGCAGCCGTACGAGGCCGATCTGCGCCGCGGTATTAATCGGTTCCGCTGGGTCGAGTACTCGATCAGCGCGACGCTCATGGTCGTCTTGATTGCTTCGTACTCCGGCATCACCGAAATGACTGCGGTCTTCGCCATCATTGGCGCGAACGTCTCGATGATCCTGTTCGGCTGGCTGCAAGAGAAGTTCAACCCGCCGAGCCGCACCGAGACGACGATGCTGCCGTTCTGGTTCGGAACATTCGCCGGACTCGCCCCGTGGGCAGGCATTGCTTTCAACACGATCCGCGCGGACGAGGTGCCGGGATTCGTCTACGGAATCATCGCTGCGCAGTCGGTCTTCTTCTTCAGCTTCGGTCTCAACCAGTGGCTGCAGTACCGCAAGGTGGGCAAGTGGACAAGCTACATCTTTGGTGAGAAGACCTACCTCGTACTCAGCCTTGTGGCGAAGTCGGTGCTTGCCTGGCAGATCTTCGGTGGCTCACTCGCTCCGACTGAATAGTTGCGTATGGGGTCAGGCCCCTTTCGCAACTACTTGCGTTCGGGGAGGGGTGCGCTGTAATCGGTGCCGGAGTCGAGACCGAATGCGGTGTGCAGGGCGATGGCTGCTCGCTCCATGTCGGCCGAGGGGATGATGATCGACACGCGGATCGTCGACGTGGAGATCATTTGGATGTTGACGCCCTCGTCGGCGAGGACTCGGAACATCTTCGCTGCGACGCCCGGAGACGACTTCATGCCGGCACCGACGAGTGACACCTTGGCGATGTCGTCGTCGTGGGTCACCTTGGTGGCGCCGATCTGTTCGGCGACCTTTTGCACGATCGATTTGGCCTCTGCCAAGTCGGCCATCGGCATCGTGAAGCTGATGTCAGTCGTGCCTTCGGTCGACGTGTTCTGCACGATCATGTCGACGTTGACGTTCGCTTCGGCGAGCGGCTCGAACAGCGCCGCAGACACGCCGGGCTGATCGGGTACGCCGAGCACGGTGACTTTGGCTTCGGTCATGTCGGTGACGACACCGGAAATGATGGGATCTTCCACTGAGGGCTCCTCGTTGCTGACCAGCGTTCCTTGCTCCCAAGTGAAAGCAGAACGCACATGAAGTGGGACGTCGTGATTGCGTGCGAATTCGACCGATCGCATGGCGAGCACCTTGGAACCGGCACCGGCCATTTCGAGCATCTCGTCGAAGTGCACTTTGGCGAGCTTGCGAGCCTGCGGCACGATGCGCGGGTCGGCAGTGAACACGCCGGTGACATCGGTGTAGATCTCGCACGCGTCAGCACCGAGTGCCTGAGCGAGTGCAGAAGCGGTGAGGTCTGAGGCGCCACGACCCATCGTGGTGATTTCCTTGTCGGTGCTGACGCCCTGGAAGCCGGCGATCACCGCCACCTTTCCCTCGGCGATCGCATCACGAACGCGGTCGCCTCTGACTTCGATGATCTTGGCCTTGCGATGTGCAGTGTCGGTGATGATGCCAACTTGGCTGCCCGTGTAGCTGACGGCGTCGATGCCGCAATCGGCGAGGGCCATCGAGAGCAGCGCTGCGGTTTGGCGTTCACCCGTGGTGAGGAGCATGTCCATTTCGCGACCCGACTGGTTCTTGGAGACCGAGTTGGCGAGCGCAATCAGGTGGTCGGTTGCCTTGCCCATTGCCGAGACGACGACGACGACATCGTTGCCACGGCGCTTGGTGAGCGCAATGTTTTCCGCGACCGCACGAATGCGATCAGGATCGGCAACTGACGTGCCGCCATATTTCTGAACGATCAGTGCCACGAGTACTGCAGGTTAGTGGGGGTCCGAAGCAACGCAGCCAACGGGCGATTATGCCCCTTTGACCACGTGTTCGACGACGGTAAAGGACATGAGGTCTGCGCCCTGGGCAACCGGCTTGCGGGCCTGCTCGCCGTCAGGCGTGGTGTTGCCGTCGGCCTGGCCGGTGCCGTGGCCCTTGGCGAAGTCCTGGCTGTCCAGCCACGCCTGGAAGTTCTCCTCGGACGCCCAGCGGGTGTACACGAAGTAGCGCTGCTCGCCACTTTCTTGACCAGGGGTGGGGCGCAGCAGCTGGAAGTCTTCGAAACCTTCGAATGCCTCGACCATCTTGGCTCGACCGGCGAACCGGCCTTCGAGCTGCGGGCCCATGCCCTCAGGAATCGTGATTGCATTAATTTTGACGACACTCATTGATCCAGCATGCCTGATCAGGAGGAGGTTGTGCCGTCTCTAGCGGTGATTCGAGCGAGATCAGCGAGATGCAGAAGAGCGTCATGCACGTCGATGAAGCGGGTTGTGAGCGGCGACATGCCGAGCCGCAGGATGTCTGGATCGCGCTTGTCGACAATGACCCCGCGAGCCTCAAGTTCGCGGTGGATGTGGACGGCGTCGGGGTGGCGAATGGCCACGTGGCCGCCGCGCATCGCAGCGTCTCGTGGCGACGCCACCGTGAGGCCTAAGGCGTCGGCAACCGCGATCGCGTATTGGGTGATTGCCCGCGCTTTTGTAGCGATTGCGCCGATGCCGGCTTCAACCGTGGTGGCAATGCCGCTCCGCGCCGCAGTGAGCCCGAGGATGCCGGGCGTCCCGTGGAGCAGCCGTCCAATGCCGGGCCTCGGGTCGAATGCGTTGTCCATTGCGAACTGGTTGGTTTGGCCGAACCAGCCCCAGATCGGCTGTGTCACGTCGTGCTGGAGGTGCGGGGCGACGTAGGTGAACCCGGGGGAGCCGGGGCCGCCGTTGAGGAACTTGTAGGTGCAGCCGACCGCGAGGTCGACGTTGAGCGCCGGCAGATCGAGATCGAGCACGCCAACCGCATGCGACAGATCCCACACGGTGATCGCGCCGGCATCGTTGGCTCGTTTTGTCTCGGCGGCGACGTCGCAGATCTCGGCGCTGCGGTAATCGACCATCGACCGAATGACGACACCGACGCCGTCGAGGTCAGCGAGTCCGGAGCGCACCGCACCGTTGCGAAGCCGAGCTACACCTTCGGCTGCGTAGCGATCGGTCGGGAACTCGCTCGGGGCAAAGGCGATGACCGGTGGCCTTGGCTTCACTCCCGTTGCGGGAAGGTCAAGTGCGACGTTCAGCAGCTGGAAGATGCCGACGGTTGTCGAGTCGTGCACTGCGACGGTTCCCTCAGCGGCCCCGAGTAGGGGGGCCAACTCGTTGCCGACCGTCAGCGGCAGGTCGAGCCAGTCGTTCTCCCACCAACTTGTGATCAGGTCGCCCGCCCACTGTTCTTCTATGACTCGGCGCATCGCGTCAACCGTTGCGACGGGTGTCATCCCAAGTGAGTTGCCGTCGAGGTAGATGAGTGCAGGGTCACGAAGTACGAACCGGTCGCGCCACTCGGCGAGTTCGTCGGCAGCATCGAACTGCTCGGCGACGGAACGATCGAGAGGGCTGTCAGCCAGCGCGTGCTCGATGACGTGGTTGGTGGACGGGAGGTCGGGGGAGGCCATCAGGGTCAGCTTGCCAGCCTGATCAAGCTTGCGTGGCGAACATGGCCGAGCCCAGCCTTGATTGCCGCGACGGGAAAGGCAAGGCTCATCGTGTCAGTGTGATGGGAGATAAGCGTTACGGAAGGCGGCTGGAGAGCACGCCGGTCGCTTCGAGTTGGTCAAGCGCATCGCTGTCGAGGCCGAGCAGCTCGGCCAAGACCTCGCGGTTGTCTTCGCCCCGGTATTTCGGAATGCCGCTGACGCCGACGTCGGGTGCGCCGCTGAACTTCCATGGCGCGTTGGGGATGTTGATGGTGCCGCCGTTGCGATCATCGACACGCACGGTGGCCGAACGCTCGACAGCCCATTCGGTGTCAGCGAGCGCGCCGGGCTGTCGAACCTGCCCCGTTGCCAGACCGTGATCGGCGAAGTGCTGCTCGAAGCTCGCTGCGTCAGGGATTGTCAGCGCGAATTCGAGGAGTAGTGCGCGCAGTTCGTCGTAATGCTCGACGCGGGCCGCAACGGTGGCGAAGCGCGGGTCGTCGGCCAATTCGGGTTGCCCCATGGCAGCGATGAACAGGTCGAAGCTGCCGCGTTCTGCCGGATGGCCACTGACGATGTACGACTCGCCCGACCCGATTTGCATCACGACGTAGTCGCCGGGACGGAAGCTTCGGATCACTTCGGGGCTCACCTCGTCGGTCCACAGAGCGTCGTGTAGATGTTCGTTGACATACAGCATCGTCTCGGCCATCGATACGTCGATCGCTTGGCCGACGCCCGTGTGTTCGCGCTGGAACAGTGCAGCGAGGATGGCCGTGCACATTTCGATGCCTGTGTACACGTCGGCGTGGCTGTGCGGATCTTTGGCGTATAGGCCGCCGCGTGCGTTGCCCTGGGACGCAACGATGCCGCTCTCGGCTTCGACCACAGGGGCATACGCCCGGCGGTGGACCCACGGGCCGGTCTGCCCGTATCCGGAGATCGACGCGTAGATGAGCCGAGGGTTGCGGTCATGCACGATGTTGGTGCTGAGTCCGAGCCGATCCATGACGCCGGGCCGATAGTTCTCGATGAGCACGTCGGCGTGTTCGACCAGGTCGAGGAGTAAGGCCGACCCCGCGGCGCTGCCGAGGTCGATGCTCAAGTTGCGCTTGCCTGTGTTCTGCTGGACGAAGTAGCTCGACAGGCCGTTGCGACGCGGCGAGGAAAACCGAGTGAGGTCGCCGGCTGGCGGTTCGATCTTGATGATGTCGGCTCCGAGGTCGCACAGCATGCGTGTGCAGTGCGGACCGGAAAGCACGCGTGTCAGGTCGAGCACCCTGATGCCGGACAGTGGTGAGCGAGACGACGTTGCGGGCACGACCCCATCGTGGCCGATGGCGACCGACGGGAGCGAAGCCGCGCGGCGACGTGACGCCCCGCACACGCGACTGACCGCCGCGAGCGCTACCATTGTTGCTTGCTCCGGTCGAAATTCCGATCGGTGAGCGCTTTCGGATTGTGTCTTCTGTTCCGGCCAAGCGCTGTAACTCACAGAATCGACACAGAGAGAATCCTGATGACTATGACTCACGACGCGCCACGTGCGCTCGACGAAGCAACCCCGACCCCGTTCGACCAACTCGGCTTGCCGAGCTCGATCGTCAAACTCCTGCAAGGCCAGGGCAAGTACGACGCGTTCCCGATCCAGGCAGCAGTCATTCCCGACGCAATGTCCGGTCGTGACGTCGCTGGCCGTGCCCCGACCGGCTCCGGCAAGACCCTCGGCTTCGGCCTGCCGCTTGTGGCTGGCCTGCGTGATGCCAAGCCTCGCCGCCCCGTCGCCCTCATCCTCGCTCCGACCCGCGAACTCGCCGAGCAGATCATGGCTGAACTCAGCCCGTTCTGCCAGGCCGCAGGCCACTGGGCCACGTCGATTTACGGCGGTGTCGGCTACGGCAACCAACGCAAGGCACTCGATCGCGGCGCCGAGCTCATCGTTGCCTGCCCAGGCCGCCTTGAAGACCTCATCCAGATGGGTGCCCTCAACTTGGGCGATGTCAGCACCGTCGTGATCGATGAAGCCGACCAGATGGCCGACATGGGCTTCCTGCCCGCCGTTCGTCGTATTGTCGGCCAGACCGCTGCTCGCCGCCAGGTATTGCTGTTCTCGGCCACGCTTGACGGCCCCGTCGCCAAGCTCGTTGCTGACTTCCAAAACAACCCGGTGCGTCACGAAGTGGGCCCGAAGGGCCCCGACATGAGCCTCGCCGATCACAAGTTCTGGCTCGTCCAGCGTGAGCAGCGCCAGCAGGTGTGTGCCGATGTGATCACCAAGATGGGTTCGACCATCGTGTTCACCCGCACCCGTCATGGCGCCGACCGCCTTGCGAAGCAACTCGGCAAACTTGGCGTGCAGGCCGAACCAATCCATGGCGGACGCAGCCAGGGCCAGCGCGATCGTGCGCTCGCCGCATTCAAGCAGGGCAAGGCCGCTGCACTGATTGCCACCGATGTTGCCGCACGCGGTATCCATGTCAACGGCGTCAACTGCGTCATCCACTATGACCCGCCGGCCGAGAATTCCACGTACGTGCACCGTTCGGGCCGTACCGCCCGCGCTGGTGAGTCCGGCACGGTCGTCTCGCTGCTCGAAGGTGGCCAGAAGAAGGACGCCAGCAAGCTGCAGCGTGCGATCGGTCTGAACGAGCCTGTGACCGGTCCCGATGTCGATCTGCTGATCGACCCGCCGGTCTCCATGCGTCGCGAAGAGGCCCCGGTGGCTCGCAAAGAGCAGCCTGACGCCAAGGCCGCGGCGAAACGCGAGCGTCAACGCGACGAACGCTTCGAGACCGAGCGCCCCGAGAAGGCCGACCTGCCTGCTCCCGATATGTCAATCGGCAACGGCACCGTCAAGTTCTTCAATGGCGGCCGTGGCTACGGCTTCATTGTTCCTGATGCCGGTGGCAAGGACCTGTTCGTTCATTTCTCGAACATCATTAAGGGCGCAAGCCGTCGCAACGACAGCAACCGCTCAGAAGGCGCCGACCGCGACTTCATGACCCTCGACAACAACCAGCGCGTCGCGTTCGACGTGCGTGACGGCAAGAACGGTCCCGAAGCATTCGACGTTCACGTCGCTTGATTCGACCGGTCTCGACGACCCCCATTCCCGTTGAGTCGGTAGTACGTTTTCTGACTAACGGCTTACTTCTACGAATCGTCTCATGACCCCTCGATCAACACATCGAAGCCCTCGTCGGCGGGAGCCTCAGCGCGTCGAGGCAACCAATCGCGCACCGCTCATGATCGCGGTCGCGTTGGTTGCCGGCATCTTGGGTATTGGGTTTTTCGGGGGCCGAGGCGATTCGTCGCCGGCGTCGCAGGCCGTTGCTCCGCTCGAGCCTTTCGTGTCCTTGCTGGGCGACGAGCAAACGACGACCACCTACCCAACTCCTCTCACCCAAGCGCCTGACGCGGCACCTGACCTGCCAGCCGTCGACCGCACGCTCCGTCAGGGGCTTGCCGGCGATGACGTCAAGATGTTGCAAGAACGGCTCGTGAGCCTGGGGTTCGACCCGGGCCCTGTCGACGGTATCTATGGCGGATTGACCACTCAGGCCGTGTGGGCGTTCGAAAAGCTGGTGCTCGGGACGCCGCGTACCGAAGCGACTGGGGTGATTTCACCCGAATCCTGGGAAATCTTGCGCCGTGATGTCACGATCACACCACGCCGCTCGACCAACGGTCAGGCCGACCACACCGAGGTGTACTTGCCCGAACAGGTGATGATTGTGTTTCACAAGGACAAGCCGGCGCTCATCTCGCACATCTCGTCCGGCCAGCTGACCGCTGACGGCAAGCCGGAGGAGTACTGCGAAACCGCCTTATTCGACACCGATGCCCAGGGCCGCGAGCTCGACGAGCCGGTCACCAAGCAGGTCTGTGCGCTCGCCAAGACTCCGGGTGGGGTCTTCAAGTACCGCCGCCAGGTAGAAGGTAAGCGCGTCAGCCCGCTCGGTGGCATGTGGAACCCGGTGTACTTCAACTATGGCATCGCCGTGCACGGTGCAGAGAACGTGCCGCTTGAACCAGCATCACACGGTTGTGTTCGCATGCCAATGCACATTTCGGAGTACTTCCAGAGCATGGTCAGCCTCGGCGACCGAATTCTGGTCTGGGACGGCATCAAGGAACCCGAGGAGCAGACCGAGCGTGACTCACTGCCGTCGTTCGACTATGCCGACCCGAACGCCACGACGACGACCAGCAGCACGACCACGACTACCACGACTGCTCCGGTCCCAACGCAGGCCCCGGCCACGACGGTCAAGCCGACCACGACCACCACGTCAGCGACAACCACCACCACGACAACTTCCTAACGCCGTTGCCAGTGGTGCTCGGTCTACCGACCGACTCGCTGTCACACCCAGGTCACACCCAGGTCAGCTCGGTGTGACAGTACGGAGTTGCGACGTTTTTGTCGTGCGGTGTGTCGGCGAGGAACGCCATTGCGCCCGGTAGCTCGTTGAACACGGAGCTGAAATTCTCAGCACCCATGACGGGGTTCGGGAGTCGCACCACGCTTTTTGGCCCGGCGACCTCACGTGCCAAGTCGAGTGTGAACTCGGCGAACTTGTTGTCGTTGGTTGTGACTGGATAGCCGTAGATGATTTCGACGTTGCCGTCGCAGCCGTGGGCCGCGATGATGTTTTTAGCAACCCGCTTGATTCCGTTGTCGACGTGCGAGCGCACCGCCGCAGCCAACTGACTGGTTTGCTGGTTGTTGGTCGGGTCGTTCTGGATTGACGGTACCGCAGATCGATTCTTCCGGATTCGTTGGATCTGGCCCCACTGTTCCGATGAGCGGCACACCGGTCGCCTTACAAGCACAGAAATGAGTACCCGATGACGATGTACGGAGCGAACCCCGAACAGCTGAGCAATCTTGGCACGAGCTTGACCCGCCAGATCGAATCAATCAATCAGGTGATGACCACAGTCGACGGCGTGCTCAACGGCACAACTTGGCAAGGCCCTGCCCGTGATCGTTTCGTTGAGGACTGGAACACGTCATTTAAATCGGCGCTCGGGAAGCTGAATGATGCGTTCGGCATGGCCGGTAAAGACTGCACAGCTCGGGCTGATGAACTGCGTCGCGTGATGGGCGTCGGCTGACCGATCTGACCGATTTGACCGCCCTGTGGGTCGGTGGGCGTTCGGTCGAATAGTCTGGATTGGGTGACGAACGAGCGCGACCCTCTCGCAGGTGTTCATCCCTTGGTACTCGCAGCCAAACCACTCGTCGACGCGGTCGGTGCTGCGTTCATCAATGTCGACCACGCCGAGCCGAGTGACGTTCCGCTGGTTTGGGAAGGCGTGACCGTCGCCGCAGTGCGGCTGCCGCCGCTGCACGGGGCGCTCGACCGGCTGATCGATTCCGTTGAAACCGAACTCGGTGACACGCTGCCGATGCTCTCGCGTGAAGGCAAACAGCGGGCGATCCGCATCCTCGACGAACGCGGCGCGTTCATTCTGCGGCGTGCTGTCGAAGATGTTGCTGACGCCATGGGCGTCAGTCGGATCACCGTCTACAACTACCTCAATGCGATTCACCGCTGAGTCCTGCCAGACTTGGAGCACATGACCCGACTCGACGATTTTGACCTGGTTGCGTTCGACGCGGACGACACGCTGTGGCAGAGCGAAGATTCGTTCAACCGAGCTGAGCTGGCGTTTTTCGAACTTGTCGGGCCCCACTGCCCGGTTGGCGTCGATGTGGAGGAGGCGTTACGGGCAGTCGAGCGTGCCGACCTGTCGGTGTCCGGCTACGGGGTCAAGGCGTTCACCATCTCGATGGTTCGTGCGGCGATCAGCGCATCAAATCGCACCGTGCCGGTCGAGGTCATCGAGCAACTGGTCGAGATAGGCCAGCACATGTTGACCGAACCGGTTCGTGTGCTCGATCACGTGCCCGAGGTGTTGGCAACAGTCGGTGCTGAGAAGCGCATCGTGATGATCACCAAAGGCGACTTGGTGCATCAGACCCGCAAGGTCACCACATCAGGGCTCGAACATCACTTCTCTGACATCGAGATCCTGCTCGAAAAAGATTCGGTCGCGTATGCCAAAATCTTCCACCGCCTGGGCGTGGAGCCGGAGCGGGTGCTGATGGTCGGCAATTCCGTGAAGAGCGACATTCTGCCCGTGCTGGCCCTCGGCGGGCACGCCGTCCACATCCCCTATCACATGACCTGGGAGCTCGAACACGTCGATGAGCACGACGAGGAATTTGCCGAGCTCGCAAGCATGGGCGACCTGCCCGGATGGCTGGGCATTTAGAGCCGTCGGAGTTGCACGCGGTCGACCCGGTGGTCGGCGGTTTTGTGCAAGATCAGCGATGCGCGATCTCGGGTCGGGGCAATGTTCTCAGCAAGATTGCGGCCGTTGATCTCACGCCAGATTCCTTTGGCTGTGGCAACGGCTTCTTCGTCGCTGAGATCGGCGTAGAACTTGAAGAAACTGTTCGGGTCTTGAAAGACCGATCCCCGGAGGGCGAGGAACCGGTCGATATACCAATTCTCGATGTCGGCTTCGTCAGCGTCGATGTAAATCGAGAAGTCGAAGTAGTCCGAGACGAACTCGCTGAATCCTTCAGCCGTTTGCAACACATTGAGTCCTTCGAGGATCACGATGTCGGGCTGACGTGTGACGACGCGCTCGTCGTCGACGATGTCATAGACGACGTGGCTGTAGACCGGAGCAGTCACTTCGGCCCGGCCGCTCTTGATGTCGCGAAGCACACGCAGTAGCTCGCGCGTGTCGTAGCTCTCTGGGAACCCTTTGCGATTCATGATGCCGCGTTCCTCGAGTACGGCGTTCGGGTGGAGGAAGCCATCGGTGGTGATGAGGTCAACCTTGGGGTGAGCGGGCCACTTCGCCAGCAGTGCCTGCAAAATGCGGGCGAACGTGCTCTTGCCCACAGCGACACTGCCCGCGACACCAATGATGTACGGCACTTTTGGTGTAACGGTGCCGAGGAACGTTGACGACACTTTGTACAGATCCTGGATCGTGCTCACGTACAAGTTGAGGAGGCGGCTCAGCGGGAGGTAGATCGTTGCGACCTCCTCCAGGTCGATCTGATCGTTGATCCCCTGGAGATCGCTCAGTTCACGTTCGCCGAGCGTCAGCAGCGTCGATGCACGGAGTTCGGCCCACGTGTCGCGCTCGAAGCTGAGATAGCGATCAGCGGGCGATGGTTCGGCCCCGCTGACGCGTGCTGTCGGTTGAGGCACCGGTTGGATCACGGGAGCGACCTTACGCACCCACGGGCACTCCCTCACAGACGCGCGCACAGACGCGCGCACAGACGCGCGGCGCGTAGCCTGCGGGCGTGAGTGACCGGGCCGACCGTAAGCAGCGTGGCGCTTGGTACACGCCGGATGACCTCGTGGAGCGAGTTGTCGAGGCTGCAGTCACTCCTGAGTTCGTTGAGCGCTGCCTTTTGGCGTCGAATGAGATCTGCATTGTTGACCCAGCGTGCGGCGACGGACGGTTTTTGATAGCGGCTGCCGAACGGATCGCACAACTCGGTGGCAGGGCCCTCGCCGTCGGGATCGACATCGACCGATCTGCCGTGGTGGCCGCGCAGCAGGCGCTTGCAGAGGCCAGCTCAGTTGCCGTGCATGAGGTAGTCCAGGGTGACGCTCTGGCATTGGATTGGTCGGTTCTTAGCCGTTTGCGTCATCGTCGCTTCGATTTGGTGATCGGCAATCCACCGTTCTTGTCGCAGATGGCAGCGACGACAACTCGTGGAGGTTCGAGCAGCAGAGGCGGAGGCCCGTACGCCGATGCTGCCGTCGAATTTGTGGCACTTGCTGCCGAACTGGTCAGCGACTCCGGCCGAGTTGCATTTGTGCTCCCGCAGTCTGTGCTCTCGGCTCGCGACGCAGGAGCAACGCGCTCGGCTGTCGACGCTCATGCCGACATCGTGTGGTCGTGGTGGACCGGCGATCGAGAGTTCGATGCACACGTCCATACGTGCGCCCTGGTCTTCCAATTCGGCACACCATCAACACGGAAGGGGGCGACGTGGGGGCACGTGGTCACGGACCGACAGGGCGTGCCTGAGGTCCCACTGGCCTTCGAGCAGCAAGGCTCGGGCAGGCTCGGGGACCGTTGCTGGTTGAACGCCAACTTCCGCGACGAGTACTACGGCATGGTCCCTGCGGTCGGTGACCACGACACAGGCCCACAACTGATCACCAGTGGGCTGATCGATCCGGGCCGATCGTGGTGGGGCCGCCGGCCAATCACCTTTGCCAAGCAGCGCTTTGCTGCTCCACGTCTCGACCTTGATGCGCTCGATCTGAAGATGCAGCGTTGGGCAAGTCGTCGACTTGTGCCAAAGGTGTTGATTGCGAACCAGACAAAGATCATCGAAGCCGTTGCTGATCCGGGCGGTGACGTCCTGCCGGGTGTCCCGGTTATTTCTGCGTATCCGACGGGCGACGATCTGGCGGGATCGGTTTGGGAGATCGCTGCGCTGCTGACCTCGCCAGTGGCATCGGCATGGGCGTGGCATCGCAGCGCTGGCACGGGGCTATCGGCCGATGCGATCAGGCTCGGCCCGGTTCTGCTCGCCGATCTGCCATGGCCGGACGGGAGCCTCGCCGCCGCAGTGCAAGAACTTCGCCTCGGAGATGTCCGCAGCTGCGGACGCGAAGTGCACCGGGCATTTGGGATCAACGACGAGGAGCTGGTCGCTTGGTGGGAAGCCGCACTCTTCAAGATCGAGGCACGCCAACCGCCCGACGTCACAGAGTCTCCGCGGCAGTAATCAGCCAGCGGGCTGCGAAACTCGTCTCGATGACAAGCAGGCAGTTGACCGCACAGCGCCGAACCGGACGAGGCCGCCAAGGGTGCGCCAGCGGTGTCCTGATCGTCGGGCTGGCCCTGTTTGCCGGAGCATGCGGCGGCGGGAGCGATGCCGGACCAACCTTGAGTGCGGCCGGTGAGAGCGGCAAGCGAATTGCGCTGTCCAGCGGCTGTGCTGGCTGCCACGGAACCGATGGCAAAGGCGGCGTTGGCCCCACGTGGGTCGGGCTTGCTGGATCGGAGCGAGTACTCCAAGATGGCTCGACAGTGATCGCCGACGACGCGTACCTCGTACGAGCGATCGCCGAACCCGGCGCCGACCTGCTTGCTGACTACCGGCTGCAGATGCCACAGAACCGATTGAGCGACGACGACATCGCCGACGTGATTGCCTTCATCAAAGATCTCAGCCCGCCCGCAGGCGGCTGATTAATCAGCGGTTCCAGGGAGCGGTCGGGCTGGCAGTGCCAGGCCCACCGGTGAGCACTTGCGGGCCCTCGTCGGTGACGAGGATCGTGTGCTCGAACTGGGCGGTGCGCTTGCCGTCGGAGGTGACAGCTGTCCAGTCGTCGTCCCAGATTTTGTAGTTGATTGTACCGAGCGTGATCATCGGTTCGATCGTGAAGGTCATGCCGGCACGCATGATCGTGCTCGACCGCGAGTCGTAGTAGTGCAAAACCTGAATGTCGGTGTGGAACTGCTCGCCGATGCCGTGCCCCACGAATGCCCGGACGACGCCGTACTTGTATGGCTTCACGGTGTCTTCGATGGCGCGACCGATGTCGCTGAGCGGGCGGCCAACTTTGACGGCTTCGATGCCACGCCAGATCGCCTCTTCGGTGACATTGACGAGCTGTCGGCTTTCGGGGTCGACATCACCGACGAAGAAGGTGGCGTTCGTGTCGCCATGTACGCCGCCGAGCCAGCCGGTGACATCGATATTGCAGATGTCGCCCTCTTGCAGTTCTCGCGAGTCGGGGATGCCGTGGCAGATCACTTCGTTGACTGATGTGCAGCAGGCCTTGGGGTAGCCGTGGTAGTTAATTGTGCTCGGGTAGGCGCCGCCGTCGATGAACGCCTGGTGCACCGCAATATCGATTTCTTCCGTGGTGACACCGGGCTTGACCATGTCGCCGGCCATCTTCAAGACTTCACCGGCGAGCTTGCCGGAGACCCGCATCCGTTCGATGATCTCGGGCGACTTGACCCGGCCTTCATCCCATGCTTCGTACTCGCCGGTGTCGGCATAGGGCGGGCGGGCGATGTTGGCGGGGACTTCACGCATCGGCGTCACGAGGCCGGGCAGGATCCGACCTTCAGACTTCTTGTGACAGCGCTTGTACTTGCGGCCGCTTCCGCACCAACACGATTCGTTGGCCTGCGGCAGGGTGGACGGAACGGTACCGAGCGTCGACGTCATCCTTCCAGGATACGGCCAAGCTGCGAACGCGCGCTGATGGACTCCTGAGCCATAGTTCATGGTTCAGGAGTCATCGTCCGCCAGCCACTGAAACTGAGATCATTTCACCGCATGAGTGCAGCGTGATGATCTCCATTTTGGGAGAAGTCGGTTGGTGGGCGGTGTTGTCAGTGGCGGCCAAATGGGTTGATCGAGCGGCTGGTGAAGGCGTTGAGGACGCGGATCACTTCGTGGGCACCCCAGCGTTGCCCGCGCTGGGCCGTTGGGTCGAGTGCTTGTAAGACGCCGAGATCCACGAGCTGGCGAATTGCCCCACCGATTGACGAGGGGCTGGCCTCGAGTTCTCCACTCAGCGACTTCACGTCGACGATCGGGTGGGCGAGCAGCGTGTCGATGATTGGATGGATCACCGAGTCGACACGGACGCCGTCAGCAACGGTGCGCCAGTTGTGGACGATCTGTTCGACATCGTCGAACAGCATGCTCGCGCTGCGCAGCGCAGCGAACGTGGCGTCGGCGCCGAGTTCGACGATCGGGACGAAGTCGCCGGATCGGTATTCGGTGAGCGCCTCGATGTACCGGTGCTTCTGCGAGACGATGCCCGCCGAGATTGGCAGAGTCGCAGCTTTGGTCAGCCCATCGCGACGTAACAGAGCGTGGATCAAGGCTCGGCCGACGCGACCGTTGCCATCGGGGAACGGGTGGATCGTTTCGAAGTGGGCGTGCATCAGCATTGCCTGGATGAACACCGGAATGTCCGTGCGGTTCATGAATTCGCAAAGGTCTTCGATGGCGTCGGGGATGCGATCGGCAGCCGGAGGGACGAAGGACGCACCGGGAGGCCCGGCCGAGTAGCTGCCGATCCACACCGGGTCGGTGCGCCACTTCCCAGCGAGCACCGGATGGGTGTCTTTCAGAAGCGCCCGGTGGACATCGAGAATCGTGTCGGGACTGATGTCGTCGGACAGTTCGATGGCTGCTGCAGTTGCGTCGACGTTGCCGATCACGTCGGCGACCGAGCGGCCCATCTCATCACCGATCTCGGCCATCAGCAGGTCAGGAATCGATGCAGCGACGTTCTCGATGCGCGACGACGCTGATGCTTCGATCCGGACAAGGAGGCGTTCGAGCGGGGCCAGAGTGTCGCCGACACGAACGTCAAACTGAGCAATTGCTGCTCGGACATCTTCAGAGATGAGCGCGCAGTCCGACGGGATCAGCATGCTGACGTCGGCAATCGGATCGAGGATGGCCGACTGATAGCTGCGATCCCGCGACGATCGTCGGGCGTCACCGCCTTCGGAGATCAACCAGGTGAGCTTTTCGAATCGAACCGGCGGCCAAAGCATGAGCCCACGGTTGTGTGTTGTGAACTCGGCTGCCATTGCTCAGAGTATGACTGATGGGGAGCTGTTGAGAGTCAGCTCTGGACGTGAAGAATGCAAAGTGTGATTGCCGAGGTGAGCGCAGTGAGGCTCAGACCCTCACCTTCTCAGACCCCTCAGGCAGCCGGAGCGCTGCCGCGGGAGCGTTGCATCGAGGCGGCCAGGCGCCAGGCGAGCACAGCAATGACGATGCTGCCGACGCCAACGATGACCCAGACCAATGGGAAGCCATCGTCACCGGTGATGATCTCAAGCTGCGGCGGCGGCGCAATGGGGTCGTACGTGAAGAGGTACGCGGCTTCGATGCGGTCGTTATCTTGGACGTCGGTAGTGATGTGTCGGACCGTGTACTGCCCAGGCGCCGACAACGGGGCATCGAGTGACACGATCACCCTCAGGTTTCCGTCCTGAGTGAACGTGGCGTCGACGATCTCGCCATTCGGATCAGTGACGGATCCATCAGGGTCAGTCATCGTGCTGTTGTATCGCAACTGAATCGTGGTGATCTCGCCACCAACGACGGCCCCCGGCCCGGGGCTGGCTGCGCCGAGCCCGGAATGAGCGAATGCGACCGAGCCGAACAGCAACATGACGGCCGCTGCCAGAGCAGTAAACAACCCAACCGCCCCCCAGCCATTTCGTGATTTGTTTGCACACACGCTGCGCAAGGAAATCACGAAATCGGCAGGAGCCCTGGAGGTCATGCTGCGGCCTCGGTGGCGTCGGGGAGCGACCAGAGCAGCGACTCAAGCAGCAGTCGTTCGTTTGGGTTGCGCTCCATTGTTTCGAGCGCCCTGTGGATCAGAGCCACAGCATCAGCGCATCCTTCGATGTCGAAATGTCCGCTACCGGGCTTTGTGGAGGCAAGCGCCTGATCTCGGTAAACCGATGCAAGTGTCGCAAGGCCGGAGCGGAGCTCGTCGGTGCGGTGACGTCGGAGTTCTCGTTTATGGCGATCTTCCAGCTGTTTTTTGCCGCTGCCTCGCTCGCCGTGTTCCTTGATGCGGGCGTCGAGGTCGACGATCTCAGTTTCGTGTTTTGCTGCGAGCGGTGCTGCCGCCGCATCGATCAAGGCCAGCAGTTCGCCCGCGAGACGCATGGCCACAGCGCCGGTGCCATCGAGTTGCCCGGGCGCCCCGAGGAATGCCTTGCGACGTTCGGCGAGCGCCGGATCGGTGGCGAGCACGCGGGCGCGATCGAGGTTGCCGAGCGCAGCCTTGGACGCAACCATGGCTCCGGCTGGGTTGATGCCCTCGGTCAGGAGGCGGGCCGCGATGACGTCGGCACCGATTGTGCGGAAGTCGATTCGTGCACAGCGCGATGAGATGGTGATCAGATCGTGCGGCACGAAGTCGCAGAGGATGACGAACATCGTCGACTCCGGCGGCTCCTCGATCGTCTTCAGCATCATTGCTGCACCGTTCGGCGACAGAAGATGGAACTCGTCGAGAATCAGCACCTTGCGGGGGCCTTCGGTCGGCGCGAGTGAGCTGACGCGTACGACCTCTTTGGCCTGTTCAGCCGAGATAGACGCGCCGACGCGATGTACTTCGCGTACGTCGGGATGCTCGCCAGCGAGGATCAGCCGAGCATCGCGCTGCTCACGATCTTCGTCACCGGACATCAGGCTCGCTGCGAATGCGCGAGCAGCTTCGAGCTTGGTCGACCCGGCTGGCCCGACGAACAGGTAGGCGTGGACGGGCCCTCGCGCTACTGCGGCGCGGAGGTGTTCGACGGCAGGTTTCTGCCCGACGACGTCGTCCCATACCGAGCCCGGATCGCCGAGTTCGGGCCTACCGGAGGTGGGAGCGTCAGTAGTTGCCGGAGCAATCGCAGCCTGCTCGTCGGCGAGCATCGTTGCTTCGAGCTGCTCTTCGGTCATGTCTTCGTCGCTCGGCTGCCCGGAGTCGAATTCGCTCACAGCACGCCTCGCTCGGTCAGGGCGGCGACGATCGTTGCTTCGACATCATCGATCGCACCGCGACCGTCGACCGTGATCCACCTTTCGGTGTTACTGGACGCCATTGTGCGGAATCCTTCGATCACGCGCCGGTGAAAGGCCTCGCCCGCCGCTTCGAACCGGTCGAGGTCACGCTCTTGGAGCCGCTCGGCGATGAGCGCATCGGGGGTGTCGAGGAAGATCACCGTCTCGGGCCAGCGAGCGTTGATCGCCCAGTCGTTGATGATGGTGAGTTCTTCGACGTCGAGCTCGCGGCCGTAGCCCTGGTAGGCAAGCGTCGAGTACAGCGACCGGTCACTGACCACGTTGCGTCCACCATCAAGCGCCGGGCCAACGACTTCGGCGAGGTGCTGGGCGCGATCGGCCGCTGTCATTAATGCCTCGGCCCGCGGCGTCAAGTTCGTTACCGAGTTGTCGTGCAAAATCGCGCGAAGCCTTGCCCCGACTGCCGTTCCACCTGTTTCGCGAGTGAGTACGGCGTCCATGCGAGTAGCAAGCAGGGCAGCCTGGGTGGACTTGCCGCAGGCTTCAGCACCTTCGAAGGCGATGTAGTGCGGCGACGTCACGAGGCTGGATGTTACCGAAGACGAATGAGCGTGCCATTTTTGTCACACCGAGGTGTGACACGGTGTGACACGGTCTGACACGGTGTGACACGGTGTGACAAAAGTGGCGTGGCAGTCAGTCGTTGATGTCGGTGATGACTGGCTTGGCTGCAACGGTCTTTTTTGTTGCGGTCTTTTTCTTCGCAGCGGCTTGCTTGGCCGGCGCCTTCTTTTTGGCCGTGCTCTTTTTTGTTGCGGCCTTCTTCTTGGCAGCGGCCTTCTTCTTCGTCGCCTTGGCCTTCTTGCCCGGAGTGCCGCCCTTGGCAATGATTGCTTCGCGACGGATTGCCAGCAGCTCGTAGGCCCGTTCGGGGCTGATCTCTTCGAGCCGGTCACCCTTGCCGAGCGACGCGTTGGTTTCGCCGTCGGTGACGTACACGCCGAAGCGGCCGTCCTTCGCAGTGACGTTCTTCTCCGACACCGGGTCGGCGCCAAACTCCTTCAGCGGGCCCTTGGCCGCGAGGTTGGCGCCGCCGCGCTTATAGACCTTCGGTTCGGAATAGATCTTCAGGGCTTCGTCGAGTGTGATCGTGAGAAGCTGGTCTTCGGAATCGATGTTCCGATAGTCCTTCTCTTTCATCACGTACGGGCCGTATCGACCGTTATTTGAGAAGATCCCGATGCCATCAGCAGGGTCGTCGCCGAGATGGCGAGGGAGCCGCAGCAGTTTCTCGGCGTCGGCCATCGTGACGTCTTCGAACACCATGGACGCGAAGAGCGATGACATCTTCGGTTTTTCCATGCCGGGTGGCGGGTTGTCGTGATCGCCCCACTGAACATAAGCGCCGTAGCGCCCGTTCTTGGAGAACACGGGGAGCCCGTCGAGCTCGCCAATCGGATCCTCCATCTTCGGGGCGTTGAGCAGCTCGAGGGCCTTCTCGACGGTCAGTTCGTCTGGTGGCAGGTCGTCAGGAACCGACGCAGTGTCGTCGCCGCGCTTAACGTACGGGCCGTACTTGCCGGGCTTGGCAACAATCTCGATGCCGTCCGGGTCATTGCCGAGTGGGAACGTGTTGATCTCGGCTGCGTCGATTTCATCGAGGTTTTCTTCGACCAGGCGCTTCAGGCCGAGTAGCGCATCGTCACCGTCGCCGGCCTCGGCCGTGATCGGGGGAACGCTCGCGTCGCCCTGGTCGCCCCAGTAAAAGCGCTGGAGCCACTGGTCTTTCTGTCGAGTGCCAGCAGCAATCGCGTCGAGGTCGTGCTCAGTCGATGCCGTGAACTCGTAGTCGACAAGAGCTTCGAAGTGCTCTTCGAGCAGTCGGATGACGGCGAATGCGGTCCAGGTCGGGACGAGTGCCTGACCCTTCTTCCACACGTAGCCTCGGTCCTGCACAGTTTGGATGATCGATGCCCAGGTGGACGGTCGGCCGATACGCAGTTCTTCGAGCCGCTTGACGAGCGACGCTTCGGTGAAACGCGATGGCGCTGAAGTTGTATGGCCGTTCGGGGTAATCGATGCAATCGGCACCCTGTCGCCGGCGGTGAGCGGTGGCAGGAGTGCTTCCTTGTCGGCAGCGTCTTCGCCGGTCTCTTCCTTCGACGCGACGTAGACGGCGCGGTAGCCGGGAAACGTGATTGTCGTGCCCGACGCTGCGAACTCGCAGTCGACGAGCTCGCCAGAGGTGCGGTCGAGCGACTCGGCGAAGAGGCGGATCGAGACGGTGACACCTGCAGCATCGGCCATTTGTGACGCCAGCGTGCGCTGCCAGATCAGCCGATACAGAGCAAGTTCCTGGCTGTTGAGTTCGGTCGACACGCTGTCTGGCGAGCGATACGGAGTGGTCGGGCGGATGGCTTCGTGAGCATCCTGCCCCTGGGTCTTCTTCTTGTACTGCTTCGGCGCAGCGTTGAGGTACTTCGCTCCGTACTCAGTGGTCACTGCGTTACGGGTCGCCGTCATTGCCTCTTCGGAGAGGATCACGTCGTCGGTACGCATGTACGTAATGAAGCCACGCTCGTAGAGGCCCTGGGCCACACGCATGACCTGGCTGGAAGAGAGACGGAGCTTGCGGCCGCCTTCCTGCTGCAGCGTTGAGGTCATGAACGGCGCCTTGGGTGACGAGCGATATGGCTTTTCTTCAACGGAGCGGACGGTGAACTGTTTGCCTTCGAGGCCCTCAGCGAGCCCGCGGGCGCGACCCTCTGTCAACTGGATTGGTGTGTTGCCGCTCTTCGGCGTGATCACTTCACCGTTGTCGTTGAAGTCTTTGCCGGTGGCTACCTTTGAACCAGAGACGCCGACAAGCTTGGAATCGAACGACGGATCGGTGGCGGTGATCGCGTCGATGTCCCAGTAATCAGCGCTGACGAAGGCCATGCGTTCGCGTTCGCGTTCGACGACCAGCCGAACCGTGGGGCTTTGCACACGACCGGCGGACAGGCCGCGGTTCACGCGGCGCCACAGCACCGGCGAGACTTCGTAGCCGTACAGGCGGTCGAGTAGGCGACGGGTCTCAGCAGCGTCGACCATGCCGTAGTCGATGCCGCGCGGGTTGTTCACAGCGTGGTCAACTGCAGCCTTGGTGATCTCGTGGAACACCATCCGTTTGACCGGGACCTTGGGCTTGAGGTATTCGAGCAGGTGCCACGAGATGGCTTCGCCCTCGCGGTCTTCATCGGTTGCGAGATAGAGCTCAGAAGCGTCTTTCAGCGCAGACTTCAAGTCTTTGACGACTGTCTTGCCGCGTTCGGTCAACTCGTAGGTTGGCTTGAAACCGTTGTTGACGTCGATGTTCAACCCTTTAGAGGGCAAGTCTGAGACGTGGCCAACAGAGGCGCGCACGTCGTAGCCGCTGCCAAGAAACTTGGAGAGTGTTTTCGCCTTCGCAGGAGATTCGACGATGACGAGTGGCTTAGACATCAGGGTCTTTCGCTAGGGGATAGCTGCATAGTTGTCAAGTGGAGTGTGCCGGAAATGAGACGGTTCCGGCATCGAGGTTTGGTAAACCGGATCGCGGAACCCTCGGTTTGACGGACCAGAGGAGGGTACGTTCTCAGGCAATGTCCTCCTCCGCCGACCGTATTGCACTGGGTTGGTCCGACGCGTTCGAGCAAGCGTGGGAATCGATTGGATCTCCCGGTGTTCCCGTCCGGGTGTCCCGGCTCGATAGGGGCTGGAGCACAGCAATCTCGACGATGGACCAGGCACGCGGGCTCCTCGATCCCATCCGAATGCGCAATATCGGTGCCGAAGTTGCAGTCGGCGACTGGATCATCGTCTCCGATGACGGCGAGAAGGTCGAACACGTTCTTGAGCGAACCTCGGCGTTCACCCGCCGCGCCTCTTTTGATGGCATGCGCGCCGTTTCGCACACGCTTGCCGCGAACATCGACGTGGTGTTCCTCGTACATGCGCTCGGCTCGCCGCCCAGCCCCCGTCGTCTCGAACGCGAGCTTGTGTTGGCGTTCGACTCGGGCGCCGAACCCGTCGTCTTGCTGACCAAAACCGACCTCGTCGACGACCCCGAACCGACTCGGCGCGAACTCGCCGAGGTAGCGCTCGGGGTGCCGGTACTCCTGGCGAGCGGTGTGACCGGTGACGGCATCGAAGCGCTCAGGTCGTATGCGCAGGGCAATCGAACGCTGACGTTCCTCGGTGCGAGCGGCGTGGGAAAGTCGACAATCGTGAACGCTTTGGTCGGCAACCAACGGCAGGCGACATTTGAGGTTCGTGAAGGCGATCAGCGTGGGCGCCATACCACGGTTGCCGCCGAACTGGTCCCTCTCGATGACTCGACGACTGGTGGTTGGTTGATCGATACGCCTGGTGTTCGCGCACTGAGCCTTTGGTTGTCGGGCAACGGCATCGAGCGGGCGTTTGCCGACGTGTTCGACCTGATGGATGGGTGCCGCTTCCGCGATTGCAAGCACGATCAGGAGCCAGGATGCGCTGTTCAGGCCGCGATCGGCGCAGGGGAACTTGCCCCGGTGAGGCTCTATGCGCTTGAGAAACTGATCGCAGAAGAGGCTGAACTTGAAGAGGAACAGCGTGCACGTGAGAAGGTTGCCGACAGACGGCGCGGTGGCAAGAAACCACCGGAGAAGTCTGAGTTCCAGTAAGCGGGCCGGCCGCAGGAGGACGAAGTGATCATCAGGAGACGACCGAAGGCAGATCGGCGCGACGGAATTGCCCCGAACGGCAAGCCGTTCGAATCTGTCTGGGACTTTCCTCGGCCACCCTCGCTCGAGCACGTCGAGTGGCGTATCCGTGTTATCCACGCAGGCGTGACGATCGTCGATGCACCTCGCGCGTTGCGAGTTCTCGAGACCAGCCAGCCACCGGCGTACTACGTTGCCCCGGAATTCGTGAATGACTCTGCGTTTATGAAATCTGCCAATCGGACGCTCTGTGAATGGAAGGGCTTGGCCACTTACGTGTCGGTCGACCTCGCCGGTGTCGACACCGGCAATCCTGTCATCGCGGCCGATCCGGTTGCTGATGCAGCATGGACGTATCGAACGCCGACACCGGCGTTCACCGAGTTGGCGAACCACTGGGCGTTCTATGCGCAGCGGTTCGATGAGTGCTGGGTTGACGACGAACGTGTTGCTGGCAACGACGGTTCGTTTTACGGTGGCTGGATCACGAACAACGTGACTGGTCCGTTCAAGGGCGGACCCGGCACCTTGCACTGGTGATCGCGCTGGCGACGACCGCGCCTTCGGCGCCGGCGGTCTGCACACTCAGGTTCTGAGAACCCAGCCCTCGCCGTGGCGTGTCCACATCGTGGTCATGTTGACGGCCGCGATGGGAAGCGGGCCATAGATATGGGGGAAGAGCTCATCGACGCCGGGTGCTGGCCGTTCCCAGAGGACCTCCGAGGCGACGGCGACGGGGTCGATCGTTAAGAGGACCAGGTGGGCGAGGTCGCCGTAGAAGCGATTGGCCGTGGCCTCGATTTGGACTGACGTCGAGCAGTGGATGAACCCGACTACATCAAGTGTTTTACCGCGGGTCGACCAGCGGTACTCGCCGGTCTCGAAGGCACTTTGCCAGTCCTCGGGAAGCGCGAGGTGGAAGATTGGTTCGTCTCCGGAGCCAGCCGCGATTTCGGTCATGAGATGCTGTCTCGAACGGTGATCGATTGGTCGAGGCGGGTGCGTTCCAGGCGGGTGCGAAGCCGCTTGTTGGTGCACACGATCTCGAGGTCGCCATCAGCCTGTCGTGCAGCGGCTGCCGCGCCCATCAGCATTCCGAGTCCGGCGTCGTCGAGCGCGACGACGCCATCGAGGTCAACAACCACGAGGGCGCCGCTGTTGGCATGGACAGCGCGCAGCAGCGCGTCGCGGAACGCGGCAATCGAACCGAGGTCGACGACGCCGTCGACGGCAACGGTCGGTACGCCGGCCACGATGCTCGTCGTCGCGCGCAGGTCCATGACGGTCAAGCTAACGGCGCAGACCCGAGCATCAGCCTGATGGTGTCAGTCGGGTTCGGTCGCCATGGTCGCTGTAGCGCTGTGCGTGCTGGGACCGAGGAAGCGGCCGATAATCGGAACATCAGTCGGATCGGTGTAGGTGATCGTCACCACGACGTCATGTGCAGTTGTCTGCGTCGACACGTCGATCGGCAGTTCGACCGATCGGCGGGCGGCACGAGCGGCGGCGCCACTCGGGTCAGACGACACGACTGCAGCGCGTGCCCCTTCCCGAGCGGCGAGCTCGACGGCGAGTTCGTTGCGGATTGCGACGCCGACCTGGACGACTCCGAGCACGATGATCAATACGACGGGCAGCGCCAGTGCGAACTCGACTGTGGCCTGGCCAACGTCATTGCGTCCGCGCGTCGACATCAGACGTTGCTGATTACGGAATCGATCACCGCGTTGAATAGTCGACTCACGCGGGCCGCTCCTCCGCCGGCGGTGGCCCAGGCAACGACCAAGAGAGCAACCAATGCGGCTGCGAGCAACACGAGCGCGTACTCGGTGGTTGCTTGCCCGCGATCGCCTGTGCAACGCGACTGATGTTGCTCGGCCATGCATTCGAGTCGGTCGGTTGTAGCAATGGATGCTGTTGCGAGGGAGAGGTAGCAGGTCAGGATGAGATGGGGCATCGGTGCCTCCGAAAAAGTTTGCGGGAACGGTCGGTCACCAGGCGTTGTTGCCGAGCGACGAGAGGGCTGCCAGCACCGCAGGGGCAATGGCGAGCAAGACGAATGAGGGCAAGGTGCACAGGACCAGCGGAAATGACAGCTTGACCGGCAGGGCGCGAGCCGCTGCTTCGTCGAGGCGCCGTCGAGTTGCGCGTGTTTCCACCGAGAGTTGGGTGAGGACATCGGTGATCGGGAGCCCGTAACGGCTTGAGGCCGCAACGAGGTCAACGAACGCGGTAGCACTCGCGCCGAAGTGGGTGTTCAGCGCAGCCAGTGCGTCGGCGAATGTCTCGCCTCGCCGGGAGCGATGGACGACCTCGGCGAATGCCGGTCGGGTCATCGGCGGCGCTGCGACGATGAGACGTTCGACCGCAAGCCTCGGGGTGAGGCCAGCGTGAACGAGGAGGACGAAGGTGTCGATGGCATCTGGGAGCGCGGCGATCTGGGCAGCGGTGGCTGATCGAGTGGCGAGAAGTACACGCGTTCGCTTTGTTGCAAAGCAAACAACCGTGAGGATCGCTGCGGGGATAGCACCGACGGCCACGACCCCGACGGCCCCCAGGCACACCCAGCCGAGACGGCGCCGATGCGTGTGCCCGAGCCGAGGTGATGGCGTTGCGGGCAAAACTTCCTGCAGGGTTGGGGCTGGACTGCGCCTCGGGCTGGAGATCTGCTTGGCTCCTTCGGCGGCGACCAGTACGCACAGGAGGGTCGCCACGGTTGGGACGAGGATCAACATGTCATTCCCGGGCGGTGACGATGCAACGCATCCACCACCAGCCGACAAGGTTCAGAGCGAGACCGATCAACACGAGGGCGACGCCAGTTGGTTGGCTGAGCACAGCTCGAACATCGGAGTCGGCCACGACCAACAGGGCAAGCAAGGCGAGCGGGACGAACGTCAAAACGTGTGCACTGAGCCGCGCTTGGGAACTGTGCGCCGAACGCTCTTGCCCGTCGGCCGTACGGAGCCGGAGCGCTCCGGCGAGTCGATCGAGCGATGCGGCAGCTGGCCCGCCGATGCTGCCCGAGGTTGCCAAGACCGCAGCGGCCAGCGCCAGGTGGGGTGACTGTCGCTGAGGTCGAGACGCGGGATCGGCGTGGAGGCCGATCACTGCGGTGGAGACAATTGCACCTCGCCCGAGGGCCTCTCGAACGGCCTGGGATCGATAAGCGAGCGCTGGGTCGGTGGGTTCGATGCTCGTCAGGGCGGAGCGCAAGGTGGTGCCGGCGCGGAGCGAACGGGCGAGCGCATCGCACCACTCTGCAACCGCACCAGGTGCGATGGTGGTGCGTGCGATTCGCCTTTGAGCCCTGCGCGTCTGGAGGGTCGTTGCCAACGTGACGATCCGATGCGTGCGGGCACGGGTCGTTGGCAGGGGCGCGCGGCGTGGCGGAAGGCATGCGCGCATTGCTGGCGAGGCGAAGATCGCAGGGCACAACAAACCAGCCAACAAACCAGCCATGACAGCAGCCAGAGTGGGGGCGCTGAAGACAGCGCTCATCGCCGGCTCTGCAGCACGCCGACCTGCACGAGGCGTTCGCCAGTGCGAAGTTCAGCAATCGGAATGAGGCGCGGTTCACCATCGTCATTCGGCACGCCGACCTCGCAGATCGACACCAGGCGGCGCTTGCCGTCCGAGCGTGATCGGCTGATGTGGACCACGACATCGAGCGACCGTGCAAGCTGCTGTCGAATCGCGGGCAGGGGCCAGGTCGGCGCCGCCTGCAAGACGAGCGATTCCAACCGAAGGAGCGCGTCGTGGGGCCCATTGGCGTGGCACGTCGAGAACGAACCGTCGTGGCCGGTGTTCATTGCTTGCACGAGGCCCAGCACCTCGGGCCCACGGATCTCGCCGACGACCAAGCGATCCGGTCGGAGTCGGAGTGCTGTGCGCACCAGGTCGTTCAGGTCGATCGCGGGGGGCCCATCTGGCGCTGGCGGACGGGCTTCGAGCCGCACAACATGCTGTGCGCCGATGGGTAGTTCGGCAGTGTCCTCCAGGACGACGATGCGCTCGTGAGCCGGGAGAGTCGCAATCAACGCAGCGAGTAGCGAAGTCTTGCCCGACGAGGTGGCACCGCTGACAACGACGTTGCAACGCCGATCGACGATCTGGGTGAGGATTTTGACCCCGAGCGGATCGGTGAATGCAGCTAGTTGACGAGCGGAGCGCGCAAATCGACGGATTGAAAGGCTGGCCCCATCGACACCGACCGGGCCGATGACAGCGCACACCCGTGAGCCGTCAGCCAGGCGAGCGTCGACAATGGGTGTGGTCAGGTCAAGACACCGGCCGATCGGGGTAAGGATCCGTTCGATGATATTGCCGAGCGGCTGGCTCCTGAGCGTGCCGACTCTGAGCAGTTCACCGCCCCGATCGATCCAGATGTGGTTGTCGGCGTTAACCAGCACTTCGTCGACGGTGACGTCGCTGACCCATTCGTCGAGTTCACCGAGGCCCGTGAGGCGAGCGATAGCTGCCTCGGCCAGGCGTCGTTGCTCGTCGATGGTTGCCAGTGGTGCGACGTGACGTGCTTCGATGTGCGCGGCCTGAGCGACGTCGCCTCCAACGTCGTTGATTCGCCGACAGATGTCGGCCACAGGGTCCGGTGCCGACGACGTGCTGGCAGCGGTCGCATTGAGTAGTTGGTCGCTCATGCGATCTCTCGGAGACTCTTGCGGATGATGAGTGGAGGCCGGCTTGCGAGCAGGCCTGAGTCGACGGCCCGGGCAATGCGTGGGTCCTCGGCGATCGTCGCAACGATCGGCGCACCGACGGATCGTTCAACGTCTTTTGGACGCAGTTGTCGACCGTGTCCGCTCACGAACAACACGCCCGTCGGGCGGATGGGGGATCGGGCCGCTCGCCGCAATGAGAGGTAGCACGCGCGACTGACGAGCCAACGTTGCTCGATGCCACTCGCCAATGCGGCCGCGGGCGTGCCGGTCCCGGCGTCGATCCAGACCTCGCCGCCAGAGTGAGCCTCCCAATCGGCGAACCAGGTGAGGAGTACGGCCCACCGTTCTGGCGATGGCATCGATGCAGTTGACCCTGCTGTTGTTGACGTCGCAGTCCCACCGAGCCGGCACGGCAAGAGGAAGGTGGTGTCATCGATGTCGATCAGTAGGTCGTCGAGTTGGCTCGGCGGCCCGTCGCCGAGCAGCCAGTCGACGACGCCGGGACGGTCGGGTTCGGGGAGCCCGAGCACCGTGTCGATCTCGCCGTCGAGGTCGACGAGCAGCGCGGGCCGCGTGGATTCGAGTGCGAGCGTTGACGTGACAACGGTGGTTCCCGAGCCGCCTTTGACGGCCCAACAGAGCGTGACCATGTGTTCTCCCTGCCGACGTGGCGGTTGAGGTGAATGACATGGAGGGAGTCGGTGGCCGCAGAGTATGGGCCCCCGCACAGAGTCGCGCTCGCGTGGCGAACTCGGCGCGATTCCGGGCGGAAAGCGCCGCTGTACGTCCCGAGTTCGCCGCGCGACAGCTAACGTCGAACGTGGAGATGTCTGGGTACCTGGTGGGCTCCGCCGCCTTCAAAGCGGTTGGGACGGGCGATCCCCGTCCGGCGGGTTCGATTCCCGTCCATCTCCGCCAAAGGGTCCACGAACGTCCGCTGGCGTGCTTTGAAAGCTCCACACGCTGGGGTATTCAAAATTCGATCCACGGACGTTCGTGGCCGTTTGAGAGGACCCTCTCGAGCGGGCACGTGAGGAATAACGAGCTCAGACCATTCCAGACAACCAGGACGAAGCGCCGGCCAGGGCTCAGTCGGTATCCACTGATGGCTGCCTGCGTGTGATTGGGGCGTCGACCGAGGCGATTGGACTTCTGGAACTCTGCCAGATTCACAACGACGAAGTCCCGTGCCTCGATTGCTTTCTGAGCGGTGAAGTCGTCTTGCACTCCAGTCCCCAACGTCGCTCACGCTGAACTGGCACAAGATGCGCGCACCCGATAGCGCGACCTTGGATCCTCATCACTAAGTTCAGTACATGGCTGCTCTTGAATCAACTGTTGACATGTACGACCTCCGGATGTCTGAAGGTGTGCGCCCGCTGTATGAGAAGGTCAAGGCCTTCATTGCGGAGGAAGTCCAGCCGATGTCGGAAGAGTTCTTCCGGCTCGGTGCCACGCGTGAGGATCGTTGGGGTTATGCCCCGGGGCAGCTTGAATTGCTGCAGGCCGTCAAAGACAAGGCCAAAGCCAACGGTCTCTGGAACTTTTTTCTCCCCGACGCCGAGACTGGTGAGGGTCTGTCGAACCTCGATTACGCGTACATCGCGATCGAGTTGGGCAAGAACCCGCTTGCTTCGGAGTCGATGAACTGTGCTGCGCCCGACACGGGCAACATGGAAGTGCTTGAGCGTGTTGGCACCGAGGCGCAGAAGGAGAAGTGGTTGAAGCCGCTTTTGGCTGGCGAGATTCGTTCGGCGTACGCGATGACTGAGCCTGATGTTGCTTCGTCTGACGCGAAGAACATTGCGTGTGTGGCTGAGCGTGACGGCGACGAGTGGTTGATCAACGGCGAGAAGTACTACATCTCTGGTGCTGGTGATCCGCGTTGCAAGATCATGATCACGATGGTGCAGACGAGCCCTGATGGTCCGCCGCATCAGCGTCAGTCGCAGATCTTGGTGCCGATTGATACGCCTGGTGTGCAGATCCTTGGCCCGATGCATGTGTTTGGTAAAGACGATGCGCCGCACGGCCATATGCACATCAAGTTCGACAATGTTCGTGTGCCGTATGAGAATATTCTGCTCGGCGAAGGCCGCGGTTTCGAGATCAGCCAGGTTCGCCTCGGCCCGGGCCGCATCCATCACTGCATGCGGGCTATTGGTCAGGCCGAGAAGGCTCTTGAGATGATGGTGTCTCGTGGCATCAGCCGTGACGGTTTCGGCAAGCCGCTTGCCAAGCTCGGTGGGAACACCGAGATGATTGCGAAGGCTCGTATCGAGATCGAGTCGATGCGCCGCATGGTGCTCACTGCTGCGAACGCGATGGACAAGCTCGGCAACTCTGAAGCTCGTGTGTGGGTGTCGGCGGTGAAGGCAATGGTTCCGATTCGGGTCTGTGAGATCATTGACCAGGCCATCCAGATGCACGGTGCTACTGGTGTGTCGCAGTGGACGCCACTTGCCGACATGTACACCAGCCAGCGCACGCTGCGCCTGGCTGACGGCCCGGACGAAGTCCATTGGATGGTTGTGGGTCGTAAGGAAGTCAACGATGGCGAAGACAAGGCTCGTGGCTACAACCCGAAGGAGGCGTTCCTCGCGAACAACTCCGAAGTGAAGGAAGGCGCGTTCTCCGGTCCGGCCTGATTCACCCCTGACCTGTTATTGGGTCTCACGACGGCCGGCGTTCTCCGTGGAGAGGGCGCCGGCCGTTGCGCGTCTGGGCTGACCTCAGAATGGGAGCGAGACGACGGGCCGAGGCCTGCCGCGCGTCATATCCATGGCGGCGAGAATTCGCTCATACTCGAACAATCGGTTCGGTTGGTCGACGTACACGCCCAACGGCTCGGTCGGCACGAGTGCAGCACCTGCTCCGGTGCCCCAGGAATTGGGGTGGAGCCGTGTACACGCTGGTCATTGGCTCGAGGTCGTCAAGCGTGGCGCGGTGAATGTCAAGCACAATTACTTCTTCGGCACGACCTGGCCGATTCCTGAGTTCAACCTGAAATCTAAAGAGCCTGAAATTGCCGTGAACGTGCTGCAACTGTCACACCGAGGTCAGCTCGGTGTGACACTGTTTAGACGGCGAGAAGGTCGCGTGCGCCGGTGTCGCTCGACGGGTGACGCAGTTTGCTCATAGCGCGAGCTTCGATTTGGCGGATGCGCTCACGGGTGAGGTTGAAGTGTTCACCGACCTCTTCGAGGGTCCGTGGCTCACCGCGATCGAGGCCGAAGCGCAGCTTGAGGATTTCACGCTCGCGTTCATCGAGCGGGGCGAGCAGTCGGCTGATCTCGTCGGGCAGCAGCGCAGTGGCGGCGACTTCGAAGGGCGACTCGGCTGAGCGGTCTTCGACGACGTCGCCGAGTTCGGCATCGCCGTCTTCGCGCAGTGGCTCCGACAACGAGAGCGGTTCGGCAGCGAAGCGCAGCGCCTCGGTGACCTTGTCCTCCGGCATTTCGACTTCTTTGGCCAGTTCAGAGAGCGTGGCCGGACGCCCAAACTTGAGTTCGAGGCGTGAACGCGCCTTCTGCAACCGAGCAAGCGTGTCGCCGGCGTGAACCGGGAGGCGAATGGTGCGGCCCGTGTTGGCGATGCCGCGAGTAATGGCCTGACGGATCCACCACGTGGCGTAGGTGGAGAACTTGAAGCCCTTGCGCCAGTCGAACTTTTCGACAGCGTGCATGAGGCCGAGGTTGCCCTCTTGGATCAGGTCGAGTAGCGGCAGGCCAGAGGCCTGGTACTTTTTGGCAATCGAAACGACGAGTCGAAGGTTCGACTGGACGAACTGGCGCTCGGCCTCTTCACCCTTGCGGGCGGTGCGGCGCAACTCGCGCTTCTTGGCAGCGGTGAGTTCTTTGCCACCGGCATCCAATTGCTCGATTGCCACGTTTCCAGCTTCGATGGCCTTCGCGAGGCGGACTTCGTCATCCTTTGTGAGCAGCGTGTACTGCCCGATATCAGTGAGGTAGAGACGGACGAGGTCTTCGTCATCTCGTTCAACGCGATCTTTGGCCACCGGCGGCTCCTACTACTTAGTCGTTGGTTCTTCGGTGTGCAAGACATTGCGGGGAAAATGTGTTAAACCCGCCATCCTCGAGACAAGCGTCACGATACCGAGGCGGATCCTTGCGCCAACCCGGAATTGCGCGTTTTGCGTGTCAATTTGTCAGTATCTCTATTATCGATATGGAAAGCATGGAGATCGTAATGAGTGATGACATCGAAATTGAACTGGTCGTCGTCACAATGACCTTTGACGCCAACCCGAGTCAGGCCGCCAACGCAGAGTTGCTGGCGATCCTGTCGAAGTACATCGTGCTGACACGTATGGCAGACGGTTGCCGCAACGTTGATCTGTGTTCGAGCGCCACCACGCCTGGCCGGCACCTCGTGATCCAGAAGTGGGATTCCGACGAGATGCAACGGCAGCACTTCGACTCCCCACTCATGGTCGAGATGGCCACGTCGTGCACGGGTATCTTGGCGTCGGCCCCGGAGATCGACATGTGGGAAGCGACCAGCGCACATGACCTGCGCTGACGACGTGAGCTGAAGCGGCCCAGATCGTGGCGCATGTACACTTGACTCATGGCCAACCCAGTCTTTAACGACGACACAATGCGACGCGATGCTGCCGGATGGGCGGCACCGGTACGCGGCGGGAACACTGCCCCGCTCACTACCGGATCGCCGCTCAACGCCCCTACCAACGACGGCCCGACCACCCCGTGGTCCAAGGACGTCATGACGGTCAACGGCACGATCACCGCCGTTGCATCCCTGTTTGTTCTGCTCCTTATCTCCGCATCGTTTGGGTGGTCCGCAGCAGGCGGCACCACACTCACCGGCGAAGCTACGTATTCGTTCCCGCCCATCGCAATGGTCGGCATCATCGCTGGCTTCGCCGCAGTGATCGCGTCGTCGTTCAAGCCGATGTGGGCGAAGTTCCTCGGCCCGGTCTACGCGCTCGGCTATGGCTTCGCTGTCGGAGCAATTTCCAAGGGTTACGAGACCTTCCAGAACGGCATCGTTCTGCAGGCGGTCGGCGCCACCGCGTCGGTTTTCTTTGTGATGCTCGTTCTGTATCGCACCCGCATCATCAAGGTCACCGACAAGTTCCGTCGCAACGTGATTTTTGCCACGATGGGCATCATGGTGCTGTACGGCGTGTCGTTCTTGATGAGCCTGTTCGGTGGCGAAATCGCCTTCATTAACAGCCCGAGCCTGTTCGGCATTGGCTTTTCTGTTGTCGTCTGTGGCGTCGCCGCGTTGATGCTGGCGCTCGACTTCGACCGCATCGAGAAGGGCGTCGAAGCTGGCATGCCCAAGGCATACGAGTGGGTTTCTGCGCTCGGCTTGCTCGTCACGATCGTGTGGCTGTACCTCGAGATCCTGCGTCTGCTTTCCAAGCTGCAGCAGCGCTGAGAAGCACGCCGGACCTCGCTGACAACTCAATGCTCAACAGCAGCACCCGTCGTCTCGCCGAGGCGGCGGGTGTTGCAGCGCTCGGGGCCGTGTTCGCAGGTGCAGTCGGCTCGGCCGTCGGTGTCGGCATCCCTGCTGCTGTCGTGGGTGGGCTGAACGGAGCAATCTCGGGCTATCGCAGGATCTACGGTTGGAGCTGCTCCGACGGGTTGATCGCGTTCACCCTCGACTCCACGTGGGCTCTGCCGATGACCAGTGCGGGTCTCTTTGCGCATGGCGTCGGGTTCATCAAGCGGGATTCGGGCTACGTTGCCGGGCTGAGCGAGCGACGCAACCGGCACGTGTATCGCCGGGGCTTTATGCCACGGCAGGGCTTTGCCACCACGCTCGGCAACGTCATTGGCGGTGCCGGTAATGTCGAGCAGCCACGGCGAGCCAAGCTCATTACCGACCACGAAGACGTCCACGTGTGGCAGGCCCGCTGGTTCGGCCCGCTCTATCCGCTGCTCTATGTCGGTTGGTTGGCGCTTGGGGGAGCGGTCGGTGCAGTGCGCTGGCTCGTTGATCGTCGACACAAGGGTGACTCCCTGTTTGGAACCGTCGAATCAGCTGCGTACTACCTCAACCCGTTCGAATGGTGGGCGTACAGCCGTGACGGTTGCTGGCCGCCGAAGGGCAAGGCCGTCGGCTTCGGCTGGCAGCGACCGTGCTGTCGGCCGCTCACTGAGGCAAAGCCAGGGCGGCCGTCAGGGCTCGTCAAGTTGGTGCAGCGAGGACGCGCCGTCCGATAACCGCCACCTCGCCCCATTTACCCATCGACGCCCTCACCCACATTCAAGCCAGCGTTCTGCGAGGTCACAGAAGTGTGTTGAGCTGCTGGATGAGCGCGGCATTGAACTCGGCAGGCTTTTCCTGCTGCGTCCAGTGGCCGGCGCCGGGGATGATCACGTGGCCTCGGTAGTCCGGCAGCATCACAGTCATCGACTCGACGTACTCCATTCGGTGGGCAATCACCATGTCCTTGTCGCCACCGATGAACGTCGTTGGCATTGGCGGTGCGGGGAGGTCTTTGGTGAGTGCCCAGTCGGCATCGAGGTTGCGATACCAACTGATTGGGCCGAAGAAGCCGCTCGCCTTGAACTGGTTGACGAACTCGTGGAAGTCCTCGGCGGGTAGCCACGCTGGAAGACCATCGGGAACCCCTGCAGCGCTGCCCCAGGTGTCGAGTAGCCCGGTCCCTGCCATCGGGGGGAGCTGGTCGGTCGGCGGGGGTGGCACTGCGGTTTCGCCCGATCCGCTCCAGATCACCGTGCGGAGTGAACGCGCCACGTCGGCGTCGAGTTCGTTCTCGGCAAGCTCGGGGAGTTGGAAGTACAGCATGTAGAAAAACCGGTCGCCGTAGGTCGCCCGGAACATCTCGGTTGGCTGCATCGGCCACGGTGTGTAGGGCACGCTGACGTTGATCAGGCCACTCACGCGGTCCGGGTGGTAGCGGGCGAGGTCCCACACCACCAGCGCACCCCAGTCATGGCCAACGAAGGTCGCCTGCTCGGCATCGACGTCATCAAGGAGTGCAATGAGGTCGCTAGAAAGCCGGTCGCTCCGGTAGGCCGCGACATCACGCGGTGCCGACGACGACCCGTAGCCGCGCTGGTCGGGGACGAGCACGCGATAGCCCGCGTCGACCAGGGGGTCAATTTGATGCCGCCAGCTGTGCTTGCTCTCTGGCCAGCCATGACAAAGCACGATCACCGGATTGCCGGGCGTGCCCGCGTCGATCACATCAAGATCGATGCCACCGAAGTCATCGGACGTGTGGATCCGCCGAAGCCGTGAAAAAGTTGCGCTCATGCCGTAAGGAAATCATGCGGCAGCGTGGAGCAACGGACTGGAGGCATAACCGCAGCTTCGAGCGCGGGCCTGTCAGCTTTCGGTATCAGGTGGCCGACGTCACGTGCCCGGAATGAGACAGGCCCACCCGAGGTCATCGGCAGCCCACAGCCGATCGAAGTCGGTGTCGACGGCGTCGCTGAAGCCGAACCGGTTGCGGTGGTTGTAGCGCCAGCGCTGCTCGTGGATCTCGCAGCCAGCACGAAGCAAGCGGCCTGCGCAGTAGGTGTCCCACGCGGCGTTTTCCTCGCGGGTTAGGTCGTTGTCGGCGGGCGCGTCGGCGAAGTCGTCGCGCATCCGGTCGCGTGCTCGCAGCAGCATGCGGCCCACTGCCACCTTTGTTTGGACGGGGCCCAAGGTGGTGAGAACCTTGGTGTTCTCGAGAGCGCCACTCTGCGCAGCGATTCGAATCACCGCATCCGACGACACCGCATCGAGTTCAGAGACGATCTTGGCTAACGGCGTCGTCTCGTCGATCGTCAACTCGATCGGATTGGAGACGCCCAGCTGTTCGGCCAGGTCGGTGACGAGCGCAGCGATCTCGGCGGCGTCGTACTTGACGTGAACGAACTGCGCCGGGGCAACAGTGACCTTGCCCGCTACGAGCGTTCCGGACATCAGGCCGGAGCCGGGACGGCGGCGGCCTGTGCCGCGGCAATGGCGGCTTGGCGTTCGACGAGTGCCTCGTGATCGAGTTCGGAAATGGTGTCGACCTCGTCATCGGTGAAGCCGGCGAGCTCGCGGAAACGGCGGGCCAGGATGAAGCTGCTCTCGTCGTGGTCGCCGCGTGCACCACCGAAGCTGAAGAGCTTGTCGACGACCTGCTGGAACTCGAGCGCCTTTTTGCGGCGGTCAGGATCATTTTCTGTGACCTTGCGCAGCCAGTCGGAGCCCATCTTTACGTGGGTCACTTCGTCGGCGAGCATCCAGTCTTCGCAGAACTCGAGGAACGGGTCGCCGGCCAGGTCGCCGAACTCTTTCATCTGGGTGAAGACGTCGATGGCGAGGCCTTCGAGAGCCCGGTTGACGCCAGCGAGACGCAGTACAGGATCGTTTGAGCACGCAGCCTCGAAGAGCACGGTGTTCTCTTGGAACTCACCGAGTTCGGTGCCCATCCAGTCGCCCAGCTTGGCGCTAATTTCGACGTGGCGAGCCTCGTCCCAGGCCTGGCGCGCCATATCGAGCTTAAGTTCGAACGGGATGGTGTCGCCGGTGCCGTCGCCAGCATCAAAGTCGTGGGCTGTCCGGCCGGCGCCTTCGAGGGCTTGAATTTCGCCGACCATGATGCCGTGCATGAGGCCTCGGGCACGCTCAGATGCGTCCGGGCGATCGGGCGTGAGGCGATTGGACGCCACACGCGATTTGCTCGACTTGAGGCCGGACGGCGTGGCTTCAATGGGATTGCGCGTGTCGGCAAGCCGTTCAGCCATGTTCGTCTGCACGAACCGCGCGTCGCGAGCGAGGTCTTCGACCGGAAAGAACTGACGCATGAGCGTCCCCATTTCTCTGGATTTCTCTGGATTTCACTGGATTTCACTGCGGAACGTGCGCTGGCGCTGCCTGAGACACGATGGATTGTGATCTTGTTCCAAATCATAGTCGCGAGCGTTCCGTAGCGAAGTGTCGGAATGAGGAGGAAGTTGCTTCGCGGTCTATGTATGGCGCTTCGCCAGGATATGGCAACCGAATATCAATTGCATTTGGCATAAACATGTCATTACGTCTGAAACGCGTTACCCTCATCTGCGGTGCGGCCCGTGGGGCCGTTTTCAGCACGACATTTTGGAGCGGGACATGACGACGAGACGACTGAAGAAGACGCACGACGTACGGGCTGGCAGTAGTGATCTGCGCCCGGTGGCTCGTCGCGGGGGCTGGATGCGCAAAGCCGCATTGCTCACCGCTGCGGCGATGGCGACCACGTTCGGTCTCGTTGCTGCTGGCCCTGCCGCGGTGCAGGCCAACGCACCGTTCACCCCGGTTCCTACTGTCGATCTCGGTGCCGCTTCAACCTTTGGTGCGGTGACCCCGGCGGCGTTCGACGCCACCGGAGCGTCAACGTTCCGTGGTGACACCGGTTCGTCCACGTACACGTTCGTTGGCGACGGCCACATTGGTACGAAGTACGAGGGAGCTGGTTCGTACGTCGATGCAACCAACGCCGTTACTGCTGCATACGGCGACGCAGCGGGCCGCGTTGCAGGTGTTACTGCTCTTCCCGCGCTCCTCGACGGCAAGACTTTTGGGCCTGGTGTCCACAAAAATGCTGCAGCTGTTACATCGACCGCAGGTACAGCCGGAGCGCCGACGATATTCACCATTGATGGTCAAGGCCATCCCGATGCCGTCTTTATCTTCCAGGTCGGCGGTGCCCTCGGGCTCGGTGCCAACACCGAGATGGTGCTGACCGGCGGGGCGCAGGCCAAGAACGTTTTCTGGCTGATCAACGGTGGCCTCGGTATCGGTGCTGGCACCACGTTCGTGGGTACGTCGTTAGCCAACGCTGCAATTACCGTGGGCATTGGCAGCCTCGTGAACGGTCGATTGCTGACCACTGCAGGTGCGATCGCGTTTGCCGCGAGCGACTTGTATTCGGCGCCGCCGAGCGTGTCGATCAACAACGGCGCTGCTTCCTCCTCGGCTACCTCAAACCCGGCAATCTCGGGTGTCACGAGTGTTGTATCCCCCAACGCAGTCACGGTCACCATTGACGGCGTCACCCAGGCCGACCAGCCGCTCCCCGCAGCCGGTGGGGCATGGAGCCTGATTCTCGACGGTGAGCTGAATAACAGCGACCACACCGTTATCGCGACTGTTTCTGACGGCGCTGGCAACACCGGTACCTTCACCCAGACCTTGACGGTCGCAGCTCCGGTCCCGACAATTACGATTGACGGCGGAGCGACCTTCACAACAGACGACCAGACGCCGACGGTCTCGGGAACCACTGACCGGCCCGCCGGCCAAAGTGTTGAGCTCACGTTGACCCGGACCAATCCGGCGCTGGTTTTGAATCGCACCGCCCTTGTTCAAGACGGTGCGGCGTCGGGGACATGGAACATCACCCCGAACGGCATAACCGGCGGCGAGTGGACAATCGTGGCCAAGGCCACCGATTCGGCGGGCAACGTCACGACGGCCACCCAGGTTTTGAACGTGAATGTGATCTTTGCCATCACGAGCAGCAATCTGACGAAGAACTCCTCGCCGGTGATTACCGGTACGGTCGAATCTGGCTCCACGATCGCCGTCATCGTCGACTCCCTCACCTTCGATGTCACGCTGGAAGACACGATCTGGTCGGCAACCACCACGTCTACATTCGGTAGCGGAACTGTGCCAGTGGTCGTTACCGCTACCGCAGGTGGTATCGACACGGTAATTAGGCAGGATTTGATCATCGATCTCGTCGGCCCAGCCATCACGATCGATGGTGGCGCTGCCGTTACGACGAACGACACCACCCCGACGATCGTCGGAATAAGCAATGTCTCGGCTGGCGCCGTTGTGAGTGTCAGCATCGATGGGGCACAGCCGTTAACTGCAGTGGTCCAACCCAACCAGTCATGGATGGTCACGCCATCGGCCGACCTCGCTCCTGGGGTTCGCGTGGTCGTTGCGACCGTCGCTGACCCGGCAGGCAACACGGGCACCGCCACCCAGAATCTCACGGTCGACGCCGCTGCATTCGTCCAGGTCGATCCTGTCGATCTCGGTGCCGCTTCAACCTTTGGTGCGGTGACCCCGGCGGCGTTCGA
>ERZ888423.468-NODE-468-length-40661-cov-22.415653_pt1 | contig 40661 bp, 39 predicted proteins | sample MGYA00520523_ERZ888423 | MGnify/ENA primary metagenome ERZ888423 (study PRJEB32303, sample SAMEA104408611) | aquatic metagenome | biome: Brackish water; feature: Pelagic; material: water | place: Baltic Sea | collected 2014-06-08T10:24:00 | depth 30,27 m ... | reverse complement strand
GGTGACATGCCCGATTTGATGGGCACTTGGCGAATATCGCCTTGGGCTTCGATCAGGCGTCGCAAGTCACCGTCGGTGAAGATGCCGACGGCGCGTCCCGATGTATCGAGAACTGCGGTCATGCCCATGCCTTTCTTGGAAATCTCCATCAACGCTTGGGCCACTGAGGCCTCTTCGGCCACTGTCGGTAGCGCTGAGCCTTGGCGCATGATGTCGCGCACTCGGGTAATCAACCGCCGCCCCAAGGCGCCGCCAGGGTGCGCTCGGGCAAAATCTTCTTGATTAAAACCACGGGCCTGCAAAGTGGCCACCGCCAGTGCATCCCCCAAAGCCAAGGCTGCCGTGGTGCTGGTGGTTGGCGCCAAGTTCAGTGGGCAGGCCTCTTGCTCGACCCGAACGTGCAAATGAATGTCAGCGAGTTTGGCCAACTCAGAGCCCGGGTGCCCGGTCATGGCAATCACCGGTACTTTCAAGCGCTGAGCGCTCGGGAGGATCATGAGCAATTCATGCCCGCTGCCTGAGTGCGAAAGGGCCACCAACACGTCATTGGCCGTCAGCATACCCAAGTCGCCATGCAGCGCTTCGGCGGCGTGCATGAAAAGCGCCGGCGTGCCGGTCGAGGCCAGTGTGGCGGCGAGTTTACGGGCCACGTGGCCGGTCTTGCCCAAGCCACAAACCACCACTCGCCCCTGGCACGCCAAAATCAATCGAACGGCATTCACGAACGCGTCGTCAAGCTGTTCACCAAGCGACTGCAGGGCTTGCGCCTCAAGAGCGAGGGTTTGTTGGCCCGCCAGCAAAATAGCGGCGTCGGAGTTTTGTGGGACTGTCATGCGTTGATTTTAGCCTAGTCACTTCACCATGGACATGATTGAATTTGGGCGCTGATGAAGGCCGTTATGCTAAAACCAGTCCCATCTCAACGATTTTAGCTGGAGCTGGCATGGCCCACCCCAAACCTGACGCCCAAACCTTCGCCGCACCCCAGTGGGGTACCCCTTTAACGCCGGTGGCCAAGCGAGTCATGTTGCTGGGCTCGGGTGAATTGGGTAAAGAGGTGGTGATTGCCCTACAGCGTCTCGGCGTTGAGGTGGTGGCCGTCGATCGTTACCCCAATGCCCCAGCGCACCAAGTGGCGCATCACGCCGAGGTGGTCGACATGACCGACAAACGCGCCCTAGCGGCGGTCATTGACCGGTATCAACCACACGTGATCGTGCCAGAAATCGAAGCCATCGCCACAGACTTACTGGTCGAGATCGAAGGGCGCCTTCAAAACGGACAAGCCTTGCAAGTGGTGCCAACGGCGCGCGCTGCTCAACTGACCATGAACCGCGAAGGTATCCGTGAACTGGCGGCTCAAACCTTGGGTTTGCCAACCTCACCGTATCGCTTCGCAGATAACCTGACGCAATTAACCGAAGCCGCCCAAGCGGTCGGGTTTCCCTGCGTGATTAAGCCCATCATGTCCTCATCAGGCAAGGGCCAAAGCGTGGTGCGCGATGCCAGTGATTTGGCCGCCGCCTGGGACTTGGCGATGAGCGCTGGCCGTGTCGAAGGGGTTCGAGTCATCGTCGAGGGGTGGGTGACGTTTGACTACGAAATCACTTTACTGACCGTGCGAGCACGTGGCGTGGATGGCCGCATTGAGACGCATTTTTGCCCACCGATTGGTCATCAGCAAGTCAACGGCGACTATGTCGAAAGTTGGCAGCCACAAGCCATGCCGCCAGAGACGTTGGTTCGCGCCTGTGAAATGGCACAAGCCGTTACCGAGGCCCTCGGTGGTTTGGGTCTTTTTGGGGTGGAGTTGTTTGTCAAAGGCGGGGAGGTTTGGTTTTCTGAGGTCAGCCCCAGACCACACGACACGGGCTTGGTGACGCTGGTGACACAAACTCAAAGCGAGTTCGAATTGCACGCGCGTGCGCTTTTGGGCCTTCCGGTCTCGGTCAGTTTGCGCTCGCCAGGGGCGAGTCGCGTCATTTACGGCGGGGTTGATGCTCAAGCCGTGATGTTTGAGGGGTTGGCCAATGCATTGGCCGCACCGGGCACTGATTTGCGCCTGTTCGGTAAACCCGAGTCATTCGTCAAGCGCCGTTTGGGTGTGGGTTTGGCCGCTGCTGATACGGTCGAGGTGGCGCGAGAGCGTGCCCGAGCCGTCGCTCTAGCTGTAAAGGTCACCGCAGCAAACTGATGGTCGCGGGTTTATAAAAATAAGCGATAGGCTGGGTTTTCAGTTTCATTCCACGAAGGGTAGCCAACATCGCTTAAAAACGACTTGAAGCGGCCCTTTTGGCCGGCTGGGATTTGAATGCCCACCAAAATCTGGCCGTAATCTGCGCCTTGGTTGCGATAGTGAAAGAGGCTGATGTTCCATTCAGGACGCACGTTGTTTAAGAAACGCATCAGCGCACCGGGACGCTCTGGAAATTCAAAGCGGTACAGCACCTCGTTCTCGGCCAGCGGTGAACGCCCGCCCACCATGTGTCGCAGGTGGGTCTTGGCCATCTCATCATGGGTTAAATCGATCGTGGCAAACCCATGTTGACGGAACTCTTTGGCCAAGCGCGTGGGTTCTTGGGCTTGGTTGATTTGGATGCCCACAAACACGTGCGCTTTTTTGGCGTCTGAAATTCGGTAATTGAACTCAGTCACATTGCGTGGGCCCACCAATTCGCACAATTGCTTAAAGCTGCCGCGCTCTTCGGGTAATGTGATGGCGAATAATGCCTCTCGGGCTTCACCGACGTCGGCACGTTCGGCCACAAATCGCAGCCGATCAAAGTTCATGTTGGCCCCGCAGGCGATGGCCACCAATGTTTTGTCTTTCCAGTGATGCGTTTGTGCATACTGCTTGGCGCCAGCCACGGCCAAGGCGCCCGCGGGCTCTAGGACGCTGCGCGTGTCTTGGAACACGTCTTTGATGGCCGCACAAATGGCGTCAGTATCCACCACCACAAAATCATCCACGTACTGTCTCGTCAAGCGAAACGTTTCAATCCCAACTTGCTTGACAGCAGTGCCATCAGAGAACAAGCCCACTTCTGACAAACGAATCCGCTTACCCGCTTTGATACTGCGCACCATGGCATCAGAGTCTTCGGTTTGAACCCCAATGATTTTTATCTCAGGTCTTAATTCTTTAACGTAGGCGGCCACGCCGCTGATCAAGCCACCACCGCCAATCGCCACAAAGATGGCGTCAATCGGGCCCGGGTGTTGCCGTAAAATCTCCATCGCGACTGTGCCTTGACCCGCAATCACATCGGGGTCGTCAAAGGGGTGCACGAAGGTCATTTGCTCAACAGCTTGTATTTCAGTGGCCTTGTCAAAAGCATCTGAATAGCTGTCACCATGTAGCACCACTTCGGCGCCAAGGCGTCGCACGGCCTCAATCTTGACCGGAGGGGTGGTGGTGGGCATCACAATCACGGCCCGACAGCCCAGCTTGCGGGCTGATAACGCCACACCTTGGGCGTGGTTACCAGCCGACGAGGCGATCACGCCGCGTGCCAACGCACTCGGGCTAAGATGAGCCATCTTGTTGTAAGCGCCACGCAGTTTGAAACTAAAGACCGGTTGCGTGTCTTCGCGCTTGAGCCAAACCGTATTGGCCAGCCGCGCTGACAAGTTCGGGGCCACTTCAAGCGGTGTTTCAAGCGCCACATCGTAGACTTTAGACGTCAGAATGCGTTTTAGATAATCCGTTGACATAAAACCAGCATGAACTTGAAAATTGAATTATCCCATGGACGCGGCGCCAGCAGCGCAACAAGCCTGCCGGTGCGTCGCCGCTCATGATCACCGGGCTGCTTTCATTGTTTACTGCCGGCCTATTGGCCGCCACCCTTTTGCCGTTCGGCTCCGAGCCGGTTGTCGTGACCTACCTGCTCACCCAAGGGCCGTTTACAACGATGGATCGGGTTTGGGTGGTGATTGCCGCAGGAACAGGCAATACCATTGGTGGGGCCATCAGTTATGGCATGGGACGTGGGGCGATCAACATTTGGCAGCGGTATCGCTCGAGCCCAGTAAAACCATCAAAGCCGCCAGCACAACAACAAAAAAGAAGCCTAAAACATGCTCGCGCCTGGCTGGATCGTTGGGGCCCTGCTGCGCTCATCATGTCTTGGCTACCGGTGGTGGGTGACCCGCTGTGCTTGGTTGCCGGTGGCTTACGCTTGTCATTTGGTTGGTGTTTGTTTTGGATGGCGATCGGCAAATTCGCGCGTTATACGTTCCTGGTGTGGGCAGTACTGGCTTTTTAGAGCAAACCCGGGCTTTTGGCCGTTCGGGGGTCTGGTGCGGATTGGATCATGAATTTTGACCGAGTTAAGGCATCTTTACTTTAAAATGTCGATTTAAGGGCCCACGACCAGAGAACCAACCCACCCATGAATGCCCCCATTGCCAGTCATTTACTCGCTACCCACGCCCCAGCTCAAGCCGAGCAAAGGCTGCGCGAAATACCTTACAACTACACTTCGTTTTCAGATAAAGAAGTGGTGATGCGCCTGCTCGGTGAGCAGGCGTGGCATTGGTTAAGCGAACTGCGTGCGCAACGCCAAACGGGGCGCTCGGCGCGCATGCTTTACGAAGTATTGGGTGATATTTGGGTGGTTCAACGCAACCCTTATCTCCAAGACGATTTGCTTGAGAACCCCAAACGGCGCAAGTTGCTGATCCAAGCCTTGCGTCATCGCTTAAACGAAATTGATCAACGTCGCGCTTCAGATAACTTGTCGCGCGATGAGAAGGTCGCGGGTTTGCTGATACAGGCGAGCCAAGCGGTCAGTACCTTTGAGGCGACCTTTGAGCAAACGGCTGAGCTTCGTCGTCAAGTGCTGAAAGTATTGGGCAAACTCACCAAAAAAGACAACGTCAAGTTTGATGGTCTATCGCGCGTCTCACACGTGACAGATGCCACCGACTGGCGCGTTGAGTATCCATTTGTGGTGCTCACCCCTGACACTGAAATTGAAATGGCCAGCTTGGTGCGCGGTTGCATTTCGCTGGGCTTGACCATCGTCCCGCGTGGCGGTGGCACCGGTTACACCGGTGGTGCCTTGCCTTTGACTTGGCGCTCGGTGGTGATCAACACAGAAAAGCTCGACACCTTGGGTGCCGTGCAAATGAGCACGTTACCTGGGGTGGCTGAGCCAGTGGCCACGATTCGCTGCGGCGCTGGTGTCGTCACGCGTCGCGTGGCTGAGGCGGCCGAAGGGGCGGGATTTGTTTTTGCGGTTGATCCGACCTCAGCCGATGCGTCTTGCGTGGGCGGTAACGTGGCCATGAACGCAGGCGGCAAAAAAGCCGTGTTGTGGGGCACAGCTTTAGATAACTTGGCTTGGTGGCGCATGGTTGACCCCCAAGGCAACTGGCTTGACATCACCCGCTTAGAGCACAATCGCGGCAAAATTCATGACGCCGCCTTGGCTAAGTTCGAACTCCTTTGGTCTGACGGTCGCTACGCGCCTGGTAGCAAACCCCTTAAAACCGAAGTGCTGTCGATCAAAGGTCAGCAGTTTCGCAAAGTGGGTTTGGGCAAGGACGTGACCGATAAGTTCTTGTCGGGTTTGCCTGGCGTGCAAAAGGAAGGCTGTGATGGATTGATTGTGGCCGCAACCTGGATCTTGCATCGTATGCCTAGTCATACCCGGACAGTGTGCTTGGAGTTTTTTGGGCAAGCACGCGATGCCATCCCATCGATTGTTGAAATCAAGAACCACCTAGATGCCACGGGCCGCAACAACGGCGCCATTTTGGCGGGCCTTGAGCACCTCGATGAGCGCTACCTTCGCGCCGTGGGCTACGCCACCAAAAGTAAGCGCGGTGGTTTTCCGAAGATGGTATTAATTGGCGATGTGGTGGGTGACGACGATAACGCGGTGGCGGCGGCCTGTAGCGAAGTGGTGCGCATGGCCAACACCCGTCATGGCGAAGGCTTTGTGGCCGTCAGTGCACAAGCCCGTAAAACCTTTTGGCTTGACCGCGCCCGCACGGCGGCCATTGCACGCCATACCAATGCCTTCAAAATTAACGAAGACGTGGTGATTCCTCTGAACCGTATGGGTGAGTACACCGACGAGATCGAACGCATCAACATCGAACTGTCCACGCGTAACAAATTGCGCTTGCTAGACGCTTTACAAGCGCGCTTGGCTGAACCCCTGACAGTGGCCAAACTTGACTCTGGTGACGGTGAGGCCATGAGTCGTGAAGATTGGCTGACCGATCGGTGTTCACAGGCCAATGCCATGATCGATGCGGTTCGCCATCGTTGGCACTGGGTCTTGACGCACCTCGATGAGCCCTTGGCTAATGTTGAGTTAGCGCTGGTGGCGCATGGCTTGGATCACCTGATGCCTGCTGTTCAGGCCCGATTGGCTGAGCAACCGACTGCAACACTGTTTGATCTGGTGCAAGACCGTACTTTGCGTATTTCATGGAAAGTCGAGGTGCTCAAGCACTTAGAAGACACGTTTGGCGGCACCTCGTTGGCACCCGTTTTAGCCGAACTGTTGGCTGTTCACGCTCGAGTGTTAAAGAGTCGCGTCTTTGTGGCCTTACACATGCACGCCGGCGATGGTAATGTACATACCAATATTCCAGTCAATTCGGATGACTATGGGATGCTCAATGAGGCCAACGAGACGGTGGCGCGCATCATGCAAATTGCGCGCGATTTGGATGGCGTGATTTCTGGTGAGCATGGCATTGGCCTGACCAAGTACGAGTTTTTGACCAAAGAAGAATTGGCGCCATTTCAAAGCTACAAGCGCCAGGTCGATCCCAACAACCACTTCAACGCCGGCAAACTCATGCCAGGCGCAGACTTGCGTCATGCTTGGACGCCTAGCTTTGGATTGATGGGTCACGAATCACTCATCATGCAACAAAGCGAGCTTGGCGCCATCAACGCATCCATCAAAGACTGTTTGCGCTGCGGCAAATGTAAGCCCGTCTGTGCCACACACGTGCCACGCGCCAATTTGCTTTATTCGCCACGCAACAAAATCTTGGCGACCTCGTTGCTGATCGAAGCCTTTTTATACGAAGAGCAAACCCGACGCGGTATCAGCTTGAAGCATTGGGAAGAATTTGAAGATGTGGCCGATCACTGCACGGTCTGCCACAAATGCTTTAACCCCTGTCCGGTGGATATCGATTTTGGGGAAGTCTCGATGAACATGCGGGCGGTTTTGCGCCGCATGGGTCGCAAGTCCTTTAACCCCGGTACGACTGCGGCCATGTTCTTTTTGAATGCCAAAGACCCTGCCACGATTAACCTGACCCGCCAAGCCATGGTGGGTATTGGTTACAAAGCGCAACGCTTGGCCAATGATGTGTTATCAAAGTTCGCCCGTAAACAGACCGTGCAACCGCCTTCCTCTGTTGGTAAGGCGCCACTGCTTGAGCAAGTGGTGCATTTTGTGAACAAAAAAATGCCAGGCGGCTTACCCAAAAAAACCGCCCGCAAGTTATTGGACATTGAAGACGCCAACTATGTGCCAATCATCCGCGATCCCCAAAAAACGGATGCAGAGACAGAAGCCGTTTTTTATTTCCCAGGTTGTGGCTCTGAGCGTTTGTTTTCTCAGGTCGGGCTCGCTACCCAAGCCATGTTGTGGCATGTGGGGGTGCAAACGGTATTGCCACCGGGTTATCTCTGTTGTGGCTATCCGCAGCGCGGCAATGGGATGAAAGACAAAGCCGATCAAATCATCACAGACAATCGCGTGCTGTTTCACCGAGTGGCCAACACGCTAAATTATCTCGATATCAAGACGGTTGTGGTTAGCTGTGGCACTTGCTACGACCAACTGTCAGGATACGAGTTTGAAAAGATATTCCCGGGGTGCCGCTTGATTGACATTCACGAGTACTTGCTTGAGAAGAACGTCAAACTTGAGGGTGTGGGTGGGGTGCGATACATGTATCACGACCCATGTCACACACCGATGAAACTGCAAGATCCCATGAAGACGGTGCGCGCGCTCGTCGGCGAGGACGCCATCAAAACCGACCGTTGTTGCGGTGAGTCGGGTACCTTGGCCGTGACGCGGCCCGATATCTCGACCCAAATTCGATTTCGCAAACAAGAAGAGCTCGACAAAAACTTGGCCACGATCGCTGAGGACGGCTTTAACGGTGAGGTCAAGGTCTTAACATCCTGCCCATCCTGCTTGCAAGGGTTGTCGCGGTTTGAAGCCGATACCAGCGCCAAAGCCGATTACATCGTGGTTGAGATGGCCAAGCATATATTGGGCCCGACTTGGCTTGAAGACTATGTCAAACAGGCCAATCAGGGTGGCATTGAGCGGGTGCTGGTCTGAAGGCAGGAATGAATAGCCGATAACCATAAGCCAAAGGCTAGGATATCGGCTATTGAGTCGGCGTTGAACGGCTTAAACGCGATGTGACAGTGGTTTGACCGCAATACCGTCGGCGGCTAAGGCCTTGTTAATCGCTTCAGCAAAGGCAGGAGCCTCAGGCTTATCGCCATGGATGCAAAGTGTATCGGCCTGTATTTTGACCACGCTACCGTCTTGCGCAATGATCACCCCTTCATGGACCATGCGTAAAACATGTTTGATTGACACTTCAAGGTCGGTAATCAGTGCCCCAGGCTGGTTGCGAGGGGTCAAAGTGCCGTCGGCTTGATAAGTGCGATCCGCAAAGACTTCGCTGGCGACAGTCAAACCAGCCGCTTGGGCTTCTTCTAGCATGTGAGTGCCTGCCAGCCCAAAAAACACCAGGGTCTTGTCGACATCGGCGACGGCTCGCGCAAGCCCTCTTGCCAAAGCGCGATCCTTGACGGCCATGTTGTAGAGCATGCCGTGGGCTTTGAAGTGGTTAAGCTTGGCGCCTTGTGAAGCGGCAACGCCAGCCAGTGCACCAACCTGCGCGACGACAAAGTCATAGGCTTCTTGCTCGGTAATTTGCATGAAACGGCGACCAAACCCTTGGATGTCCGGCAGACCTGGGTGCGCGCCCAAGGCAACGTTATGCGCCAACGCGCAGGCCACGGTTTTACGCATGGTGCTGGCATCGCCGGCGTGATAGCCACAGGCGATATTGGCTGATGAGATGAAGGGCATCACGCGCTCGTCTTGGCCCATCGGCCACACCCCAAAACTTTCACCCATGTCACAGTTCAAATCTAGGCTTAATGTCATGAAACGATATCCCCCAAATGATTGATCGACGCCACCGTCGCTCGAATATGTTGATGCATGTTGGTCAGTTGTATGACCAGCTCTTCAAAGGCCGCGCGTCGAGCAGCATCAAGGGCTTGCGCCTGCTCGACATCAATCGGTAAAAAATGAATATTATCGCCCGGTTTTTTTTGAGCCAATATCGGTAAGTCCACACTGGCGACACAGCCTAACTTGGCGTAACCACCAGAGGTCTGTCGGTCCGCCATCAACACGATGGGTTGCCCAGCAGCAGGTACTTGTATGGTACCGAAAGTTGTCGGTTCTGATAGCCTTTCACGCGCCACGCTTAAGGCCAGCTTTGGCCCATCTAGGCGAAACCCCATGCGATCGGCATCGTTGGCCACCCGCCATGCTGTCTGCAATACCGATTGCTGGCTCTCTCGCGTGAACTCTGGCCAGGTTGTGCTTTTGATCCAGCGCACGGTTGACTTGCGCAAAGACCATGCCCCTAAGCTACTCGGTAAATAGATGCGGGTATCCCAGAGCGCATTGGAGAGTTTGTTGAGTTTTTCTGGGGCATTGTCTAACTTGATGTTGAAACCGACCTCGTCACCGGCTTGCAACGCGCGCCCATCCCAGCCGCCAAAGCCCGAGCGTAAGTAAGTGCTTTGACTGCCCATGACCAGCGGTAGCGCAAAACCACCGTGCACAGCAAGATAAGCGCGCGTACCCTCTTTAGCCAGTGGCATGATGAGTGTATCGCCGGCTTTGATCACAATCGGTCTGAAGCGTGCCACCGGTTTGTTATTGAGTTTGGCCTGCATGTCAGCACCGGTTAGACAGAGACAGCATGCTTGCTTAAAGACCAACGTTGGACCCATTAGGGTGATTTCCAGCGTGGCCATGTCAGTGCTGTTACCGACAATCAAATTGGCCAAGTGGTGCGACACCAAATCCATCGCACCACAAACAGAAACACCAAGCGATTGGTAGCCCCAGCGTCCGCCATCTTGGAAGGTCGACAGCACACCGGGTTTGGTGACTTTAAAGCTCATGTTGATGGCGCTTGTGACTGAAGGGCTTCAAACTCTTCGACAGAGATGGCTTTGAAGGTGACTTCGTCACCAGGCTTTAAAAAGCTGGGTTCATCGGCTTTGGGATCAAATAGGCGGATTGGTGTGGCCCCGATCAAGTTCCAGCCGCCGGGTAACATTCTGGGGTAAACAACCGCTTGACGATTGGCAATGCCAACCGAGCCGGCACTGACTTGCAAGCGAGGGTTTTTAAGGCGCGGAATATCAAAACGCTCATCGAATACACCCAAGTAAGGCAGTCCCGGCGAGAAGCCTAACGTGAACACCTGACAAATAGACGCTTGGTGGGCTGCAATCAAGGCGGGCACACTCAAACCTGCGTTAGCAGCCACTTTCTCAAGGTCCAAGCCATATCGTGCGTCGTAGCAAACGGGTAGGGTGACTTTGCGTCCCGGCAGGTTGGCCACTTCTGGCAACGTTTGTGAGAGGGCCTCAATCCGGTCCGCCAAAGCCTCGGCTGGTGGGTTCGAGATGGGCGTCACGAATATCGCCACCGTGCCGAAGGCCGCAATCACCTCGATGACTTCAGGCCAACGGGCTGCTTCGATCGCTTGAGCCAGTTGCCTGGCGCGACGCCCAATGGTTTCGTCGATCTGGTCGCCCAGCTCGACGATCAGACAACGATCGCCCTCGGGTCGTATCGTGCGAATCCAGTCACTGGCCATCCTAAAGAAGCCCCACCTTATTTGGCGAACAAGGACTGCATGTCTTTGAACGCTTTGATTTCAATGGCATTGCCCGATGGATCCGTGAAGAACATGGTGGCTTGCTCGCCGGGCTGATCTTTGAAACGCACGTAAGGCTCGATGATGAATTTGGTACCTGCCGCTTTCAGCTTATCGGCTAATGCCTGCCATGATGGGATTGATAACACGGCCCCAAAATGCCGCACAGGTACTTGGTGGTTGTCGACACCGCTTGTGGCGGTCTCGCGGCACTCATCGGGAGAAAGGTGGGCGACGATTTGGTGGCCGAAAAAATTGAAATCGATCCATTCTTCCGAGCTGCGACCCTCAGGACATTCGAGAAGCTCACCGTAAAAAGCACGGGTCTCAGCGAGGTCGCGAACAGGAAAAGCCAAGTGAAAGGGTGGCATGGTGTCTTTTGACATGGTGTGTAATCTCCGACGGCAGGCAATTTGCATCAAAAGGAAGAAAGCATATCAGGTTGCCGTGCCGTTCGCCTCAGGTTCAAACACCAAAGAGAAGGTACTGCCTTGGCCGAGCCGACTCTCGATAACCAGTTGCGCCCCATGGCGAATGGCGATGTGCTTGGTGATGGCCAAACCAAGTCCGGTGCCGCCAGCCGCGCGCGAGCGGCCGCGATCTACCCGATAGAAACGTTCACTTAAACGGGGAATGTGCTCAGCGGCGATGCCAATACCGGTGTCGGTCACGCTGTAGCGCCGTTTTCCCTCGGGATCGCGTCCCCAAAAGACGCGAATGGCGCCGCTGTCTGGGGTGTAGCGCACAGCATTGGTCAGTAGATTAGAAAAAGCTGACGCCAACTCAGAGTTTGACCCCAACAGTGGCAAATCAGGGTCAATCGCCCACTCGAAGGTGTGGCGCCCGCCCGATAAGGCTTGCGCCTGTTGTCGCGCAGATTCGAGCAAGCTTGGCACGTCAATGGGCACTTGATCAGCACTTGGGCTGTTTTCAAGTTCAGAAAGGGTCAGCAGATCAGCCACAATTGATTGCATGCGGTAAGCCTGCTCTTGCATCAGGTCGAGAAACTGCGTGCGCTGCTCGTCGCTAAAGCTCTCTGGGGGCGACTCGCGCATGGTTTCTAAAAAGCCCGACAAAACCGTTAACGGTGTGCGCAGTTCGTGCGACACGTTGGCCACAAAGTCGCGCCGCGTGGTCTCGAGTCGATCAATTTGCGTCAAGTCGCGCATGATGAGAAGGCGCTGACTGCGGGCATAACTGACAAACTGCAACATTAATAACTTCTCTTGGGTGCCTTGCGTGGTCTTTTGAATCAAAGGCTCGGGCCAACTGCGCTGGCGAGCGTACTTCACAAACTCAGGGTGGCGTATCAGGTGCAGCAGGTTTTTACCAATGTCTGTCGACTCTTCAAGGTCGAGTTGTTGTTCGGCTGCTCGGTTAAACCAAGAGATCTCCAAGTTGCCATCCATGGCAATCACCCCGACAGGCAGCGCCTGGGCTGCCGCCATGATGGCACCGGTGGTTTCTTGAGATTCGGACAGTAGTTCGCGCTGCAATTGTATGTAGCGGTTGAGTTGCTTGACCACGTCTGACCAGGGACCCACGTTGGTGGGGGGGTTGTTGTGACTAGGTGATCTGGCCCAGTCAGCGACCTTGGCGGCTTGATAGCGCCGATGGGTCAGGTAGACGCCTGCGCCAATAGCCAAGGCAATCCAACCGATGGGATTGTGCCAAACGAGTTGAACGGTGGCTGCGCCAATGACGCAAGCCGAATAGACGAGGGGAGTCCGATGCCATTGCATGGGCATATTTTCGCATGATGCGGGGGCCGCGGACACAAAAGTGCCTTACTGGACTTGGTTGGTAAAGCGGTAGCCGCTGCCGCGAACGGTCTCAATATGTTTGTCGTGACCTGATGGTTCAAGCGCTTTGCGTAAGCGTCGAATATGTACGTCGACGGTTCTTTCCTCAACAAAAACGTGATCACCCCAAACTTGATCAAGCAATTGTGACCGAGAAAAAACCCTTTCGGCGTGGGTCATAAAAAAGTGCAGTAAACGAAATTCGGTCGGCCCGATGTTTAAGGGTTGACCGTTACCAGATAAGCGATGTGATGAAGGATCGAGGGCCAAGCCAGCCACTTCGGTCAAATCGTCCGTTAATTGAGGTGCCCGGCGGCGCAACACCGCTTTGATGCGCGCCATCAGCTCTTTGGGCGAGAAGGGCTTGGTGATGTAGTCGTCAGCGCCAGCTTCCAAGCCATCAAGCTTGTCTTGCTCAGCGCCTTTGGCTGTGAGCATGATCACCGGCACGTGGCGGGTGCGCTCTTCGTTGCGCAGACGTCGGGCAAACGCCAGGCCCGAGATGCCGGGTAGCATCCAGTCCAACAAAATCAAATCAGGCAGCTCAGCACGGATCAGCGTGTCAGCTTGCTCGGCGTCGTAAGCGCGTAAGACTTTGTGGCCAGCGAACGACAAATTGACCGCAATGAGCTCTTGGATGGCGGGTTCGTCTTCAATGACAAGTATGGTGCTAGACATGGGGATTGAGCAGTATGCTCGCCTCTTTATACGGTTTTGTTGTTGATATCTTATGTCCGGAATATTTCAGGTCTGTGACAGCGCAACAGGTTTTGCTTAAAAGCGGTTTTGCTTACGCTACCATAGCGCATTGGTTGCAACCTTACGCAACAGGCATGCCATGACAGACAAAACAGACAAAACAGACAAAACAGACAAAAAAACAGACTTTGGATTTCAAACCGTTGCTGAAGCAGATAAGGCCAGGAAAGTGGCCGATGTATTCGATTCAGTAGCCACGCGTTACGACCTCATGAACGATCTCATGTCAGGTGGCATGCACCGGCTGTGGAAGACGTTTGCACTGGCTCGCGTTGGCGCTCGCCGCGGCATGCGCGTGCTTGATATTGCGGGAGGCACCGGAGATTTGGCCAAGTCCATGGCGCGCGCCGTGGGCGACACGGGGGAGGTGTGGCTCACCGATATCAACCACTCAATGCTCAAAGTCGGTCGCGACCGGATGCTTGATGTCGGTCTTGTCATGTCTAGCGCGGTTTGTGATGCCGAAGCTTTGCCGTTTTCGGACGGATACTTTGATCGGGTCACCGTGGCCTTTGGTCTGCGTAACATGACACACAAAGACATCGCGCTGAAAGAAATGACTCGCGTGCTTAAGCCCGGTGGCAAACTTTGCGTTTTGGAGTTTTCGAAGGTTAGTAAACCCTTAGCACCGGCTTATGATTGGTACTCATTCAATATCTTGCCTTGGCTGGGTAAAACCGTGGCCAAGGACGAGGACAGCTATCGTTATTTGGCGGAATCGATCCGCATGCACCCTGATCAAGAAACCCTTAAGACCATGATGGTGCAAGCGGGTCTGGCTCGGGTGCAGTTTTTCAATTTAACCGCCGGCGTGGTGGCCCTGCACGAGGGCGTGCGACTGGCGTAAAGCCCGTTTTCAGGTTAGTGGGGTTATGGTAAAAATTACGTCACCAATCACTACAATTTCAGTGATATTGCTCTGGAGGCAAATAGTCATGAATAACGTTTGGAAAAAGATGCTGGCCATCGTGCTTTTGGCGGGCAGTACATTCGCCATGGTCGCCGTGTCCTTTGATGCCGAAGCTCGCCGTTTTGGTGGGGGCTTCAGTAGCGGTCGTCAGTCGACCAACGTGATGAAGCAAAACCAAGCCACCATGCCTGCAGCCGCTGCCCGCGCGCCTGCTGCCGGTGCTGCCGCAGGTGCTCGTTCGGGTTCGCGTTGGCTTGGGCCTTTGGCCGGTATTGCAGCTGGATTGGGCTTGGCGGCTTTGCTCTCGCACTTTGGTCTGGGCGGTGCATTGGCTGACTTATTGGTCATTGCTTTTATTGCCGGGTTTGTCTACTTGTCGATCAGTTTTATTTTGCGAGCGCTACGCGGTGGCATGACGCCGGCAACCGAGCCAGCGGCTCGAGGTGCAAACAACAGTTATCGTCGTAGTTCGGCAGGCCGTGAGCCAAACACGGGTTTGTCGGGCCTGATGGGGTCAAGCGCACCGAGTTTTGAGCAGCCACCGCAAGTGGGCGATTGGTTCATTCCGGTTGACTTTGATCAGCAAACTTTCCTAGGTGAGGCCAAAAAGCAGTTTGTTGCCGTACAAAAAGCATGGGATGAGTGCGACTTCGTGCAACTGCGTGAGCGTTTGACGGATGAGTTTTACGCTGAGTACGCGCCCAAGCTTCAAGAGCGCACCGCCGCCTCCAAAACAGAGATTGTTTTGTTGAACGCGGAAATGCTCGGCATCGAGAAGCTGACCAACGGCCATTTGGCAAGCGTGCGATTCTCTGGTCTATTGCGTGAAGACGATGCGCCTGAAGCTGCGAGTTTCGAAGAGGCGTGGAACCTCTTCAAACCCAATAACCAAGGTTGGTTGTTGGCCGGCATCCAACAATTGCCTAGTGATCGCGCTTAAGCGACAGGCATCGAATGTTGATGGTGGCTGATGTCACCATCAACACCCTCTGGAAGTAGCCACTGGCTTCTGACTCACGTCCTTAGACAAATTTGGTGGTGTGGCGGCCGAAACCGTTAAACGCTGTGAGAGTTTTTTTTCGAGGCAACTGCCATCACGACCGCGTCTTTTTCTTCTTTTACCTTTCCCCGTCTGGGTGGTGCCACACCGCCCGCCTTATTATGCGCGGTTTTAAATCGCCTATTGGCTCAAAACGACCAGGCCCGCGCGCTGCTGGCTCAGCACGTGGGTTGCACGTTTGAAATTCAAGCGCGTCCGATTCAAGCGAAGCTGACCATAGAAACTGATGGCAAGCTCAGCCCAGCTGATGCTGACGTCGTGTCACAGGTTTGTTTGACACTTGACACAGCGGCGCTTATCAAATTGGGTTGGCGCCCTGGCCAGCCGCTACCAGAGCAACCAGGTCTTTTGCACGTGAGTGGTGATGTGGCGATGGCGCAAACCCTTTCAACATTGGCCAAGCATTGGCGGCCAGACTTAGAAGATCTCTTGGCGCAGCGCATTGGAGATGTCCCCGCTCGGCAAGTGTTGCGTGTCGCCCAAGGTGTGCTGTCCACAGTTTGGCGCTCAAGTTATCGCTTGGCAGAAAACGTGGCAGAGTACGCGACTCATGAAACCCAGACGATAACGGGCGTAGCAGCTTTTGATGCTTTTAAAGCAGATCGCGCGGCACTGTCTGCAAAAGTCAGTACGCTTGAAGAGCGCTTGCAGCACTTGCAACAACGTTTAGAGCGCACGCTCAGGAGTCACAAGACATGAGCGTGTTACGCGTTTTAAAAATTGTGGTGATTGCCTTGAAGTTCCGGTTAGATGAACTGGTTCTGTCGGGCTTTGACCATCCTGTTGCGGTGCGATTGCTACGTATTGTGCGTATGGGCTCACCGCCCAAGATGCCTCGTGGCGAACGCCTTCGGTTGGCGCTTGAATCACTCGGACCTATTTTTGTGAAATTCGGTCAAGTGATCTCTACTCGACGCGATTTGATCCCGTCTGACGTGGCCGATGAATTGGCGTTACTTCAAGATCGAGTGGCGCCTTTCCCTTCGGCGCAAGCCGCTAAGATCATTGAGCTCGCACTTGGCGCGCCGCCTGCTGAGCTTTTTGCGCACTTTGAAGTTGATCCTGTGGCATCTGCTTCCATTGCACAAGTTCACTTCGCTACGCTACATGATGGTCGTGAAGTGGCTGTGAAGGTGCTTCGCCCGGGCATGCTCGAAGTCATCGACAATGATTTGGCTTTGATGCTTGTGGTGGCGCGTTGGGTTGAGCGTTTGTCACCCGACGGGCGACGCTTAAAGCCGCGCGAAGTGGTGGCTGAGTTTGAAAAGCACTTGCATGATGAGCTTGATTTGTTGCGCGAGGCTTCGAATTGCAGTCAGTTACGCCGAAACTTTGGACCTGGCTCAGACCGCGGCGATTTGTTGTGGGTGCCTGAAGTGCATTGGGATTTTTGCGCCACCAATGTGTTCACCATGGAAAGAATGTACGGCATTCCGGTGGGGCAAATCGAACGGTTGCGAACCGCTGGTGTTGATCTCAAAGAATTGTCGCGCGTGGGTGTTGAGATCTTCTTCACCCAAGTTTTCACCGACGGCTTTTTTCATGCGGATATGCACCCGGGCAACATCTATGTATCAGATGCACCCCAAACGCTGGGTCGCTATATCGCTTTGGATTTTGGCATTGTTGGATCGCTTTCTGAGTTTGATAAGAACTACCTCGCACAAAACTTCCTTGCTTTTTTTCAACGCGACTATCGGCGTGTTGCTCGCTTGCATATTGAATCAGGTTGGGTGCCAGCAGACACGCGCGAAGAAGAATTAGAGGGGGCGATACGCGGGGTTTGCGAGCCTTACTTTGACCGGCCGTTAGAAGAAATCTCGCTTGGCCAAGTGCTTTTGCGATTATTTCAGACGTCAAGGCGCTTCCATGTGGAAATTCAACCACAGTTGGTTCTGCTTCAAAAGACGCTTTTAAACGTCGAAGGGCTGGGTCGCCAGCTTGATCCTAAGCTCGATTTATGGGAAACCGCTAAGCCATATTTAGAAAAATGGATGCATGATCGGGTTGGTTTTAGTGGCGTTCGTCAGAAGTTGGCCGTGGAGGCTGGCCAATGGGCCCAACTGCTGCCTGAGTTTCCGCGTTTGATTCACGCCTCACTAACCAAACCAGACCACAGCGCTGCCGTTTTGCAAGAGCTCAAGGCCATGCGCCGAGAGCGGCAATTGTCAAATCGGCTTTTGGTCGCAGTGATCATATTGGGCGCAATGGCTTTAGGGGTGGCCATGTTCCATCTCTGGTAAGGTTTAGGTTGAGTTGTTAGATAATTGCAACAAATTTGATTTTGTCATTTTCCTGAAGGCTGTTGCGGTTATTAATGACAGCACTCGTTTAAAAGGCCATCACAACATGTTATACCCCGAATTGTTTAAATCACTCGAAGCCGTGCGTTGGAATATGGATGCTGATATTCCTTGGGACACGTTTGATGGCTCATTACTCACTGACGAGCAAGCCCAGACCATTAAGATGAATGCAATCACCGAGTGGGCTGCCTTACCAGCCACCGAAATGTTTCTGCGCGACAACCGCGACGACAGCGATTTCAGCGCCTTTATGTCAGTCTGGTTTTTTGAAGAGCAAAAGCACTCACTGGTTTTGATTGAGTATTTGCGCCGCTTTCGCCCGGATTTGATGCCGTCTGAGGATGAGCTGCACAAGGTGCGTTTTGAGTTTGACCCAGCGCCAGCGCTCGAAACATTGATGCTGCACTTTTGCGGCGAAATCCGACTTAACCACTGGTACCGTTGCGCTGAGCAGTGGCACACCGAACCTGTCATCAAGTCCATTTATCAGACCATTGCTCACGACGAGGCCCGCCATGCTGGTGCTTACCTGAGATACATGCGCCGTGCTTTGAAAGATCGCGGGCAACTGATTGCCACGCAAGCCAAGCAAGCCTTCACCAAGATTGGTGTTTTGATGGCCTCGGCCAAACGCACTGCTCAGGCCTTGCACCCGACCAACCTGCACGTCAACAAAGACATGTATCCTGAAGACACAGTGCAGTCAAAGTTGCCTGAGCCCGGTTGGCTTGAGCATTGGCTTGACCAACAAATCCGTTTCGACAAAGTCTGGGAAGAAAAAGTCAGCAGCCGAATCCTGCACAACATGTCGGTATTGATGGAAATGCCTTTTCCGACCGTCCAAGATTTGAATCGCTATCGAAAGAGCTTGGCTGCGCCCGATGTGGCAGTTGTCGCTTAACATCTGCCTGGACATTGGTTCGTGAGTGTTGGTTTCGAAACCAAAATCTTGACCCCTGAGCAATGCTTGGCGTGGCGCGACAGCACTGAGTGCGTCGCGCCTGTTGTTTTTACCAATGGGGTCTTCGATCTTTTGCACCGTGGGCACGTGACCTATCTTGACCAAGCCTCACAGTTGGGTCGTGCACTTATTGTGGCTGTGAACACCGATGCCTCTGCCAAGCGATTGGGCAAGGGCCCCGAGCGCCCACTGAACACGATGATGGACCGCATGGCGTTATTGGCTGCATTATCTAGCGTGGCAGCCGTAACCTACTTTGATGAAGACACACCATTCGATCTGATTAAGCGGCTGCGCCCAGATTTGATTGTCAAAGGTGGTGACTACGACATGAGTACGCTGGCCGAAACCACCTTGGTCGAGTCATGGGGTGGGCAAGCCGTGGCCATACCGTTTCGGTTTGAGCGATCCACAACCGCGTTGGTTCGCAAAATCCAAGGCAGCCATTGACAGGCCCCGCGTATACAGATTCGCTTGGCGTTTAATCAGCGCGGCATTTTGAGGTCATGCATGATCCCAGTGCCTGGCGATCCAGGGGGTTTGAGTAGACTGTTGATGGTTAAGAGGTCAACCTCAGACAATACCCCACTATTGGCTCGTAACTGCAAGCTCGTCACCAACGTTAAATAACGGGCCACAGCCAAATCTCGCTTGGTCACAAAAAGTTGTTGTTGTGCATCAAGCACATCAAGGTTGATGCGAACGCCAATGTTGTAGCCCGTGACATTGGCCTTCAAGGCAGATAGGCTGGATTTCTCAGCGGCTGACAACCCTTTAACGCGTGCGAGACCCGCTTGCACGCCATTGAAATATTCTCGCGACAGTTGCAAGGCGCGACGACGCACCGCTTCTAAGTCGTAAACGGACTTTTGCTGTAATTCTGCTTTTTCAACCACACGTGCACTGACCCCGCCGCCGGAATAAATCGGCACAGACAATGTCAACGCCACGCTATTGTCGATGGTGCGACCATCAAAAAAAGGCCTCACTTGCGAATTGCCCACGGTGTTACTTGTTGACTGGGCCGAAAGACTCACTGAGGGGTAATGACCTGATTTGGCAATCTGAATTTCATAGTCGGCAATTCGTGTGTCAATCCGGGAGCGCACCACGTTAAGGCTCGCGGTCTTGGCTTGAGCAGACCAGTCTGCCAAACGATTGGGGTTTGGAGTTGGCAGCGTAATGCTGTAGGGCAACGCAAATAAAAGGTTGGCCTCAGGTGGGCGACCGATAATGCGTGCCAAGGCATCTTCAGCATTACTTAATTTGTTCTCTTCGCCGATGATATTGGCTGACACCAAATCAAAGCGTGCTTGTGCTTCAAGCGCATCCGTAATAGTGGCGTCACCGAGCTCAAAGCGGCGCTTAGAAGCCGCCAACTGCTCATCAATGGATCGTTTCTCAGCCTGAAGAGCCTCGAGCGAATCCTTACGCGCTAGCACATCAAAATAGGCTTGGCTGACGCGCAAGATTAAATCTTGATAAGCGATCTGAAGGTCGATTTCGGCGCGCGCGACCACTAACTTCGACTGCTCGAAGGTTTGAAGTGAAGACCAATTAAATACTGGCTGAGTAAGGCTCAAGTTCCATGCTGAGCGGCTGCCCTGGAACACTTGGTTCATTTGACCTGTGGCTCGACTGTCGAGATAAGCGCCTGTTAGCGAGCCATCGACTTGCGGTAGCAGCGCGGCCATTGCTTGAGGCATTTTTTGCGCCATGGCGCGATATTGAGCCCGAGCTGATTGGTATGTGGGGTCGTTGTTTAAGGCCAGCTGCCAAGCCTGTGCCAAGTCCATGGCGTAAACGCTTGTGGGTAAAGCCGTCAGAACACAGGCAAATCCGATGACTGCCCTTCCAATCCAGCACGTCATCTTTACCATGGGCTCTCTCAAAATTTGAAGTGTGAAACGTGGGGTCCCACCAGGGGTTTGATCACGGTTTCGAATAATGTTTCGGTCTCAAAGCTGGCCGCTGTGATTCGGGTCACCCGTACCACTGTCATGGCCGGGGATTGTCCGATCGCCGCTACTAGGCGTCCACCGACGCGCAGTTGGTATTTAAAAGCATCGGGCATTGTCGGCAAGGACCCCGTCATGAGGATGGCATCGTATTCGGTTGTGCCCCAGCCTTCGCTGCCGTCACCGGTTTCAATGGTGACATTGTCAATCTTGGCATTGGCGATATTTTCTTGGGCAAAGGCGACCAACCGGGCATCGATTTCGACTGAGGTCACTTGTCGCGAAAGTTTGGATAAGACGCCGGCTTGGTAACCAGAACCAGTGCCGATTTCAAGCACACAGTCTTCAGCCGTCAGCGCCAGTGCTTGCGCCAAACGCGCTTCGACTTTTGGTGAAAGCATGGCTTGTTTGGTGTCAACGCCATGTATCACCAGTGGCACTTCCAAATCAGAAAATGCCAAGCCACGAAACTGGGATGGCACAAAACGTTCGCGGGCAACCAAGGGCAAAGCGGCAAGGACGCGTTCGTCACTCACATCCCAAGGACGGATTTGTTGCTCGATTAAATTGAATCGGGCTTTTTCGATATCAGAGAGGCTGGCTAATTTCATGGTCATTTCAACAAAAGCGTTGCGTTGATTGTACTAGGGGTTTTCCCAGATGCCATGAAAATGGTTCACTGGCCCATGGCCTTGGCCAACAGTCAGCGCATGCGCCTGTGCGATAGCTTGGGTTAAGTACGCCTTGGCCTGTTCGGCAGCTTGTGGGGCAGTGAGCCCACGAGCCAATAGCGTGGCAAGTGCGGCCGACAGTGTGCAACCCGTGCCGTGGGTGTTTGATGTTTGGATCCGTTGGCCCGGTAAGGTAATCATCACATCACCGTCATGCAGCAAATCGGTGGTCTCGTTACCGGGCAGATGGCCACCCTTTAAAAAAACCCAGCGGTGGCCTTGATCATTCATTTTCTTGCGAAGAATTTCGGCCATTTTGCGCATTTCGGCCAAGTTCTCAGGGGGGCGCCGCTCGGTCAAAACACCGCCCTCTGGCAAGTTAGGCGTCAACATGGTGGCCAAAGGCAACAAAGCTTCACGCAGTTCACCGACAGCGTTTTTTTCTAATAGCATGTCACCACTTTTGGCAACCATGACGGGATCCAAGACAATGTGTTCGCAGCGGTAAGTGCTGAGCTTTTCTGCCACCACACGAATCACGGGCACTTGCCCCAACATGCCGATCTTAGTGGCGTCAATTCGCACGTCTTTAAATAAGGTGTCGAGTTGGGCCGCCACAAAATCGGCTGGCACGGGATGGATATGCGTGACGGCTTGGGTATTTTGGGCGGTCAAGGCAGCCACCACCGCACAGCCATAGCCACCCAAGGCACTCATGGTTTTAACGTCAGCCAAAATGCCGGCACCACCAGATGGGTCAACCCCTGCGACACTCAAGATGTTTGGAATTAGAACGGTCATGAACGGCTTCCACCACTGATTAGCCCAGTTGTCGGTGAGCTTGGTGTGGCTTGGTAGGTTTTGCGGGGCATGCGACCCGCTAAAAAGGCCTCTCGCCCAGCTTCAACCGCCTTGCGCATGGCGCCAGCCATGAGAATTGGTTCTTTGGCCGCCGCAATAGCCGTGTTCATCAAAACCCCAGCGCAGCCCAACTCCATGGCAATCGCTGCATCTGAGGCGGTGCCGACACCCGCATCGACCAAAACAGGTACCCTCACCTTGTCTAAGATCAATTGCAAATTCCATGGGTTCAAAATACCCATGCCAGAACCAATCAATGAGGCCAGGGGCATCACCGCCACACAACCCAAATCTTCGAGCATTTGGCATTGAATCGGGTCATCGGTGCAATACACCATCACATCAAACCCTTCGTCCACCAACGTTTTGGTAGCCTTAAGGGTTTCAGGCATGTTGGGAAACAAAGTGTCTGAATCGCCGAGAACCTCTAACTTTACCAAGCGGTGATCATCGAGCAGCTCACGCGCCAAACGTAAGGTGCGTACCGCCTCATCAGCGCTATAACAGCCGGCGGTATTTGGCAGCAGCGTGAACTGCGAGGGTGGCAAGTAATCGAGCAAGCTCTCTTGGTCTGGACTTTGTCCGATGTTGGTTCGACGAATGGCAACGGTCACAATCTGCGCGCCACTGGCGTCAATCGCTGCGCGGGTCTGCGCGAAATCTTGGTACTTACCGGTGCCGACCAGCAGGCGCGAATAGTACGCCTTGTCTGCAATGATCAGCGGATCTTGAGTCATCATTATTCAGTCCTGAATGGGAGGCCAAAAACGCCACGGTGAATATTACTGCCTTGATTGTCGTGCTTGTTTGACGGCGGCGCAAATTCGCCGCGTCGCTTGAACAAATCGGGGGCCGGGTCGGTAAAGCCAGCTGGGGTTAATAACGGCAACATTAAACTGATCGCCCAGCCAAGCTGAGGGCTCGTAGCCGGTGATCACGAGCGCCGGTTTGGCTGCAATCAGCCCCTCTAGACTAACCGATGGCGCCACCGAAAGTGTCTCAGCAAAGACATTTTGTGCACCACAAAGGGCTAACGCATCATTGATAAGCGCCTGTCGCCCCAAAACGTATTGACCATCGGGGCTCGCTAGAACAACGACGGGCAGCGGTGGTGCTGATCTATCCGTTACTTGGGCAGCGATCAACGCGATGTCGGCGGTGATTTCTTGACTCTTGGTATTAGCCACGGATTCAGTACCGAGCAGTAGCCCAAGAGTCTTGACCTGTTGAGCAATCTGAATGATTGTTGAAGGCTCTAGCACCACGGTCTCAACCCCAAGTGCTTGTAACTGTGTCATCAGGGCCGATGGCCATCCCATGACCCAGTCGGGTTGCAGGGCAAGGACCTGTTCGGCGCTGGTGTTTAAGCCATCGCCGATACGGTCAATGCCAAGCGCCGCCTCAGGATAATCGCTGGCATTCACTGTTGCCACGATGGTGTGACCGGCGCCGGCGGCAAAGATCAATTCAGTGACATGCGGGGTCAGAGACACCACGCGTGGTGACACGGGGGTGGACAGCGCAATCCCGCCTCCCAACCCCAAACACAATGCCAATCCCAAAAGGATTTTCAGTGAGAACTCAGTAACGCGCTGACAAATTAACAAAGACATTGGAACCTGGTGTGTTGTAGCCCCGAACCAGAGTGTATGCCTTATCGAAGACATTATTCCAACGCAACTGTATGTCCAGTTTGTCGTTCACCGCGTATGACACGCCCAAGTTGAACAAGCCATAACCGCCGAGCGTATTTTTGCCATCCAGTCGGTTACTGGTTAAGTACCAATCGGCGTTTAAACCAAAGGCATCAATTTGATGGGTTGCGCCCAAGCGCAACACCCGTTGTGCGTTAAAGGGCAGACGCTCATTGGTGGTGGTGTTGTACGGACTCAGTAGGTCGAGCCCAGCAGTTACTGCGGTTTGGCGCCCAATGTTGTGAGAGGCAAAAAGCGAAATGCCCTTAATGACAGCGGTATCGACGTTTTGCGGAATGTAATCGGGCGCGTTAGAAACGATTAAATCCGTGATTCGGTTATAAAAAGCTGTCAGCCCTACTTCGCCGTCGTCATGCAAGTAGCGCAGTCCAGCCTCGATATTGCGTGAACGCTCTGGACTCAGGTTAGGATTGGCATATCCAGGGTAGTAAAGTTCATTAAAATTCGGCGCGCGAAATGCCGTATTGGCAGCCACGCTGGCGCGCCAATTGGCCGAGATGTCATAGGCGTAGGCTAGGCTGCCGGTGGTGAAGCTGCCGTATTGTGAGTTATTGTCATTGCGCACACTGCCCTGCACTTGGTGCGCGCCCCACTGACCGACATAGGTTGCCATGAAGGCGTTGGTATAGACAGCGTCGTTGGTGTAATCCACGGGGGCACCATAGAAAAATGCGTCAACCGACTGGTCTAATCGTTCATAGCCGACGGTGACGGTCTGCGCCGGCGTCAGCGCGATGGTGTTAATCCACTGGTATTGGTTTTGCTTGGGTGTGAAATAGCCGTCACCCGCACCAAGCGGGTTATTTTTGGTTTCATTTTTTTCGGTCGTGAAGCTCGCCGACAGCTGGCTTCGCCATCGTTCGTTGATTTGGTTCTCACTGGCGATGATGGTGTTGCTGAGAATTTGAATTGACCGATCGTCAAAATCCAAATCAAACGTGTCATAACCACTGTTGACTCTGGATTGAAGGGTCTGGACGCTGATTGTTTGCCCAGCGCGCCAGGTAAAGCCCAGTTGTCCACCCACGTTGGCACGGTAGTAGGAATCCTTATCGGCGTTATTGCCGGAGCTGGCTTGCCCATTGGTGGCGTTAAAACCAGAGCTTTGACCGTAACCCGCATTTAAGCTGTATTGCCAACCGTCTTTGCTGCCTGAAAACCCGGCGGTGTATTCGCTGGTCGCGTAAGTACCCACGCCGGCCGTGGCGTATGCGTTAAATGGCGTGTCTGCACCCTTACGGGTAATGATGTTGACCACGCCACCAATGGCATCAGCCCCGTAAAGACTACTGGCCGCACCACGCACGATTTCGATGCGCTCAACCGCGTTTAACGGAATCGCACTCAAGGCAGGCAAGCTGTTGGTGGGCGTATTAATACGCATGCCGTCAACCAACACCAGGCTTTGTTTGCCGTTAGTACCACGCATGTTGATCGTTGTGAGCGTCTGTGGACCGCCGTAATTCACAAAAGTAATGCCGTGCTGACGACCCAATACGTCTGCCACCGTGGCATCAGGGGTTAGGTCAAGCGTGGCCCTATCAATTACCGAGTTGTCACCCAAAGTTTGCTCAAGCGGCGTGGGGATACGCGAGGCCGTCACAATGATCGGGTCTAGCTGCGGGATAGTGACGGTAGTGGTGGTTTGGTCGGGAGTGGTTTGTGCGGATACAACAAACGTGAGCGCGGATGCGCCCATGGCGATCGCTAGACGCGAACGCAAAAAGGGCTTCGATTTCATCAGTTTCTCTGGTTAGACGTGCGTCCCCGCACGTCGTTCACATCAAAAGGCGATTGGTTGTTTGCCAATAACCCACCTGCTCTGGCCGGTATCGGGCTCACATCAAACCGTTTAAAGGGTAGGACGTTGACCGTTGCGGGGGCAGCACAGGCGGGCGGGCGATTCTCCGCTTCCTGTTTCCCGTTTAACTTTTGCAGCGCACGACCTCTCGAAAAAGAATCGCGTTTGTGCGCCAAAAGCACCAAAGCAAGCTGACTGTAGCACGCAAGCGTCAGCTGACCATGTGTCGCACCATTCGGAGGGGTTTTGTCATAAATAACGCTTAATTTGATACCATAAGGGGTTAATTTCATATCGCAAGGTCGAGGTTTTTGACCGATTGAATATCGTGGACCAGATGCCATATCCAGCCCTTCCTCATCCGATTGAAGCGTTCACGCGCGGTCAAGCCTTTGTGCGTTTGTTAAACGAACGCATTTTGATCCTCGACGGTGCCATGGGCACCATGATCCAGCGATACAAATTCAATGAAGCGGATTTTCGGGGGGAGCGGTTTGTCGAGCATGCTCAAGACCTCAAAGGCAACAACGAAATTCTGTCGATCATCAAGCCAGAAGTCATTCGTGAGATTCACGATCAGTACTTTGCGGCCGGTGCTGACATTATCGAAACCAATACCTTTGGCGCGACCTCGATTGCCCAAGGCGACTACGATTTACCTGGCATTGCTTATGAATTGAATGTTGCTTCAGCACGAATTGCCTGCGAAGCGCGTGATGCCGCCAGTACCCCAGAGTGGCTTCGATTTGTGGCGGGCGCCCTCGGCCCACAACCCAAAACCGCCTCGATTTCGCCCGATGTGAACGATCCGGGAGCGCGCAACGTCACCTTCGACGAATTGTGCGTGGCTTACACCGAGCAGCTCAATGGCCTGCTCGACGGTGGTGTCGACATCATTTTGCTGGAAACCATTTTCGATACTTTAAACGCCAAGGCAGCCATTTTTGCGATTGAATCGGTTTTTGAAGCGCGCGGCGAACGCTTGCCTCTGATGATCTCTGGCACAGTGACTGATGCCTCAGGGCGCATCTTGTCTGGTCAGACCGTCGAAGCGTTTTGGAACTCAGTGCGTCACGCACGACCGGTCACCATCGGTTTGAATTGCGCGTTGGGGGCGGCTTTGATGCGCCCCTATGTGGTTGAGCTTTCAAAAATTTGCGACACCTATGTGTGCGTTTACCCCAACGCGGGCTTGCCCAACCCCATGAGCGAGACGGGTTTTGATGAGACGCCTGCCGACACTTCGAGCTTGATGGAAGAATTTGCCCGTTCCGGGTTAGTGAACGTAGCGGGCGGCTGTTGCGGCACCACGCCCGAGCATATCGAAGCCATCGCGCAATGCGTTAAATCTTTGCCCACCCGAATCGTCCCCGAGATCGCTCAAAAGACCCGTTTGTCTGGCCTAGAGGCGTTGAACTTTGACGGTGAGTCCTTGTTTATCAACGTCGGTGAGCGCACCAACGTGACCGGCAGCAAAATGTTTGCGCGCCTGATACGCGAAGGGGACTACGAACAAGCGGTTAATGTGGCGCGTCAACAAGTTGAAAACGGTGCGCAGATCATCGACATCAACATGGATGAAGCCATGTTGGATTCTCAGGCTTGCATGGTGCGGTTTTTGAATTTGATTGCCTCTGAACCCGACATCGCCCGCGTACCTGTCATGATTGACAGCTCGAAGTGGTCCGTCATCGAAGCCGGTTTGAAGTGCGTACAAGGCAAACCTGTGGTGAACTCGATTTCACTGAAAGAAGGTGAAGAGCCTTTCTTGCAACAAGCCAAACTGTGCTTGCGCTACGGCGCGGCCGTGGTGGTGATGGCGTTTGATGAAGACGGTCAAGCCGACTCACTGATCCGGCGCCAAGAGATTTGCAAGCGCGCCTATGACTTGCTGGTCGACGAGGTGGGTTTTCCACCCGAAGACATTATCTTTGATCCCAACGTCTTTGCGATCGCCACTGGCATCGAAGACCACGATCACTACGCGGTCGACTTTATTGAAGCCACGCGCTGGATTCGTGAAAACTTACCGCACGCCCGCATTTCGGGTGGTGTTTCAAACGTGAGTTTTTCATTCCGTGGCAATGAAGCCATGCGTGAGGCGATTCACACCGTGTTTCTTTACTACGCCATCCGTGATGGTATGTCGATGGGTATTGTGAACGCGGGCCAACTTGGCGTTTACGGCGAGCTTGATAAGACTTTGCGTGACTTGGTTGAAGACGTGGTGCTTGACCGAAAAGAACCGGTCGGGCTGACCGATGCCGCTGACGAGCGTACCTCGACCGAGCGTTTGGTGAGCCTAGCTGAGACGGTCAAGGGCAGTGGTGCCAAGCGAGAAGAAGACTTGACTTGGCGCGAGCAGACCGTTGAGAAGCGTCTGGCGCACGCCTTGATTCACGGAACCACCACCTTTATTTTGGAAGACACCGAAGAGATCCGACAAGTGGTTGCTGGCCGTGGTGGTCGCCCCATCGAGGTTATTGAAGGCCCGCTGATGGATGGCATGAATATTGTGGGTGACCTCTTTGGTGAGGGCAAAATGTTCTTGCCGCAGGTGGTGAAATCAGCGCGGGTGATGAAGCAAGCCGTGGGCCATTTGGTACCTTTCATTGAAGAAGAAAAAAAGCTGATCGCAGCCTCAGGCGGTGACGTTCGCGCCAAGGGCAAGATTCTCATCGCCACGGTCAAGGGCGATGTGCACGACATTGGTAAAAATATCGTAACAGTGGTGCTTCAGTGCAATAACTTTGAAGTCATCAACATGGGTGTGATGGTGCCAGCAGCGAAGATTTTAGAGTGCGCCAAGCAAGAGAAGGTCGACATCATTGGCCTGTCGGGCTTGATCACACCAAGCTTGGAAGAAATGGCTTACGTCGCCAGCGAAATGCAGCGTGACGAGTATTTCCGTTCGCGCAAGATTCCACTCATGATCGGTGGGGCCACCACCAGCCGAGTGCACACGGCGGTTAAGATTGCACCGTTCTATGACGGCCCGGTGATCTATGTGCCAGATGCCAGCCGTGCGGTGGGTGTGGCCCAGAACTTGGTTTCAGAAACCGCCAACACGTATTTGGCGGACCTGGCTGACGAGTACGAAACCATTCGACAGCGTCATGCTGCTCGCCAAGCCACGCCATTGATTTCGATTGAGCAAGCGCGCGAAGCCAAACCCACCTTTGATTGGGCTAATTACACGCCACCACGTCCAAAGTTCATCGGACGTCGCATGTTCAAGAACTTTGATCTGGCTGATTTGGCGCTTTACATCGATTGGACCCCGTTCTTTCAAACCTGGAGTTTGTTTGGTCACTACCCACAAATCCTTGATGATGAGATCGTGGGTGAGCAGGCTAAAAAAGTGTTCGCTGATGGTCAGGCCATGCTCAAGCGCATCATTGATGGCCGTTGGTTAACCGCCAATGGTGTGATGGCTTACTACCCGGCCAATCAAGTTAACGATGACGACATCGAAGTCTATCGGGATGAATCCCGTGAAGAAGTCTTGTTCACGTGGCGTGGTCTTCGCCAACAGGGCGTCAAACGCGAGGGCGTGAGCAACAAGTGTTTGGCAGACTTTATCGCCCCACGTGAATCTGGGGTGATGGATTACATCGGTTTGTTTGCCGTGACGGCAGGTCTGGGCATTGAGAAAAAAGAAAACGAGTTCATCGCCCAACAGGACGACTATTCAGCCATCATGTTCAAGTCCTTAGCCGATCGTCTGGCCGAAGCCTTTGCCGAAGCCCTGCACGCGCGAGCCCGGATCGACCTTTGGGGCTATGCCCCAGATGAGATGTTGACCAACGATGAAATGATCGCTGAAAAGTATCGCGGTATTCGTCCGGCACCGGGTTACCCGGCTTGCCCAGAGCACGTGGTTAAGAAAGAGATGTTTGAAGTGCTTCAGGCTGATGAGATTGGCATGATCTTGACCGAGAGTTTTGCCATGCATCCAGCGGCTAGCGTCTCGGGCTTCTACTTCAGTCACCCGGACTCACAGTACTTCAGCGTGGGCTTGATTGGTGAAGACCAACTGCGTGATTATCTGGCCCGTTGTGACCGCACCGAGGCCGACCTGCGTCGCAGCCTAGCACCAGTCATTGGCTAAAAACCCGTGATCCTAAGATCACGGGTTTTTGTCGTAAATGCGACGTTTAAGTCTTGTGATAAATCTCCGCCCCTTTTTTGACGAACTCGACGGCCTTTTCTTGCATGCCTTTTTGCAGGGCAGTTTGCTCGGTTAAGCCTTGCTTTTTGGCGTAGTCACGAACATCTTGAGTGATTTTCATGCTGCAAAAGTGTGGACCACACATCGAACAAAAGTGCGCCACTTTCATGGAGTCTTTGGGCAAGGTCTCATCATGAAAATCCTTCGCGGTGTCGGGATCCAATCCAAGATTAAATTGGTCTTCCCAACGGAATTCAAAGCGCGCTTTTGACAGGGCATTGTCACGGATGGCAGCACCCGGGTGGCCTTTGGCGAGATCAGCGGCGTGAGCGGCGATCTTGTAGGTGATGATGCCGTCTTTGACGTCCTTCTTATTGGGCAGGCCCAAGTGTTCTTTGGGTGTGACATAGCAAAGCATGGCGGTGCCGTACCAGCCAATGAGTGCTGCGCCAATGCCGGAGGTGATGTGGTCATAGCCGGGGGCGATGTCTGTGGTCAAAGGCCCGAGGGTGTAGAACGGGGCTTCGTCACAGTACTTCAGTTGCAGGTCCATGTTTTCTTTGATCATGTGCATGGGCACGTGGCCAGGGCCTTCGATCATGACTTGGACATCATGCTGCCACGCGACTTGGGTCAATTCGCCCAAGGTCTTGAGTTCAGCAAACTGGGCTTCGTCATTGGCATCGAAGGTTGAGCCTGGGCGCAGTCCGTCACCGAGCGAGAAGGTCACGTCATAGGCCTTCATGATTTCGCAAATCTCTTCAAAGCGCTCGTACAAGAAACTTTCTTTGTGGTGAGCCAAACACCACTTGGCCATGATGGAGCCACCACGAGAGACAATACCGGTCATGCGCTCGGCAGTCATGGGAATAAAGGGCAGACGCACACCGGCGTGGATGGTGAAGTAATCCACGCCTTGCTCGGCTTGCTCAATGAGCGTGTCGCGAAAGATCTCCCAGGTCAGGTCTTCGGCTTTGCCGTCGACCTTTTCCAAGGCCTGATAGATGGGCACGGTACCAATCGGCACCGGGGCGTTACGCAGGATCCACTCGCGCGTCTCGTGGATGTGTTTGCCTGTGGACAGATCCATGACGGTGTCACCACCCCAGCGGATTGACCAGGTCATTTTTTCGACTTCTTCAGCGATGCCTGAACTGACAGCCGAGTTACCAATATTGGCGTTGATTTTGACTAGGAAGTTGCGCCCGATGATCATCGGCTCGACTTCTGGGTGATTGATGTTGGCTGGAATGACCGCACGACCGCGAGCCACTTCGTCGCGCACAAACTCTGGCGAGATGCGCGACGGCAAGGACGCGCCAAATGATTGACCCGGGTGTTGACGCAGTAAGCGTTGAACCATGCGTTCGCCATCGGGTCCGCTTTGGCGCAAGGCCTCGATGTATTGCTCAAGACGCATGTTTTCGCGAATGGCGATGTATTCCATTTCTGGGGTGATGATGCCTTTACGAGCATAGTGCATCTGGCTCACGTTAGTACGACCAATGGCACGCCGTGGGTGGCGTTGCAAATCAAAACGCATGGCTTGTAAAGCAGGGTCGGTTAACCGTTGCTGCCCGAATTCGCTGCTCGGGCCGCCCAGTAACTCGGTGTCACCGCGTTCTTCGATCCAGGCCCGGCGCAATTCGGGTAGCCCTCGACGGATGTCGATCGACGCGTCAGGATCGGTGTAGGGACCACTGGTGTCATAGACGGTCAGGGGCGGGTTTTTTTCGCCGCCAAAAGAGGTGGACGTGTCTGACTGCTCGATCTCACGAAATGGCACACGGATATCCGGTCGTGATCCAGTTTGGTAAATTTTGCGGGATTTGGGTAGTGGGGCAACGGCCGCGGCATCAACCTCGGCGGTGGCCGCTAAAAACTTCGGGATGGCATTCATGGTTAAAGCTCCAAAAAAAGTTGGAGCCGAGTCGGGAAGAAGTCCGAGTGATCGGAACGCGCTTCCAGCGTCGGCATTATCCGTACTGGTGCGAAGGGTGTTTCTCAACCGGACCGAAGTCCAGTACCCCTGCGTATGACTGACCCAGTATAGAGCCAAGGATGGGTCTTGCGTCGATCGTTCAGTGGGCTAAGGGTCTTAGTGGCGTTCTTGTCTAAGCGCGTGACCGCTACACTGCGGTTTAGACAGTTTTTTAATCACTCTAAATAGGCCTATGGATAACAAACGAATGGCACTGCGCGTGGTCACTGCTTTGATGACAGTGATGCTGTCTGGTTGCGGCGCGCTTTGGGATCTGGCCTATCCGCCACCGCCCGACCCGAGGGCTTCGATTGGCTTTTACCTCGCCAAAACAGAGCCGACGGTGGCCTGGGTCAAGCGCGAAGGCGTGGGCGAACAGCCCGCACTGTACTTGGCCCCAACGCCAGTGGTGTTGGGAACAGCGGTGCAGGCAGCCACACCCATGACAGATCCGTCGGGTCTTTTCTATGTGGCGATTCGTTTGAATGGCAATGGTACGCGCAAGCTCGCTGAGGTTTCAGCGCTAGCGCTCGGCGATCAATTGGCATTGGTCATAGAGGATCGGTTGCTCGGGGCAGCGCTGATAGATGCACCCATCAAGCAAGGCCTGTTTGCCATGGCGGTGCGGGATAAAAACGCGGCATTTGTGTTGTCGTTGGCCTTACACCCACCCGAGTAAATGCAACTAGGTGGGGTTGGTTTGTGGTCGATTCATGATCACGAGGTTATCGCGATGGATCAATTCAGACTCGTCGGCCTCACCGAGAATATCCATGATTTTATGGCTGGGCTGGCCCATGATACGTCGAGTATCGCCGCTTGAGTAATTGATCAGGCCGCGGGCACATTCTTGACCCGCGCGGTCAACACAAGCCACCAAGTCGCCTTTTTCAAACAAGCCCTCGACAGCTTTAACGCCAACAGGCAATAGACTTTTGCCATCGACAAGCAACGCTTTGATGGCACCGTCATCAAGTGTTAAGCGGCCACGCAAACGCAGGTGATCGGCCATCCATTGTTGGCGCGCTGACCAAACGGGTTGTTTTGCGGTGAGCGTGGTGCCGATTGACTCGCCTTGTGCCAAGCGCACCAGCACGTTCATTTCACGGCCAGATGCAATCACGGTGTTGGCACCACTGCGCGCGGCGCGCTGAGCCGCCAAGACTTTGGTGAGCATGCCACCTTTGCCAATGTGGCTACCCGCCCCACCAGCCATGCTTTCGAGTGACGGCTCATCGGCTGCGGCTTGCGCAATCAGTTGCGCATGGGGGTGTTGCCGGGGATCACGGTTGTATAAACCAGACTGATCGGTCAAGATGATGAGCGTGTCGGCCTCAACCAAGTTGGTGACCAAGGCGGCTAGGGTGTCGTTATCCCCGACTTTGATTTCGTCGGTTGAGACGGTGTCGTTTTCGTTGACGATCGGCACAACCCCAAATCGCAACAAAGCAAAGAGCGTTGAGCGGGCATTGAGATAACGGACCCGGTCGGCCAAGTCTTCGTGGGTTAAGAGGATTTGCGCGGTGCGCAGGTTGTGCGGCGCAAAGGCGTTTTCGTAGGCTTGGGCTAAGCCCATTTGCCCCACGGCCGCGGCTGCTTGCAATTCGTGCATCTCGGTGGGTCGGCGCGTCCAGCCTAAGCGCACCATGCCTTCGGCAATGGCACCACTTGAAACCATCACAATTTCTTTGCCAAGGTGACGCAGTTCAGCAATTTGGCGAGCCCATTGGGCAACGGCGTTGTGGTCAACGCCTTGACCGTCGTTGGTGACCAAACTCGAGCCGACCTTAACCACCAAGCGGTTACCAGCTTGCGTCACGGCCAGTTGGTGAGAGCCAGAAGTCATGTGGGGCTCCCACGGCCCGGGTCAAACCGGGGGTCGTTGAATTCGAAGTCGCCTGCCTCTTTGTCGGCACGTTCATGGTCTTGGTCACGCGCCAAATCGAGCGCATCTTGCAAGTCATAGAGCAGCTGCTGCGTGCCTTCGCCAGTCAGCGCTGAGATGGCGTAAACCGGGCCCTTCCATTTGCTTTTCTTTAAAAAGGCGGCTTTAACCTTATCAGCGTCTTGGACCATGTCGAATTTGTTAAGGATCAACCAACGAGGTTTGGCATATAGCGCAGCGTCGTATTTTTTGAGTTCGCCCTCGATGGCTTTCATTTCAGCCACCGCATCGGGCACGCGGTCAAGGTCTGGGTCGAGCGAGGACAAGTCAACAAGATGCAAGAGAATGCGGGTGCGACTTAAGTGACGCAAAAACAAGTGGCCTAAGCCTGCGCCTTCAGATGCACCTTCGATCAAACCAGGAATATCTGCCACCACAAAGCTGCGTGACGGCGAGGTCCGCACAACACCCAAATTGGGGTGCAGGGTGGTGAAAGGGTAGTCGGCAATCTTGGGCTTGGCGTTTGAGATTTTGGTGATGAGGGTGGACTTGCCGGCATTGGGCATGCCCAATAAGCCAACGTCAGCCAAAACTTTGAGTTCGAGTCGCAGACGCTTTTGGTCGCCTTCTTTGCCTTTGGTGAATTGCCGTGGGGCGCGGTTGACGCTGGATTTGAAATGAATGTTACCCAGACCACCGCCGCCGCCTTGGGCAAGCACCACGGTTTGGCCGTGGGTGTCTAGGTCAAATAGGATTTCGTCGGTTTCGGCGTCGTGTATGACGGTGCCCACCGGCATGCGCAAGACGATGTCGTCGGCGCCGGCGCCGTATTGGTCAGAGCCCCGACCGTTCTCGCCATTACGAGCCACATGTTTGCGGGCGTAACGGTAGTCGATCAGGGTGTTGATGTTGCGATCGGCCACCGCAGTCACACTGCCGCCGCGACCGCCATCGCCGCCGTCAGGGCCGCCAAAGGGAATAAATTTTTCGCGACGGAAACTCGCGGCGCCATTGCCACCTTTGCCGGCAATCACTTCGATGGTTGCTTCGTCAACGAATTTCATAATGACTCTTCTAAATAAAAAAACCCTGCCGCGAACGACAGGGCCTCTCTGTCGCGCTTAAATGCCGTTATTCTGCGACGATTGACACGGTCGACTTGTTCAAGCGGCCTTTAATAGCAAATTTAACTTTGCCTTCGACCAATGCGAACAAGGTGTGATCCTTGCCAATGCCGACATTTGTGCCTGGGTGGAATTTGGTTCCACGCTGGCGAACGATGATCGAGCCGGCCGTGATGAGTTCACCACCGTAGGCTTTCACACCGAGTCGTTTTGCTTCTGAATCGCGACCGTTGCGGGTTGATCCACCGCCTTTCTTTTGTGCCATGTTCTACTCCTGCTGCGACTGACGCTTATGCCGCGATTGATTCAATACGGATTTCGGTATAGTTCTGCCGATGGCCTTGACGCTTTTGGTAGTGCTTGCGTCGACGCATCTTAAAGATCTTGACCTTGTCATGGCGTCCTTGCGCAAGAACCGTGGCTTTGACGACCGCACCTTCGACTAGCGGGGCGCCGATCTTGATATCATCGCCCTCGCCGACCGACAACACGTGGTCTAGCGTGATTTCTTGCCCAATGTCTGCCGGTATCTGTTCTATTTTAAGTTTTTGACCTGCGGCAATGCGATACTGCTTGCCACCGGTTTTTATGACCGCGTACATGGGTTAACCTCTTGGTTTGGGTAAAAAGAATGCTTCGACACAAGGTCGAACCCGTAAATTTACCCTTTAACTCTTTGAAAGTCAAAAGAAATACGTGTCTGCCCTAAACGAACTGCTCGCACCGATTGCCGCTGAAATGAAAGCGGTAGACCTGGTTATCCGCGAATGCCTTGACTCTGACGTGGTGCTGATCCGTACGATCGGCGACTACATCATTGGTTCTGGCGGCAAGCGCATCCGACCGGCCATGGTGCTGCTGTCGGCCAAAGCCTTTGGTTATAAAGGCGGTCAGCATCTAAAAATGGCTGCTGTTATCGAGTTTATTCACACCGCCACGCTCTTGCATGACGACGTGGTCGATGAGTCGGCTTTACGCCGGGGACGTAGCACAGCCAATGAGATGTTTGGCAATGCCGCCAGCGTTTTGGTGGGTGATTACTTGTATTCACGCGCTTTTGAAATGATGGTTGACGTCAATCGCATGGCAGTCATGCAGGTAATGTCCCAAGCCACAAAAGTGATCTCTGAGGGGGAAGTGTTGCAGTTGATGAACGTCAATGATCCGGATGTCACCCAAGAGAAGTACCTGCAGGTTGTGCGCTTTAAGACAGCCAAGCTGTTTGAAGCGGCGGCACGCACCGGTGCCATCTTGGCCGACGCAAGCCAAACATTGCAAGAGGCGGCTGCGGCTTATGGGCGCCACATGGGCACCGCTTTTCAGTTGATTGACGATTTGCTGGACTATTCGGGTGATCCGCTGACCCTGGGTAAAACCGTGGGCGATGATTTGCGTGAAGGCAAACCCACTTTGCCACTCTTGCGCGTTCTTGAAGTTGGCTCAGCCGCCGATAAAGCCATGATTCGCCAAGCCATTGAACATGGGGACGGGGATTTTGAGGCGGTGGCGCAAGCCATCGGTCGCACCGATGCTCTAGAGCACACTCGCTTGGCTGCTGAAGCAGAGGTCAGCCTAGCGATCGCTGCCCTTGAAGTCGTACCGGATAGTGACACCAAAACGTTGCTTCAGCAATTGGCTGCCCACACCCTGACCCGCACCCACTAACAGCTGAGCGCTGGCCTATAAACGGTAGCGTTTTGCCAAGCCATCGGACCCTGATAAGCGGCCGATAGTGGTGGTGAAACCTGATAATATTTCACTCTTCCCGGGGCGGTGCATGACCGTCGGCTTTAAACATCGGGGCGTAGCTCAGCCTGGTAGAGTACTGCGTTCGGGACGCAGGAGTCGGAGGTTCGAATCCTCTCGCCCCGACCAGAAACAAATCAGCAGGCCTTTCGTGTCTTTAGACTTTTCTTCTCTCGCCAGTGTCGTGCAACGACTCGAGGAAGGGTTGGTTAGATTCAGTTTGGACACGTCCGATGTGATGATTCGAGATGGCTTGGTGCAACGATTTGAATTCACCTATGAACTGTCACACAAAATGTTACGCCGTTTCCTGGAAGCCGCATCAGCCAATCCTGCTGAGTTCGATGAAGCAGATTTTCAGTATTTGATTCGCACGGCAAATGAGCAAGGTTTGTTGCTGGGCGCCTGGCCTCAATGGCGTGTCTATCGAGATATGCGCTCTAAAACAAGACACACCTATGATGAAGAAGTGGCACTTAAAGTAGTGGCTGGCATACCTATTTTTTTGCAAGAAGCCCTTTTTTTGCTGGGTCAGTTAGGACAAAGAAACGCGAAATGACTGCCAAACTGCCACTCTTGTTGAGTGTGACCGAGTTGGCGATGGTAAAGACCATTTTAGCCAGGCATGTCCAGGACGCTGAGGTTTGGGTTTTCGGATCCCGCGCGACTGGTCAATCAAAGAAATATTCTGACCTTGATTTGTGTATAAAGGCGAACCACCCATTGGGCCTCGATGTTATGAGTGCGTTGGCGGAAGATTTTTCTGAGTCTGACTTGCCATGGAAGGTAGATATTGTTGACTGGTGGTGTATCAGCGACGAATTTAGGGCAATCATCGATCGCGATAGGATTAAGCTGGATTTTCGGGTTGCAAAGACCTGATCGTTATTAATCTCAAGCGTCAATTGGCGTAGCGGTCATTTTGCTACTCGGGATCAATAGTCCATTGCTCAACAGCAAGACCTGGAACGCGATGGAACTCTCGTGCGTTGTTGGTGACGACCACGCTGTCCTCCGCCATGGCATGTGCAGCAATCATGAGATCCATATTGCCGATGGGTTTACCTTGGGACTCGAGCGTCGCCCTAATCTGCGCGTATTGATGTGTGGCATCAAGCGGCCAAGGCCTGACATCAAATCCTGACAGATAGGCTTCAACCGCCGTTTGTAATTTTGTAGACGCTCGTTTCAACGCACCGAATCGTAGTTCTGCAGCCACGATTGCCGAAATCCATAGTTGATTGGGGTCCAAAAGAGCAAACCGCTGAATCATTTCCTGGGGTTGACGACGGAGGATATAACGACAAATATTTGTGTCAAGAGTACGCTTCATCGAATCGACTAACTCCAATCACGTTCTTGTGGCAAAGCGTCCTGTCGATCTGTTAAAAAATCGTCTGGAAATGGTTCTGTGTAAGCATAGAAATTCTTAAGCCACTGACCCATGTCCTCTTCTGGTGGGGTTTCGGGGTGTACCCATAGGTCGTTACCGATTATTTCGATACGAACTTCCTTAGCAGCTAACCGCAGGCGTGCGGGTAGGCGTATGAATTGGCTTTGACCGCAGTTAAATACTTTTGCAATGACGGACACGTTTCACTTTTATTTCAAGATACAAAGCAATTTATCACACGTCAAATTGCCTATTCACAAGCGCCTTTGACGCGTCTTTGACATTGTTTGATAGGAGCAAACAGCTGCAACACTTGCCGTTTGCCTGGGTTCGACACTTTTCAGATGTAACGGTTTGAGTCTTTGGCTCTCAGGCAAAGCGTTTAGCGGTGTTTTCGCGAGCTTTTCGTTGTTGGTGACAACTACGCTATCCTCTGCCCTGACTGTGGTCAGGAGCCGGGCCGTGCCCAAGCAGGTTATTTTTTTACAAATCTTATTGCGTATTTTACGGATACAAATTAAAATTTGTAAATCATTAATACAAATTTAAATATGTATGACCGAATTTACCGTACACACATCAGAGCATTTCTCGGCCCTGCTTCAGGGATTTCGTCGGCAAGCCGGCTTGACGCAAGCCGAGATGGCCAAGCGCCTTGGTGTTACGCAACAAACACTGTCTGCTTTTGAGCGAAACGCTGAAAAAGCCAGCGCTGAGAGATTGCTTGAATACCTAAGCATTCTTGGTGTTGATTTGGTACTACGTCAATCTCAGGGTAAGCAGCCTGCTGCTAGCGCGTCTGACGTTGAATGGTGAACCTGATGGGAAGACGCTCTCACGCACAGGTTTTGTACTTATGGATGAACGCAGCGTTCGTTGGGACCTGGACGCTTCGGCCAACGGTGGGTGACGTGTTGCAATATGACAATGCGTGGGTTAATTCCCAGCATGGTCGCCCATTGTCCCTTTCCCTGCCATTCACACCAGGCAACGAACCACATCGTGGCGTGTTGGTCAGGAATTATTTTGAGAATTTGCTGCCAGACAGCCGTGATATCCGTGATCGAGTCGCTCGGCGATTTCGACTCGGCTCAACGGATGCTTTTACATTACTAGCTGAAGTTGGGCGAGATTGTGCGGGCGCTTTACAGATCCTGCCCGATGCATCCACACCGCAAGATGTACGAAAAGTGCGGGCTGAACCACTGGGCGAGTCAGGTGTCGCTAATATGCTGCGTCAGTTAGTGAGCACTGAGCGATTTGGTCATCAGGATTTAGACGAGTTTGCACAGTTTCGGCTCTCTATTGCTGGAGCACAAGAAAAAACAGCATTGTTGTGGCTCGATGGGCAATGGTGTCAGCCGCTAGGGTCCACGCCGACGACACATATTCTGAAGTTACCGCTTGGGCTTGTCGGGAACCTGAACTTTGACATGCGCACTTCGGTCGAGAACGAGTGGCTTTGTTTGGAGATCATGCGAGCTTACGGATTACCAGTCGCGCTTTCGCATCCTCTGCAGTTCGAGGACATAAAGGTCTTGGCGGTAGAGAGATTTGATCGTGCTTGGGCGCAAGGTGAATCGAATACGCCGTGGATCATGCGCTTGCCGCAAGAGGACATGTGTCAAGCAACGGGTACGCCGCCTGGGCTGAAATATGAGTCCGATGGCGGACCGGGTATACGAGCCATCATGAAGCTGTTGACCACTTCAAGCGAATCGGAACGTGATCGCCGCAACTTTTTCCGGGCGCAGGTGATTTTTTGGATGCTCGGTGCGACTGATGGACACGCCAAAAATTTCAGTATCTTTTTGCAAGCGGGTGGTGCCTACCACTTAACGCCATTTTATGATGTGCTCTCTGCTTATCCAGTCATGGGTAAGGGCGCTAACATGCTTTCACCGTTTAAAGCCAAACTTGCCATGGCAGTGCGCTCAAAAAACACCCACTGGGTCATGCGTCACATTGAACGACGCCAGTGGGTACAGGTTGGACGGGAATATGGCATCGTCAGCCTCGCTGGCCAGTCAGTCGATGCGATCCTCGATGATTTGGCAAGTCGTACGCCTGAAGTGCTAAACACGGTTAAAGCCAAGTTGCCTGAGTGCTTTCCTTTATCGGTATCGGAGCCGATATTTCATGGGCTGCTCGCTTGTGCTGACCGATTGTCGCCAAGTTAAAGTGCTCGGTCTTAGGGTAAGCCAAACTGACACACGATCCAGTTGGCGTCGGGTAAATCTGGTCAATCAGCAGACGCGTAGTGGTTGTCTCTACGCTGTCTTCCAGCCAAATGGGTGTATTTGAAAGACAAAGAACATAGCCACAAAAATTTGTGTTGAAAGCGTGCGTCATTTAAAGATCAAGCGCCTAGCATACCAGTATCGATTTTGCGCTAAGGCATCCTGTCGATCTATTTAAAAAACGAATACGAATACGAATATTTCACTGAAAAAAATTAGAGCAACTATTTACGGTGGTCCCCGAGTTGTTTAAGTCGCTCAGTAGACGCACCCAGTAAAGTCGCTGAATAGCTGCTAAAAAAAGTACTTGCCAAAAAATCTAGCCGTCCTTGATCTG
>ERZ888423.466-NODE-466-length-40810-cov-33.952153_pt1 | contig 40810 bp, 40 predicted proteins | sample MGYA00520523_ERZ888423 | MGnify/ENA primary metagenome ERZ888423 (study PRJEB32303, sample SAMEA104408611) | aquatic metagenome | biome: Brackish water; feature: Pelagic; material: water | place: Baltic Sea | collected 2014-06-08T10:24:00 | depth 30,27 m ... | reverse complement strand
GTGAACCAGCCCTGCCCCTCACCGGCAGCGATCCCGCAACCACGCCGCAGCTCGCAGCCCCCGCAGCCCCGCAGGCCGGCGGAGCGACGGGCGCCGGCCTGCTCTCCGCGAACGCCAAGGGCGATACAGGGCAGGTCCAAACTGCTGCAAAGCCAGGTTCTGGCGCGGCGCCAATCGCTGCAGATCAAGCCCGGCTGAGCGATACGCAGGGCGCCGACGCTGCCCTGGCGTCTGCCGCGGCAGGGCCAACAGGGCCAGCGCCGCTGAGTTCAGCGGACATGCCTGCACTCAGTGATGCGTCCGCCCAGACTGGCCAGAGCAGCCTGAGCGTTTCGGCGGCAACGTATACAGCGCCGTCCGGTCCGGCGTCCGCGCTGCCAGTGCCGGCCCCAACCGGCCTGACACCGGCTCACGCAATGGTCGTGGCAGCGCCTGCGCAGGTCGTCGACATTGTTTCGAGCGCCGCGGACGACGGACAATCCGACAGCATCATCGTACAGCTTGACCCGCCCGAACTCGGACGCGTGTCGATCGATTTCAAGTTTGACGCAAACGGTCTTCAGCATGTGACCATTACCGGCGAAACGTCGGAAGCGATGCGCCAGCTCCGCCTGATGCACTTCGAACTGATCCAGGCGCTCGAACGTCACGGCATCGGCAGCTCGAACATGACATTTCAGCAGCAGCAACAGCAACATACCCAGCAATCACCCTTGCCGAACCCGCTTGCAGGCGAGCCCGTGAAGGACCGGCCAGGCAGCGCCGAGCCGGGCAATCCGGTGATCCCCGCCTATTCCCTGTCGTCTCCGCGCACCCCGCCCGGCGGCCGGCTCGACATGAAACTCTAGGAGACCCCTCAATGACATCAGTTATGGGCGCCACCGCCTCCTCGCAGCTCCCGATCGCTTCCGCTGCCGCAAGCGAACCGGCCATCGGCAAGGAGTTCAACAGCTTCATCAAGCTCCTGATTGCACAGATGCGCAACCAGGACCCGCTGGCGCCGATCGACTCGACCCAGTTCGTCCAGCAGCTCGCGACCTTTTCGTCCCTCGAGCAGCAGGTGAATTCTAACACCCAGCTTGGCTCGATCGCCTCGATGATGGGCAACCTCACAGGCATCATGGCCGGTCAGGCCCTGGGCCAGACACTCTCCCTCCAGTCGTCCTGGCTGCCTTATGCCGGGCAGGCCGTCCAGTTCAGCGCCGACCTGCCAGGAGGCACAAGCCGCAGCGTGCTGTCGATCAGGGACCAGGCCGGCCAGACCGTCTGGACCGAGACCCTGCCGGCTGGAGCCCTTGCACATTCATGGGACGGGCGATCAACGGCCGGCGTCCAGGCGCCGGCAGGCGAGCTCTACGAGTTCAGTATCGATACCTACAGCTTCGACGGCCAGTATACAGGCAGCATTGCGCCGCGCGTTACTGGCTGACAAAGCGGGCACGGCGGACGGCTCTTGCAGCCCTGACAGATATCCTGCGCAGAAAGGCCGGGCGTGAGCCGGTTGCAGCGCCGTGTCCTGCGGCAGAGTTCGATTGCCTGAACACCCTGCGGCAGGCCTGCCGCAATGGCTTCACGCATGTCGCCGGCTGGAAGACGGCCAGGTCATTGCCGGGCGCCGTGAGCGTGCGCACGGTCCCGGCGCGGCGATTGAGGCCCCGGACTGCGCAGGGCCTTTGCAGGTGATCTGCAGGGTGAATGAATACGCAAAGGCCTGCGGATAAAAACCGGGCCGGCAAATCGCCGTGCCCGGCTTTCCCCGCAGGCCTTTTCAGAACGCCTGGGATTATCCCGGGGGCTGGGCGCCCCCGGGATCGGCCGCATCAGCTGCGAAACAATGTCAGGAGCGACTGTGCGCTCTGGTTGGCGATGGACAGGGCCTGGATGCCAAGCTGCTGCTGGACCTGCAGGGCCTGGAGCCTTGCCGAAGCCGCCTCCATGTCTGCATCCGTGATTGTGCCCACCCCTGCGGTAATCGAATCGATGAGCGTGGACATAAATTCACCCTGGTTGTCGATCCGCTTCTGGGACGAGCCGAGCGCAGAGGCCGCGTTGATCGCGGTGTTGAGGAGGCCATCGATCGCCGCAAGGGCGCTGGCAGCCGTGGCATCACTTGTCTGCACGTCGAGGCTGGCAAGGGCGCCGAGGCCGCCGCCTGGCGTACCCCCGGTGAAAGAACTGGCCGCCAGAGTTACGGCGCTCGCATTGGCATTGCGGATGGTCAGAACACTGTTGGTCGTGAGCGGATTGGCGACCTGCGTCATGTCGACAGAGATGCCTGTGATGCCTCTGGCATCAATCAGCGACTTCAGGTTGCGTGTCACATCATTCATCGTGTCGTTTGTGCGTGCAATGTACTCAATGGTGTTCGCGCCGCCGATCACGATCTGGAAGCTGTTACCCGCCGCGACGGCGCCGGCTGTCAGGGTTACCGTCTGGTTACCGGCCGCCGCAATCGAGGCGGCGCTTGCCGTTGCCTGGCCAGCGCCGGATGCGATCGCCGTTGTACCCATAACACCACCGATCACCTGAAGGTCGACGCGGTTTATGCTGATAAATGCAGGGGTGACGGTCTGGTTGCTGGCGCGGTCGAGCGACGAGACCACGGAAACCGCGCCGCCGTTCTTCAGAAGGTTCTCGCCGTTGAACTGGGCTCCGTTGACGATGCCGGTGATCTGCGCGCTCAGTTCGTTGACGTCGGCCTGGATCTTGCTCCGCCCGCTGGGTTCCTGCGCGGCGATGATCAGCGACTTCATGTCCTGCAGGAGGCTGGTGACCTCCTCGGCAGCCGACCGGGCGACGCCTACGGTCGAAGATGCCAGGTCGAGCGTGTTTCTGATCGTCTTGAAGCTCTCGGCATCGGTCGACATGACGGTCGAGATGGCCCAGATTGCGGCATTGTCCTTTGCGTTCGAGACTCTCTTGCCGGTTGAGATTTCGGACTGGACCTGGGCGAGGCTCTGGTTGGTTTTACGCAGCGACTCAAGGGCGATCATCGAGCTGGTATTGGTCAGGATACTTGACATGTTAGTCTCTCTTGTTCGGGTCTGCCGTCACATCGGAGCGGCGGGTTGAGCGTTCTTTGTCATCCTGACATTGGGGAACTACCCCGATCCCTTTCCGGATACTGGAGAGCACATTACAACCTGAACCTGAGTTTGACGTTTGCTTGAGTTGTTGAATTCGACCGCGAACGGAAACCAGTTATTAACCACTATCTGATCCCCCCTTCCCCCCGTCCGGGCCGGCAAATCGCCGTGCCCGGCTTTCCCCGCAGGCCTTTTCAGAACGCCTGGGATTATCCCGGGGGCTGGGCGCCCCCGGGATCGGCCGCATCAGCTGCGAAACAATGTCAGGAGCGACTGTGCGCTCTGGTTGGCGATGGACAGGGCCTGGATGCCAAGCTGCTGCTGGACCTGCAGGGCCTGGAGCCTTGCCGAAGCCGCCTCCATGTCTGCATCCGTGATTGTGCCCACCCCTGCGGTAATCGAATCGATGAGCGTGGACATAAATTCACCCTGGTTGTCGATCCGCTTCTGGGACGAGCCGAGCGCAGAGGCCGCGTTGATCGCGGTGTTGAGGAGGCCATCGATCGCCGCAAGGGCGCTGGCAGCCGTGGCATCACTTGTCTGCACGTCGAGGCTGGCAAGGGCGCCGAGGCCGCCGCCTGGCGTACCCCCGGTGAAAGAACTGGCCGCCAGAGTTACGGCGCTCGCATTGGCATTGCGGATGGTCAGAACACTGTTGGTCGTGAGCGGATTGGCGACCTGCGTCATGTCGACAGAGATGCCTGTGATGCCTCTGGCATCAATCAGCGACTTCAGGTTGCGTGTCACATCATTCATCGTGTCGTTTGTGCGTGCAATGTACTCAATGGTGTTCGCGCCGCCGATCACGATCTGGAAGCTGTTACCCGCCGCGACGGCGCCGGCTGTCAGGGTTACCGTCTGGTTACCGGCCGCCGCAATCGAGGCGGCGCTTGCCGTTGCCTGGCCAGCGCCGGATGCGATCGCCGTTGTACCCATAACACCACCGATCACCTGAAGGTCGACGCGGTTTATGCTGATAAATGCAGGGGTGACGGTCTGGTTGCTGGCGCGGTCGAGCGACGAGACCACGGAAACCGCGCCGCCGTTCTTCAGAAGGTTCTCGCCGTTGAACTGGGCTCCGTTGACGATGCCGGTGATCTGCGCGCTCAGTTCGTTGACGTCGGCCTGGATCTTGCTCCGCCCGCTGGGTTCCTGCGCGGCGATGATCAGCGACTTCATGTCCTGCAGGAGGCTGGTGACCTCCTCGGCAGCCGACCGGGCGACGCCTACGGTCGAAGATGCCAGGTCGAGCGTGTTTCTGATCGTCTTGAAGCTCTCGGCATCGGTCGACATGACGGTCGAGATGGCCCAGATTGCGGCATTGTCCTTTGCGTTCGAGACTCTCTTGCCGGTTGAGATTTCGGACTGGACCTGGGCGAGGCTCTGGTTGGTTTTACGCAGCGACTCAAGGGCGATCATCGAGCTGGTATTGGTCAGGATACTTGACATGTTAGTCTCTCTTGTTCGGGTCTGCCGTCACATCGGAGCGGCGGGTTGAGCGTTCTTTGTCATCCTGACATTGGGGAACTACCCCGATCCCTTTCCGGATACTGGAGAGCACATTACAACCTGAACCTGAGTTTGACGTTCGCCTGAGTTGTCGAATTCCGCCCGGAGTGGAAACCAGTTATTCATAACTATCTGATCCCCCCCGTCCGGGCTTCGATGCCGGGCCAGCCGGTGGCTTCTGCTTTGCAGATCAGGGGCTCCGGGCCGGCTATTGAAGGGAGCGGCCGCTGGAGGTTTCGGGGGGCGCGCAAAGGGTGCAGCCAATGACGCGGAGAAACGCCTCCCCTTACCTCACCAGGACAGGCGCTTCAGGCCGGCGTCATGACCATACAGGTCAACGGCCTGCGCCGAAGACGCAGATCAGTTCTCGGGAACCTGTTCACATGATGCCGCCCTGGGCAGCGCCCGCAGCCCGCGCGGCACGCCGGTCAGGAGACCAGCGCCCGTTGAAGACCCTGCGCCTCCGGCCACGCCGGGAATGCGCAGGCCAAACAACCGGCGGGCCGTGGGGACAGGGCGGCGCAGATCCAGGGGATCGATCCGCAGGCTGACAGGACGGCCGGCGAGGACGGTGAAGGGACCCGGGCCCAGAATGCAGCCCAGGCGGGCTCACAAGGCGCCGCCGGGAGAAACGCGCGGGTACCTGGCAAAGCCGCCGGGCGCCCGCCTGCCAGAACCAGGCCGGCGGCAAACATGGCCGGCCCCGAACTGAACGGGCACAAGCCCGTCCGCGGCGACCCGCAGACATCGATCAGCGACAATTGAGGGAAAATGTCAGCTCGCCAGCGGCCTGCTGCCAACGCCAGCGCCGGCGCGCATGTCGGCAACAGGCAAGGAGGGCGGCGCGCAGACCTGTCAGATGTCCTGCTTGGCAAGGTCGACGATCAGCACATTGGTGATCCCCTCCTTGACGACCGAACCCAGATTCTGGAGCACCAGGCTGCGGATCGACTCGTAATTCTTTACACTGGTCATGGATTCAAACGTCGTTCCGTCATTGCTCAGGGTTATGAGCGTCGTCATGATGTTGTCGCGAAGCTTGGGCTCCATATCGTAAAGCTTCCGCCCCATCGAAGCGTCAGCCTCAAGATTGAGGTTCAGGATCACCAGGCTGCTCACCCGCCCATTGCGGATGATCGGCACAACGAACTCACGCGTGAATTTATAGTAGATCACAGCCGGGGCAGCGTCGCCCTCTTTCCCGTCTTTCCCGTCTTTATCGTCTTTACCGTCTTTCCCGTCTTTCTTGTCGGGCTTGCTGGCTTTCGCCTCCTTCTTTTCGGCGTTGTCGCCTTCGGCTTTCTCTCCCTCAGCGGCGCCTGCCGCCTCTGCGGCCCCGGCCTCAGGCTCAGAGGAGCCCGATGTCATGGTCCGCAGGAAGTTGCCCCCGAAACCGCCCGCAACAATGCAGACGATGGTAATGATGACCGTGATGATGCTCTTCATGAGGTCGTCCTAGAAAGGATTGTAGCGGTCGAGAAGCTTCGGAACCGTATTCATTTTTGTGTTCGCCGTGGCTTCACCGCTGCTGACATAGGCCAGCTGGGCATCTGCAATCTTATCATATGAAACCGTATTCGTGCGCGTGACATCCTGGGCCCGGATAACACCCGAGACCTTCAGGTAGCGCACTTCATTGCTGACTTGTGTCTGCTGGTAGCCGCGGATGACCAGGTTCCCGTTCGGCTCGACCCCGATCACGCGCGCGGCCAGCGTGAAGGTAATCTTCTCGGCCCGGTTCACCGCGCCGCTCCCGCTGAGGTCAGATGCACGGTTGTAATCATAGGCCGGCGACAGAGAGGCGCCGCCCGGCAGGACGCCGTTAGCCCATTCCGGGAGACCAAAGAAGGAATCCACTTTCATGTTCTCGTTCGAATCCCGGCTGCGCGAGAGCGAACTTTGCAGGCTCGCCTGGTCGTTCATTTCGACCATGACGGTCAGCAGGTCCCCCACATCCTTGGCACGCCGCATGCTCAGCAAAGAATCCGAGGATGTTGACCAGAGGGAGGCATTCCCCGGCACATCCGCGGCGGCCGTCTCAGAGGACCAGGGGCCCTGATAGGTGTCAAACTGTGCAGGCGCGAGCTGCACGCTTTCATGCGGGCTGCTGGCACACGCCGAGACAGCGAGGACAGCGAAGGAAAGTGATGTGAAACATTTCATTGGACAAGAACCCAGCCGTCAGCTTTGACAACGCCCTGAACCATCTGACGGGATTGAAGGTTGAGAACACTTACAGTTTCGTTGAGAGCTGCGTCACCCATGGCACGGCCAGACGTCGAAATCTCGAGGGGGCCGCTGATGTACCTGATCGTTACAACCTGGTTACGCGTCACCAGGCGGGCGGACCGTGTATTCTCGAGCGTGATGGGCTGGCCCGCATAAACAGTGCGCCTCACTTCCCTGCCCGCGTAAAGGTCGTAGACTTCCGGACCATCGCCGTCGCGCAGTTCAGCATTTGCAACGGTAACCCCGTCGCCGGCGGGAATGACTTCGGCGGCGACCAGTGAAGATGCGTCGGCAAAAACTGCAACAGCACTCAGTCCCAGGGCAACCAGCGCAATCATTTTTCTACCTCATTCTCGTCGTGGCCGACAACATTTCATCGGAAGCGGTGATAACCTTTGAGTTGAGCTCATAACCGCGCTGCGCCGCAATCAGGTCGGTTATCTCCTTGACCACATCCACTCCGGATTCTTCAATATATCCCTGCCTGATAATACCAACTCCCTCCGTTCCCGGAACAAGACGGTTTGCCGGCCCCGACGCTTCGGTTTCGCGGAACATATTATCGCCCAGGGCTTCAAGCCCCTTCTCATTGACAAAGCGTACAAGCGAGATCGTTCCGATAGACTGGCCGGCCGGATTGTCGGAAAAGTAAGCAACAACTTCCCCGTCGCGGCTGATCGATATGCGCTGGGCGTCAACTGGAATCACAATTCCGTCTGCAAGCGGATAACCGTCCATGGTCACAACCTCGCCCGTCGGGCTGCGGTTCAGCTTCCCGTCACGCGTGTAAGCCGGCTCTCCCGATGGAAGCGTTACTTCGAGGAACCCAGCCCCATCGATTGCAAGGTCGAGCTCCGCATCTGTCTGGCGCAGCGAGCCTTGCGTTATCTGCATCGAGACTGTCGAAGGGCGTACGCCGGTTCCTATCTGGATGCCTGCCGGGACAACCGTGCCAACCTGCGACGTGATCGTGCCCGGCGTCAGGTATTGCTGGTACATGAGATCCGAGAATTCAGCGACCCGCGGACGATAGGCGGTGGTGCTCATGTTGGCGATATTGTTCGAGATCACGTCAACCCGTGTCTGTTGAGCGGCCATACCCGAAGCGGCAATTTGCAGAGATTTCATGGAACTTTCCTCAAGTCAGTGGCACGTCAGCGTTCGCGCAGGGATGTGATGAGCTGGCTTATCCGGTCATCTTCGCGCTCCATCATGGCCTGGCCGGCTTCATAGGCACGCTGGACTTCAATCATCCGGGCAACCTCCAGGATGGGAGAAACGTTGGAGCCTTCAAGGGCGCCCTGGACCACAATTGCTTCTTCGAACGGGGCATATCCTTCAGGGGCGGAAAAGAAGGTGTTCGTATCGCGCAACAGCTGGCCCTGGGGTGTTACTACACCGACCCGGTCGACCAGTTGTCCGTTGGCGGAAATCGACCCATCCGTTCCGATCGCAACCTGCGACGCGTCAGGAGGGATCGTGATCGGATTGCCTCCGGCCCCGAGAACATTGTTTCCGAAGCCGTCAATCAGCGTGCTTTCAGACGACAGCTGAAAATGTCCGGCGCGGCTCAGGCGCGGCCCCTGAGCTGTCTGCAGGACAAAGAACCCCTCGCCCTGTACCGCAAGGTCGAACTGGCCTCCCGTGATATTCAACTCGCCCTGGCCCATCCTGAACGCATGGCCGCCCAGGCCGCCCATCGAAACCGAATCCTGTGCCTGCCCCGGGGAGACAAGGAATTCCGCAAAGATGGCACGGTCGGTCTTGTAACCGGTCGTGTTGGAGTTCGCGATATTGTTGGAGACAACCTGCATTTCCTGCATGAGGCCCTGCTGGCGTCCGAGCGAGGTGTAGATTGCACTGGACATCAGGGCGCCTCCGCCGAAAGCTGCGCCAGGGACTGGCGCGAACTGCTCAGTTTTCCCGAGATCGTCGACATCGCCACCCGCGTGTTCGCAACAGGCTCTGCCGGGAGGCGTTTGAGCCGCATCACGCGATCGACACGCAGCTTATGATCATCGCTGCCGAGTTTCCGGGCGGCCTGGTAGACACGGTCAGACACCAGCCAGTGGCTGGTCATCGCGTCCTGCTCAATCAGGGCAAGGATTGTTTCCGGCTCGAGCTCGAGACGGCCCTCAAACGCAGCTAGTCTTTTACCATCCTGCGCCTCGATTGCTGCCAGCGCAGCAATCAGGTTGACGCGCTGGCTGGAGTTATGCTGGCGGGCCAGGTCATAGACTTCCGGATAGTTCTTTTTCCGGTAAGCCAGAAGCGCGCGCTTCTCGGCCGCCCCCTCCCCGCCTTTAGCCTTGACCGCGAGGGCATCGCCCAGGGACGCGAAACCGAGCTGGACGGCGACCAGCGTGGCCGCCTCGTAAAGTGCAGCCCGTTCAGGCGCCGCGTCGAGGATGCCCTCTTCCCTGATCAGGGCCTCGATGGCGGCAAGGGCGCGAAGCGAATCATCACCGGCCAGGTCGCTCTGCAGGCTGGTCACCAGGTGGCGGGTCAACATACTGCGCGCTTCATCTGACTGCATGCTGGCAAGCCCCGCCAGACGCATCATCGGCTCATAACTGGCCGTCTCACTCAGCTCACCTAGCACAAAGCCCAGTTTGGCCCGCACATCTTCATCCTGCCGGGCAAGCTCGATCCGGGTCAGCGTCTTATCGAGCAGGACCTCGCGAATGGCCTCGTTCACAGACTGCTTGTTGCGAATGAGCGAGGCGAGCGCCCCTTCCTCGAAACGTGACTGGACGAGATAGCGTTCGATAAGTCGCTCAGCACCCGGATCACCTTCGCCTAGCCGGATCAAAGCGTCGTTGAACTGAAGCTGTGAAGAGCCTGCGATCTCGCCCGAGGTAAAACTGGCGAGCAGCAGCTTCGCGGTCGGCCTCTGGTTCATGACGTCAAGCGCTGGAATTGCGATCATCGCAGCCCGTTCGCGCAGGAGAGGCGGCAAGTCCCGGAACGCCGCCATGTGCGCCTCGAGCAGGGCCGGGCCTGCCGGATCTTTCTTTGACACCAGCGAAAGAGCGCGCCAGATGCCTGCCTGCCGATAGCAGCCTGCAAGTTCTCCAAAGTAGCCGGATGGCGCAGGCCCCCGCCCTTCCAGAAGTATAACGAGGTTCTGGAGCGCAGTGGCATGCTGGTCGCGGCCGGTCTTGATAGTCATGGCGGCTTCGGCAGCAAGGTCGAGCGCGATGTAGGCCTTGGCCAGCCTCGCGCCCGCATGGATCTCCTGAACCTCGCCCTCGGCAACGGTGTCTTCGCGGTAGGCATATATATCGCTGTAGCGCCGCAGGCTCCGGAACTCTGAAAAATCCAGGGGATAGGGCGCGCCGCAATCGGTCAGCCCGGCTACGATACCCTCACTGGGCGGATCTTCAGCGTCCTTTCCGGCCGCCTCCGGGACAATCGACTTCGGGCCAGAAGAAGGTTTTTCAGTGCCGACAGGATCAAGCAGCCCCTCAGTCAGGGCCTGGCGAACGAATGCATCCAGCTCGTTTGAAAACTCGGAGCGTCGTGCGTCAGGCTCCGGGCCAGCCGGAGGCTCCTGGAGCGCCTGACCCGGCTGTGCCAGGAACAGTCCGCAGAGAAGGATCCAGCCAATCCGCTTCATGCCGCCTGCTTCAGGTCCTTCTTGAGTTCCTTGATCGCCTGCTCGACTTCATCAAAAGACGGACGCACACGCGAGGGCGCATGCCGGCGAGCCACTTCGAGGCTTATATTCACGGGGTTCTTGTGAAGGTTCGACACGAGCACCTCACCGATCATAGAATAGAAGACGTGCTCTTCCATTCGCGTATGCTTCACGCGCGCAGCAAAGGGGCCCACAACGCCGTAAGCCAGGAAGACGCCGAGGAATGTGCCCACCAGCGCGCCGCCGATCATGCCGCCCAGGACTTCCGGTGGTTTATTGATAGAAGCCATCGTCTTGATGACGCCCAGAACGGCCGCCACGATTCCAAGCGCCGGCAGCGCATCCGCCATGCTCTGCAGCGCGTGCGATCCATGCAGCTTGTCTTCGGCGAGACTTTCAAGATGCTTCTCAAGCAGGAGCTCAACCTGATGGACATTGTCAAAGTTCATGATCATCGAACGGATCGTGTCGCAGATCATCTCGATTGCGTCATGATCTTTGAGGATACGCGGGTATTTCGTGAAGATCGAAGATTCCTGCGGTGCCTCAATATGCGCCTCGATATCGACGGGGTTCTGCTTCAGGACAACGAGCAGCTCATGCATCAGGCAGAGGAGGTCAGCATAGTCCTTCTTCTTCCACTTCGGCCCGGCAAAGGCCGTGGCAAGGTCGCCCATCGTATGCTTGATCGTGCTGAAATCATTGGCCGCCACAAAGGCCCCCGTTGCCGCGCCCCCGATCATCATCATCTCGAAAGGCAGCGAGTGCAGGATGATATCCATCTTGCCGCCCGCCAGTATGTAGCCGCCAAAGACCATCACCACTGTGATTGTGAGTCCAATTGCTGCGTTCACTTACCAGCTCCGTCCTTCGGGCCCACGGCCCGAATATCGTCGTTAAAGTTTGGCTAATTCCCGGGTAAAGGGCTCGAGAATCGGGGTTTTGAGTTTCAAGGCGCGCTGGCGTTTCCAGACACCCATTTCGCATTGGCCTATATCGACGCTGCCATTTACGGTTTCGGCCTGCAGCGAGACACGCGTCGTGTCGACGTCAGGCAGGGCAATCAACTGGCCGACTTCAAAGCGCGAACACTCTCCGATCGAGAGCGTCAGGCGCTCCAGCACACCGTCCAGTCTGATCATCGAGGACTTCACGCTTTTGCGAAGCGCGTCGCCCCCATGCCCCTTGCCCGCCGAGGCCCTGCGCCGGAGCTCGGCTGTCTGCTCGAACTCATCGGCGCTGCGCTGGATATAGTCGAAGTTGAAGACAATACATATCCGGGCGACCTGACCGTCTTTGGACGCAGCAAAGTCGACCATAAGATAGCGCTGCTCCGGCCCGAAGCCGCCCGCAGCGGCGCCGAAATCCGTCAACGGAGCTTGTACGCCGGTCAATCTGTGATTTTCCAGCCCCGCGGCAACGAGGCGCCAGAGTTCGACAACCGGCGTCTCAAGCAGAAGTTTCCTGAAAAGTTCAGAGACCCCTTCGAGATTATCGCCAGGCTGCTGGAGCCGGTGGTGGGCATTCATGGCAACGCCGGCCTCGTCGACCCCTATAGCGCACAGGCCAGGCGAGAATCTCGAGTTGAAGATGAAGTAGGAGAGTGTTTCAAGATGACTGCGGGCGATATTGCCCTGAACCATACGGCGCGACTCGGGACTGGCCCTGGTCTCAATGGCATACGTGCCGGAAAACCAGGACGCGACGCTCGCCTGCAGGGGCTCCCAGAAATCGTCAAACTGCAAGATCGCGGGGGGCATACCTACCCCGGCCTGGATCTTTTTGCGCAGCACAGACGACATTGTGAACCTTCAGGGTACTTATGTTAACCTTCTGCCTTATGAAGACGAATTAGTTGAAGAAAGGTTATCGCGCCGGGATCAACCTCTACGGTTTTCTACGCTGATTAGTCAGCCTGATCTGATACCCGGAAGGCCTGAAGAAGTCAGGTGCCCGATGAATACCGACCAATCAGCTGCAGCGCAGCCGATAATCATCAGACGAAAGAAGGTCTACAAGGCCGACGGACACCATGGCGGTGCCTGGAAGGTTGCGTATGCGGACTTCGTGACAGCGATGATGGCGTTCTTCCTCCTGATGTGGCTCCTCAACGCAACCACCGAGGAACAGCGCAAGGGCCTCGCCGACTATTTTAACCCGACCATTCCGATGAGCCGGATTTCGGGAGGCGGTTCAGACGCTTTGAAGGGCTCGTCGGTGTTCACCGAAGACACACTTGCAAGAGCCGGCACCGGTGCATCCCATGAGCGTACAGTCGAATCACCCGCATCGAATGCTTCATTTAAAGAGGCGAAGCAGAAAGGCGAAACTGATAATACCTCCTCGAAGGCTCAAGAGCAGGCGATTGCAGACAACTTAGAGTCACTGAAAGAATCGCTTGGCAACGAGAGCCGCCAGCTTTCAGAGCACCTTCTCATCAAGATGTCGCCCGAGGGCATTGTTCTGGAACTGGTCGACTCCGAGAGCGAGCCGCTTTTCCCTGTCGGCCGCGCCGTGCCCTCAGACCTGCTGATTGAACTCCTCGACGTGGTCTCCAGATCGTTTTTAACTTTTGAGAATGATTTCAAGATTGCAGGCCATACAGACAATCGGAGCTACCGGAACGGCGCGGTCTACGACAACTGGAACCTGTCGGCTGACCGTGCCAACGCAGCGCGCCGCCTGCTGCTGCGCACCGGCATCGAACCGGGGCGAATGCGCGAAGTCTCCGGCAAGGCGGATACCGCACCTCTGAACAGGGAGAACCCGGCCGCCGCCCAGAACCGGCGTATCTCGATCACGATCCTGACCGACTGAGTCCGGGCGCCGGAATGCTCGGCGAGCCCCCACACACTATACTGAAAGTGTGAACGCGGATTATCGGGTTGTTTACACCTTCGCTCCACACTGCGGCTTAATCTGACGCAGGAGCAACCAGATATGAGCATTTCATCATCCCTGAACGCCGGGGTTATGGGGCTGAGTGTCAATGGCACACGCCTCGCGGCCATTTCCGATAACATCGCCAACGCAGGAACCAAGGGCTACAAGCGCAGCCAGGTCGACTTCTCCAGCATGGTGCTGCAGCAGCGCTCTTCATCTTATGCTGCGGGCGGTGTGCGTGTTGAAACGTACAAGGATATAGGCAACTCGGGCGCCCTCATCTCGACCGGAAGCTCGACCGATGTGGCGGTCTCGGGTCGGGGATTGCTGGCTGTAACCGACATCACCGGCGTGGGTACACCTGCAGCAGAGCGAAGCCTGAGGCTTACGCCCACCGGCGCATTCTTCCCTGACAAGGATGGCAACCTTCGCACCCAGAGCGGCCTGTTCCTGCTCGGCTGGCCCGCAGATTCTTCAGGCAATATCGGCAACGTTGTGCGCAACAGCGGCGCCAACCTTGAGCCGATCAATCTTGCCTCAGCGCAGTTTTCAGCAACTCCGACAGCGCGGATCGATCTTGGTATTAACCTGCCTGCAAGTTCAACCCGTGTTGGTGGATCTCCCGAGGCCTACCTGCTGCCAGTGGAATACTACGATAATATCGGCCGCGGCGAAACACTCACCTTCCAGTTTTCACCCGTTGCACCCACCGCGCCCGCTACCGCAAGCAACCAATGGACCGTCGAGATCTTCGATACCGCCACGGGCGCTGCCTCGATCGGCTCTCTCGACATAGTCTTCAGCGATGCGGCTACGGGAAGCGGCCGACTAACGTCCGCGACCCCCACCATCCCCACCCCCCCCGCCACCAACGGGGCAACTTACGACGCTACCACGGGTGTGGTCTCGTTGACCTTGCCGCACGGGCCGGTCGAAGTCTTCATCGGAAGGCCCGGCGAAAGCGAAGGTGTTTCACAGTTTGCCGCGCCTTTCGCACCCACGGCCGTCACCAAGGACGGCACGCCGATCGGCTCGGTCCAGTCCATTGAAATCGATGACCGGGGCTATCTGCAGGCGCTTTACAATACAGGCTTTCGCCGCACGCTGTATCAGATCCCGGTCGCCGATGTTCCGAACATGATTGGCCTCAGGGAGCTCGACGCCCAGTCCTATGCCCTCTCTGGCCAGAGCGGCAACCTCTATCTCTGGGACGCCAATAACGGCCCGGTCGGCGGGGTTGCGGGCTACTCGCTGATGGAGTCGACCACCGATATCGCGGCCGAACTGACCGATCTCATCGAAACCCAGCGGGCCTATTCGTCGAATGCGAAGATCGTCCAGACGGTTGATGACATGCTTCAGGAAACAACCAACCTGAAGCGATAGAGAACCAGAACGGTAAGGCGGACTTCTAAGTGGGTCTTTCCAGCGCCATCTCCGCCGCGAAGTCCGGCCTCCAGGCTAGCAGCCTGAGGGCCGACATCGCCGCAAGCAACGTCGCCAACGCGGCGACCCCCGGCTATGTCCGCCGGTCGGTCACGCTGAGTGAATCGATGCTCGGCGGACAGAGCAACGGGGTGACCGCGATCGGCGTGAGCCGGCCCCAGGACAGCGCCGTCAAGGCTGCGCGCCGCGAGCTGACCAGCGACGTCTCGCAGGCCAATGTCCTCGCCTCGACCTGGCAGTCCATCTCCAGCCGCATAGGCGACACGGCGAACGGGAACGGCCTGTTCAGGACTTTCTCTGATTTTGAAACAGCGCTCTCACGCTCGGTTGCGACGCCGGAATCCTCCAGCAGCGCCTCTGCCCTGTTAACTGCGGCCAGGAACATAACGAGTGAGCTCAAAAGCCTCTCCGGGATTGTCTCAACCCAGCGCGCAGAGGCGGACCGCGAGATCGCTGAGGGCGTCAGCGCGGTAAACTCGGCCTTGAAACAGGTCGAGACCCTCAACAACCGCCTTGCGGGCGCCAACCGCAACAGCCCTGAAGCCGCCGCCCTGCTGGACGAACGTCAGCGTATCCTCGACGCGATCGCAGAATACATTCCGGTCCAGGCGATCGAACGCGATTACGGCAAGATCGATATCATGACGCCGGAAGGTGTCTTCCTGCTCGCTGGCAACGCCCGGACAATAGAGTTCACGCCCACCCCGGCCTTCGGCGCCAGTCAGACACTCGCCAGCGGCGACCTGTCCGGTATCAGCGTTGACGGCGTTGACATCACGCCGGGCGCGTCGTCGTTCGGCGCGGTCTCCAGCGGCATGTTCGGCGCCCTCTTCACACTGCGTGACCAGGAACTCACTGACCTCAGCGACCAGCTTGACACGATTGCCAGCGATCTCATCAACCGGTTGTCTGATGATGCAATCGATCCGACCAAGACACCCGGCGACCCGGGACTGTTCGTCGACACTGACCCCGGCGGGGGGGCCGGCCTCGCTGGCAGGATATCAATCAACGCGGCGGTGGACCCCCAGCAGGGAGGCGCCGCCTGGCGCCTGCGCGACGGGCTCGAAGCCACAACGCCCGGCAACGCAGGTAACCAGTCGATCCTTAAGGGCCTGTTTGACGCATTCACAGCCGTCCAGTCGGTCAGCACGAGCGGGTTTCAGGGCGGCTATTCTTCGACCGGCATGGCGGCGCAGATTGCGTCGCTCGCAGGCCAGGCAAGGGTCTCTCACGAAACCGCCCTGTCTTCGTCTCAGGCGCAGTATGTCATACTCCTCGAAGCCGAACGGTCGGCAACCGGCGTCGATCTCGACAGCCAGATGCAGGACCTGCTGCTCATCGAGCAGGCCTACGCCGCAAATGCGCGCGTCATCGAGGTCGCAGGCAAGATGATCAATTCTCTGTTGGATATCTGAGACCATGCGGATTCCCCCCCCGGCCAGCCACATCATCTCCCCCGCCTTCGGCCAGACCGTCGCCAGCCTGCGCGAGAGCATCACGCGAACCGCGCAGGAAGCCACGACAGGGCGCTATTCCGATCTCACGGCGCAGCTTTCCGGCCGGATTGGCACTGCCATGCTGAGCCAGAAAGCCGTCGAAGACATCGGCTTGCGGCGCGAACAGGTCAGCCTCCGCGAAGGGCGCCTCGAGGTGACACAGCGCAGCCTGACCCTGATCAACGAGCGCGTCACCGGTCTCGACACAAAAATGCGTGACGCCCTCATCAGCCAGGATGAAAGGCTCCAGGGCCTGACAGCGCGTGATGCAGAGGCAGCGCTCGGGCAGGTCTTCAATCTGCTGAACGTGCGCTTTGGCGAACGTTTTCTCTTCGCGGGCGATGCAACAGATACCCAGCCCCTCGGAAGCCCCGGCGATCTACTTGCCGCCATTCGCAGCCTTGCAGATGTCGCCGTCAGCGCAACCGACTTTGCCGTGGCCCTCGAGACCTATTTCAATGCGCCGGGCGGCGGCTGGCAGACCTCAGCGCTGCGCAGCGCCATCGATGCTTCGGATCCGGATGCCGTGACCGCAAACGATGCCTCCATCGTCAAGCTGATCTCCGGTCTCGCCGTGATGGCCCTGTCGGATCCCGCCAGCAGCCCTGCCCTGTTCAAGGCCAATCCGGACATTTCAATGGCCGGCGCTGAGCAGGTGAGCGCTGGCCTGTCAGACCTGACCAACCTGCGTGCGGACCGCGGCGTGACGCAATCTCAGATCGAGATGGAAAAGGCTTCCCTCGATATCGAAGAGACCATCTTCACCAAGGAACTGAACAACCTGTGGGGCCGCGACCAGTACGAGGCGGCCTCGGCGCTGAAGCAACTCGAGACTGCCCTGGAAGCCTCATACATGCTGACCTCCCGGCTCTCGTCCCTGTCGCTCCTGAATTTCCTGAGGTAGTGTCATGAAGTGGTCTGTTTTACTCGCCGCCGCCCTGGGCCTTTCAGGCCTGTTCGCAGCACCCCATGCAGACGCCCAGTCGCGCATCCGCGACATCGTGAATGTCGAAGGCGTGCGCCAGAATGACCTTGTCGGCTACGGCATCGTGGTCGGCCTGAACGGCACCGGCGACTCGGTACGAAATTCACCGTTCACGGAAGATTCTCTCACCCATATGCTGGAGCGCCTGGGCGTCAACGTTCAGGGCGAAGAGATCAAGCCGAAGAACGTGGCCGCCGTGCTGGTGACAGCGTCCCTGCCGGCTTTCGCACGCAACGGCTCCAGCATCGACGTCTCGGTCTCCTCCATAGGCGATGCCAGCAGCCTTGAAGGCGGCACCCTGATCCTGACGCCGCTCAAGGGGGGGGATAACGAAGTCTACGCCGTCGCCCAGGGCAGCATCATTGTCAGCGGCATCGACGTCAAGGCGCAAGCCGCGCGAACGACCCGCGGCACCCCGACCGGCGGCTCTGTTCCAAACGGCGCGCGGATTGAGCGCGAGGTCAATTTCGACTTCAATGATCGCGACAGCATCGTCCTCGCCCTGCGCAATCCGGATTTTACGACGGCCGCGCGGATCGAAGACACCATCAACTCGGCATTCAGGATACCGATCGCCTCAATGCTCGATCCGGGCACAGTCCAGCTTGACCTGCGCGGCTTGACAGACACACCCGCACGCCTGCTCGCCAGCATCGAGAATATGCCGGTGCAGGTCGCCTCCCCTGCCCGCATCGTCATTGACGAGAAGTCTGGCACAATTGTCCTTGGCGAAGACGTGACGATCTCTAAAGTCGCCATCGCACAAGGCGACATCTCGATAAGCGTGACCGAATACCCTGTCGCCTCTCAACCGAACCCGTTTGCGCAAGGCGAATCGATCATCCTGCCGCGCTCCGATATACAGATCACAGAAACCGGCAGCGGCAACATTGCACTCCTCCAGCCGAACGTGACCTTGTCCCAGTTGATCAATGGCCTGAACGCCCTCGGCGTATCGCCGCAGGAAATGGCAGATATTATCCGGGCCATGAAAACAGCAGGTTCGATACACGCCGATCTGATAATCCGATAGTCCGGATGCCGGCTACTCTTCCTTCGGGGGCGGACGGATCATCGTGATCAGTCCGCGGCGCTTCAGCCCCATCAGGGCGGTCAGGAATTCGCGCTGGAGCTCGTCTGCAACTTCGCGCGGCACATTCGGCAAATCCTTCATTTCTTCGCGCATCGAATCCGCCAGGCGCGACGATATATTGCCGAGCAGGTAGTCCGACACCGCCGAATAGTTCTCACGCAGGCTCGCGAGAAGCTTGGTCAGAACGGCCAGATCTATCTCCTTGAACACCACCGGCACCGAGTTGCGCGCCAGGATGTCCGGCAAGGCTTCGATTGTGAACAGCCCCTTCTGGATGATCTCCAGTTTCGCCTCGTGTTCACTGCGAAGAAAGCTCACGAGACTATCGCGTTTGCTGTCTGGTATCAGGCTCAGGACTTCGCCGATCGTTTCAAGGTAGGCGTCCTGCGCGTCTGTGCCTTCTTCTTCTTTATTGTTGAGGAACTCTATCTCGATCATCCGCTCAATGACAGAATCGATGCCAGGATCGACCTTGGGGGAATCGACCATCTGTCCGAGTGTGGGGCTGACTTTATCGTCCGGGAGAAGGCAGAGGATGCTTGACGCCATGCCAGCGTCCAGCTTGCGCAGAATCATGGCAATGATGTTGGGCGACAGGCGGCTGACATATTCGGCAATCACGCTCGGTTCGCGCTTGCAAAGACGCGTCCAGACATCACCGGCTTCGTGACCACCCGGGTTTGCAGTCTCGGTAGCGTTTCCGTAAATAAGGCTGAGCCGGTTTGCGTCCACGATACCGGACATGACTTCGCGGGCCTTTGCAGCGCCGCCGCGCATAGCTCCCGCATTCTGCCGAAGCTGGGTGATGAAATCGACCACGATCTCGATAAGTTCTTCCCGGGCCAGCATCGAGATGGTTTCGAGCGCCCTGATGACCTTTGCGAGCGCGACATCGTCAAGTTTCTCGACAATTGGCTTGGCCGCCGCTTCGCCGAGCAGGGAAATAATCACCGCAGCGCGCTGCGACGCCGTAATCACGCCCGGGCGGGAACCCTGACCAGCCGAAGCAGCCTGTCTCGCCATTTCAGGCCGGCCGCGCTTAACGGGCGTATCCATTACGTATAACCTCTGAGTACCGCTTCAGTAATCTTCAGCCAGCCGTCCGCCAGAACGAAAAACCCAAGCTTGAACGGCAATGACACGACCGTTGGCGGCACCATCATCATGCCGACAGCCATCAGCACGGATGCGACCACCAGGTCGATGACCATAAACGGCAGAAAGATTACGAAACCGATCTGGAAGGCATGCTTTATTTCACTCAGCATGAAGGCTGTTGAAAGCAGCGAGAATGACGGTGCTTCGCCCTCAACCACAGGCCTGTTGACCGCGTCAGCCAGCGTCATCAGGGCTTCAGGATCGGTACGCTTCATCATGAATTCGCGGAACGGTTCAGTCGTCAGCGTCCAGGCCTGCTCTTCGCTGAGCGCGCCGTCCATATAGGGCTGGAGCCCCGTCTCCCAGGCCGACATGAACACTGGTTCCATCACGAAGAAGGTCAGGAACATCGCCAGCGCCATGATCATCATGTTGGGCGGGGCCTGCTGAACGCCAATGGCCTGGCGCATGAACGAGAAGACGATGACCATGAAAGGCAGGCATGTCACCATCATGGCTATGCCAGGCACAAGGCTCAGTACAGACACCAGCAGTAGCAGCTGGATGACCGAGCTGCTGAGCTGGCCGTCGCCGCCAGGATTGATCAATCCCTCCAGTGCAGGAATTTGTCCTGGCACGGCTTGTTGCGCCTGCGCAGCGCCGGCCAGGAATGCCGCCGCTGCGATCAGGAGCAGAAGTCTCAGAATTGTGGCGCTGTTAGGCATTCTCGTCCGGCATGCGTTCAATGATCTCGATAATCTTCACGGCAATCTGGCCGTCACCGGTTTCAATGAGCTCACCGCGGGCAATCAGACGATTTTCGATCGTCAGATCGACCGGGTCTTCGATACGCGACGATAGCGGAATAACTGATTCCGGCTGCAGCTCAAGAATCTCGGACACACTGAGGCGTTTCTGCCCAATCGAAACGGTCACGGTCACGGGCACACTGTAAATGGAGCGGCGGAGCGCGTTCCGGCCGCTCGCATCCCTGCGCTCGTCGGCGGCTGTATCGGCCGATGCTTTGTCGGGAAGAGCCATTCCTCTACTCCTTGGTCATGGTTTGGGTTGTATTCAGATGCGAAAGGCAGGCTTGCAGCAGGCCTTCAAAATCGAAGGACAGCCCACCCGTCTGCCAGGAAACGTCGACTCGGCCCTGCCCTGCACCGGACAAGACCGTGCAGCGACTGGCGAGTGCTGGATTTCGCTCAAGCATCGCCTGCAGGTCATCTGTCAACGAAACATCCGCGCGGATCTCAACTGCAGCCGCGAGCGGCGGAACGAGTTTCGGCAAATGACGTCCGATTTCTTCGGCGAGGAAATCTTTCGACAGCAGCGGAAACAACCTGGCGGCAATGGACTGCACAGCTTCGAGGGTCTGCGCCTGAGCGCCGCGCTCGATCTTATCCAGCCCTGCGTTCAGCACTGTCAGCGATGCTTCCAATTTACGAAGGTCGAGCTGTGCCGGAGTGGCCTGGACGACCGGCGTCACAGACTGCGCCGGCTCGTCATATGCCCGGTCAGCGGGAGCCGAGCGGCGGCCGCCCGTGTCGTCGAAGGAACGCAGCCAATCTGTGGGTGGCAACAAGCCTCCATTGGCGTCAAACCGGGGAAGGCTCAGGAACAGGGCTTTACTCATTAACGGCGACCTTCTGGTCCTCATTCAGCCATTGCTGAAGCAAGGCGGCCGTCTCGTCCTCGCGCTCCTTGGCATAATCCTTCAGGTAGTTGAACGGATCGGAATCCGACGCAACGCCTGCACCGCCCATCGCTGCGCCCTGATCTGACCTGCCACCCAGCGCGGCGGTCCCCTCTTTCGGGGCCAGCATCGGGCGCACTACGCCGAAGGCCAGCGCAATCACGACGACGCCGAGCAGCAGGGCCTGCAATCCGGACCAGAGATATCGCTCGACCAGCTGCTGTATCATGCCCGGTGCGGGCACCATATCGGTCTGCGCCACCTCCTGGAAAGGCATGAGCTCGACAGAGATCGAGTCGCCGCGCTCCATATTCAAGCCTGCACCTGACGTGACCAGCGCCTGCAGGTCGGAGATCATCTTTTCACGGATTGTCGCAGCGTCGGCTGCTGCAGGGTCAATACCCAGGGACTGCTCATTCAGCAGCACCGCAATCGAGATGCGCTCGATCTGGCCGGGCAGCTTTTCAACCTCGGTACGCGTCTCATTAATCTCATAGGCAATGTTCTCCGACGAGTTCTTCGACGTATTGCTGCTTGCACCGCTGGCGGCGGCGCCCTCTTCCTGAGGAAGGTTACTTGCAACGGTCAGCGCGCCCCCGCCGCCAGTGCCGGACTCGGCCGCGTCGCTTGTTGTCCGGCTCCGGACGACTTTTGACTCCGGGTCAAAGGCAACCGTTGAAACCAGCTGGCGCTCACGGCTGACATCCACCGATACTGAAACGCGTGCATTGCCAATGCCAACACGCGCTTCCAGAAGGCCCGTGATCTTCTGTTCCAGCGCGCTCGCCTGGTCGGCGGCCGCCATCGCCGGCTCGGCGTCCTTATCAGTTTTCGGTCCGGCAAGAATGCCCTTGGACGGGTCGATTACGGCGACGTCTTTCGGGTTCAGCCCCGAGACCGCCAGAGCGACGAGGTATTGAATGGCTTCGGCCTGCTCCTGCGACAGCGCATAAGCCGTCGCGATGGTGACCGACGCGGTCTGCGCAGGCTGCGAACGCGAAAACCCCGAACGCAGGCTGGCTCCAATGTGGACACGCACGGAGGTGATGCCGGGTATGGCCTGGATGGTACGGGTCAGTTCGCCTTCCTTCGCCCGCCAGTAGGAGGCATTGTACATTTCGGAGGTGACCGAGAAACCATTGACGTCGTCCAGCAGTTCATAGCCTTGCACCGACTGTCTTGGCAGGCCTTCCCTGGCAAGGGCAAAACGGACCTCGTCGCGCTGGCTCTGCGGAATGAAAATGGCGCCTCCCCGAAGCTCGTAAGGCGTCTGGCTGCCCTCGAGTTTTTCGATGATCTCGCCGGCATATTGCGGCTCGAGACCGGAATACAGAAGCGCCATTGGCTCCTTGGTCACACCCTGCACCATGAAGCTCATGGCCATCACGATGCCCAGCACCGCGCCCGCCAGCATGAGCTGGCGCGGCAGCGACAGAGCCCTAAGTGTATCAAGGAATTTCATAAACAAACTACCCCGGTAGGGTCCGAATCAAGCCTAATGATTAAAATTAGCCGCCAATTCGTTAAGGTTATCTTTACTCAGGATAGTTCTACTCAGTTCAGCACTGCGTGATAGAATTCGGGGTCGTGAATGGCCAAAAAGCCAGAAAAGAAACCTAAGGCGGCTGATCCCGCGGCAGAGGCAAAACCGGAAGCGGGTGATGCTGCGACAGGGGCAAAACCGGCCAGCGGGCTTATGGGTCTGGTGATGCTCGGCGCGGCCGCGCTCGTGAGCTCCTTCGGCCTGGTATACCTGCTGACGCCGGCCCCTGCGGCCGAGACAGCCGCCTGCCCGTCGTCCCCGCAGGGCCAGCCAGTCATCGAAGCGGCCGCCAAGCCCGGACAGTCCTATGTTGAGCTGCCCGAAGTGCTCATCACCGTCGGCAGCGCCCCCGCGACCCGCTTTCTCAAGATGAACATCTCGATCATCACGGATGCCAGCGGCGCCAAAGCAGTGGCAGAAGCCGAACCGATGCTGGCTGACGCGTTTAACACCTATCTGCGCTCGATCGAAATGACCGACCTGGAGGATCCCGGATTCTACCCCAGGATGCGGGAACAATTGACCCGCCGGGCGGAACTCGTCCTCGGAGACGGAGTAACAGACGGCGTCCTCATCACACAATTCCTCCTGAGGTAGGGACATGATTGTTCAGCCGACCGACATAGCGATCTTTCTCGTGTCCTTTGCGGCCTGTGTGTACTGCTTTGTGCTCAGCAAACGGCTGAAAGCCCTCCAGAACACAAAGGACGGCCTTGGCGCAACAATCACAGCCCTGTCGACCTCCATAGCCACGATGTCCGCGACCACCCAGGACACGCGCGTGCGCGTTGAATCGATGGCGACCCGCCTCGCCCACCTGATCGCGGAGGCTGACAAGACCTGCCAGAAGCTCGAAACGATAATCGCTTCGGTTGACAAAGCCAGGGCGAATGCAACCGACGAGGTCCAGGCCGCCCAGATGGACCTCTACATGATGATGCGCACAGCGCTCGACCAGTCGAATGAGCGGATCAATGAGATGACCGGGGTGATGCGCCAGATGCGTGTCATGACCGAAGAGGTTTCACGCAGTCTCGAGCCGGCCGGGACGGCCGGCACTGCCCGCCCGCGGAGAGCCTGATCCGGGACGAAAAGATAGCCCTTCTCCACCACTGCCACAGATCTTTACCAAAAATTAGCCCAATCCGTCGAAAGTCTCCGGAAACATTCTGTTAAGGTTTCGGAGCCGCCTCCGGGATCCTTTGGAAGGCCGCGAAGAAGACCATGTCTCTCGTCAAGAAAAATACCTCACACGTGCTGCTGACGCTGGGCGTTCTGTTTACGATCGGCGGCGCTACCCGCTTCCTCCCGAACGGTCTCGCTTTCGCTGAAGATGTAGCCCTCGCGCCTTCAGCCGCTGCCTCGCAGGGCGCTGCGAAGCCGGGGACAGATGCGAAGGGCGCAGCTGGCCCAAGCGAAGTCTGCTTCACCTCCGAGACAGCGGCCATGGTGGCAGAAGACCAGTGGCTTTTTGAATCGCAGAAGGAAGAGCTCAAGAATGAAAAGCTGGCGCTCCAGACCTGGGAAAAAGAACTCCAGACCCAGACCGCCGAATTGCAGGCTCTTCAGACAACCCTGGAAACACGCTGGCAACAGATCCAGGGCGCCTCGGATCAGGACATCAAACACCTCGCCGGCATGTACAGTGCGATGAAACCGGATTCGGCAGCGTCAATCTTTAACCAGATGGACCCCGCCTTCGCAGCCGGGTTCCTGCGCCTCATGCCCAGCGAACAGGCAGGCCTCATCCTTGCCAGCATGGATTCGAAAAAGGCCTATGTGATAAGCGTGAAGGTAGCCAGCATGAACGCCGATGTCCGCAATGCACCGGCAGGGCTGGACTGAGGCCAGGTCTGCCCGAACGGCATCTGACGCAACTTCGAGGCTTTGTCGCCCCTCCTTTCCGGGCTACCTGTTCCCCGTGAACGAGGGAAACGGAGATGAGTACGCTCAGGACCTATCTTGGCTGGAAGGTCGACTATACCGCGCCGGCTGGCGAACCCGCCTTTACCAGCCCGGACTCTGTGTCCTGGCAGGTGTTCAAGAACCCGGTCGCGCTGGCGATCGGCGGCATCTGCGCTGTTCTCCTCGAATTTGCCGATGCCCGGATCAGGTCCGGCGTCTGGGATCATTCCGTTTTCAAAACCGACCCCATAGGCCGCTCGAGACGCACCGGCATTGCCGCCATGGTTGGAATCTACGGCCCTCAGGGCGCCGCGCGCAGGGTAATTCAGGGCGTGACCAACATGCACGCGCGCGTCAGCGGCTCCACGCCGGCCGGCGAGACCTACACAGCGCTCGAGCCCGAACTGCTCGACTGGGTAAGCGCCACGGCCAGCTATGGCTTTCTCTTTGCTTATGACCGTTTCGTCAGCCCCCTGAGCGAGGCCGAGAAGGCACGCTTCTTCGCCGAGGGTGAGATGGTGGCTGGTCTCTACGGGGTGCAGCAGAAAATCCGCTCGGCAGAAGACTTCACGGCGATGATGCAAACGCTGCTGCCAAGGTTTGAACCCCACCCGATCAATACCGAATTCCTCAGCATCATGAAGTCCGGACGCGCCGCGCCCGGCGTGCCGAAGGGCCTGCAAAGCGCCGTGGTCAATGCCGCAGTTGAAATCCTTCCGCATGCCGTGCGCGAACGGCTGGGACTTGGCGCCGAATATGATCTCTCGCCAGCTGGGCGCTTCGCCGTAAAATCCCTGGCGCGCATTGCCGAAAACGTTCCGGATACGACGGGCCCGCCGGCCCAGGCCTGCCAGAGGCTCGGCCTGCCGCGGTCTTTCCTCTGGAAAAGCCAGGCACAACGCGCCCGCCTTCTCGAAGCAGCCCTCCAGCGCCAACCTGCAAAGAAAGTTACCGCATGAAACTCGACTTCACCCGCGAAGAGGAAACTTTCAGAGACGAGGTCCGAAATTTTCTCGTTGAGAATCTCAGCGGGGACCTTCGCGCTTACGCGCGCCGCATGACCAGTGTCTACTCGTCAAAGGAAATTGCGCTCGAATGGCAGCGCATTCTCGTCAGACAAGGCTGGGCCGCGCCGTCCTGGCCGGCCGAGTATGGCGGCACCGGCTGGAGCGTCGCCAAGCGTTACATATTCGACGTGGAGATGGCCCGCGCCGGCGCGCCGGGCCTTTCACCCATGGGCATCGGCATGTGCGGCCCGGCCCTGATCGGTCACGGCTCCAAGGCGCAGAAAGACTACTATCTCCCGCGCATCCTCTCGGCCGAAGACTATTGGTGTCAGGGCTATTCAGAGCCCCATGCAGGGTCCGATCTCGCTGCGCTCACCATGTCTGCTGTCGATGACGGCGACGCGTATGTCTGCAACGGTTCAAAAATCTGGACGACGCACGCCCACGAAGCCAACATGATGTTCTGCCTGGTGCGGACAGATGCTTCAGGCAAACCGCAGCAGGGAATCACCTTCATCCTGATTGACATGACCGCCCCGGGTGTGCGGGTCGATCCGATTCTGATGCTATCGGGCGAGCACATCCAGAACGCGGTTTTCTTCACAGACGTGCGCGTGCCCAAGGCCAACGTGATCGGTAAGGTCAATGAAGGCTGGACAGTCGCGAAGTACCTGCTCGAGTTCGAGCGCGGGGGCTCTGCCTACGGCCCTCGCCTCCTCGCACGCATTCGCAGCCTTCGACGAACGGCCTCTGAAGAAGGCCTGCTCGACGCCGATCTTGCCCGCAAGCTTTCCCGGGCTGAAGCGGATGCGCAGACACTCGAAGCGGCAGAGCTTCAGATGATGTCGGAACTGGCGGGCGGCGGCACGCCTGGCCTCAAGGCATCGATGATGAAGATCCTCGGCACGCAGCTCAGCCAGCACCTGACAGAACTCGCCCTCGAGCTGGCAGGCGCATATGCCGCCCCTTTCCAGCCCCACCATACTTCGCCCGGCGGTCCGGTTCCCGGTTTCGAGGGCCTGAACACGCCCCTTATTGGCCCCGAAAGCGCCGTTACGGTGAGTGCGAAATACCTTAACGACCGGGCGGGCTCGATTTATGCCGGCTCAAACGAAATCCAGCGCGGAATTCTGTCGAAAGGCCAGCTCGGACTCTAGCAACCGCTACCTGCCCAGGGCCCACCCAACCGGCAACCAGATGCGCGACTGCAGGCCCGGGCCTCTTTATGCGGGCGGCCTTGACAACATCTGCGCGGAGCAGATGCCATCAAGGCCGCGCCTTTTCTTCTCAGGATGCGGATTACTGTCCGCCCGTTGGCAGTGGCCTGAAGACGCCGACGGGTTTGACTTCAGCCGCCGAGGCCTGGCCGCCCGCATTGGAGCTGTCGTCAGAAGGCGCATCCGAGCGGGTTCCTGCTTCTGCAGCGAACGGCGAGCGGATGGTTTTTGCATCGGTGCCAAGCACGACCAGCAACTGGCGATCGCCCGCGTCCACCCGTGCAATGCGTCCCGGGACAATGAGATCTGAAGCTCCCCCATCCAGTGTGGAGACTTCCACCTTGCCTTCAGTGACCTGCAATCTGGCGCCGGCGTCTGATACGGTCACGTTGAACTCCGTGCCTTTTACGACAGCGGCGAGGTAGGGTGTCTTGACGCCGAAACTGCCGGTTTCTTTCTTCCCGATCCTGAATTCTGCGCTGCCGAAAGCCTGCGAGATCTGGGTTGTCTGGTCAGCCGCCTCAGGCACAGCAATCCTGATACGGCTCCTGGGGCTCAGGATCACGTATTCGGCGCCGCGCACAATAACGGCGCGTCCGGCCTCGCCCGTTTCAACGACGTCGCCGGGATTGAGGCTCAGTCCGCGCTCTGCCGGGGCAACAACGCCGCCCGCTTCAACGCTGACCTCGCCGCTCCGTTCGGTTACTTCCCAGTTTGCAGGCGCAGCCTGGGCCGTCGAAGCCAGCAAGATGCCTGCAAAAGAGACTGCCAGCGACATCCGTAAAAAGTTTAGAAAAGTACGCATAGATTGTCGATCCCATTCTGGTTGCAACACGAATTTGAACAGCAATTTGCCCGTCCCGGCCTAACAATCCGTGAAATAAATCAGATAATTGAATTAACCATAGGGTGGAAACTCCGGTCCTGTGCTTCGGCTCGCAAAGTCGGTATCCTGACCTGGACGCGTGCGTACACGTCGCAAACCTGAGGGCTTGCGCTGCCTGTCCTGCGCTCTGGAGGAACATTCCGGATGACCCGGGCGGGCAGGGAGCATGAATGACACAATAACCCCCGCGCGCGCCGCCGAAGGGTCCGGAATACTGTCCGTCTTTTCCATTATGGCCCTCTCAGGCCCCGGGGGCAATGCGCCTCACGTTCCAGGAAAAACCGCGGCGGACAATCGTGCAAGCCCGCAAGGCAACATTGACTGCCTGCCTCCATGGACCGCCTGACCGACGGGCCATGTGACCAGTCTTAAATGCTCCGGGCGCTCATATCGACCCGTCCTGCCACGGCGTCGCCGCCTCAGGGCGTTATATCCCTCACTGTCTGGGAACGGTCGGCGCCTGAGGTGATCATGCGCATGCCCGGTGTGTCGAAATCCATCTTCTTAAGGTCAACCACCCGAACCTGACGGTCCGACATTGTATGAAAATAGAAAAGACGATTGTCGAGGTCCGCCGCCGTGGTGATCTGGGTCGCACTTTCGATATCGGTCGCAATCCGGTCCGGCGCGCCCGTAGCGCCAACCGGGATATTGAAACTGTCGAGGATACGAAACGCCTCGAACACAGCCTCTTCCCCGGTCTGCAGGGGACGCGCAGATGCCGTAAGGGCCACCGCCCTCACGAAACGTGAAGGCGGGGTAAAGTCTCCTGGCAGGCCCCGCAGGCCGGCTCCGGCCCCGAACGGGGAAAAGACTTCGCCGCCGATCTCGACAGGAAGCGCCGCTACAGGTGACAGGCCAAGATAATTGCGAAGATTGGTCAGATGCCAGTCATACCCGGGCGAATTTGTAATCACCCCGAGAAAACCGTCATATACCTCAACCTCGCCGCCATTGGTGATCTCGATTATAAGGCTTGCGCCGGTTTCATCCTGCACCTTCCAGTGAAAGGGCAGGGCGGCGCCCCCGAAGCGGGCATCCTCAACATTTACGACACGCACATCAGCCAGGCCGGCGCGAACCTCTTCGACTGTGGAGAAGGAGGAGAGCATGTAGCGCATAAGGTCCCCGACACTGACCGTGCGGGCGGCCTGAGCGCGGTCCCAGGGTGCAAAATCGGCAAAGCCGGGAAAATAATACATCCCAACATAAAGGCCCGCCTCATTCAAACCGTCCGGACCATAGGGCTCACCATAGGCCGTCAGGGATATGAACCCGTATTTTCCAGTCCAGGACAGGCCGTTCAGGCCTTCCGGCGTCTGGGCGATGAAGTCGTGTTTTCGCGGGAAACTCACCAGCGTGTCATGCGAGGCATCACTCAGGGCCCATTCAACGGTACGCGCCGCAATAGATGCGCCGTTCTCCGCATTAAGGGAAATGCCGGTGCATGCCGACGCTGGCGGCATCAGTGCGAGAACAAGACTGCAGCCGATGGCGCACAGGCGAGACGAAGTACTCATGCAGTTAGCCTTTCCGCGTTTCTGTAAAAAATAAGTTTCAGGCAACAGCGCTGGCGTCAACCGATAAGCGCAGTTTCAGGGCCAGGGGAAAGCCGCCCGGCCTCAGCCCGGACAGACGCAGCCGGCAAAATCCCGGCAATCTGGCCGGAAAGAGAACGAAAGGCCCTGGACCGCGCCGGGCCGGCCTGCGCGGGCACGAAGCAAATCTGGCGCAGGGTTTTCCCGAAAGACCAGCGGGCGATCTCAAGCCGCCGGGCAGGAAGCGGCAGCTGTTGCCTGGCTGAATGGCGCGACATGATCAGAACCCACCGCCCGTCCTGAACCCGCCGCCACGCCGTCCGCCAGCGCCTCCGCGCCCTCCCCCGCCCGGAAAAGATCGTCCGCCGGAGGACGATGAGCGCGAGGCACGCGGGGGCGGGCCAGGAAAAATCGGTCCGCTGCCATAACCGCTGGGGCCACGTGCCGTTTCGCGAAGCGCCTCTTCCAGCACTTCGCCCAGGGCGCCGCCGATCATGCCGCCCAGGATTTCCGGCAGGCCGATAGTATCCTGCCGGCTCCGCCCCCCGAAATCCGGATGCGCCTGCGCCTCAGCGCGGCGCACCGAGCGGCTCAGGCTGCGCAGCGTGTCGCGCACGTCCATGCTGCCCTTCATCAGGTTCGACATCATCTCGTCAAACGCCGCGCGCGGCATCAGCGCATACGGACTGTCGAACCGCGCCTCCTTGAACTGACGGCGCAGCGCTTCCATCCGCGCGAGATCTTCGCGCAGCAGGCCCGGCCTCGTCAGCCGCGTGCCCGCCTCCAGGTCCAGCGAGATCTCCTCGGCGCGCAGGCGCACCAGCGCGTCCACCAGCCGGTCATCTTCGGTGCCTGCCGTCTGCGCCGCCAGAACGCGCAGGTCCGGGAAACTTGCCCTGCTCAGTTGTGCGGCAAGCAGTTCGCGCGCTTCCACCGCCGGCCCGGCCTCTTCCTTCAGCGCCGCTTCATGCCGCCTCGCCTGCTCGCGGTGCGCTTCCTCAGCCGTCGCTATACGCCTGTCACACGAATCGATTTCCGCTTTCAGACGATCCGCCTCGGCTTTCAGCGCCTCAACGCCCGCCTCTCGCATCGCCTTCTGTTCGGCGTCCACCAGCGCCGCTTCAGCCTTGTCTTCCAGCCCGGCGACGAACACAGCATGCCCGGCAATCCGGTCTGGCAATTGCGTCAGGTGCTGATAGTTGAGGAAGGCCTGATCATAGCGGCACAGCTTCGCCACCCAGCCATCCAGCATACGGACAATCCCGCTGGCGGTGTAGTCCGGCGACCGGAACTTTCGTTTCCACAGGTAGCTGAACAGCGCGTCCTGTTCATACGGCGCGCCCTTCTGCGTGCGGTCCGTCCGCGCAAGCTCCAGCTTCTGCTGCGCGCGCAGCGTCACTGCCCGCGCCTCTTGCGCAGCCTCGACCAGCGCCGCATAGGCCGCGCTGCCCTTGAGATTAGCCTCGGCGCCTGCCACGCGCGTCTCATAGGCTGCAATCGCGGAGTCATGCTGGCCTGCCAGCCCCGAGCGCTTCGCCTCAAGCCCGGCAAGCCCGGCCTCCTGCGCCCCCAGCGCGGCCTTCTCAGCCAACACGAACGCAGCATGCTTTTCCGTCAGCGCCAGCGCTGAAGCCTCCAGCTTGTCGAACTCAGCGCCATGGCCGCCCGCTTGCATAAGGCCCAGCCGCATCGCCGCCAGCGCGCCATACGCCGCCGCCTGCTCGCGCTGAATCGTGCCACGCTGCGATTCCACGCCGTCCGCATCCGCCAGCGCCGCCGCCAGAGAATGACGCAGCTTCCCGAGTTCGCCATCCATCAGCGCCAGCGCATCCCGTCCGTTCAACATGTTGCTCACGCTCTCACCATTCGAGGATCGCCCCACCAGGCGTTTCCACCCTGTATTGAGGGCTGATATACCCGGCCATCTTCTGCCCGATCACCGAGTTCTGAACGATCTGGTCATCGCCCTTGTCAGCGGCGACGTCGTTGAACACCGCTTCACTAACCCGCTGTCCCCAGCGGGAAACGCGGTCAGACCGTCGGTCTTCCTCGCTGGTCACCGCCACTTCGACGAGACGTCCCGACGGATCTACCGCCTCTACTATCAGGTAATAATTGCGGGCGCCCGGGACGTCTTCGGGTATACGGAACACGCCCGTATACTCCTCCCCCGGACCATACACGACGCGCACCTGGTAGATTGCGCCGAGGTCCGCCTGCAAGGTGTCCAGCCCGTCCACCACGCTCCGCGCCGCCCTGGCATCACCCGCCGCAATCGCCCGCTGCCCATCTGCCAGCAAGCCATCCGCCTGCAGCTTCGCCTTCTCCTCAAGCGCCGCCGCGCTTACTTCGCGGTGCAGCCGCACCAGCGCCGCCGGCAGCGTCTGTGTCAGCTCGATCTCGGCATGCGCCGCGTTCGCCCTGGCCGGCGCCGCGACACCGACCTGATAGGCTCCGAACAGCGCGACCACCGCCACCAGCGCAAATGCTACTGGCGCCAGCCAACGGTCCCGCGTGATGTAAATCTTCGCAAGGGACACACCGAGCGTCGGTTCCGGCGGCTCATAAAGGAACCGCTTTTCTTCAAGCGCCTTGACGCCTTCCTTCAGTATACGCTCCGGCACATCGATGCCCTGCGCAGCATAGATATCCTTCAGCCGGGCGAGAAGCGCCGCCTCCCGCGCGCCCGCGTCCAGCTCGGTCAATACCAGATGTTCGCGGTGACGCAGCGTATCGACGACGTCCATGGCGAGGAGGACATCGTCGAGCCTGCTCCTTTCACGGACAGCCGTACCGGCAGTGTCGCTCACGGCCTGGGAAGCAGCGCGAGCGCCGCGCCCTCCTCAACCAGTTTCGTCAGGCGGCGCTTGCCGTCTTCCACCGCCTCGCGGATTTCTTCCGAGTTCTGGGTCGAAAGCTTGCGCATCTCGCTTATGATCGTCTGTGTACGCTCCTGATAAGAGACGACAGAGTCTACCAGCATCTTCACCGAGGCTGCCGAAACCGTGGGGCCATAGCCAGCCTTCACGGCCGCCTCCTGCACCTTGCCGCCGATATCCGCCAGCACTTCCAGGCTCTGGTTCACTCCCTGCTTCATCGCTTCCAGTGTCTGCGTGCTCTCATGCAGGCCGTACATGCCGGTGAAGCTCGCCGTCAGCGCCGTCAGCACCACTTCGTTGGTCGAGAAAAAGCTGACCGACTGGGCATACACGCGGTCCTTGGCGGTCATCGTCTGTACCAGCCGCGCCATCACCACTTCGGACGTATTGTAGCCGATGGTTATATTGTCCGAGAGGTCCTTTGCAATCTGGTAGCGCTTTTCCTCATTCTGCAGGAAGCGCAATTTCTCGTCGCGGGCGAGCTCCAGCATCGCGCGCCCGGCCGGGTCCGTCGCCGCACAGGCCGCAAGCGCCGCCACTGCCTCGGCAACGGCCGCGCGGGCCTCATTGAGCTTGCCCTCCGCCATCTTCAGAACTTCCAGCGCCAGAACTTCAGACTGTTTCATCGCGCCGCGGAAATCGAGATAGGCCTCCAGTATCTTCTGTTCACGGTCGATCTGGTTCGCGGTCTCGTCCTGTACCTCCAGGTAAACGTCCTTGATTTTACCGAACCGGCCCGCGATATCGCCGCGGGTCATTTTCATCCAGGCAGTGGAGACGCGCTCCATCGTTGAAATCTTACCGTCGGCATACTGGTCCACCAGAGATTTTGCATCATCGCGTATCGTATTAAAGGCCCTGGTTATGTTCTCATAGCGCTCGCCCACTGTGATGCCGGCGACCTGCTCGCGCACCACGTCATTGAACAGGCTCGCCTGATCCAGCGTGCGGGCAATAGCGGCGACCTTGTCGGGCTCGAGGTCAGAAATCTGCTCGAGCAGGGCTACGATTGGCGCGGCGCCGCTCCTGCCGCCGGGCACCAGGCCGAGCTGTTTCAGCCCGCCCATGGCCTTGTCGAGATACTGAAGCGCCGTCGGGCTGGTACTCACTGTCGCCATGATCGAAATCTCCCTTGCCGTCCGCGAGGCCTGCGGACGTTCCGGTATAGTTAGCAACGAGGGGCTCCTGCACAAGGGATTCTATATCGAAAAACGACGAAAACTTTGCCGCTGGACTGATCTGCTGCACGCGCTCGCAGGATCGGCGGCGGCCAGCACGGCCGGCGCGTAGAACAGCAATAAACTGTGTTTCGGCGCGCAAACTGGCTCTGACTCAATTTCGATGACACCGCGAGGCGTTCTGGCTGCTCTTCGATGGCGCATGATCGATGCCCGGCCTGCCTTCGCTGTCAGGTCTTGTGCCTGATGGCTTTCATGTTGAATCGGCAGCGCTGCGTGCGGGATACGTCAGTCCTTTCCCGCCTGACCGAGTTCTTTCAAGGTGCGTCCCGATGGCAGACGAAAAGGCACCGCGCCTCCGGGAAAGAACGCGACATGTTCGGCCTGTTCGCCGTGTCCGGAGAATGCCTCTGCGAGGGTTTCTGCTGTCCAGCCGCCGGGCTGCGAGTACTGCTTCTCGACGCTCCAGGGCGTATAGGTTGCAACGTCCGGCCCCTCCATGGCAAAGACCCGGCCCGTGAAACGACATTTGGAACTCGCAAGATAGACCACCAGCGGCGCTATGTGTTCTGCGGCATGCCGGTCAAAGCCGTCCGTAGGCGGCATCAACCTGCTCACAAGCGCACTACCTCCAACCATCCTTGTCCGGGCGCACGGCGCCAAAGCGTTGGCTCTGACCCCGAGATAGGCCAGCTCATGCGCAGTGCCCATGGTCAGGGCCGCGATGGCCGCCTTGCAGGCGGGATAAAGCTGTCCCCCGTAATTGGGATGCAACCCGGCGGCTGACGTGGTGTTGATGATAGCTCGGCCAGGCGCCGGGCCTGCATCATGCCACCAGGCCGATGCAAAATGTGTAGTGGCCAAGGCTCCTTTAAGATGAACGCCGATCTCGAGATCCGCATCGCCCTCCTGCATGTCGACCAGCGCCACACTGCGCGAAATCCCGGCATTGTTGATGACAATATCAATCTTGCCGAACGCGGTGACGGCATCCCGGATCATGCTTTCAGCGCCTGACCAACTCGCAACGCTGGCGCGGTTTGCGAGGGCGACCCCGCCTGCCGCTTCGATTTCCCGGACGACCTCTCCGGCAGGGTCTGCGCCGGAAGCAAGCCCGTCCAACTGGGCGCCAAAATCGTTGACGACGATCCTGGCGCCGGCCTCGGCCAGCGCAAGGGCGTAACAGCGGCCTAACCCCCTGCCCCCACCTGTTACCAGTGCTACTTTGTCTCGAAGTAATCCCATGCGCTTTCCTTTCAGGTTATCCTGCCATTCCCGGAACAGACCCGGTCCCCCTCGATTGCCGCGACCCGCTTGAGGAAACGATCTCCAGAAGCCTTCACAAGGCCGTCTTCGACATAGGCGAGGTCGACCGCGCCCACCGGGATTGTTACTATGGCGCCTCGCCCAACTTCTAAACCGGCGCGAACGTAAAAGCCGGGCTCAAGAAAGGCAGAAGGACTGTAAAGTGTCAGGTCGGATGTGTTCAGCGAGGGCGGCGGCGAGCCCTGGCGCCGCCAGGCCAGCCCAGCCAGGGCTCGCGGATACCGAGAGTGTCGGTCGCTTCATCGTGCCAGGGCCTTGCAAGTCCCGGGCCATGCAGACCCACAAAGAGCGCTTCCCGGCGCGGCCGATGAAACCTGTCATGGAGCCAAAACCAGACTGACGCCTGATGATTAGCTAGACTTAGCCAAGCTAATCCGGTAAGGACCCCTCATGATCACTGTAAACATGCTGGATGCCAAATCGAACCTCTCCCGTCTGGTGGAAGCGCTTGAGAGCGGGGCGGAGCGCGAGATCATCATTGCCCGCAACGGCAAGCCTGCGGCGCGCCTTGTGCCGATCCATGCCTCGCCGGTCGGCGTGCGTATCGGCGTTGCCAGGGGAAAGTTCACGACACCTGAACCGGATCCGGAACTGGAGGCCGAAGCGGCTGCCCTTTTTGGCGGTCCCGGTTCGTGAACCTTCTGCTTGATACGCACATTGCGATCTGGGCGGTAGAGGACAATCCCCGTTTGTCTGAGGCGGCACGCGCTCTCATTCTTGATCCGGCCGCAACGCTTTATGTGGGCGTTGTCAGCCTCTGGGAAATCGCAATAAAGCATGCGCTGGGCCGGGGTCCGGAGGCAATGCCTATGCCGGCTGCAGAGGCCCAGCGCTTCTTCGAGGCGTCGGGGTTTGTGATCCTGCCGGTGCTCAGTGCCCACATCGTGGCATTTGAATCCCTGCCTCGGCATCATGACGACCCGTTCGACCGGCTTCTTGTCGCGACCGCTCTTTCCGAGCCGTACCGGCTGCTCACGCATGATGCCCGCCTCGCCGCTTATGGGCCGATCGTGACCGTCGTCTGAAATCGGCCTCCAATGCCGGACCGGTCGCGATTACGATCCATAAGTTGCGTTCACGCCGGGACCTGGCGCGGGCTCGGTAAATGGAAAAGTGGACGCAGGCTTGACGGTCAAATCACAGAAAGTATATACACGTGTATCCAAAGGTGTTGACACCATGACCGTCGCACGGAGCCGAACCTTCAAAAGCGGAAACAGTGAAGCCGTCCGGCTTCCGAAAGACGTGGCGTTCGGCGACGGGGTCGAACTCATCATCGTGCGTTCCGGCGATGTGATGACGATCTATCCGGCCAAGATGACAGTCACCGAGATGCTGAGCCGGTTGCAAGCCCTGCCGGTGCCGCCTGAGATCGAAATCCGCGAAACCGAGTCGCTGCCCGAGCGGGACGCGCTTTAACTTGGCCTGCATCATCGACACAAATGTTGCGCTCCATCTGCGGGATGGCGATCCCGGCGTAGCTGAGCGGCTTGCAGAACTTGGCGACGGTGTTCTCATGTCGATCGTCACCCGTGTCGAACTGGAAGGCGGCGTATACAGGGTTCCGGAATACGCCGCGATCCGGCGCGCGCGTCTCGATGTCATCATTGCGGCCATCCCTGCGCTGGCCTTTGACGACCTGGTGGCCGGGTTCTATGCGAACATTCTCGCCGAGGCTGGTTATTCAAGGCGGAAGATCCTTGACCGGATGATCGCGGCGCAGGCGCTGGCGCACCGGGCCACGCTGATCACGATGAATGCCGAGAACTTCTCGGACATTCCGGGACTGGATTTACTCGACTGGAGCTAAGCCTCCGGCGCGGGCAAAACTCGCCAAGGCCCTGACAAGCTTTTAAGACACAAAGGCCGCCCCGGAGGCTTCTTCGGGGCGGCTCGATTGGGCTGAATAGCCGGGTTAGTCGCGGGGCGCTCGCCCAGGGCCGTTCGCCACAAAGTCAATGCACTGAGCATCTGCTGCGCTCGTTGCGCTTACGAAACGAGCGCAACGAGCGCAGGAGGTACGTGCATGCAGCTGAACAGGATCTCGGCAATCTGGACGCTTGCCCATGTCGCCGCCGAACTGGACGGAGATGAAGACTGGCTGTGCGACATCATCGGCGAAATGGAACCCGAAGATGGTGTCATCCGGGTCTACGGTCCGCCGCTCGGCGAAGACGGAACCATTGCGTTCTCTGCGTCCGGTGTCGAAAACCTAAGAAACCTCATCGACATCCACAAAGCCAAACGCAGCTGACCGCGTCCTTGGCCGGATGCTTACCCACCTCGCCGGGTAAATCCGCTTGTCGCCTGGCGTCTGTCAGGTTGGTTCGCGCTCCCGGATCTGAAGATCGCATTCTGATCAGAGACCGGCCAGCGCCTTGAGTTAACGGGCGCCGTTAAGCTTCGCGCACAGCATCAAACCCGGCCGCCTTCGCCGCCCTGAGAAACTTCCTGTCGAAACTCGCGAAGCCTTTGCAGTGGGCCGAGCGGGTGAGATGCAGCGCATCAGCGAAGTCCATGCCCTGTTCGGTAAGCTCCAGCGCGGCGGCCAGAAAGGCGCCATTCTCGGGCGTAACGGTCGGTAGCCCGGCGAAGGCGCGAAGAGCGTGCGCGACCTGCGTGGCCGCATAGCCGTACGTGCTGCGCAGCACCCATTCGGCCTCCAGCAGTACGGTTACGGAAACGAAAACGGCTTCGCCGTCGATCAATTTGCGGGCGCGCCAGGATTGCTGGGGATGATCGCCCGTGAGGTAGCGAACGACGATGTTCGTATCAATCGCGAGCATGGCGGCGATGTGCTTCAGCGAGCACGCCCGCGTCCATCTCCTCCAGCGTCTTCGGCCTGCCCCGATACCGGAGCGAGGCGAACACGTCCTCGGGCCGCGTTTCGGCAAAAGCCGGAGCTGGTTTCAGGAGCACGCCCTCCGGCGTGTCCTCGACCACCAGCCGCGTGCCAGGGTCCCAGCCCCGCCTTTGCCGGATGGCGCTTGGCAGGATGACTTGTCCCTTGGTGGAGACCGTGGTGGTGAGCTTGCCCGGGGCGGACATGCGTCAGTTCCTTTGTGTAAGACAACAGTAAGATGGCACAGCCGCTCTGCTTCTTCAAGTCCTGCGGGTTAAAAACGCGCCCAGCGAAATGGCTTCCGGCGATAGGACAGGGCGTGCGGCGTCCTGTCGGAGCAGAGCAGACCGCGAGATCGGCCTGGCGAACATTGACGGGGCCTGGCGGCCTGTGGCGAGGGGCTTCAGGGCTGCTTCCCCGGGCGCGCGCGGACCCTTGCGGTCCGCAAGCCCGATCGCGCTCCGTCAGCGAATTTCCACCACTCCCGTGGACGCTACCTTGTCGAGCTCGCCCCCGCATGGATGGGGAGGCGGCGCAGGTTGGCAGAAGAGTGGGAAACCAGTATCGCATCGGCAGAAGTCTCGGCGCTCATCGTTTCCATAAACCGGCTCTAACGACGCGCCGCTAGACAAAGCCAAAACGATGTGGAGTTTCAAGCTGGACTCCTTGGCCGCGCCAAGCCGAAACTTCCAGAAGGTTGTACCCTGATGCAGACCCCCACGCCGAGCGAGGCGCCAGCGCGCCGAAATTCCTTTACGCGCTTCCTCGACGGGGTCGAATGGCTGGGAAACCTGCTGCCGCATCCGGTCACGCTGTTTGCGATTCTGGCGTTTGGAATTGTGCTGCTTTCGGGGCTGTTCGGATGGATGGGGCTGGCGGTGGAAGACCCGCGCCCTGCCGGTGCGCGGGGAGTGGCCGAGGACGGGATGATCCGCGCGGTCAGCCTGCTCAACGGCGACGGCATCCGCCGGATCTTCACGAACCTCGTCACGAACTTCACGAGCTTCGCACCCCTCGGCGTGGTCCTCGTGGCGATGATCGGAGTCGGGGTTGCCGAGAAATCGGGCCTGCTTTCGGCAGCCGTCCGCTCGATGGTCCTGTCGGCGCCGCGCCATATGGTGACCGTTGCGATCGTGTTTGCGGGGGTCGTGTCCAACACGGCCTCTGAAGTCGGCTATGTTGTGCTGATCCCGCTCGCAGGCGCCATTTACTACGCGCTGGGGCGGCATCCGCTGGCGGGCATGGCGGCGGCCTTTGCGGGTGTGTCCGGCGGTTATAGCGCGAACCTGCTCATCGGCACGATCGACCCGCTGCTGGCTGGCATAACCCAGGAAGCGGCGCGCCTGATCGATCCCGACTACGTCGTGCTCGCCACCGCGAACTGGTATTTCATGGCGGCGTCGACGTTCCTGATCACCGCGATCGGTTCCCTGGTCTCGATCTTCATCGTCGAGCCCAAACTCGGGCCCTATGACGCTTCGCGCGCAGACCCGACCATTCTGGACGAGCGGATGATGGAACCGCTGAAGAGCGAAGAGAAGAAGGGCCTGTTCTGGGCGGGGGTCGCCATTCTCGGCGTGTTCGCCCTGATGGCGCTGACGCTTGTTCCGGAATGGGGCGTTCTGCGTAATCCCGAGGATGGTGACCGGATCGACTCGCCGTTCTTTGGCGGGTTTGTCGTCTGGATCCTGATTTTCTTCGTCGTCTCGGGCTATGCCTATGGCCGGGCGGTGGGCACCATGAAGACGGATACGGACGTCATTGATGCAATGGCGGCGGCGCTCGCCTCGCTCGGGCTCTATATCCTGCTCGTTTTCTTTGCGGCGCAGTTCGTAGCCTTCTTCAACTGGACCAATCTCGGGGCTATCACCGCCGTCAGAGGCGCGCAGTTCCTGGAAGATTCCGGGATGACCGGGCCGCTTGTCTTCTTCCTGTTCATCCTGATGTGCGCGGTGATCAACCTGTCGCTGGGCTCGGCCTCGGCGCAATGGGCGGTGACCGCGCCGATCTTCGTGCCGATGCTGATGCTCATCGGCTATTCCCCGGAAGTCATCCAGGCAGCCTACCGGATTGGAGACTCCTCGACCAACATCATCACCCCTATGATGAGCTATTTCGGCCTGATCCTCGCATGGGCGACCCGGTATGATAAGAAGCTCGGCGTCGGCACGCTGATCGCGATGATGCTGCCTTACTCGATGCTGTTCCTCTTGTTCTGGTCAGGCTTTTTCTTCCTCTGGACATTCGTCTTCGGTCTGCCTGTGGGGCCTGGGTCGCCGACCTATTACGTGGTTGGTGCAGGCGGGTAGAGGTCGAAGCCAGGTCGGCTTGCGCCGCCAGGTATCGAGACCGGCAGGGTCATCTCAGTCGAGCCGTTCGGCCGCACCACCGAAACCAGGCCGGACTTCGCCGACAGAAGTCGTTGATACAGCGCCCCCGCACGAGCGCTCGCGCCAGGCAATGCGTAAGTTATCCCGCAACCGCCAGCTGTTCGAGCGAACCGAGCGACGTCTCCGATCCAAGGCGGCGAGCGGAATGGACCAAGTGGTCAAACCCGACCAAAAATTGTTGCCTGGAATGCTCCAAAACGTGCTATAGAGCACCAATAGTATGATGTTTGCGCCCGAAGGAGCCGAGCCATGACCACAGTCCGAAAGACCATTACCCTCACCGATACGCAGAATGACTGGATCAAGGCGCAGATCGACAGCGGCGCTTACACGAACGACAGCGAGGTGTTGCGCGACCTGATCCGCAAGGCGCAGCAGGAGACTTCCGAGATCGAGGCCATTCGCGCGGCGCTCATCGAAGGCGAGAGAAGCGGCCTCAGCGCGCGCGGCCCCGAAGAGATTCGCGCAGCGGTGAAGAAGCGGAAGCCCCAGAATGGTTGATGGCCGCTATTATTTAACCCAGGCGGCCGATGCGGACCTCGACTATCCGTTTGCCGGCAGCCGGATGCTGCGGGACTTGCTGGCTGGGGAGGGCATGCACGTGGGGCGGCTTCACGTCTCTACACTGATGAAGCGGATGGGCATCGAGGCGCTCTACCGTAAGCCCAACACGTCGAAGCCTGAGCCAGGTCACAAGATTTATCCCTACCTCCTGCGCACTCTGGCGGTGACCCGGCCGAACCAGGTCTGGGCGATCGACATCACGTACGTGCCCATGGCCAAAGGCTTTGTATACCTCGTCGCCGTCGTCGACTGGTTCAGTCGCCGGGTGCTTGCCTGGCGGCTGTCCATCAGCGAGCTTGTCGCGCGCATTGATGAGCGACAATGGCGAGCGGAGGTGGGCTTTTGTATCGAGGCCGTCGAAGAAGCCA
>ERZ888423.465-NODE-465-length-40811-cov-18.726298_pt1 | contig 40811 bp, 33 predicted proteins | sample MGYA00520523_ERZ888423 | MGnify/ENA primary metagenome ERZ888423 (study PRJEB32303, sample SAMEA104408611) | aquatic metagenome | biome: Brackish water; feature: Pelagic; material: water | place: Baltic Sea | collected 2014-06-08T10:24:00 | depth 30,27 m ... | reverse complement strand
TAGCAACTTTAACATCTTGTCCTTTGTAGTTTGACCAAGCTCTTTCTGTTTGTGAGTAACTAAAATTAGTAAGTGCTAGTGAAAAAACAATTAGTAGTAAAGTTTTTTTCATTTTAATGGTTTTTTTGATTAATACACAAAAATATTAAAAAATAAATAGTCTTCCTAGCTATAATATTGATTTTTTTTAATTTAGTTTCATTTCTAGAGTTAAGAATTTATCTTTGTAAGAATATTCTATTTACTTTGAAAAAATATAATTCCATTTTTGAGTTTTCTGCTACTAAAAAAACAATCATTACCCTTGGTACTTTTGACGGAGTACATTTGGGGCACCAGGCTATACTGAAAAAATTAGTGAATGCAACAGAAAATGGCACCTATGAAAGCTTAGTGTTGACTTTTTACCCGCATCCTCGAATGGTTTTGAATCAAGAAGGCACAATGCATCTTTTAAATACGATTGAAGAAAAAACTATTTTACTTGAAAAGTCTGGAATTGATCATTTAATCGTTCATCCATTTGATGAAAAATTTTCAAAATTAAGCGCTGAAGCATTTGTTAAAAGTGTTTTGGTTGATCAATTAAATATTCATAAAATTATCATTGGATATGATCATCGCTTTGGCGAAAACCGTTCTGCAAATATTACCGATTTAATTGAATTTGGTAAAAAATATAATTTTGAAGTAGTCCAAATTAATGCCGAAGAAATTAATGAAATTACGGTAAGCTCAACTAAAATTAGAACTGCACTTTTAGACGGAGCAATTGAATTTGCCAACCAATATTTAGGCTATGATTACTTTTTTTCTGGCAAAGTAATAAAAGGAAAACAACTAGGCAGAACAATTGGTTTCCCTACTGCAAATATTATTTTGCTCGAGTCTTATAAACTAATTCCAAAAAACGGGGTGTATGTTGTTTATAGCACAATAAATAATAAAAGTGAGTATGGAATGATGAACATAGGCTATAATCCTACAGTGGGCGAAAATAACAAAACCATTGAAGTTCATTTTTTTGACCTAAACGAAGATTTATATGATAAAATAGTCAATGTTTCTATTGTAAAATTCATTAGAACTGAAGAAAAATTCGAATCAATTGACGCACTTAAAATGCAGTTAAATAAAGATCGAGAATTTTCAAAAACCTACTTAAGAGAACTAACTCCTGGAGCTTAAAATAAAAAAATCCCGAAATAATCGGGATTCTATTTTATTGATTCATTTCTGTAAAATACTTGTAAAACAAAGGAATAGTTTCAATACCTTTTAAGTAATTAAACACCCCAAAATGTTCGTTTGGCGAATGAATTGCATCGCTATCTAAACCAAATCCCATTAATATGGTTTTGCTCTTTAATTCCTTCTCAAATAAAGCAACAATCGGTATACTTCCTCCCGATCGAACAGGAATTGCAGGCACTCCAAACGTTTCGGTATACGCTTTATTTGCTGCTCTATACCCGACGCTATCAATTGGAGTTACATAACCTTGTCCCCCATGATGAGGTTTTACAACAACTTTCACTGATTTTGGTGCAATACTTTCGAAGTGATTTTTGAATAATTCGGTAATTTCCTCCCAGTCTTGATTAGGAACCAATCGCATTGAAATTTTAGCAAATGCCTTACTTGCTATAACGGTTTTTGCTCCTTCACCTGTATAACCACCCCAAATTCCGTTGACGTCTAATGTAGGACGAATAGAATTTCGTTCATTGGTTACATACCCCGTTTCGCCATACACCTCGTCAATATCTAGTGCTTTTTTATAGTTGTCCAATGAGAAAGTGGCTTTCGCCATTTCGGCTCTTTCTTCAGTTGAAAGTTCTTCTACTTTATCATAAAATCCAGGAATGTTGATATGATTATTCTCATCATGTAAAGAAGCAATCATTTTTGTCAATACATTAATTGGGTTAGCCACTGCCCCACCATACAATCCCGAATGTAAATCTCTATTAGGTCCTGTAACTTCTACTTCTACATAACTCAATCCTCTTAAACCAGTAGTAATCGAGGGTTGTTGATTAGAAATCATTCCTGTATCAGAAATCAAAATAACATCGTTTGCCAGTTTTTCTTGATTCTTTTCGACAAACCAACCCAAACTTTTTGACCCTACTTCTTCTTCACCTTCAATCATGAATTTTACGTTACATGGCAAGCAATTATTTTGAATCATGTATTCAAAAGCTTTTACATGCATGTACATTTGTCCTTTATCATCGCAAGCGCCGCGAGCAAAAATAGCTCCTTCTGGATGAATTGCTGTGGTTTTAATTACGGGCTCAAATGGTGGTGATGTCCATAACTCCATTGGATCTGGTGGTTGCACATCATAATGACCATACACTAAAACAGTTGGTAAATTTTTGTCGATGATTTTTTCTCCGTAAACGATAGGATAGCCTGGCGTTTCGCACAACTCAACCAAATCGCAACCCGCTTTTTCTAAACTTGCTTTTACTGCTTCGGCTGTTAAAACCACATCATGAGCATAGGCGCTATCGGCACTCACCGAAGGAATTTTTAGCAACTCTATTAATTCATTTATAAAACGTTCTTTATTAGCTTGAACGTATTGCTTTATATTTTCCATTGTAATTATTTGATAATGCTCAAAAATACAAAAAATGTTAAATCAAATTGATAAATTTGTTGTTCAATATATAGAACGTTAAAAACAAAACCGTTGAAAGCAGAAAAAAACAATTTTTCAAAAAAAGAAATCCAATCCAAATTGGAATACTACTGTGCTTACCAAGAACGGTGTTATAAGGAAGTAGATGAAAAATTATACTCTTTTGCAGCTACTCCAGATGAAAAAGAAGAAATACTTACCTATCTCATTGAGAATAATTTCATCAATGAAGAACGTTTTGCACAAAGTTTTGTTCGCGGAAAACACAATTATAAATTTTGGGGCAAAAATCGCATCATTAATGAATTAAAATACCGAAATATTTCTTCAAAAATCATCGAAATTGCCTTAAAAGAAATTCCAGAAACAACCTATTTGTCAAATTTTCATGCGCTAGCCGAAAAAAATTGGGAAAGTAATACCGAAAGAAAAGGCCCGAAGAAAAACAAAAAATTTGTAGATTTTTTACTCCGAAAAGGCTATGAAACGAGTTTGATTTATGAGAAGTTAAGAGAGCTGGAAGCTGGGAGTTAGAAGCTGAGAGTTATAACACATAGATTCACAAAATAACGCAAAGATTCACAAAGTTCTTAAATTTACATTGTTATAGTTTCAACCCGATATTTTTAAAAATTAACTTCGTTACTCTTTGTGTTTAATTTTGCGAAACTTTGTGTTACAATAAAATTGTACTTTTGCAAAAAAATAATCCATGTTAGAAAATAAAGACCAATCTAGAACCAGCTTATCTCAATTAGGGGAATTTGGATTAATTGATCACTTGACAAAATCGTTTACCGTTCAAAAAGAAGCAACCATAAAAGGAATTGGAGATGATGGAGCTGTACTCGACTTTGGAACTAAAAAAGCAGTCATTTCTACCGATTTATTAATTGAAGGTGTTCATTTTGACTTGGCCTACATGCCCTTACGTCATTTAGGATACAAAGCGGTGGTAGCGAACATTTCTGATATTTGTGCGATGAATGCTACTCCTTCTCAAATTACGGTTTCTGTTGCGGTTTCAAATCGTTTTCCATTGGAAGCTTTAGAAGAATTGTTTGACGGAATTACTATGGCTTCAAAAGTATACAATGTAGATGTTATTGGTGGCGATACTACTTCTTCGCAAAAAGGATTAATTATTAGCATAACAGCAATTGGTGAAGCAAATTTAGAAGATATAACCTATAGAAATGGGGCAAATGCAACTGATTTATTAGTGGTTTCGGGCGATATTGGTGCTGCCTATATGGGATTACAAATTTTAGAACGTGAAAAGCAAGTATTTCAAGTAAATCCAAATAACCAACCTGATTTAGAACCTTATACTTACTTAATTGAACGCCAACTCAAACCAGAAGCGCGTAAAGATTTGAAAGAATTATTTGAAAAATTAGCATTCAAACCAACCGCTATGATTGATATTTCAGACGGATTGTCTTCGGAAATCATGCATTTATGCAAACAAAGTGGTGTAGGTTGTAATTTATATGAAGAGAAAATTCCGGTTGATCCGCAATTAATAAATGTGTGTGAAGAATTCAACTTAGACATCACAACGGTTGCCTTGAGTGGCGGCGAAGATTATGAGTTGCTTTTCACCATTAAAATGGAAGATTACGATAAAATCAAAGGCAATCCAAATTTCACAGTTATTGGCCACATGACCCAAGCTAGCGAAGGAATGCATTTAGTAACCCGTGCTAATACTAAAATTGAATTGAAGGCACGTGGCTGGAATGCGCTTGAAAATTAGAAAATAAAAATCCCAAACTTCCGTTGAAATTTGGGATCTTTTTTGGAATTTGGAATTTATATTTTTGTATTTATCTTAATTACATTTTCATCAACCAATTACGCATAGAAACTTCATTATTGATAATATCACGTAATTCTGAAATTTTCACTCTATCTTGTTGCATGGAATCTCTATGACGAATGGTTACCGTTTCATCTTCTAAGGTTTGATGATCCACCGTAATACAAAATGGTGTACCAAGTGCGTCTTGTCTTCTGTAACGTCTTCCTACGGCATCTTTTTCATCATATGCTACATTGAAATCCCATTTTAAATCTTCGATAATCTTATTGGCAACTTCTGGTAAACCGTCTTTTTTAACTAATGGCAAAACAGCAGCTTTTGTTGGCGCTAAAACACTTGGTAAACGTAAAACTGTTCTGGTCGAACCGTCTTCTAAGGTTTCTTCACAAAGCGAATTCGAGAAAACCGCCAAGAACATTCGGTCTAAACCAACCGAAGTTTCTACAACATAAGGTGTATAATTTGAATTGGTTTCGTTATCAAAATACTGTAATTTTTTACCTGAAAATTGTTCGTGTGCTTTCAAATCAAAATCGGTTCTCGAATGAATTCCTTCTAATTCTTTAAATCCGAATGGAAAGTTAAATTCAATATCAGCAGCAGCATTAGCGTAATGTGCTAATTTTTCATGGTCGTGGAAACGGTAATTTTCCTTTCCTAAACCAAGTGATAAATGCCAATTTAAACGAGTGGTTTTCCAGTATTCATACCATTTCATTTCTTCGCCTGGTTTCACAAAAAATTGCATTTCCATTTGTTCAAATTCGCGCATACGAAAAATAAATTGACGGGCAACTATCTCATTTCTAAAAGCTTTACCTGTTTGAGCAATTCCGAAAGGAATTTTCATTCTACCCGTTTTTTGAACGTTTAAGAAGTTCACAAAAATACCTTGAGCCGTTTCTGGACGAAGATATAAATCCATTGCACTTTCTGCAGAAGCGCCTAATTTTGTACCAAACATAAGGTTAAATTGCTTCACATCGGTCCAATTTTTTGAACCACTTTCTGGACAAGCAATTTCTAATTCTTCAATTAAGGCTTTTACATCGGCAAGGTTTTCAGTTTCTAAAGATCGGGCCATTCTTTCTAGAATTTCCTTCTTTTTAGCCAAATATTCCATCACACGTGGATTCGTAGTTTTGTATTGCTCTTCATCGAATGAAGCTCCAAAACGTTCGCGTGCTTTATCAATTTCTTTTTGTGCTTTTTGGTTTAATTTTTCGGCATAATCCTCAATTAAAACATCGGCACGGTATCTTTTTTTAGAATCTTTATTATCAATTAATGGATCATTAAATGCATCAACATGACCCGAAGCCTTCCAAGTGGTTGGATGCATTAAAATTGCAGCGTCTAAGCCTACAATGTTTTCGTGCATTTGCACCATAGCTTTCCACCAATATTCTCGAATGTTCTTTTTTAACTCTACACCATTTTGCGCATAATCGTATACTGCACTAAGTCCGTCGTAAATTTCGCTTGACGGAAAAATAAATCCGTATTCTTTTGCGTGCGAAACTACATTTTTAAAAATATCATCTTGTTTTGCCATACTGCAAAAGTAAAAATAGGATTGGAATAAAGAAAAGATTTTGGGTATTTAAATAATAAATTATCTATAATCAAATGTTGATGAGCCAATTTTTGTAAACTCATTGTAAATATTGATTATATATTTCCCTTTTGGTGTCTTGTTTTGCACTAAATCAACATAAGCACAAACATCGGTATCGGTTTTATTATAGTTTACTTCTGAAAGTGCACTATATTGAAGTTTTACTCCTGATTCGTTTTCGACAAATAAATTATCTTTTGAAATAATTTGATTTTTTGGATTTACAACTTGAATGTATAATGTTTTGTCACCTGATTTTACAATTTCATTTTTTTGTAAGGTATAACAAACACGCAATTGTTGAATTTGAGAATTGTTTTGTTTGTATATATTAGAGTAAATTTTAACCCCTTTAGAATTAATATTTATGGCAACTAATCGATTAGTAATGGCAGGATTTAACGTATTGCTGTTATTTGATTTGTTTAAAATTGCTTGATTTTTAGCGGCAATTTTTGCATTTAATGCTTGTGCTTTTCTTGCATAGAATACAACGGAATCATTAACCAAATTTGAATTTACTTGGTTTACAGAGTCAACAGCAAGCGAAAGTAATTGTTGGTTTTTTTCAACAAGACTTAATGAATCGTATTTATGTAAAATTTCTCCTAATTGACTTTCTAACACCTGAATTTCAAGCTCAGAATGTTTTTTAAAAGCAGAGAATTCCATCTTAACTTTAAAATAATTTACACTAAAAAACAACAATAACAACATCAAAATAATGATGCTAATTTTTGTAATTTTGTTTTTCTTAATCGCCATACCCTACATTTATACTACAAAAGTATTTAAAATTATTTATTCTATTTTAATAAACCGACAAAATGCTGAAAAATCTGATAAACTTGCTTTTTCCAAAATTATGTACTGGATGTAATTCCCTTTTGCTACAAAATGAAGCTATAATTTGTGCAAATTGCCGACATGAATTGCCGCTTACCCAACATCATTTAATGAGTAATAACTACATCGCAAAAAAATTTTATGGTATTATTCCGTTTGAATTTTGCAGTGCCATGCTGTATTTTCATAAAGACGGAATTGTTCAAAATATGATCCATAATCTTAAATATAAAAATCGGCCAGAAATTGGAACCCTTTTGGGTAATTGGTACGCAAATGACCTCATAGAAATTGCTAAAGATCAAAAAATTACTACAATTATTCCGGTGCCGTTGCATAAAAAAAGGCTTAAAGAACGAGGCTATAATCAAGTAACCACTTTTTGTGAAGCGTTATCACAAAACTTAGGAATCGAAATAAACGATCAACTTTTGTATCGAAAAATATATTCGAAGACACAAACAAAAAAAAGTAAAGAAGCCCGATCTGAAATTAAAAACAGCCTCTTTGATGTAACTTTTTCTTCATCGGATTTTGGAAAGCACTACCTTTTAATAGACGATGTAATAACTTCTGGAGCGACATTAGAAGCTTGTGCTAAAGCTATCTTAAAAATCCCGGATGCAAAAATTAGCATCATCACAATTGCTTATACTGATTCATAAAATTTCTTAAAATTTGTATGTTTACATTAATTATAGTTGTTATTTTGTAACTTCTTTATTTTATGATGATGACAAAATTAAAATATATTCTAACGTTACTTGTTGTGGCTGTTTTTTTTACAAATTGTGCCAAAAGAGGTACGATTACTGGTGGCCCAAAAGACACCATTGCCCCTAAAATTGTAGGAAGTTTACCAAAGAACTTTAGTACAAATTTTAAAGGAAGCGAAATAAAAATTAATTTCAACGAATTAATCAAAGTGAAAGATATTACCAAGCAATTGATCATTTCGCCACCCTTAAAAAAACAACCCATTATTGTTCCGCAAGGAAGTGCTAGTAAATTTATTTCGATAAAATTGTTAGACACCTTAAAAGAGAATACTACTTACAGTTTTAATTTTGGCCAAAGTATATCGGATAACAATGAAAATAATCCGTATTCGCAATTTAAATATGTGTTTTCAACAGGAAATTATATTGATTCTTTAACGGTTGTAGGAAAAATAAAAGACGCCTTCAATCAAAAACCAGATAATTTTGTAAGCGTCCTCTTATATGATGCTAAAACGTTTACCGATTCAACCGTATATAAAGAAACTCCTTTATATGTAACTAATACTTTAGATAGTTTAAAAGTTTTTTCACTTGAAAATTTAAAAGAAGGTTCGTATCAGATTATTGCATTAAAAGACAAATCTGGTAATAATAAATTTGACCCCAAAAGCGATAAAATTGGTTTTTTAAACGAGCCTATAAAATTGCCTGCCTCAACAGCATATGAATTAGAATTGTTTGCCGAAAAGCCTGTTTTTAAAGTTTTTAAACCTACACAGGAAAGCAACAACAAGCTCTATATGGGCTATGAAGGAAATATAAAGAATCTGAAAGTTACGGCTAAAAAAGGAACAGAAAATATTCCAATAAAAATGACCAAATATCCTGAGAAAGATAAAGATTCTGTTCAACTATTTTTCCCAAAAATGGAATTAGATTCGCTCGAAATAACGGTTGAAAATGGTTCATTTACAAAATCATTTACCTCAAAACTAAAAAACTTAAAAGAAAGCGATAGTTTAAAAATTGCAAATAAAACACAAGGCGCCTTATCTTTTAGAGATTTATTTACACTAAGTTGCAGCACACCTATAAAGACGATTGATAATTCAAAGATAATTCTTAGAAATAAAGATTCGGTTGCTGTTAATTTTACGTCTAGTTACGACGATTTTAATCAAGAAATTAAATTTGATTTCAAGAAAGAAGAAGAACAGAAATATACATTAGAAATTTTACCCGAAGCGTTTACTGATTTTTATGAAACTAAAAATGATTCCTTACAATTTGAAGTAAACACAAGACTTATTTCCGATTATGGAAATTTAAAAGTTAATCTTTCAGGAGTTAAACGATATCCTCTTATTTTAGAAGTATTAGATGATAATGGTGCTGTTTTTTATAGTAAAATAGCTAATAATAAAGAAACTCTCATGGTTTTTGAAACCATTGAACCTAGACAATATACTTTACGAGTAATTTATGATGATAATGCCAATGGATTTTGGGACACCGGCGATTATTTAGCTAAAAAACAAGCCGAAGAAATAATTTATTATCCTAAACAAATTGACGTTAGAGCCAATTGGGATGTAGAACAAGATTTTGGTTTAGAGTAATTTAAATTGATCTTTATCGAACTATTTGTCGGATTTTCCCAAGCTAATTTGGTTAAAACTAAAAAAACGCATTCATTGATTTGAATGCGTTTTTATTATTCTGAAGTTGCTATGAATTACTTCACAGATGCTTTTAAAAATTCTCTGTTCATGCGAGCAATGTTTTCTAACGAAATTCCTTTTGGGCATTCGATTTCACATGCTCCAGTATTGGTACAATTTCCGAATCCTTCTTCGTCCATTTGACGCACCATGTTTAACACACGATTTGTAGCTTCAACTTTTCCTTGCGGTAATAATGCATATTGAGATACTTTTGCCCCCACGAATAACATGGCAGAACCATTTTTACAAGAAGCTACACAAGCACCACATCCGATGCAAGCAGCCGCCATAAACGCTTTGTCTGCATCATCTTTAGGAACTGGAATTGAGTTTGCATCAATAGTATTTCCAGAAGTATTTACTGATACAAAACCACCCGCTTGTTGAATTCTATCAAAAGCACTTCTATCTACCACTAAATCTTTGATTACTGGAAACGCTTTACTTCTCCATGGTTCGATGTAAATAGTATCGCCATCGTTGAACAGTCTCATGTGCAACTGACAGGTTGTAATTCCAGTGTCTGGTCCGTGAGCTCGTCCATTGATGTATAAAGAACACATTCCGCAAATACCTTCACGACAATCGTGATCAAAAGCTACTGGTTCTATATTTTCGTTAATTAATTGTTCGTTTAATTGGTCTAACATTTCCAAAAACGAACTTGCAGTAGAAACATTATCTAATTTATAAGTTTCCATGCTCCCTTTTGAATTAGCGTTTTTTTGACGCCAAATTTTAAGGTTTATATTGATATTTTTTGCTGCACTCATACTATTTTATTTGTAATTTCTAGCTGCTATTTTTATAAACTCGTATTTCAATTCTTCTTTGTGAAGTTCTTCTTTTGTAATATCATCTCCTTGGTATTCCCACGCTCCTACGAATGAGAAATTCTCGTCATCACGAAGTGTTTCGCCTTCAGCATCTTGGTATTCTTCACGGAAATGACCTCCACAAGATTCTTTTCGTTGTAAAGCATCCAGTGCCATTAACTGACCTAAATCAATTAAATCGGCAACTCTCAAAGCTTTTTCAAGTTGAGGATTCAACTCGTCATTGCTTCCAGGAACATTTACGTCTTTGTAGAAATCTTCTTTTAATTGAGCAATTTCTGCAATAGCTTCATTTAAACCTTTTTCATTACGTCCCATCCCTACTTTATTCCACATAATCAAACCTAATTTTTTATGGAAATAATCTACCGATTTAGAACCCTTATTATTTAAAAATTTACTGATTGAGTCTTTTACTCTAGCTTCAGCTTCAGCAAATTCTGGAGCATCAGTAGTAATTTTACCTGTTCTGATTTCGTCTGCTAAATAATTAGAAATCGTGTAAGGTAAAACGAAATAACCGTCAGCCAAACCTTGCATTAAAGCAGAAGCTCCTAAACGATTTGCTCCATGGTCTGAGAAATTTGCCTCACCAGCAACGAAGCAACCAGGAATAGAAGATTGTAAGTTATAATCAACCCAAACACCACCCATAGTGTAATGCACTGCTGGATAAATTTTCATTGGAGTTTCATAAGGATTTTCATCCGTAATTTTTTGATACATGGTAAACAAATTACCGTATTTTTCCTTTAACCATTGCTTACCTAATGAAGTGATTTCTTCAGGAGTTGGATTATGATTTCCTTTGGCAAAAGCTGCTTGTTTTCCCTTAGTTTGTATTTCAGTTGAAAAATCTAAAAATACTCCTTCGTTTGTATCATTTGATTCTATTCCTCTACCTTCATCACAAACTTCTTTTGCGGCTCTTGAAGAAATATCTCTTGGAGCTAAATTTCCAAAAGAAGGATATTTTCTTTCTAAGAAGTAATCTCTATCTGCTTCAGCAATATCTGCTGGCTTTAACTTTCCAGTTCTAACTGCCTCAGCGGTTTCTTTTGTTTTTGGTACCCAAATACGTCCTGAATTTCTTAAAGATTCAGACATTAAAGTCAATTTTGCCTGATTTGTTCCATGGACTGGAATACAAGTTGGGTGAATTTGAACATAACAAGGATTTGCAAATAAAGCACCTTGTTTGTGTACTTTCCATCCAGCAGTTACGTTACTACCCATGGCGTTTGTAGAAAGAAAATAAACGTTTCCGTAACCTCCAGAAGCAATAACAACAGCATGAGCCGAATGTCTTTCGATTTCTCCAGTAACTAAATTACGAGCGATAATTCCGCGTGCTTTGCCATCAATTTTTACTAAATCTAACATTTCGTGACGGCTGTACATTTGTACACGACCTAATCCGATTTGTCTTGATAAAGCTGAATAAGCTCCTAATAATAATTGTTGCCCTGTTTGTCCGGCAGCGTAAAAAGTACGTTGTACTTGCGTTCCACCAAACGAACGGTTATCTAACATTCCGCCATATTCGCGAGCAAAAGGAACTCCTTGTGCTACACATTGGTCAATGATATTTCCTGAAACTTCGGCTAAACGATGTACGTTTGCTTCACGCGCACGGTAGTCACCACCTTTTATAGTATCATAGAAAAGACGGTACACACTGTCACCATCATTTTGGTAATTTTTGGCTGCATTAATTCCTCCTTGAGCGGCAATTGAATGCGCGCGACGTGGAGAATCTTGAAAACAAAATGCTTTTACATTATAACCCATTTCTCCAAGAGAAGCAGCTGCTGATGCTCCTGCTAAACCAGTTCCTACTACAATAATATCAATTTTTGGTCTATTATTTGGAGCAACTAATTTCAAATGGTTTTTATGATCGGTCCATTTGTCTTTTAATGGACCCGCTGGTATTTTAGAATCTAACTTCATAATATATACTGATGTTGATTATTTTTTAAAATGTAAGATAAGAGGAATAATTGCAAACAATAGCGGAACTATAATTGCAAACGCTTTTCCAAAAAACTTAATCACTGGAGTTAATTTTGAACTATTCACACCAATTGTTTGGAAAGCACTCTGAAAACCATGCCATAAGTGGAATGATAAAGCTAACATAGCTAATACATATCCAATTGTGAAATACAATCCATATTTAGCATCTTTAAAAAACGCTACGGTTAATTTGTATAAATCTTTATATAAATCAGCTGTTTTTACATCTGCCTGACTATAGTATAATTCGGTTCTGTTTTTGATCACAAATTGCTTTGGCATCGCGGTTTGATCTACCTTTTCACCTTCTTTTGCAACTTGATCTACTGGAAAATACTGTCCTACTTGAGTTCCTACATAAAAAACTTGTTTTTGCCCTTGTACCTCAATGGTTTTTGTCATTATAGGCATGTTTTTGTCAAAATGCATTTTTGCCCAAAAATTCACCATGTGAGTAGCTATAAAAACTAAAATAATAGTTCCTAAAACCGCCATGTTTCTTGAAGCAAAACTGGTTGAAGATCCATCTGTTTTAGCATAGCCAATAGGTCTTGCTTTTTTGTTTTGGATTGTTAATAATATTCCGTCGATTGCATGGAATAAAATAGAAATGTACGTTAAATAAGAAAGTAATTTTACTGCCGGATTGGAAGTCATAAATAAGGCATACTGATTAAAATTCAAAGCATTGTTTGGAACAAGCAATTGAAGATTTCCTGCTAAGTGACCTGCCAAAAACAAGCATAAAAATAAACCCGTAAGAGCCATCCAATATTTTTTTGCGATAGATGACTTTAAAAGTGCCGATTTTGCCATAATTTTATTTGATTGTAATAGTTTTATAAAAATCAAAACAAAAATACAGCTATTTGAAATTAACTACAACCTTTTAGCGTTAATTTATAATGAATTTAAAATAATTTAACTTCTATTGAATATCAACAGGTTATAGTGCTCTGAATGGTTTGTGTAGCTCATTTTAACGAAAAAAATAATTGAGATATGTTAGAATTAAGCCTCAAATATGCTCTGCTCATAAATTTTTCTCCTTCAAAAATGGATTCTTTAATCTTTACTTGAGATTATTAGAACAAATAAAAATTAGTTATTTTTTTTGGGAGCGGTTAATTCAAACGTACTGTTTTCTGATGTATTATCTTTTGAAATTACCAATTTGTATTTTCCTACAGGCAAATAAAACTTATTGTTATCAGCGACTTTAATTTTGATATTTTTATCTTTTTTGTTCCACTTTTCGGCAACTTCTTTTGTAAGAGAATAATCATAAGTAATCGAATTCAATCCTTTTGTTACTGATACTTTTTGAGTATGAACCATCAATCCTGATTCATTTGTAATGATAAGATTCACCATTCCGTCGCCGTTTGAGTATAACCAAATTTCTGTTGAAGGTTCGCTAGGTTTTCCCCATGCATAATTTTGACTTCCCCAACGTTCCGATTTAGCTCTATCGTTCACTTTAAACAAATAGATGTTTTTTGCTAAAATCTCTTTAGTCAATTCTTGTCCTTTCGAAATATCTATTTTATAAATTGAACGCCCGTGTGTTCCTATAATTAGTTCTTTTGCTTTGGCTTGAATTTTTAAATCATGTACTGCAACTTTTGGCATTCCGTTTGAGATGTTTTGCCAAGTTGAACCTTTGTCAATAGAAATAAATAATCCATTATCCGTTCCAACGTATAAAATATTCTCGTTTGCCGAATCTTCAACAATTACGTTAGCGGCCTGCGATAATCCATTAGAAATAGCAGTCCAAGTGTTTCCGAAATCTTCCGAAACAAATACATAACATTCAAAATTGTCGTTTCGATAGCCATTTAAGGCGATGAAAACCCGTTCTTTTTTATGTGAAGAAGCTACCACTCGTGAAACCCATAAATTTTGAGGCAAATTACCTGAAATCAATTGCCAAGACACGCCACCATCTATAGAAACCTGAATTTTTCCATCATCAGTACCCACATAAAGCAATCCAAATTGGAGTTTACTTTCTGAAATAGTTGTCAACGTTCCAAAAGCTACATTTCCTTCTTTAGGTCCGTTTGTTAAATCCTCAGAAATTTTTTCCCACGATTTGCCTTGATCCATGGAACGATGCAAAAACTGAGAGCCCATGTATAAAATATCTTGATTGTGCGAAGAAAGTAAAATAGGCGTTTGCCAATTGTATCGCAACGTTTTTTCATCTTTTCCGGCTTTTGGGGAAATAAAATCAAACTGATTTTCTTTTTGGTTGATGCGGTAATAATTCCCAAATTGATAACCCGTAAAAACCACATTTGGATTGCGACTATCGATTTGAATTTGCATTCCATCGCCACCAATTAATTCTTTGTACGGATAATTTCCTTCTTGGTGCCAAGCTACATTTTGCTTAAAATCGTTGGGTCCAAACCACACGCCATTATCCTGCAATCCGCCATAAACATTATAATCTTCTTGATTATCAACATTGACCGCATATAATTGACCAACAGCTTCATTATTACATTTAATCCAATGCGCTCCGTTGTCGTATGAAATATTAATTCCGCCATCGTTGCCATTAATAATGTGATTTGGATTTTCAGGATTGATCCAAGTTACATGATGATCGGAGTGCACATTTTCTTTTGAAATAGATGTAAAGCTTTTTCCGCCATCTTCTGAAAACAATAATGGTACACCGCCAATATATACTCGGTTTTCATTAGATTCATCTACCGAAATATTTGCAAAATAATAGCCATACGTATAAAACATGTCATCGATATATGACGTATTTGTTTTATTCCAAGATTTTCCGCCATTTTCAGATTTATAGACTTCGCAACCAATAACTTCGGTTTCAAACAAGGCTTTGTTAGCATCTAAAAGTTGGTCTAGCACCGCATTTGTTCCTGCATTTTCTACCCATTTTTTAATGTTTTCGGCACGGTATTTTTCACTAAAACCACTTTCTTTCAAGGCGATATTAAGCTCTTTATTATCTATATTTTGAAAATCCTCTCCTGGTGAAGCAAGCATGAGTTGCAACTTATTTTTTGAAACCGCTTTTGGTCGTTTATTCTGATTGTCCACAACGGCATAAATCACATTTTCATTAAATAAAGCCAAACCAATTCTTCCCACACCTTCATTAGCTGGAAATCCGCTTTCTTTTGTAGAGATTAATTTCCAAGTTGTTCCGCCATCTTCACTTTTATAAATTCCCGATTTTTCGCCATCACCGTCAAAATGCCACGCTTTTCTATCTTTTTGCCAAGACGCCGCAAACATAATTTTTGGATTATCTTTTGAAACCACTAAATCAATAATTCCAGTATCTTCTGCTACAAATAAGGTTTGTTTCCAAGATGCTCCACCATCAGTTGATTTGTAAATTCCTCGTTCTTTATTAGTTGTATATAAATGACCTACAGCCGAAACTACAATTTCATTCAAGTTACTTGGGTTAACCCAAATGCGACTTATATGGTGCGAATCGTTTAATCCTAAATTTTGCCAAGTTTTGCCTTTGTCAGAAGATTTTAAAACACCAACTCCAGCATATGACGAGCGAGAAGAATTCACTTCACCTGTTCCTACCCAAATGGTTCCTGAAGTCCAATCTACTGATACCGAACCACAATTTATAGTTTCGGCGTTGTCCATTATGGGCTCAAATGAAGTTCCGTTATTGTTCGTGTACCAAAGTCCGCCTGAAGCATACGCCACATAAAATTCGGTTGGATTTTTCGGATTCACGGCAACATCAACCACACGTCCGCTCATGATTGTTGGTCCAATATTTGCTGCCTTAACTTGAGTAAACATAGAATTTTGAGCCATTGTCGATTGCAAAATCAACAAAAACAATAAGGTAATTTGCTTCATCTTAAAAAATTTTGCTGAAAATTAACCAAAACATTACACTTTCACAAAATTTCTATTGGTTTTAACATCTTTTCATTTTTATCTTTATAATTTTGTACCTGAAAATTCTCCATACTATGAAATACCATCAAATCGACCGCGAATTGTACATTAAAAATAGAGCAAAATTCACGGCGCAAATGAAACCAAACAGTGTTGCGGTTTTTAATTCAAATGACATTTATCCTGTAAGTGCCGATAGTACTTTACCTTTTGCTCAACACAGAGATATTTTATATTTATCGGGTGTGGATCAAGAAGAAAGTATTTTATTGCTCTTTCCTGATGCACCATACGATCATTTGAAAGAAATTTTATTCTTAAAAGAAACAAATGAACATATTGCTATTTGGGAAGGCGAAAAACTAAACAAAGAACGTGCGTTTGAAGTTTCAGGAATTAAATCGGTGATTTGGTTACAAGATTTTCACAAGACGTTGAAAGAAATTATGGCTTATGCCGACACGATTTATATCAACACCAACGAACATTATAGAGCAGTTATTGAAACCGAAACTCGTGAAGCACGCTTTATTAAATGGTGGAAGGAAAATTATCCGGCACATAAAGTAGAAAAATCAAATCCTATTTTACAAAGATTGCGTTCGGTTAAAGAAAGTGAAGAATTGGACTTAATCCAAAAAGCGTGTGATATTACTGAAAAAGGATTTAGACGTGTATTGCAATTCGTAAAACCAAACGTAATGGAATATGAAATTGAAGCTGAATTTTCGCATGAATTTTTAAGAAATCGTTCGAAAGGTTTTGCTTACACGCCCATTATTGCTTCAGGTAACAACGCGAATGTGTTGCATTACATTGAAAACAACCAACAGTGTAAAGCTGGCGATTTAATTTTATTAGACGTTGGTGCAGAATATGCTAATTATTCTAGTGATATGACGCGTATGGTTCCTGTTTCGGGTCGTTTTACCGATAGACAAAAAGCGGTTTATCAAGCGGTTTTAAATGTGAAAAACGAAGCTACTAAACTATTGGTTCCGGGAACTTTATGGAAACAATATCATGTAGAAGTGGGTAAAATCATGACTTCAGAATTATTAGGTTTAGGATTGATTGACAAAGCCGATGTGCAAAACGAAAATCCAGATTGGCCAGCCTATAAAAAATATTTCATGCACGGCACTTCGCACCACATGGGATTAGACACTCACGATTATGGTTTACTTCATGAACCTATGCAAGCCAATATGGTGTTTACCGTTGAACCGGGAATTTACATTCCAAAAGAAGGTTTTGGTATTCGTTTAGAAGACGATATGGTGATTCAATCTACAGGAGCTGCGTTTAATTTAATGCGCAATATTCCAATAGAAATTGAGGAAATTGAAGCGATAATGAATGCTTAATTTGGATATTCAGATATTCGGATTATAGATTTTTAGACAGGACGGTTTGCGAAAGTGAGCCGTTTTTTATTAGTTTACTTCGCAAAAAAACTTTGCGCCCTTTGCGTTTAAAACCTAACTTTGCCCACATGAAAACCACCAACTTCAAAAACACTAAAATCAGTTATACCGACCAAGGAAAAGGAACGGCAGTGGTTTTGTTGCATGGTTTTTTGGAAAATCAAACGATGTGGAAGGCATTTATTCCAGAATTATCAAAAAAATACCGCATCATTACGATCGATTTGTTAGGTCATGGCGCTACTGAATGTTTGGGTTATGTCCACACTATGGAAGACCAGGCGGATATAGTACATCACGTATTGCACGAATTAAAAATCAGAAAAGCGGTTTTAATTGGTCATTCTATGGGCGGTTATGTGGCATTGGCTTTCGCCGAATTGTATCCTGATAACGTAAAAGGAATTGTACTGCAAAACTCCACTTCAAGAGCCGATAACGACGAAAGAAAAGCAAATCGTGACCGAGCAATTATAGCGGTGAAACAAAATTATTCAGCTTTCATTCGTATGAGTATTGCCAATTTGTTTAGTGAAGATAATCGCGAACGATTAGCAGACAGTATCGAAGAAGTGAAATTAGAAGCTTTAAAAACGCCACTTCAAGGAATTGTTGCCGCGTTAGAAGGTATGAAAATTAGAAAAGATCGCGAACTCATTTTGCATTTTGCGCCTTATCCTATTCAATTTGTTTTGGGCAAAAAAGATCCTGTTTTAAATTACAATGAAAATGTAGAACAAATTGAAGGCACACAAGTGCAACTAACTACTTTTGAAGACGGTCACATGAGCCACATTGAAAATCAGGCTGAATTGTTAGTGGTTTTAAGTGGTTTTTTGAAAAGAGCTTAACCACTTGGAACATTATGAAGGCACAAAGAATAAAAGCTTTGTGAACTTCGTGAAATTACTTTGTGAACTTTGTGGTTCAGTTATACTTTCTCCTTAAACGGAATTTCAGGATTAAAAATTTCTAAAATTAGCAACTTGATAATTACTTTAAAATCTTCAATTATTTCATTTGAGATCACATGAACTGCTTCTTTTCCTGTGCCAATTACTACCGGTAAAAATCCTTTTTTCATGTTCTTAAACGAAATGATTCCGGCAGTGATATCAAGATTTTTGCGCAACTCGTGGTTTTCAAACATCATGGCATAACAAAGTAATTGTATAATTTTTTCATTCTCAATTTCAGGAGTTAGTGCAAAAATATCGTTCAATTTTAAACTTCCAGCATCTACTCTTCCGGTTTTGTAATCGATGATTCGAATGACGCCATTTCGTTCTTCGATTCGGTCAACTTTTCCTGCAATTTTTATTGGAAAATCGAAGGATTCCAAATGAATTTCGCAACTTAATGATTCTTCTAAAAGTAAAACTTTAATAGCATCATTATCCTCTATAATGGCTTTCTTTTCAACTTGTAGGAAATTGTAAACATTTCGTTTTGCTACTTCAAAGGCTAATAAATTTTTCCCTTTAGTGATTTCACCTTCTTTATACTCTTGTTTAAAATATTTTAGAATTACTACATCAATTTTGGATTCCATAGATTCAATATGATGCAAAGCTAAAAACTGATTCAAATAGGGCGTATACAATTCTTCCAATGCATTGTGAATAATGGTTCCTAACGTATTAGCGGCAATATTTTCTTCTACATCTTCGGCTTCATTTATTCTAAGGATGCGTTGCATATAAAACTGCATTGGATTTCGAATATAATTAGTCAATGAAGACGGTGAAAATCCTTTATCTGTGGCAATTTCGTGCAAACGTGTTATTATTTTATCCGTTTTTGGAATGCTTATAGGTTCGTATGCTTTTTCAGGTAAAACAGCATTATAAATAGTACTAGTGATGTTGTGATTTGGTTGTCTTTCGATTTCCAATTGAGTAATGAACCGGCTTTTTTCTCCCGCATCAATACCTTCGTTATCGGTATTGTAGAGTAACCAAATATTTTTAGCGCGCAACAATAAATGATAAAAGTGATAGCAATAAATAGCATCCTTTTCTTTGTAAGTTGGCAACCCTAACTCCTTTTTCACATCATAAGGAATAAAGGAATTTTGCGATTTTCCGGCTGGAAATTTCCCTTCATTTACCGATGTGATAATCACATTTTCAAAATCCAACACACGGCTTTCTAGAACTCCCATAACTTGAAGCCCCGATAAAGGTTCGCCTTCGAAAGATACTTCCGCCAATTCAATTATTTGCTTGTAAATAGCATGTAAAGCACTTATGCTATCGATTTGGTTATACTTATCGTGATAATTCGTTAACTTCACAATGGTTTTATAAATCGAATATAAAAAGGTTTTGGCTACTTTTTCTTCCGAATTGTCATTACTCAGTTGCGTTTTTAGATGCAGTAAAATAGCATTTAAGTTGGCTAATATTTCAGAAACATCGTCCCATCTTGCAAACAATAATTCGAATAAAATATTAGAAGAATTTGGATATTTTTCGGCATACAAACTGAATAATTTTTCTCTAGAAAAGAAGGTAAAATTATTACTGTTAATTACATTTACAACTTCTTCTACCTTACAATAAGGTTCAATTAATGGATGATTTAAAATGGCTAATACTTCCTTGTAATAAAAAGTGTAACTCTTCTCGTTCCGTTGTTTGGCATTGGTATGAAGCTTAAACAATTTACTAATTAATAGTTGCGCCGGATTATTCTTGCTTGGATAACCCATTGTAATATTTAAAGCCTCAACCGAAGCGGGCAAACCAAATAAAACGGGTAACAACAAATTTTCATCACCTAAAACAACAGCGGTATTTTCTAAATTTGGATTTTTAGATTGAATTTTTTCAATAATTGTCCCTACAATTTTAGCTTGACCAATACTTTTTGGTGTGCCAATAATCTCAATGTTTTTCTCTTCGGTAAAATGATTTACAATCCATTCAAAATCCTGATTGATAAATGGTTTCCATTCTTTTTTATATTTTCGAATAAACAAACCTGCATCATGATATGAATCGTTTAAAAACAGTTCATCAATGTCCCAAAATATTTTAGCCTTTTTTTCATTAGCTAAATACTTTATAATTTTTTCTTCAGCTTGATTTAAAGCATTGAAGCCCGCAAAATATATTGTGTTTGTTGTGTTTGCCGCAAATTTTTCTAGATTTTTGACTGCTTCACGATATAATAAGCCTTGATAACCAATACCTTTACTTATCAAATGGTCATAAAATGATTGGTAATATAGCGGTAACTTAGCCCAAAATTCTAAATGATTATCAATTAATGTTGTAGTTTTTGAAGCTTCTACTTGCCATCTTTTTAAAGCTTCAATAGCTTCTAAATAACTAAATACTTTATTAGGCTCTAGAAGATATCGGTCAATTTCATTAAAGTCTTGAAGAGCAGTTTTTGTCCAAGTTGCAAATTCATCAAAAGTTTGCTGTTTGGATTTTTCGGTTACAGAAAGATATACTTCATAAAATTCAAAAAGCAACTCAATAGGATCTATTGAACGTAATCCTGAAATTTCTTGAATAAAATCTTCAATACTAATTATAGTAGGTGCAAAAGCAGTTCCTTCAAGTTGTTTTTTTATACTTTCTAATAAAAATACTTTAGCTCTCTTATTGGGTAAAATGATCGTACAGCTTGAAAGTTCATTTTCAGGTTGAGCTAAAAGTACTGTGCTTAGTTTGTCTAAAAAAGTAATTGATTTCATTTTATAAAAATAAAAAAACGTCCCGATATATCGGGACGTTTCTTAGTATATTTTAGAAAAAAATTATTTTACTAATTTTACTTCTACTCTTCTATTGTTAGCTTTTCCTTTAGCAGTTTTGTTTGAATCAACTGGAGCTGATTCACCAAACCCTTTTGAAGATAATCTTGAAGCATCGATACCGTTTTCAACTAAGAAGTTTTTAACAGCAGCAGCTCTTTCTTCAGATAATTTTTGGTTTAAAGCATCTGATCCTGTATTGTCTGTATGTCCTTCTAATGAGAATTTAGCAGTAGGATATTCTTTCAAGATTGCTGTAATAGCTTGTAATACAGGGATTGTTTGTTTTTGGAAAGATGATTTTCCTGAGTTAAACAAAATAGTTTTACTATAATCGTTTAACTTTTTCATTGTATCATCAGAAACTTCAGGACAACCGTTGTTAGCTATAGTTCCAGCTACAGTTGGACATTTGTCATCTTTATCTAAAACTTTATCACCGTCAGCATCAGGCCATGGACATCCGCCATTAGCTTTGTCACCTTTAACTGAGGGACATTTATCATCTTTATCAGCTACTCCATCACCATCAGCATCTGGACAACCTTTCATTATTTTTGTTCCTTTAACATCAACACAAGCATCTTCTGAATCGATGATTCCGTCTCCGTCTGTATCAGGACAACCGTTAAATTCTGCTAAACCAGCAACATCTGGACAAGAATCTGCTGAATCTTGGATTCCGTCTTTATCTGTATCAGGACAACCTTTAAATTCTGGTAAACCAGCTACTTCAGGACAAGCATCTTGATTGTCGTAAATTCCGTCACCATCTGTATCTTTTCCTCCAAATTTGAAAGTAAGACCTGCAAAATGTTGCATGTGTCCTGGAACATCAACATTAGCTGTTCTAGTTAGGTCATATGAATGTTTGTAAGTAGATTGGAAAGTTAAACCCATGCCTTCTGAAAACCAGAAAGTTAAACCTAAACCTCCGTTAACAGTTCCTGCAGTAGCGTCACCGAAGAATGTATACCCTCCTCCAATGTGAGCTGAAGGCTCTAACCATTTAGATTTGATCATTTCTTGGAAACTGTATTTGATGATACCATCAATACCATAATATGATAAATCTCCTGGGTTTGAAACTACCATACCTCTTTTATCAGCATTAGGAGATGTAGGGTCAAAATTTACATATTTAGTAATTTTGTTAACCGATCCAGTTACTCCAAATGAAAATCCATCTCCTACATATTTAGAAACATTAATATATGAAATAGATGGAATCATATTCCAATTATCACTAACATCAAATGTTTGAGAAAATTGTTTATCTAAAAAACTAAGTCCGCTTCTACTAGCGCTAACTCTTGTGTCTACTCCGTTTACCCCGAAAGACACTGCCCAAGGGTTGTTGCTATCTTGTGCTTGCGATGATAATCCAGCAAACAATACTACAGCAGCAAATAATTTGTTTAAATGTTTCATACTTGTTTATTTAATTACAATCCGTTATAATTGGTACAAATGTACTATATTTTTTCAACTACAAAAAGTTTTGTTAAAAAAAATCGCTATTTCAAAGATTTTTACATAATTATACCTAAATCTTTACCTACTTCAGTAAATGCATTTATAGCTTTGTCCAGGTGTTCCTGAGTGTGTGCAGCAGATAATTGTACTCTAATACGTGCTTTGTCTTTAGGAACTACTGGAAAGAAAAAGCCAATTACATAAATGCCCTTTTCTAATAGTCTTTCAGCCATTATTTGTGATAATTTAGCATCATACAACATAACCGGAACTATTGCCGAATCTCCATCAATGAAATCAATTCCTGCTTTTCTTAATCCAGCTTTAAAATAATTTGTATTCCATTCCAAAGTGTCTCTCAAAGTAGTATCTTTTTCTAATAATTCAAAAACTTTTAAAGATGCTCCAACAATTGCTGGGGCTAACGAATTTGAAAATAAATAGGGGCGAGAGCGTTGACGTAAAATCTCAATTACTTCTTTTTTAGCTGTTGTATAACCTCCCATTGCACCCCCTAATGCTTTTCCTAAAGTTCCTGTGATAATATCTACTCTTCCCATGACGCCTTTTGCTTCAAGGGTTCCTTTCCCCGTTGCTCCGATGAAACCCGCAGCATGGCACTCGTCTACCATTACCAATGCATCGTATTTATCAGCTAAATCACAAATTTTATCTAATGGAGCTACTAATCCGTCCATTGAAAAAACTCCGTCAGTTACAACAAGTTTGAATCGGTGGCCTGCCTCGGTAGCTTTAATCAATTGCTGTTCTAAATCATACATATTATTGTTTTCATAACGATAGCGAGCTGCTTTACATAAACGAACACCATCTATAATTGAGGCATGATTTAAACTATCAGAAATAATACAATCTTCTTCCCCTAATAATGGTTCAAAAACACCTCCGTTAGCATCAAAAGCTGCTGCATAAAGTATTGTATCTTCTGTTCCGTAGAAATTAGCAATTTTTTGTTCTAATTCTTTATGAATATCTTGTGTTCCGCAAATAAAACGTACAGATGACATTCCGAAACCATGAGAATCTAAGGCGTCTTTTGCTGCTTGAACCACTTCTGGATGTGAAGAAAGTCCTAAATAATTATTGGCACAAAAATTTAAAACCGTTTCTCCAGTTGAAATAGTAATCTCGGCACCTTGTGGCGAAGTAATAATGCGTTCTTTCTTAAACAAACCATTTTCTTTAATCGAATTTAATTCGCTTTGCAAGTGGTGTTGAATTTTTCCGTACATAATTTATTATTGTTTGTGTTTCTTTTTGGGATTACAAAGTTACTATTTCTATGCTTTCGCCTATATAAATGAGCGCTTTTTTTGCAACCGAATAGTTCATTTCGCGCAACGCTAATTCATATTCCTCTATTTGCACTTTATGTTTATTATGTTTTTCGCCCGTCTTATAGTCTAACAAAAGCGCCATATTGTCTTTTATTACTACTCTATCGGGTTTTATTGTTTTAGTTGCTTTTTTAATGATGGTTTGTTCATTTATAACTTTACTGTCTGATTCAAAAAAATCTTTCAATTCTGGATGGGTAACAATATTTTGAATGGTTTGGTGAAAAATTTCGCGTTGTGATATCCTAATCAAACCTGACTCTGTTGCTTTATTTAAGGCCAATTCAACCTCATCTTTTGTATGCACAAAGGACATTATTTCATGTAAAATTGTTCCAAAAGCAATTGCATCTTGTTGAATCGTTCCCCACATAAGTGCTTCGCGTTGAGCAATATTAATTTTTGAAGGCTTTAATTTATTGGCCACAATTCCAATACTATTGTGATTGCCTTTATGGGTTTCTATTTTAGATTTTCGTTCGGCATCACCAAATTCATAAGTGAATTTTGTGGGTTCATACCAACCTTTATTTTGAAGATAATCTAAAAAGTAGAACGATAAATTATTCGTTGCAAATTCGCCTTTAGGAGTCAATTTTTTATTTGAAATAATGTATAACTGTTCTTCGGCGCGCGTTAAAGCAACATAAAGTACATTAATAGTGTCTAAAATTTCTTCTTGGTTTTTGGTTTGAAAAATGGATTTTGCACCGTTTCCATAACTTTCCACTTCTTTTTTATTATTGATTAATGCTTTTGGTAAATCAATAGTTGAATCTTCTAACGGAATCCAAAGTTTGTCTTTTATTTTTTTAGAAAAATCTTCTTCGGCAAATGGAAAAATAACCACCGGAAACTCCAATCCTTTTGATTTATGAATGGTCATGATTCGAACAGCATTTGTTCCTTCTGGAGAGGGAATACTTTTCTGAAAGCCAATTTTATCCCAATATTCTAAAAAATCGGCAATACTTGACTGCGCTTTCACATCTTTTTCTAACACTAAATCTAAGAAATATTGCAAATAAGACGTGTTCACTTTATTCTTTAAAAAGGCTGCAATTAATATTTCCACCGTTTCATAAAGCGATTTTTTCTTGCAATCTGTAAACGAAATTTCGATTCCAATTGTATTCAAATAAATTTCTAAATCAGCAGTGTTTTTATCTTTTGTCGCTAAAATAAAATCGTGAATCGCTAATTCCGATTGTAATTGTTGAGCAATATAATATAGAATATAAATTTTTGCCTCTTCTTCTTTTGGGTTTTTTAAAAAGCGCAGTAAGGCAATTATCAATTTTACTTCGGTTGCATTTTGAATCAATAATGTTTCGGAAGATAATATTGGAATTTTATTTTCGGTTAAAAAATTAGCCAATTTTATTCCAGGCGCTTTAGTTCTTGTAAGTAAAACGATGTCTTTATATTGAAATTTATGAGCAAGACATTGATTAATGGTTTTTAAAGTGTGACTCAAATACACTTTATCTTTCATCGTAATTGTATCATTATCGCTATCAAAACCTTCCACTCCAGTTTCTTCTTCTGGCACTTCAATAAATGATAAATTTACATATCCGCCTTGCTTAGCATTCGTTTCTTGATGCGAAAGGTGTTCGTATAAATTTTTATAATCGGCGTTATTAAATTGATTTGCTAATTGCTTAAAAAATGCATTATTAAACTGAATGACCTCGCTGTAACTTCGATAATTTGTTTTTAATCGTTCTGTTTTTTTGTCTTTATTTGAAAACGGATTATTTGCCGCAGTATCTTTTGCTAGATCGATAAATTGTTCTGCTTTTCCACCACGCCATCGATAAATAGCTTGTTTTGGATCGCCTACAAGCATTACGGTTCCTTTTTTGCCATATTCATCCTCACCAGCTAATGCATTATCAATTAACGGAATTAAATTTTGCCATTGCATAACCGAAGTATCTTGAAATTCATCAATAAAATAATGGCGGTATTTTTCTCCCAAACGCTCATAAATAAAAGGAGCGGGTTGGTTTTGAATTTCGTTATGGATAATGGTATTAAAATCGGAAATGGAAACAATATTTTGCTCTTCTTGTATGTTTTTAAATTCCTTGTAAATGGTGTTTAACAACGAAAGCGGATTTAAATTTTGAAGAAAAGCATCATACAGCGAAATTTTTCCCGCTTTTTCATTGATAGCAATTACCGAAGCTAAAATTTCTGAAGCATTTTCATCAATAAAATCTTTATCTGATTGAGGAACTGCTTTTGAATAGCTACTTTCTGAACCATCTAAATATTTGATTACCGTTTCGTTAATAGCTATTTTATCTGAAACCACTTTTGCTAAGTGATTAGTTACAAAACTCGAATAAAACGATTTTCTAGAAACCCCATTTGAGTCAATTTTTGTTAAAACAGGTTGGGCAATTTCTTTACATTCTTCTTTTAATTGTTTTATTTCTTCTTGTAATTTCTTTTTTATTATTCCAAAATCAGTCAGACTTTTTTCAGACATTTCTTTGATTTCTTCCGAATTGTTTTCGTTAGTAATCAACTGGGCCACGGCTAATAATTCGGCTGAAATATCCCAGTTTTTATCATCGTCTGCTCTATCTTTTGAAAAATCAACTAATAACTGGGTTAAACTTTGATCTTCTCCTGCTTTGGAAATCACTAAATCAATGGCTTCTTGCAACAAAACATCGGTATCTAAAGACACTTCAAAGTTGGGTGGTAAATTTAAATCTTGTGCAAAAGTGCGAATGACTTTATGGGTAAATTTATCAATCGTAGAAATATCAAACGCCGCATAATTATGAATTATATTCTTAATAATTGCTTTCGATTTATCTTTAATTGTTGCAATGCTAAGTTTTGTGTCTTTAGCCACATCTTTAAGCAATTCCAACGCTTTTTCAGAAGTAGTATCAATAGAAAATTCATACAAACTAGAAACAATTCTAGATTTCATTTCGTTAACCGCTTTATTGGTAAACGTAATGGCCAAAATTTTCTTGTAGGCATCGTCGTTACTTGCTAAAAAGAGAATTTTTAAATATTCTTTCGTTAACGTATACGTTTTCCCTGATCCGGCCGAAGCGTCATAAATGGTAAAAGCTGTTGTTTCCAAATGTTATATTTGTCTTAATTATGGTACTATAGAAACGATCTATTTTTGAATCCAAAGTTTAATTTGTAAATTTGGTGAAAATATTATTAATCTAAAAATAAAATATCATGGCTTTTGAATTACCAAAATTACCTTATGCATATTATGCATTAGAACCACATATTGATGCTCGAACAATGGAAATTCATCATTCTAAACATCATAATGCTTATGTTACTAATCTAAATGCTGCCATTGCTGGAACAGATTTAGAAGGAAAATCTATTGAAGATTTGATGAAAAATTTAGACATGAATAATATGCCTGTAAGAAATAACGGTGGTGGTCATTATAACCATACTTTATTTTGGGAAATTATGTCGCCAAACGGTGGTGGTTTGCCAATAGGTGCATTAGCTGCTGCAATTGATGCTGCTTTTGGTTCATTTGATGCTTTTAAAGCTGAATTTTCTAAAGCAGGTGCAACCCGTTTTGGTTCAGGATGGGCTTGGTTATGTGTAAAAGACGGAAAATTAGAAGTATGTTCTACTCCTAATCAAGATAATCCACTTATGCCAGGTGTAGCTTGTGGCGGACAACCAATTTTAGGAATGGATGTGTGGGAACACGCTTATTATTTACATTATCAAAACCGTCGTCCTGATTATATGGAAGCGTTTTTCAATGTAATTCACTGGGAAGAAGTAGCAAAACGTTATCAAGCGGCACTATAATTTCTTAATATAATTAACTAAAAAAGCCGAGAAGTATGGCGACTTCTCGGCTTTTTTTTGTATTGTACCAATTTTTTTGAAAATAAAAAAGGTGAAATTGCTTTCACCCTTTTTTCCCCAAATTTACCATAAAACTTAACCTACTAATTTTTTGGTGATACTAAAGTAGTATACGAAATTACTTATTGGTAAAAAAATTGTTAAATAGCACAAAAACTCGATGAACTGCACTTTTTAATACGCTCGAGCGTCTTTTCCTTCATAAAAATTCATAAAAGCGCGGTTTACTACTCGGTTTCCACCGTCTGTTGGATAATCTCCTGTAAAATACCAATCGCCTAAATTTTTAGGGCACGCTTTATGTAAATCTGCTACCGTTTGATAAATAATTTTTACTTTGGCATTAGTATTTTCAGGTGTCAACATTTCTGCAATTTTATCAGATATTTCTTGATCAGTAAAAGGTGCATAAATTTCTTTCACATAATTTACCACATCTGCATCTGTAAAATTTTCTTGTGCCTTTGATTTTTGATAAACCTCTTCAAAAATATGATATAAATTGCGTTCTTTTAACAAAGCTAAAGCAGCTCTAAACGCAACTAATCCTTCTAACTTTGCCATATCTATTCCGTAACAATCTGGATAACGAATTTGAGGCGCTGAGGATACTACTACAATTTTCTTTGGATGCAAGCGATCCATCATCTTAATGATACTTTGTTTTAAAGTAGTTCCTCGCACAATACTATCATCAATAATTACCAAATTATCCGTTGGTTTAACCACACCATAAGTTACATCATAAACGTGTGCTACCAAATCATCTCGACTACTGTCTTCGGTAATAAATGTTCTTAATTTTGCGTCTTTAATGGCGATTTTTTCGGTTCTAATTTTCACCGAAAGTAATTCTTTCAACTTGTCTTCGGTTAACGTATCTTTTTGCGCAATAATTGCTTTTGCCTTGCGTTGATTTAAGAAATCTTGAGCCGCTTCAGACATGCCATAAAAAGAAGTTTCGGCGGTATTAGGAATAAACGAAAAAACGGTATTATCGGTATCGTTATCAATAGCTTTCAAAACACTCGGAAAAATTAATCTCCCTAATTCTTTTCGCTCTTTGTAAATTTCGGCATCGCTTCCGCGCGAAAAATAAATACGTTCAAACGAACACGCTTTTTTGATTAACGGAGTTCTTACTTCTTCAATAGAAACATTTCCGTTTTTTTTGATGATGATTGCACTACCTGGTTCTAATTCTTGAACTTTTTCAAAAGCAACATTAAATACCGTTTGAATCACCGGTCGCTCTGAAGCCACTACTACAATTTCATCGTCTTCATAAAAATACGCTGGACGAATACCGGCTGGATCACGCAAAACAAATGAATCACCATGACCTAACAATCCTGCCATAGCATAACCGCCATCAAAATTTCTTGAAGCGCGTTCTAAAATACGTTGGATATTTAATCGTTCTCCAATAATTGGCGATGCTTCTTGTTTAGAATATCCTTCTTGTTTACATTGTTTGTATAATTCGGTAACCTCATCGTCTAAGAAATGACCAATTTTTTCCATTACGGTAACCGTATCGGCCATTTGTTTTGGGTGTTGTCCCAAGTCAATTAAATTTTGGAACAACTCTTTTACATTGGTCATGTTGAAATTCCCTGCAATAATTAAATTTCGGTGCATCCAATTGTTCTGACGTAAAAATGGATGTACACTTTCGATGCTGTTTTTGCCGAAAGTTCCATAGCGCACGTGACCCAAAAATAATTCTCCTAAATAAGGGATTTTTTGTTTTTGAAGCGCTACACTATTTTGATATTCGGGATGCTCTTCTAATTCGCGACTGATTCTGTCGTTAATTTGAGCAAAAATGTCTTTAATAGGTTGCGGGTCGTTTGAACGAATGCGACTGATGTATCGTTCCCCTGGATTTACGTCTAATTTAATACTTGCTAGACCTGCACCATCTTGCCCGCGGTTGTGTTGCTTTTCCATGAGCAAGTACATTTTTTGTACTCCATAGAAAGCAGTTCCGTATTTTTCTTTGTAAAATTCTAACGGTTTTTTTAATCGAAGTAAGGCAATTCCACATTCGTGTTGTATAGCGTCACTCATAAGTTGTTGTGTTGTTGTTTGTAATTTTATTTATTCTGAAACAAAAAATGCCCCGAAATTTCGAGGCACGTTGTTATTCTTCTAATTCGATTTCAAATTGAGTTAATGCTTTAAATTGTTTTAATCTTGCATTTACTTCTTTTTTATCTAGACTAACCATTCGTTCTGTTCCAAATTTCTCCACACAAAAAGAGGCTAAATTTGAACCCTGAATGATTGCTGTTTTCATGGTGTTGAAAGAAATATCGCCTTGTTGTGCAATAAATCCAGAGAAACCACCTGCAAATGTGTCTCCAGCGCCTGTTGGATCAAAAACATCGGCTAATGGCAATGCTGGAGCAAAGAAAATGTGTTCGTTATGGAAAATTAACGCGCCGTGTTCTCCTTTTTTAATTACGACATATTTTGGACCCATGGTATGAATTTTAGCAGCCGCTTTTACTAAAGAATATTCTCCAGACAACTGACGTGCTTCTTCATCATTAATAGTAATTACATCTACGCGTTTAATTACTTCTAGCAATTCGGGTAAGGCACAATCCATCCAAAAATTCATCGTATCAAGAACCACTAATTTAGGTGTCGTGGTCATTTGATTTAAAACACCAGTTTGAACTAGTGGGTGCAAGTTTCCTAGCATTACTACTTCGGCATTTTTAAAATCTTGTGGAACTACCGGATTAAAATCAGCCAAAACATTTAATTCTGTAACTAACGTATCTCTTGAGTTCATATCATTGTGGTAACGACCGCTCCAAAAGAAGGTTTTTCCTCCTTTTACGATTTCGATTCCTGAAATATCAATGTTTCTTGCGGTTAATAAATCTAGATATTCTTGTGGAAAATCTTCGCCAACAACTGAAACAATTCCTGATTTTACATTAAAATGCGAAGCCGAAAGCCCTATAAAAGTTGCAGCGCCTCCTAAAATTTTATCGGTTTTACCAAAAGGTGTTTCGATAGCGTCAAAAGCAACTGTTCCTACTATTAATAATTTGTTCATTAAATTGAAATTGAAATAAGAGGCAAAGATAAAACTTTAGTTTCAAAGTTTAAAGTTTAAAAGTTATTCTTTACAACAACTTTACTTCTTTTCTGTGCAAAAGGAAACCTTCAACAATTGTTCTTAAAACAAAATAAACTCCATATTAAATAGAGTTATTCACAGCTTATGCATTAGCAAAAAATACTTTTAAATAAATAAATTGAAATAATTTAAAAAATACGTAATTTTAGTTCGATAAAAAGATAAATGCGCGCTACACAAGTTTATTTATTACTAAATCATTAAAATAAATAATGATATTCATAATTATTATTAATGGTATTCTTAGTGATAGATAACTTGATTATGTAGTATTTTTGATAAACTAATCAAATAAAAGTATGAAAAAAATTATTGTAGTAGTTGTATTCTTAATGAGTGCCAACTTAATTTACTCGCAAGATTATGTAGATATTGTAAAATTATCTACTAATAATGCAACACTAGGAAACTTGGATAACAACTATGAAACAAGTGTGAACAACTTGAACATGGAAGTTTACTATCCAAAAAAATTATCAGATAAAGCCGTATTATTAACAGGTTTTACCGTTGAAAATACACGATTAAACTTAAGTCCAAGCTCTGATAGAAGCAGCTTAACCATGACGCGTTTAAATCTAGGAATGAAATACCAACATTCTGAGAAATGGTCTGGAACTTATGTTTTTCTTCCAAAAATTGCCTCAGATTTTGATAATATTGGATCTAATGATTTCCAATTTGGTGGAATAGCCGTTTTAGATTATCAATACAGTGAATCCTACAAAATTAAATTTGGAATGTATGCTTCTTCTGAAAATCACGGATCAACAATTACACCATTAATTGGATTATGGCACCGATCTAAAGACAATAAATTTTATATTAATGCCACTTTACCAATTCGTATGGATGCTAATTATGCGTTATCAAAAAATTTCAGCGTAGGTTCTGATTTATTGACTTCTATTAAATCATATAATCTTTCCGAATTAAATTCTACCGCTTACGTTCAAGAGGAATCCATTCGCTTTGCGCTTTATGCAGCACTTGGTTTAATGGATAATTCAATTATATTAAGAGGAAAAGTAGGATTTGATACCACAGATTATGGCGTTTTTAACAGTAATCAAAAAGTAGGCGCACAAGTTTTAACGTTCCCACTGAGCTCTGACAAAAGAAATCGACTTAATTCAGAATTTGATTCTTCACTTTATGTAGGATTTGATGCGATTTATCGATTTGATTTAACCAAAGAAACAAAATAATAAAGGGAGCTGAAAAGCTCCTTTTTTTATCTATTTACAACAACTTCTCATCTTCTCTTTCGTAAAACTCATCAATAGACAATTGTTCTTGTTGCGAAGCCATAACGGCTAATGCATCACAGCGTTCGTTTTGCGGATGACTATTGTGTCCTTTAACCCATTGAAAATCAACTTGATGTTGGCGATAAATTTTTAAGAACCGCAGCCACAAATCGGGGTTTTTCTTGGCTTTGAAGTTGATTTTTTCCCATTGAAAGACCCAGCGTTTTTCAACCGCATCTACCACATATTTCGAATCAGAAACGACCAAGACTTTGGTTTTTAAGGTTTTTAATTTTTCTAAACCTACGATTACCGCTAATAATTCCATTCTATTATTAGTTGAAATGCGAAACCCTTCGTAAAATTCTTTTTTATACGGCGTTCCTACCATTTCCATGACCACGCCATAGCCCGCTGGACCAGGATTTCCCTTGGCAGCACCGTCTGTATATATGTGGACTTCGTGTTGCAAAATTTGAATTTAGAATTTAGAATTTAGAACTTCTGAAATAACCGTTGAAAAATATTTATGTTCTAATTCGTGAATTTTGTGCGCAATTTCTTCGGCCGTTTTACAATCTTCGATATTTACAGACTTTTGAAAAATAAATTCCCCTTCGTCATAATGTTCGTTTACATAATGAATGGTAATTCCGGTTTCTTGTTCTTTATTATCTAAAACGGCTTCATGCACATGTATTCCATACATTCCTTTTCCGCCATATTTTGGCAACAATGCCGGGTGAATATTAATCACTTTTGGATATTCCTTTAATATAGATTCGGGAAATTTTAGTAAAAATCCGGCCAAAACAATTAAATCGGGTTGAAACTGTTGCAATTTTTCGAGTACAAAACCTTCATTTAATTGCGCTTTTGAAAAAACTACCGATGGAATGTTATGGTTTTTTGCTCGATCTAACACTTTGGCATCGGCCTTATTAGAAAATATAGCCACAACAGAACCTTCTTTGTTACTTTTAAAAAATTTAACAATTTCTTCGGCGTTTGAACCATTCCCAGAAGCAAAAAGTACAATATTCTTCATTTATAAATAATTTCTTTCCACAAAAAAAAGCATAATAATTGGTAAAAAATAAAAAAAAGATGCCTTTATGAATTATTTTTTTTAAATTCGTGGTCATATTTAGCAACAAAAAGGTGGTATTAAAATAAAGTTTTTTATTTTTGCCAACAAATTAAATTAAAAATTAAAAGATTATGTCAGACATTGCATCAAGAGTAAAAGCGATTATCGTAGACAAATTAGGTGTTGACGAAAACGAAGTTGTAACAGAAGCAAGCTTCACAAATGATTTAGGAGCTGATTCATTAGACACTGTTGAGCTTATTATGGAGTTCGAAAAAGAATTTGATATTCAAATTCCAGACGACCAAGCGGAAAACATTGCTACTGTAGGTCAAGCTATCTCATATATTGAGGAAGCAAAAAAATAATATCTAAAGCATCCATAAGAGATTACTTTTGTGGGTGCTATTATTTTTTACCTAACGTTTTAAATCTTTTAAAAGATTTTGCAAACATTGATTGTATTACAATCATACAATAAAAAAAATATATAATACCCATTGTTTCTTTTAGTTATTATTAAAAGCCCTTTGGGTTTTTTTATATCAACCGAAAATTAAAAACTATGCAATTAAAGCGCGTTGTTGTAACCGGTCTTGGTGCATTAACTCCAATCGGAAATAGTGTTAAAGAATATTGGGAAAGTCTAATTAATGGGAAAAGCGGTGCCGCTCCAATTACCTATTACGATACAGAAAAACACAAAACCAAATTTGCATGTGAAGTTAAAAACTTCAACATTGAAGATTATATGGACCGTAAAGAGGCTCGTAGATTGGATAAATTTGCGCAATATGCTATAGCAGCTAGTGATGAAGCTATTAAAGACGCAGGAATTACGCACGATAATGTGAACAAACACAGAGTTGGAGTAATTTGGGGTGCAGGAATAGGGGGCTTAGAAACCTTCCAAGACGAAGTGTTGTATTATGCAAAAGGAGATGGAACTCCAAAATTCAACCCGTTTTTTATCCCAAAAATGATTGCTGATATTGCTCCTGCTCACATTTCAATGCGAAATGGGTATATGGGACCAAATTATACGACGGTTTCTGCTTGTGCCTCATCGGCAAATGCTTTAATTGACGCTTTTAACTATATCCGTTTAGGAATGTGTGATGTTATTGTTTCTGGTGGTTCTGAAGCAGCGGTAACCATTGCCGGAATGGGTGGATTTAATTCTATGCACGCCCTTTCAACTCGAAATGAAAGTCCAGAAACAGCTTCAAGACCTTTTGACGCTACTCGTGATGGATTTGTTTTAGGTGAAGGCTCAGGCGCACTTGTTTTAGAAGAATATGAACATGCAAAGGCACGTGGTGCTAAAATATATTGTGAAGTTGGCGGTGGCGGAATGTCTTCTGATGCTTACCACTTAACCGCTCCACATCCGGAAGGTATTGGTGTAATTGCTGTAATGGAAAACACCTTACGTGATGCTGGTATGACACCTGATATGGTTGATCATATTAATACACACGGAACATCAACTCCACTTGGTGATGTAGCTGAGTTAAAAGCAATTAGTCATGTTTTTGGTGATCATGCTAAAAACATCAACATTAATTCAACAAAATCAATGACAGGTCACTTACTTGGAGCTGCCGGTGCTATTGAAGCTATTGCCTCAATTTTAGCCATGCAAAACAGTATTGTTCCGCCAACAATTAACCACACTACCGTTGATGAAAATATTGATCCTTCATTGAATCTAACATTGAACAAAGCGCAAAAACGTGAAATCAATGTTGCCATGAGTAATACTTTTGGTTTTGGAGGTCACAATGCGTGTGTATTGTTTAAAAAATTAGTAGACTAATTCATGCGTCTGTTAAAAAAAATACTCAAAAATTCCCGTTCTCATGAAGACGGGATTTTTTTTGAAAAAATTACCAAAATTCTAGGCTTCACGCCAAAAGAAATCAAGTATTATCAAAAAGCGTTTACACACCGTTCGGTGAATAAACTCGACGATAAAGGCAATCCGTTTAACTATGAACGATTAGAATTCTTAGGCGATGCCATGCTAGGTAGTGTTATTGCAGCGCATCTTTATAATGAAGTACCTTCGGGCGATGAAGGTTATTTAACAAAAATGCGCTCAAAAATTGTCAGTCGTGAACATCTTAATGAGTTGGGACGCGATTTTAACCTGATCGAATTTGTAGAGAGTAAAGTGAATTCAACACAATTTGGAGAAAATATTCACGGCAACTTATTTGAAGCCTTTATTGGTGCTATTTATTTAGACCGTGGTTTTGAATATTGCGAAAAATTCATTCGCACAAAAATCATTAAACAATATGTAAACATTGCTCAATTAGAAGGAAAAGTAATCAGTTATAAAAGTTTAATAATTGAATGGTGTCAAAAAGAAAAAAAGACCTTCGCTTTTGAATTTTTTGAAGATAATGGTATAGAAGGACAAAAATACTTTGGAGTAAAATTACTCATCGACCAAAAAATTATTGCAAAAGCTCGAGCCACTTCTAAGAAAAAAGCCGAAGAAAAAGCATCTCAAAGAGCTTATTTTGCATTGCAAGAAAAAATTTCTCAAAAATAATACAAAACTAAAACGTTTGCGTTACTAAATTAACGTTAAGAAGCGTTAAACTTCAAAATTTTAATAGATTTTAATACTATATTTACAATCTAATTGTATCTGATGGCTATCCATAAAATTCAAATAAACGATTTTATTTCAGAGGATTATGAACTAATTGCAATTCATTCTTCATTGGAGGATTACAAATTAGCTTATGCTATTAATACTATTTTAAACACACGATTAATTAAAAATGAGTCCAATATTGAAATTGCTATTCCTGAAGGAAAAAGTGCTTTTGGTAATTACATTTTTGACGATGAAGAAAGCGATGTACAATGGAGTTTAATTGAAAATAAAACCACTATTGTTACTTCAAAAAAGAAATCAAGTCAGTTGTTTGACCAAGTAGATATTACTGTTTTTTTATTACCCGAATACAAAAAAGCCGATTTTCTGTTAAAAATTGAAAACATTGATTATCAATTTGATGAAGACGACATGATTGAAAAAATCTTATCAATAAAAAATGTAACTACGGCTTATACAATTGAAACAACAAATTTAAAATCTAAAAATAATTTAATTTTTTAAAAATGCCAACGAACAAAAAAACTAAAATTGTAGCCACATTAGGCCCTGCATGTAGCTCAAAAGAAGTCATAAAAAACATGATTGATGCTGGTGTTAATGTCTTTAGAATTAACTTTTCGCACGCCGATTATGCCGATGTTACTGAACGCATAAATATCATTAGAGAACTGAATGAAGAATTTGGATATACTACTTCTATTTTAGCCGATTTACAAGGACCAAAACTTCGTGTAGGAGTTATGAAAGAAGATGTAGTTGTTAGCAAAGGCGATATCATCACATTTACTACAGCCGAAGATGTTCTTGGAACTGCTTCACGAGTTTACATGAACTATAAAGAGTTTCCAAAAGATGTAAATCCGGGAGAAAGGATTTTACTTGACGACGGAAAATTAATTTTTGAAGTTACTAAAACCGATAAAAACACCGAAGTTGAAGCAGTAGTGGTTCAAGGCGGACCGTTGAAATCAAAAAAAGGAGTTAACCTTCCTAATACTAAAGTTTCTTTACCGGCTTTAACACCAAAAGACATTAAAGATGCACTTTTTGCCATAGAAAACAAAGTAGATTGGATTGCGCTCTCATTTGTGAGAACTCCAAAAGACTTAGAGGAATTACAAGATTTAATCGCAAAACATTCTGATCATAAAATTCCAATTATTGCTAAAATTGAAAAACCCGAAGCGGTCGAAAACATTGACAAAATTGTAGCTTTTTGTGATGCTATAATGGTTGCTCGTGGTGATTTAGGTGTTGAAGTTCCTGCTGAAGAAGTACCATTGATTCAGAAAAAACTAATTCATAGAGCAAAAACCGCTCGTATTCCGGTTATTGTGGCTACTCAAATGATGGAAACCATGATTACTTCATTAACACCAACACGTGCTGAAGTAAACGACGTTGCCAACTCAGTAATGGATGGAGCAGATGCTGTAATGCTTTCTGGAGAAACTTCTGTAGGAAATTATCCTGTTGAAGTAATTGAAACCATGACGCGTATTATTAAAAGCGTTGAAGATTCACCACTGATTAAAGTGCCTTTGAGTCAGCCGAACATTAGAACCAAACGTTTTATTACTAAATCGATTTGTTATCATGCTGCTTTAATGGCAGATGCTATTAATGCAAAAGCAGTTACTACCTTAACAAATTCGGGCTATACCGCATTTCAAATTTCGGCATGGCGTCCAAAATCACATATTTTAGTCTTTACTTCAAATAAAAGAATCTTAACACAATTAAATCTTTTATGGGGGGTAAGAGCCTTCTTTTATGATAAGTTAGTAAGTACCGATGATACCATAGACGATATCAATAGAATTTGTGTAGAAAAAAAGTATGTTAGTAAAGGTGACATGTTAATAAACCTTGCGGCTATGCCTGTAATTGACAAAGGAATGGTAAATACGTTGCGCATTTCAGAAATAGAATAAACATAAAATACCTTCAACTAAAGCGATCTTCGGGTCGCTTTTTTATTTAAAACTCAAATCGCAATTGCGCCGAAACACTTTTTTGTGGCATCAATTGTTTTGGATCTTCATTATTTAAATTGTGAATAGAAATGCCTAATAATCGAACCGAATTTCGAAGGCGTTCTTGATATAATAAATCTCTAGCCACATCAGCAATAATTGCTTTATCATTTACAAAATAAGGGACTGTTTTGCTGCGTGTTTGAAGGGTGAAATCAGAATATTTAATTTTTAATGTTATTGTTTTTCCGGCAATTTTACTTTTTTGTAAGCGTTGTTCTATCTCTTTTGCAATGTTTTGTAATCGTTCTTCTAAATAAATTTCGGAAGATAAATTTTCATTAAAAGTACGTTCGGCGCCTATCGATTTTATCTTTCGATTGGGTTTAACCGGACTTTCATGAATGCCGCGTACAATTTGAAAATAATGTAAGCCACTATTCCCAAAATGTTTCTCTAAATATTCAACTGATTTTTGTTTTAAATCAAATCCCGTAAAAATCCCCAGTTGATACATTTTTTCGGCGGTAACTTTACCTATTCCGTAAAACTTTTTCACATCTAATCGCTCTAAAAAAGCTTCAACTTCTTCTGGATTAACTGTTTTTTGTCCGTTTGGCTTATTGTAATCAGACGCAATTTTGGCTACAAACTTATTCACCGAAATTCCGGCAGAAGCCGTTAATCCTACTTCATCAAAAATTCGTTTTCTAATTTCCTGTGCAATTAACGTTGCGCTTGGATTTCCTTTTTTATTTTCGGTAACATCAAGATAGGCTTCGTCTAGAGATAAAGGCTCAACTAAATCGGTATAATCAAGGAAAATTTTTCTTATTTTTTTGGAAATTTCTTTATATCGATCAAATCGTGGAGGCACAAAAACTAAATCGGGACACATTTTTTTTGCTTGTATGCCACTAATTGCACTTCTAACGCCATATTTTCTTGCTTCATAACTTGCGGCGCTTACAACGCCTCTAATTTCGCTTCCGCCTACCGCTAATGGTATTCCTCGCAAGGCAGGATTATCCATTTGTTCCACAGAAGCATAAAACGCATCCATGTCAATATGAATAATTTTCCGAAGCGTATTTTGAGTAAGCATATTACAAATTTATAGTATATTTGATAAGAATACTAAATTCAATTTCTTTTTAGGTTAAAAACGACATCATGAACGAAATCGAACGCAAATTTTTAGTCACCTCAACTGAATTTCTATCCGAAAGTAAAAAGTCGAATCGAATAGTACAAGGCTATCTCAATTCAAATCCGGAACGAACTGTTCGGGTAAGAATTAAAGGAACGCAAGGATTTATTGCCATTAAAGGGAAAGGAAACGAATCGGGAACTACACGTTTTGAATGGGAAAAAGAAATTAAAATTACTGAAGCAGAACAATTATTACTGTTGTGCGAAGATGGCGTGATTGATAAAGTTCGTTATGAAATCCCTTCTGGAAAACACCTGTATGAAGTAGATGTTTTTGAAGGCGACAATAAAGGATTAATCATCGCAGAAATTGAGCTAAATGACGAAAACGAGTCGTTTGAAAAACCCAATTGGCTAGGAGAAGAAGTAACCGGTGATGATCGCTATTATAATGCTTCGCTTAGTACATCTTCTTATAAAAACTGGAAATAAACTACTCTATAATTTCAAGATTCACGCGCAAAGGTGCTCTTCCGCGGTTGTGAGAAATATCTAAAAATGGTCTTTTAGCCATATCAATTTCTCTTTGCTTTGTAAATGGGCCACGATCTGTAATCGTAACTACAACACTTTTGCCATTTGCGGTATTGGTTACTTTTACTTTAGTACCAAACTTAAGTTTTTTGTGAGCAGCCGTATAATTATTGTTGTGAAAACGAGCGCCACTTGCTGTTCTTCTTCCATTGAATTTATCGGCATAATGAGAAGCTTCTACATTTTTTTTATAGGGTGTCAATTTGATTCTTGCAAGTGAATCCTGTTTTTTTGCTAAAACAATGGCGAGTGAATCCTGTTTTTTGATACTATCAACAATAGCGGTTTCTCTGATCAAATTGTTACTTGAATCAGAGAAACTACTAATGGCTATAATGAGAACGATTAAAGGGATTATATAACGTAATTGTTTCATTTATGGGTTGTTTTGAAGGTTGCTTATCCTAACCATTGTTTGTAAGGAATCATTGCTAATAAAAGCACTAATCCTAACAAGTAAAATAATGCAATTTTTTTGAATTTACCGTTATTACTTTCTTCTCTTTTATGTTTTGACCAACCAATGGTAATCAAAACGATAGCAATAATATTGGTAACAGGATGCTCAACTAGTAATTGTCTTAATTCACTGTTTTTCATTATTTTCATACCTAATAAGGACCATTGTTCAAATTTATCAGATACAAAATACAATAGTAAACCTATTACTAATTGCACATGACAAATAATTAAAGCAACTAACGAAATACTTCGATCTTTTGGTTTAAATAAACTTTTTGAGGTTACTCCTAAAATGGCATTAATTACCGCTAATAACAATACTGCTAATGCCGCATAAGCTACAGTAGAGTGAAGGGAAAGAATAGTGCTGTACATAGTTTATTGTTTTATTGTGAATTACAAATATA
>ERZ888423.464-NODE-464-length-40839-cov-15.738427_pt1 | contig 40839 bp, 39 predicted proteins | sample MGYA00520523_ERZ888423 | MGnify/ENA primary metagenome ERZ888423 (study PRJEB32303, sample SAMEA104408611) | aquatic metagenome | biome: Brackish water; feature: Pelagic; material: water | place: Baltic Sea | collected 2014-06-08T10:24:00 | depth 30,27 m ... | reverse complement strand
ACATTGGTCATATTATAATTACCTGCCAGAACCAAGTTACGGCTCATCCAGTTATTTTGACGTAAGAATGGATGAATATTTTCTATGCTATCTTTACCATGCGTAGCATAGCGCAAATGCCCAAGTAATAATTCTCCGGCATAGGGGTAATTTTTCTTGAGCCAGTCTGTGTCCTTGGCCTTTTCTTTATCCAACTCACTGAATTTTTGATTAACACGTTCAAAAAGAGTGCTTACAGCATTACTTCCTTTCGCCCTTTCGCGAGCAATATATCGGTGTCCAAATTCAGGATTTAATTTTATGACAGCAAGTCCGGAGCCATCTTGTCCACGATTAAGTTGCTTGTTCATTAGCATTTGCAACTTTTCAATCCCAATCAGCTCAGTTCCGTACTTCTCACGGTAGTATTCTAACGGTTTTCTGAGCCTTACGAGGGCAACTCCACATTCGTGTTTTATAGCATCACTCATATACTGCGTTTAAGCCACAAATGTATAACTTTGAAGTGTCATAAGAGCCACCACACGTGAAAATACTGATTATAAATGGGCCTAATTTAAACCTACTGGGAAAGCGAGAACCCAGTATTTACGGGCACCAAACATTCGAAGAGTACTTAGTGCAAGTTAGAAACCAATTTTCAACAGCTCACATAGATTATTTTCAGAATAATGTGGAAGGAGAACTGATCAACAGACTCCATCTGGCAGATGATGAAGGATACAATGGGATTGTACTAAACGCAGGTGGGTATTCACATACTTCTGTGGCATTAGCAGATACTATTGCAGGTATACATACTCCAGTTATCGCTGTCCATATTTCAAATATTTACAACAGAGAAAGCGAGCGACATACCGAACTTCTGGCTCAATATGTCGAAGGGGGAATCTTTGGGCTAGGGTTGCAAGGATATTCCTTGGCTATACAAACCTTTCTAAATCGCTAAACTTCTTCTTGCCTTTTATAAAGTACTGCCATACAATAGATTTGCTATACAAAGAAACTGATGCTTTACCAAGCGTTTTCACCCATCGTCTTTTACCCAATACTTTATGAAACTGGCCCCAAAAAGCAAAATGAGCTTTGAGTATAGTAAAAAACAAGGAGGCCTTACCCTCTAGTAAAAAGGTATAGGCCGAAATTCCATCAAGTATCATTCGCCAGATAATAATCATAAACCAAAAGGGCGAGGCATGATTTTTAGCCAGCAAAAACAAGTTATTCCTAAAATTTAAAAAATACTTACGATCAGAGCCTTCGGCTAACGTTCCGCCACCCACATGATATACGACAGAACTAGGTTCTACCCAAATGGAGTAGCCTGCCCGCTGCATACGCCAACACAGATCTATTTCTTCCATGTGAGCAAAAAAATCAGCATCTAGTCCTCCTGCACGATGAAATGCTTCAGCACTCACAAACATGCAGGCTCCCGTGGCCCAAAAAACCTGCCGCGATATTTCATATTGCGCATTATCCTCTTCTAGGGTGTCAAATATTCGGCCTCTGCAAAACGGATAGCCCCATTTATCTAAAAAACCACCGCTAGCGCCGGCATATTCAAATTTTGTCTTGTTTTTACAATCTAAAATTTTGGGTTGGATTGCACCAATTGTCGGGTCAGAAATAGCCCTTTCCACCAACGGATTTATCCAATTAGAGGAAACTTCCACATCACTATTGAGCAGCACATAATAATCAGCCTTAATTTGACTTAGGGCCCAATTGTATCCTCCGGCATATCCTAAATTTTCATCGGTTACTAAGAGATGAACCTGGCCATAATTTGCTTTACAGTACGCTACAGAGTCGTCTGTGGATGCATTATCAACTACCCATACCTCGTTATGCGCATACTCTGTAGACAAAACACTTGGCAAAAATTTTTCTAAGAGCTGCCTGGTATTATAATTCAGTATAACAATTGCGACTTTGGGTGACACTGCATTTGGCATATTATTTAGGTGTAAAAATAAATTTCATGCTATCAGGATGAACTAATAAAATACAAAATGAATTCGCATTCGCTTTCATTTGCTTCTCAAAATCGCCTTGTTTTTCACTTAAAATAATTTTCCGAGTTACCATTTCTTCTAAGGTGCTTGCCGAAAAATGAAAGTGTGTTTGATACACATCCTTCTCAATTACTTTTTGTGCTATAGCTATGTCATCAGCGTGCGCTAAAAGTATAGGAAATTCAGAATACCCTCCATCCACTATCGCTTTTACCGTCTCGTTTAGTTCTTTTTTTAACGCTTTTATATCTTGCTCTACCTCGGTTAGTATATCTGCTTCTGTCTTGTTCATCTTTCGTTTTTTCTATGGTAAAATGTTAGGTCAATGACATTTTTTATAGGATGTAGCAAAAGTCTACAATAAATGTCGTAATATCGAATTGAAAAATAAAGGATTAGATGAAACTACACACCTTAACTATTGCAGCCTTCTTCATGCTATTTATGGGAAGTTGCTCTGACAATGAAACCACTAAATCTGTAATTGGCTTTAAACCGGTTTATGGAGGATTAGAAGACATTCAAAAACTAATTACAACTACTGCACCTCAGCCGCTTAAGTCTGTTGGTAAGATTTATACATACGGCAATCTATTGCTTATCAATGAAGTAGGCAAGGGGGTACACGTGTATGACAATCAAGATCCATCTGCACCTGTTAATCTTAAATTTATCGCTATACCTGGCAATGTAGATGTGGCTTTAAAAGATGGCTATCTCTATGCCGATCTTAATTTTGGCATTGTAACCTTAGATTTTTCAGATTTAGACCATGTTTCACTAACACATCTAAATACTGAATACAAGGGCAATGACATACAAAACACGCCCTCTCGCAATCAATTAGATACCAGACCGTCAGGCAAAGTCTATTTTGAATGTCCTGAAGCTAGTAAAGGAACAGTAATCACATGGGAACTCGTTCAAATGCCAAAACCACAGTGCTATATGAATAACTAAGATGAAAACATTTACACAAACCACACTTACCATACTCTTTTTTATTGTCCTTATCGTTGGATGTTCAAAAGACAGTTCTTCCCCCTCAAATGATCCAACTTCCATTGATGGTGGCGGCATAACAGGGACGGGAGGTTCATTAGCACGCTTTAGCATTGTGAATGATAATTTGTATATTCTTACTCAAAATACATTATTCACCTATTCTCTTGCAGATAAGAGTCATCCAAAATATCAGACCAGCGTTTTTGTTGCTAATGGAGCAGAAACATTATTCTCCTTAGACAATAATCTATTAATAGGTACTCAAAACGGGATGCTTATATACGCATTAGCTAACCCCAACAAACCGAAATACATTTCAACCTACGAACACATTAGGAGTTGTGATCCAGTTGTAGCCAAAGGCCAGTATGCATACTCTACCCTACGCGTTGCAAGTAATTGTGATCGCGGAGTAAATAGACTTGACGTAATAGATATCTTTAATATTAACGCCCCAAAACAAGTTAGTAGCTTAGATATGGAAAATCCTATAGGTTTGGGCATAACTGAAGATCACTTATACGTGTGTGACAACAACAAAATAAAGATATATTCATTAAACAATCCTGAATCACCTGTAATTCAAGGGTACACGGTACTGAATGGTTGTTTTGATATAATCATTAAAAACGACTTATTAATTGCCGTAACTAACCAAGGGGTAACACAATTTACCATAAAGAGCGACGGCACATTAGAAAAGTTAAGCGTGATTACAACTAACTAATCCAGTCCTAGTTTAATTATCATTAAATGAAGAAATTAGCTACTTCACTTTTAGTTTTATTTATTTTCGGGCTTAATGCTAGAGCGCAAACGAACGAGACTCTTGTGGGGCCTGGGGACTATGCTATTTTAAAATTAGACGTGCTCAATTTAATGGGAATTGGGATACAAAAGCTCCATGTAGGTTACGAAATTTCGCCATTAAAGGCAAATATAAATAATCTACCTACCGTCAATTTAAATCTAAACATCCCATTTAATGGGCTCAATCAAATTGACATGAAGTACGGTATAGAAGCTGGAGCTGAATTGCGTTTTTACCAACGCAGACGAAACCACGATCTGCCCATAGCTGAAGGTTTCTTCCTAGGAGTAGGCATGGATGGGGGTTTTGTTGATTTTAATAGAACGGAAGAATATTACTCTAATTTTGGTAGTGTACGAGAAATTGAAAACTCATACCAACGCGTGCGTACAGGTATATTTTTAATGATGGGCTCACAGTCCAAACTAGGTGAGAAAATGTACTTTGATATAAATATGGGCATGGGCTGGAGTAACGTAAATGTGCAACAAACCAATTTGGAAGATCCAGGTAGCGATTATCAAAAAAGTTCAGATTATATCAGTCCTTTTTACTTGCTTTATAATGAGGGTAAAGGTCAACGTTTTTATATGCCGGTATCCATTAGTCTAGGTTATAATTTTGGCACTCGCTGATTCAGATATTCATCAGGTAACATCTGATGAGCAAATAGAACAAGTTGCTAGTCTCGCACATGAAATATGGACAGAGCATTACACTTCTATCATCGGGATAGAGCAAGTCAACTATATGCTTGACAAGTTCCAATCTAGCACCGTTATCAAAGAACAAATAGCCGAAGGATTATATTACTTTCTTTTAGTAAACGACAAACCCATTGGTTACTTGGGACTTAAAGTAGAGTCACACAATCTTTTTGTGAGTAAGATTTACATTCTCGCATCATTTCGCAATCAAGGTTATGGTAAACTACTAATGCAATTCACCGAAAATTTTGCCCATACAAACCACTGCAATCAGTTGAAACTTACGGTAAATAAATACAACTTAGCAACTATTCAAGCCTATAAAAAACTAGGTTTTAGTCAAAAAAGAGAAGTGGTATTTGATATAGGTAACGGATATATAATGGATGATTATGAGATGGTAAAGCCCATCTAAATTATTTTATCTCAACTCCAATAGCACTACATTTTCGGCATGATGTGTTTGTGGAAACATATCTACCGCTTGGCTTTTTACCACCTTATATTTAGCATCTAACATCTCTAAATCTCTAGCTTGTGTAGCTGGGTTACAGCTCACATATACGATTTTAGGTGCTGCTACATACGCAAGATAATCTACCACTTTAGGATGCATTCCGCTTCGAGGTGGATCGGTAATGATAATGTCTGGCTTACCGTGTGCGGTATAAAATCGCTCATTGAACACATCTTTCATATCTCCCGCCAAAAACTCTGTATTGGAAATCCCATTCAGTTTAGCATTGGCAATAGCCGCTTCAATTGCTTCCTCTACAATCTCCACTCCGACTGCTTTTTTGGCCTTGGTAGCTGCCACGCAGGTAATGGTGCCTGTACCACAATATAAATCATACACTACATCCGTAGGTTGAATATCTGCAAATTCGATAGCTACATTGTATAATTTTTCAGCCTGAACTGGATTTGTTTGAAAAAAGGACTTTGGCGATATGTTAAACGTTAACCCGCATAGCTCTTCTTGAATATCCGTATCTCCGCTATAATTGATAAACTCTTGGTCAAACGTACTATCGTTCATCTTTTCATTAATACAGTAATTCAAGGCTTTAGGCTCAAACTTATCATGTATAGCCTGCATCAACTTCTGGATGTTTTGATCTTCGTTTTTAGCAAAAACAACATTAATCATCCAATCGCCTGCCTTGGTATTGCGCAACATTAAATTACGCATGAGGCCTGTATGTTCTTTCAAATCATAAAAAGACAACTCATTTTCTATACAGTAATCAAAAACAAAGTTTCTAATCTGATTACCCATGTCATCTTGCAACCAACATTTTACAATAGGAAGCACCTTATCAAACCTGCCCGGAGCATGAAATCCGAGTGCATTGGTATGTGGTAAATCTTCTATATTCTCTCCATCGTACAACCAACGCTTATTACTAAACGTATACTCCATCTTATTGCGATAAAACTGTTGCTCGTCTGCTCCGATGATGGGTAATGTCTCGGCAACTTCTACTTTACCTATTCTTTGCAAGCAATCTTGAGCCCAAGTATCTTTTAGTTCAGCTTGCGCTTTATAGTCTATATGCTGCCATTTACATCCACCGCAAACTCCATAATGCTCACAGAACGGTTTTACCCTCAAATCAGACTCCTTATGCATAGCAGTAATGTTTGCCAAACTAAATCGTTTCTTACGACTTACTATCTGCACATCGACTATATCTCCCGGCGCTCCATATTTTACGAATATTACTTTCCCTTCTACCTTGGCTAGAGCATGTCCTTCACCGCCAGCACTAAGTAATTCTACATTTGTATAATGTACTTGCTTGTCTTTTTTTTTTCTTCCCAATTTATTTTAAGGTGTTTTTACAACAGATTTTTGATAGTGCTCTAATTCATCGAGCGTAGTATTAAATGCAGAAACATCGTGATATCCAGGCACTTGAAACATTTTTTTATCTTGAGGCACAAAGAAAAAGAACGTCGGATAACCAGACGGACTATTGTTAGAAAGTGCCATAAGTAATTGCTTTCCCGTTACCGAATCTCCTGAACCAATATCATAGTTGAGTGGCAATTCCGGATTAAACTTAATCGCGATGTACTTTTCATTAATGCGCTGAATAATGGTGTCGTTACTAAAGGTTTTTTTATCCATCACCTTGCACCATCCACACCATTCGGTATAACAATCTATTACAGCTATTTTACCCTCTGCTTGCGCTTGCTTAAATCCCGTATTAAAATCAACCCAATTAATTTTATCATTTTTATGGTCTTGAACGCACGTAGCGCCAAGAATCAATGGAATAATAATCAGAAATTTTAAGGATCGCAACATTTAAGGGTACGAAAATAACGTAAACTACACTGTTTCATTTACACCATGCTGAAATTTACACCGGCATGAAGTAAAATAGCCTCAAATTAGGGAACGTTAGCTTTATTAAGTAGAAAGCCAAGAAGAAATCCAGCCAAAAACGCACTGGTTATGATCTTATTTGCGAATAAAGACATTACTATATTTTGAGCAACTTTGCACCTATACAAACACTTGGGCAAAGCAACAATTGCCTTATCTTCGCGTTAATTACGACACTCGCACTTGACACCAAACGCATTAATAGAACGACTGGAAACCTTCATTAAGAAGTACTACCAAAACCAACTTCTAAAGGGTGCTATTTTAAGTATATCACTGGTAGCCATTCTCTTTTTTGCCATTAGTTTTTTTGAATACTGGGGTAGATTTGGAATCTCAATACGCACCTCACTTTTCGTTATTTTTATTGCGCTATGTATGGCCGTTATTACTTGGTACATTATTCGGCCTGTATTGGGTTTGATTAATGTAAGCAGGCAATTTGGAATACGTGAAGCATCTATCCTTATAGGTAATCACTTCCCAGAGGTAAAAGACAAACTACTAAATACCATACAACTACAAGAAAATGCTAAAGCCGGCGACCATTCATTATTGATAGCCAGTATTGAACAGCGTATTACAGAACTTAAACCTATTCCATTTAGCAATGCCATACCGTTTAAAGATAATATTAAGTATGTAAAATATGCATTTCTACCTGCCATCGCGTTGGTATTTATACTTTTGGTGAGCCCAGGATTTAAGAAGAGTAGTGATCGATTTGTGCACTTCGGTCAGCACTTTGAAATCGAAGCTCCCTTTACCTTTAACAGCAACTTACACCATTTACACGCTATACAAAATCAGACAATAGATATCCCCTTAAGTATAGAGGGGGATAAAATACCGCAAGACGCCTACATTCATATTGGCAACCAACGGTATAAAATGCAAGGCGTGACTAATGGTAAGTTCAACTATACCCTTAGCAATATCCAAAAATCTGAGCGTATCTTTTTTGAAGCAGGCGGTTTTAGTAGTAAAGAATACGAACTAGCTGTTTTACTTAAACCGAGCATAGTTGGCTACAGTGCCACTATTACCTATCCTGCATACCTAAGCCTTCCCAGTGAAACAGTCCGTAATATTGGAGAATTAAATGTGCCACAAGGAACGGTTATACGATGGAGCTTTAATACCAAAAATGTTAAAGGTCTCCACATAGTACCTGAAGGATCTACCTTAAAACCCGTATCCAATAAAATCTCTTTTACGCGTAAATTTATGAAATCTACTGTGCTAAAAGTAAATACACTGAATGAAGATGTACCGCAAGGCGACTCTATTTTATACCAAATAAATGTAACACCTGACGAGTATCCGCAGATAGCGGTAGAGAAAAAGGAAGACAGCTTAAGTCAAAAGATTTATTACTTTTTGGGTGACATAAGCGATGATCACGGTTTTAGTAAGCTTACGTTTCATTACCAATTCACTAAATCATCAAAAGCTGAAAACAAAGAAAAATCAGGTGTAATGCCTGTAGCGCTTACTAAGAATATCACAAGTCAACACTTTTACCACTATTGGAATCTAAATATTATTGATGTACAGGCCGAGGATGAAATAGAATACTTTTTTACAGTATGGGATAATGATGGAGTCAATGGTTCTAAAGCTACCAAATCAGAAGTTCACACGTACAAAGCACCTTCACTTAAGGAGTTAAAAGAACAAACAGAAGAAGCCAATAAAGAGATAAAAAGTGCCATGGCAGGTGCGCAGGCAGATGCCAAGCAGATGGAGAAAGAGATAAACAGTATTGAAAAAATGCTGACCGAAAAGAAAAACCTGGATTGGAACGACAAGAAAAAAATTCAAGATTTACTAGATAAACAAAAAGAACTTGAAAAGAAAATAAAAAACTCATTTGATAAAAATTTAGAAAAGAATCTCAAAGAAGAAGAGTTTAATCCCATTCAAGAAGACTTGCTCCAAAAACAAAAAGAACTTGAAAAGCTAATGGATCAAGTGCTAGACGAAGACACGCGTAAGCTCTTGGAAAAGATAGAAAAACTCCTTCAAGAAAACCGTAAAGATGAGCTTAAGGAAGCCCTTGACCAATTTAAATTTAACGAGAAGGAAATGAGCAAAGAAATGGATCGAATGCTCGAACTTTTTAAAGAATTGGAGTTAGAAAAAAAGCTAAACGAAACCATCGATAAGTTAAATGAGCTCGCTCAAAAAGAAAAAGAGTTACGTGATAAATCTGAAAAAGAAAAAGGCAAAAACGAAGACTTAGCCAAAGAGCAAGAGAAAATAAAAAAAGAGTTTGAAGAAGTCAAAAAAGACTTACAAGACATTCAGAAAAAAAATGAAAATCTTGAAAGTCCTATGGACTTGCCCCCTAAGGATGAAAAGGCACAAAAAGCAAGCGATAAACTAAATGAGGCTCAGCAAAAACAAGGTAAGGGCAAGAACAAAGAAGCCGCTGAAGACATGGACGATGCGGCAGAAGAAATGAAGGAAATGGCAGAAGAGATGCAGGAAGAGATGGAAGACGCCATGGAAGAACAGCAAGAAGAAGACTATAATAACCTTCGTCAGATTCTTGAAAACTTGATTCAACTTTCTTTTAATCAAGAAAAAGTAATGACAGGTTTTAAGGAAAATCAAAACTATAGTCCGAAATACATTGAACTGCGACAGAGCCAACGAAAAATAAAGGACGAAACCAAAATGGTGGAAGACTCATTATTGGCACTCAGTAAACGAAATATACAAATACAATCCTTTGTAAACGAAGAGATAGCCAAGGTAAACCAAAATCTAGACAAGGCACTGACTTATCTGGGAGAGCGCACGACAGACTACGCCCTTGTGCATCAGCAATATGCCATGACGGGTTATAATAATCTGGCACTTATGCTAAGTGAGTCGCTTAAACAAATGCAAGAGCAAATGAAGGCCCAAAAACAAAACAAAGGCAAGCCAAAATCAGAATGCAAAAAACCTGGGGGGAACCCCAAAGACGGTAAAAACAAAAAACCTAATGCCAGTGCCATAAAAAAAATGCAGGATGAACTAGCCAAGCAAATGAAACAGCTAGAAGAGGGCCAAAAGCAAGGCAAAGGAAAACCCGGGAGCAAAGAATTTGCTGAAATGGCTGCGCAACAAGCTGCCATACGTCAAAAACTACAAGACCTCAAACGCCAGCTAGATAAGGAAGGCAAAGGGGGTAGTCTCGGAAACCTAAAGAAGACAGAAGACTTAATGGATGAACTAGAAAAGGACCTGTATTATAAAAAACTAAATTCAGAAACTTTTAAAAAACTTGATCTACTACAGATCAAGTTGAGTGAGCACGAAAAAGCAGAACGCGAACAAGAACAAGACAATAAGCGCACAAGTAACCAAGGCCAAGATGCCCCTCGCCCTATTCCGCCTAGCATACAAAAATATCTTGACGAGAAGAAAAAAGAAACCGAACTTTTAAAGCGCGTATCGCCTGAGTTACAACCTTACTATCAAGATAAGGTGAAGCACTATTTCGGTAATTAATACAATCACTACCCGAGATGGTAATAAAAGGAGATTAGGATAAGACTTAATCGTTTTTTTTAATCGTAATTTGCTCGTTCGAAACATATAGTCACTTTAACTATAAGTAAGATTAACAAAAACATACCATGCAAAAAAACATCGTAATTATTTGCTGCTTCATACTCACAGCATCCACCTCTTTTGCTCAAACTCTTCAAGATAACTTTGAAGGAAATGGAAACGTAACCACTTGGTTGGGAGATGATTGCACCATAAACGCCACTTTTACAAATCCATATCCATCAGGGATCAATACCTCTACTACTGTTTTAAAATACGAGGATCAAGGTGGGTTGTATGCAAATGTCAGGTTAGACGCTAGTCAAAATTTTAACATAAATTCTCATTCAAGTTTCTCACTTAAACTCTACGTACCTTCTAATGGCATAAGTGGTAATCAAACCAATCAAGTATCGCTCAAATTACAAAATGGGCAACTAGAAAGTCCTTGGGTAACTCAGTGCGAAATCGTTAAAACCATAACGCTAAACCAATGGCAAGAGATAACATTTGATTTCAGCACCGATATCTATATAAATCTTGATGGCAATTCGCCTTCACCTACCCAACGTGCTGATTTTAATAGAGTGGTTATTCAACTAAACGGAGAAAACAACAATGATAAAGTAGTAGCATATTTAGATGATTTCTCTCACCAAGACACCATTATCATATCACCCGTTTTTAATAAATTAGTTTGGTCAGATGAGTTTGATGTTGACGGATCGATAGATGACACCAAATGGTTTCAGCAAACCAAATTACCTGCAGGAGGCAGTTGGTACAATGGAGAAATTCAACATTATACCAATCAAGATTCCAATGCCTATGTAACCGACGGAATGCTTCACCTTGTGGCACGTAAAGAATCGTTTACAGACCAAGGCGTTACCAAGACACATACCTCCGCTAGATTAAATTCAAAGTTTATTTTCACCTACGGACGTGTAGAAGTTCGTGCTAAGTTACCTTCAGGTGTGGGCACTTGGCCTGCTATATGGACTCTTGGACAAAACATTTCAGAAACAGGTGCCTATTGGGAACAAATGGGGTATGGCAAAGTGGGCTGGCCCGCTTGTGGTGAAATAGACATTATGGAACATTGGGGGAATAACCAAAACCACATTTCAAGTGCTACACACACTCCTTCAAGCTATGGCAATACGGTGAATGTAGCTGGTCAAATTATACCTACAGCCTCAACTGAATTTCATATTTACGCATTAGAATGGACCAACGATAAACTCGTATTTAGCGTCGACAGTGTGATACATTTTGTATATAACCCGGATGTTAAAAATCCAAGTTCTTGGCCCTATACAGATCCTCAATACATTTTACTCAATATTGCATTGCAGCCAAGTATATCCACTAATTTTACAAAGGGCTCTATGGATATAGATTATGTACGTGTATATGAAGAAGGCACCAATACGATAGAACATAAACCGATTACCCGCACTCCATTTTTCTATCCTAATCCAGTACTCAACAGGCTAACTATTCAACTTAACAATCCCATTGAACAGCAGGTAGTCGTAAAAATATATAGCGTAGATGGAAAATTAATAAGCACCGACACGTTACGTGCCACTCAAAACAAAATAGAAATCAATGAGTTAAGTAAACTCCCAGGTGGCATGTATATGGCAGACTTTTCGCTAAACAACCATAACTACAATTTGAAATTCATCAAGCAATAAGCATATTTAATAGACTAACTAACTATTGAGACAAGGGCGGAATATTTCCGTCCTTTGTTGTTAGATAACTTTCATAAAAAGCCTTGTGCATCTTAATCTCCATTACTTTTAGACAGTTAGACCTTCCAATTAATTCCCTATTTTCGTAGTTCTTATAAAATATCATGCGTTCTAAAAACACCCTCTTTACAATTAGTATCATCCTATTAGCAAGTTTATCTTCATTTGCACAAACAGAAGTTTCTTACAAAGAAATGATGGAGAACAACTCCTATAATTTCTATGAGGTGGTAGATGCTGCCAACGCATACTTTGATGCCAACGGAAGAACAAAAGGAAGCGGTTGGAAAAATTTTGAACGTTGGGAAGCGGAAAATGAAAGTAAGTTTTATCCCTCTGGAGATAGATCTAATGTAGATTTTTATGGGGTAACTAAAACCTATACCGAAATTGCAAACCAAGCACAGAATCTTAAAAACAAAGCATCATTTACAGACGGTTGGGTAGAATTAGGCCCTTGGAGTGCCAACAACATAACCTCTCATTACTCGCCAGGCATTGGACGTGTGCAAGATTTTTGGGTAAACCCCAACAATACAAACCAAATGTATATTGCAAGTAGTACTGGAGGATTTTGGAAATCGAATAACGGAGGAAATACGTGGCAAAACACCACCGATTTTCTGCCGGCAGCAGGCGTTTTCACCTTTGATGTAAACCCAAACAATACCAATGAAATCCTAATTGCAGTCTGCCAAGGTGGATTTTTATATACGCACGGCATATATAGAAGCACTGACGCAGGAGCAACATGGATCGTCTCTAACTTTGGGCCTGCCAACTTAGGCTGGGGAGGACTTGGATCTAATGTTAGAATCACCAAATTACGCTATCATCCTACGGTTTCCAATCAAGTATTTGTCGGGACTTCACTTGGATTATTTGTTTCTACAGACAATCTTGACACTTGGCAATCTAAGTTTGGAGGTAACGTAACAGATGTAGCTTTTCATCCCAACAATACAGATGTCGTTTATGTATACAACAACGCCGGAACTGATCGAAATTTACTAAAAATATCAACCAATGGAGGAGTCAGTTTTGGCAATGCAGGAGGATTTCCTAATAACAGCAATTCTCGAATTTACATTTCTACTTCACCGGCAGAACCAAATCATGTATATGCAGCTTCCACCAAAAACGTTTACAAATCTACCGATCAAGGAAACTCATTTGTTGCTTTGAGTAATCCGGATGAGACTTGTCTTGCTTTTTCGGTTTCTGATTTGAATGTTAATAATATGATTTATGGGTATGTAGACCTGCAAGCATCTACCGATGGGGGAAACACTTTTACACGGACAACATCATGGAGTAATCAGAATAGTGCTTACATACACGCAGATATGCAAATTGCAAATTGTATCAATGGCGTATTTTATGTTGCTACCGATGGGTATTTTGCAAAAAGTACAGACAATGGCTTCACGTGGACTAAGCTCAATGATGGAACTGGGATACGCGATTTTTATGCTGTGGGAACAAGCCAAGGAGATTATAGCGTGCACATGGCAGGCTCACAAGATAACGGAACGAGTATTTTGAATAAAGATGGCTGGATCGAATGGAACGGAGGAGACGGAATGGAAGCACTTGCGCATCCACTTAATCAAAACTGGATGATAGGGAGTTGGCAATATGGCACCCGAAGTTACACACGCGATGGAGGCCAATCGAGAAACGGAACTGGGAACCCCGAAGGCGGTAGCAGCAATGCATACTGGGAAGCTCCTTTCTTGATTAATCCTTTAAATCAAATGCAAGTACTCCATTTTGCAGATTCTATATATCAAGGGGATAAATTTGGAACGGAATGGAGTTATAAAGCAAATCCGGGTATTAATATTTTGTACGACGCTTCTATTGCAGAAACAGATTCCAACGTTATTGCAGTTGCCCGCGGAAGTTCCATAAGGCTTACCACAAACGGAGGAACTACTTGGCAAAACATAAGTTCTGGCTTACCTGGATATTCCATTACCGACATCGCTTTCGATCCTAAAAATGCGAATACAATTGTCGTAACTTTTAATCGCTACCAGGATGATGGTAAGAAAATTTATATCTCATTTGACCAAGGAAGTAGCTGGCAAAATATTACGTACAACCTAAACAACATGCCACTGCTTACCGTCGCTTTGGACCACAGTGATTCATCCTACATTTATGTGGGTGGAGAAATAGGCATTTACTATAAAAGTATAAACGGAACAGAGTGGACTCTTTATAATAATAATTTACCTAACGCTTGCGTAAAAGACCTCGAAATACACTATGGAAGTAACCGACTAAGAGCAGCCACTTATGGCAGAGGTTTATGGGAATATACACTGGTAGGAAGAAATGATTATCCAGCTATTACACACACTTCTATTACCTCTATACCCGATGACGTTACTCCTAAAAAAGGAGTAGACCAATACGTACATGCAACAATAGCATATACCGGCACACTTACAGAGGTGAAAGCACTTTGGTCGTTGAATGACCAATCACTTACCAACGAAATTACCATGACCAACATAGGTGGTAATAACTGGAAGAGTGCAACTCCTATCGGCAGAAAAGAATTAGGAGACATGCTGTACTTTAAAGTAATTGCTACCTCTAGTCTTGGACAAAAATCAGAAACCTATACCTTTAATTACAAAGTACATGAGTTTATTTATTGTGATGCCATAGGATCAGAGGGAACAGGTTCAGATTACATCAAAGCGGTTAACTTAAACGGTGTTACCCAAACAAGTGGACAAGATTATTATGGCGACTTCACCAGTATTCGTTTTGAATTGAGCGATAATATCGCACACGAATTGGAAGTAGTGATGCAGTATAACTGGGATAGTGATTCTGTAACGGCTTGGATAGACTATAATGGAGATGCTTCATTCACTAATGACGAGCAACTTATATTTACCGAATTAGCTAATTTTAAAGCTACCGCAACTATACAAGCACCTCAAGATGTAAATTTAGATACTGATTTACGAATGAGAATACGTAGTCAGTATTACTCAAATTATATGGATCCTTGTGGTGACAAATATGGCGAAGTAGAAGATTATACCGTTAAATTTATTCATTCTACTATTGATATTAAGGACGTTTCAACGCTAGAGGCGTTTATTTCGCCTAACCCAAGTACAGATCGCTTCAACGTATCGTTAGCTAAAAAGAGTGCATTCCTGCAAGTAGAAGTAATTGACATTACTGGCAAAACAGTGTTACGTGAACGCAGAGAAAATGTGAGCGATTTAGAAATTAAACATTCGCTTGCCAGTGGAACGTACATTGCCCTAATCCAAACAGATAATGGTCAATCTCAGTTAAAACTAGTTGTAAAATAAGGGTAAGAAACGGCTTGCTGCAATCTTATGCGAACCACTCTTTAACGAAATTTCGATCGGTTATTTTATCTTCTAGTCCTTGCGCAATAAGCTCATAAACTAGTTTAGTGTTCCGAGCGCCTTTGGTTTTAGCTTCACTGTAGGGTAGATTGCTAAACGTCACCATTTCGTATTGAGATTGAAATACATCCGGATGCAAATCACAGATATCGTGTTCTACTTTTTTGTAATGTAAAAAGTCTTTATCTCCTACTAAATCACGCATTTCAATAAAATTTTGAAGCGCTAAATCGGCAATTGCATCTGCATTGGGTTTTCTACGCACTTGATATGCTTGCATGGCCGTTTCCCAATCGCCAAATTCTTCTAAACACTCGTCCAATACCACACAATCTTCAAATGCACAATTCATCCCTTGACCATAAAAGGGGACAATAGCATGACATGCATCCCCTATCAACGTAGCTTTATTAATATTCCATGGGTAACATCTTACCGTTACTAAGCTACCCACCGGATTTGATTTAAAATCTTCCAATAAAGTTGGCATTAGCTTCATCGCATCGTTAAAATACGTCGACATAAACGACAGAATTTCTTCGTCCGTATTAATGTTATCAAAACCAGTTTCACCTTCATATGGCATAAATATGGTGCACGTAAATGTTTTGTCTGGATTAGGAAGCGCTATCATCATAAAACTACCGCGTGGCCAAATGTGCAATGAATTCGGATCCATAGCAAAATCACCGTCTTCAGTTGCAGCTATACTCAACTCTTTGTAACCGCTATTGGTATACGACTGTGAATAGTCAAATCTATTGGTACGTTGCATTTTGTCGCGAACGGGTGAAAACGCACCATCACCACCAATAACATAATCTGCTTTTACTTCTTGATGAACTCCCGTTTCTGTATTCGTAAACCAACAGGTGCCTGTTTCTAAATCTACTTGAGTACACTTCATATTAAAATGCTGGTGTACATGCTCATATTCATCCGCAAGCTGAAGTAACTGAACGTTAAGATGTGCTCTACTTACTGAATTAATAGCTTGCCCTTCTGCGCCATACGGCTGATAGGCTAAGTCTCCTTCTTTACTGTGCATCATACGACCCGCCATAGGTATCGCCTTTGCCAGTACCGCAGTGTCCAAGCCAACTTTATGCAGTGCATTTAAACCGCGTGCGGAGAGTGCTAAATTTATAGACCTACCTGCAGGTATTTTTACGTTACGCATATCGGGTCTGCGCTCATATATATTTACTTCATAGCCTCTTTTGGCTAAGTAAACTGCCACTAGCGATCCTGCTAATCCTCCTCCTACAAGTGTAATGCTCTTCATGGTTTATGCGTTCAAAGTTACGTATACAAGTTTTTTAAGTGATATTTGTTTTAATATAAATAATTATTTTGACGCATTCAGCCATTTTAATTTTGTTTAATCCCGCTGCACGTGGAGGAAAGTCACATCTAAAATTAAAAGCATACACCCATTATTTGACGTCACAAAAGCTAGCCTTTACCATCTACGAAACCAATGGAACGAGCGATGCTGAAGACTTGGCATTACGATTTCACGAAAACAACTATACTGCTGTAAGTATTATTGGCGGTGATGGCACGCTTAATCTTGCGCTCAACTGCTTACCTCATCTCGACATTCCTATCCATCTTATACCTGCTGGTAGCGGTAATGATTTTGCTAAAATGTTAGCCTTAACCCAACAGGATAAAGAGGTTTTTGAGAAAATCAGGTCTTATCAAAAAACCACCAGCATCGATTTATGGAGCTGCAACGGGCGTAAGTTTATCAATGTATTTGGGGTAGGATTTGACGGAGAACTGGCTAAATCCATGCACGGAAAAACCTCTTGGATTCCGACAACTATGAAATATTGGATTGCCATAGCGCGACATGTTTTTTGGTATAGAAGTAAGAACATCACACTCAATGGTAAACCGTACTCTTCCTTTATGCTATGCGCAGCCAATGGACGCGTTTTTGGCGGTGATTTTAACATTGCACCACATGCAGATGCGCAAGACGGCTTACTAGAACTACTTCATATAAAAAAGGTAAACGTACTGCAACGGTTGCTTTATCTACCCAAAGTGAAAAAGGGAAAACATCTACACTTAAATGTAGTAAATCATACCCGGCACAACACCATAACCATAGAAGCCAAACACACGATGGCAGCTCAGCTAGACGGCGAACCTATGCTGGCTTCACGATTTGATATTCGCTTTGAGCGCAAGGTTAACTTCGTAAGTTGAATACTTAGATTATCACTTTATCTTTACTCCACCGTCTCCATACGATGGCACACACCACCAAAATACCTATTGCTATAAATTGAGAGTGTGACAGCACACCTTCTATCACAAAACCGCGTGTATCGTCTCCTCTATACATCTCCACAATGCTCCGACCAACGGCATACATCATGAGGTATATCAAAAACAACTGACCGTCAAATTTCTTTTTATGTTGCCATAGCAGGACGGTAATCAGAATAACCATATTTACCGCTATATCAAACAGTTGTGTGGGGTATAGAGGAACATTTTTGATAGCAGCCAATGAATCGGGATTAGAAAAAGTAACCCCTACCCAACTGGTACAGACTTTACCATGGCAGCATCCAGCCAAAAAGCAGCCCACTCTGCCAAACGAATGTACTACAGGGCCTACTATCGCCAAAATATCTAAAAATGGACGTACAGGAACTTTCTCTTTTTTAAGCCACCACACAATAGTAGGAACCGCAAAAATAAGCGAGCCGTAAAACACAAACCCACCACCAATAGCTCCTTTTATCAAGCTAGGATTGGCCGTAAATTTACCCATATCCTCTAAAAAGAAAAACAGCTTACCGCCCACAAAAGCAGCTAAAATTACCCAAATAAATAGGCTAGAAAGTGTATCTGAATCAAGCCCAAACCGTTTTGACTTTTGCAAGGTGATGTAAAAAGAAACCAAAACACCCAAGGCTATCATAAGCCCATAGCTGTGTAAGGTAAAATGATCTGGCAAAAAGCCTTGAAGAAAAGAGGGAATGGAAAAGGTAACTAATTCTGGAAACACGTTACAAGTATACGTTTAAATCTAAATTTCTGTCGAGTGGCATTTATTTTTCATCTCCAATATACGCGGCATTATAGGCTCTCCCCTTCCATACGCTCTGTATAGGCAAAGCATAAAATACGGCTGTAGCCGCAGTATTTAACAGCACATAAAATTCATACAGTATCAAGTAAGAAAAACGAAACGGCCTACGATTTACGGCTAGCGATAAGAAGATAATAAAGAAACACTGAATCAGGAATTTGCTAAACCACAGTGCCATTGCCAACTGCGCATTAACCCAAAAAACATAGCATAATGCAGGTATAAATAAACCATACAGCACCAACATAAACTTCCAATTAAGCGGTAACTCTCGAGCTCCTATTAGCCATCGCTTACGCTGATGCAGCATTTCTTTTACGTTGGGAATATACCAAGCCAACCCCAATGTTTCCTCACGCATAGTAGTGCGCCATTGCCAGCCTCTGCCCGTTACTTCTTTAAAGAGTTTGTAATCTTCAGTTATACTAAAATCAATTTCTTCATAACCACCCGTTTGCCAATAAGCCTCTGCTCTAACAGCCATATTGTTGCCTACGCTGGTGCATCCTATTCCCGCATTCGCAAAAGCCTTAATATATCCCATAAAATGAAGCCAATCTATGCCTTGCAATGTAGCAAAAAGACCGGCACGTTCGCACTTGGTAGTGCCACTTACTAGGCCCACACCGTCTGTAAATTCTTGAAGTAAACCAAGAATCCAATTCTCCGAAAGCTTCACATCTACATCGGTTATAAAATAGAACTCTCCATTGGCCTCATGTGCTAACTGACCTAAAACATTCGCTTTGCCTCTCCCCTTGCCTACTGTTTTATCAATTTGAAATAACTTAAAATGAGGTTTATCTTGGATAAATTCTGCTATGAGTGCAGACGTACTATCGGTGCTCGCATCGTTGCCAATAAGTACTTCTAGGTATTCTTTAGGATAGTTGAGTTTTTCTATGGCTTCGAGGTTTCTAATGATTAGCTTTTCTTCATTTCTAGCAGCCAGCAAAATACTAACCTGAGGAAAATGCGTACGTTTTTGAAGAACCGCGGGTGTTTGTAACAAAATAGATACCAAAGAAAATAGCTGAATGCCAAAAAATATTCCGAGTATAGCGTATGCCAGTACAATCATAATAGCTTCATTAAATATCCTTCTGATTTTAAAAACTGTAAATACTCAGGAAGTAAAATTTTTAGATTTTTCTCTGCCTTTTCACTATCGTGAAAAACGATAATACTTCCCGGACGCGTTGCTTTTTGAATTCTTTTTTGAGCTCTGTTTGTGTTTAGCCTAGGCAAGTAATCTTTGGTCAGTATATCCCACATTATTATCTCATAATCTAGGCTAAGTAAGGCTATAGACTTAAAATTAATCTGGCCATATGGAGGTCTAAATAACTTACTTCCGGCAATAGTTTTATCACATAAAGCTATGTCGTGTAAGTATTCCTCTTTTAATACCTGCCATCCTTTAATGTGGTGTTGGGTATGGTTACCAAGTTGGTGATTTCGGGTATTAATAGCCGTTACGACTTCAGGATATTTGACAGCATTATCGCCTACGGCAAAAAAAGTTGCCTTAGCTCCTACTTTTTCCAACTCAGTCATCACCCAAGGAGTAATAGCAGGATGCGGACCATCATCAAAAGTAAGATACACTACTTTCTCTTCTACTTTTCGACGCCAAGTAAGCTGAGGTAAAAATGTTTTTCCTATGGTATACCAGAAGTTCAAGTGCACAAAGCTAATACAACCCATAAAAAATCAATATCTTCATTCTCTTAAAACGAGGATATCTCCCCATTAATCGAGTGCCCCAATTGATATGCACGTGGCCCATTACATTTGTTGACTTTACAACCACCATCGCTATGTACAAAGCCATTCTTATCTTTCTATTATTTGCTACACTTGGGCTAGAGGCTCAATCTACCGAAAAATGGAATCTTCAACGCTGCATAGATTATGCCTTGGAGCACAATACTGCCATACAGCAAAACAGTCTGCAGGGTGTTATCCTAGCTAATAATTTACAGCAAACCAAACTTAGCCGCATACCAACACTTAACGGTAGCGGAAATCACAACTACAATATCGGTAGAACTATCGACCCCTTTACGAATACATTTAACAATACCACGATACAGAGCAATAGCTTCTCGCTGAGTAGCGGCGTCTTGCTATACGGAGGTAGTCAGGTAAATAATCGCATAAAACAAAACCAAGTTGCTACCGAGGCTAATGCACAAAACAATCAAGTTATTCGGAATCAAATCGCCTTATCTGTTGCCACTACGTACTTACAAATTATACAAGCAGAAGAAAACCTAAAGGTGGCAGAAGGACAGCAGCTACTTACCAATAGCCAGTTACAACGTGCTCAAAAATTGGAAGCGAGTGGCAGCACCAACCAAAGCGCTACTCTCACGCTAAAAGCACAAGTAGCCAATGATCAGGTAACCATTATTAATGCCCAAAACGCCATAGAACTAGGCTACAATACACTTATTAATTTAATGCAACTGCCACTGGACGCAACCCTAGAAATTGAGTCATTGAACAGTTTAAACATACCTGAATTGCTAACCGATGACGTTGCAGACATCTACCAAAAAGCACTACTGAATCTTCCCGAAATACAACAAGCAGAATTACAAATAGCACAAAGTCAATTGGGAGAGAAGATTGCAAGTGCAGGCCTACAACCTACCATAAGTGCCTATGGAAATATAAATACAGTGTACTCACAAAGCGGCAAATTATATACGGGTACAGGTAATTACGATATAATTCCCATAGGCGCCACAGAAACTACCAAAGAACTGGTGGTAACTGCGCGTGAGCAACTTTTCATTACAGACAAACCTTTCGGAAATCAACTTTCAGATAATCTTGGGCAGCAGGTAGGGCTATCCTTGCAAATGCCTATTTTTAACGGATACAGAAGTAGAGCTGCACTAGAAAACGCCAAACTAAACACACAAATCACGGAGCTTGGCTTAGAAAATACCAAAAACCAATTGCGAAACGATGTCACTACCGCGTTCACTAACTTGAAAGCAGCCAAAAGCAGATATGAGGCAGCGCTAAGCAACCAAGAAGCACAGCAACTGAACTTTGATTTTAGCCAAAAACGCTTTGAAGCAGGTGTAATGGGTAGCTATGAATTAGTCACTGCCAAAAACCAATGGGGTGCCGCTCAGATTCAGGTACTCAACGCAAAATACGAATACGTTTTTAGAGCGCTAATTATTGATTTTTATAAAGGAAAACAACTACAACTATAATGAAGAAACGAACTATATTTTACATACTTGGAGGGCTCATACTGGTCACTACTCTTATCCTAATAGGCAAAAACCGAAGTAGAGGTGAGCTGGAAGTAAACGTGGGCAAGGTAGAAAAACGCACGATTATAAGCACCGTAAGTGCCAACGGAAAAATACGACCAGAAGCCGAAGTAAAAATAAGTGCCGATGTGAGCGGTGAAATAACCGAATTATATGTGCAAGAAGGTGATACCGTAAAAGAAGGTCAGCTGCTGTTAAAAATAAATCCTGATTTGTACATAACCTCTAGAGATAGAGCAAGAGCCGGAGTGAGTACTTCTAAAAGTAGCTTAAAAACAAGCGAAGCACAACTTACACAAGCCAAAGCAAGATTTACCGAGCAACAATCTGCTTTTCGTAGAAGTGAAAAACTATTTGCCGATAAAGTACTAAGTCAAGCGGAGTATGATGCTGCTCAGAGCGCATACGCCATTGCCAAAAGTGAGGTAGTAGCTGCGGAACAACGCATAGCTGCCGCTCGTTTTGGTATAGACAATGCCAATGCATCACTAAGTGAGGCCAATAAAGCATTAGGACGTACCAGCATATACGCACCAAGTGACGGCATAGTAAGTGCGCTTAACAATGAAAAAGGTGAGCGTGTTGTGGGTACTGCTCAAATGGCGGGTACAGAGATCATGGTCATTTCTAACTTTGACAATATGGAAGTAATTGTAGATGTAAATGAAAACGATATTCTACTCGTAAAAAAAGGAGATACCGCCGTAGTAGAGGTAGATGCGTATAGCGACCGAAAGTTCAAGGGTATTGTAACCGAAATTTCACGAAGTGCAAACAACGCTGGTGGTATGCAACTAAATACGGATCAGGTAACCAATTTTGAAGTAAAGATACGCTTGGTTAAAAGCAGCTATACCGATTTGCTGGCAATAAGCAAATCTCCTTTTTTGCCAGGCATGAGCGCCAATGTAGAAATACAAACCCAAGTTAAGAAAGACATTTTGTGCTTACCCATAGAAGCCATTGGCACCAGGGTAAAAGATAGCACAAAAAGCACTTCCGAAGAAGATGAACTTGACGAAGTCGTGTTTAAAGTAGAAAATGGGAAGGCCGCTAAAATTATCGTATTTACAGGGATACAAGATAGCCGATACATCGAAATTCTAAGTGGATTAAAAGATGGTGAAGAAGTTATTGTAGGTCCTTATGACGCCGTTTCCAAAAAACTTGCCATCGATAAAAAAGTGAAAATCGTAGCGAAGAAAATACTGGATAAACTAGAAGATGAGTAAATCTCTATCCTTTTTCTAATGACCGGTTGCTTACTTATTACATTTTCACCTACTAAACTAAACGCCGGATTTAAATCCAAATAAATTCTTCCACTAAAATAAAGTGTTGGAGCGCAAGCAATATGAAAAAACACTAATTTTGAGGAGGTATTAGCCCAAATGTACTTGGCATAATTAGCTAAACTTAAAAAATAAACATAGACCCCTTGATACTAACTATTTGCTTTTTACTCTTATTGGCGTACATCTTTGATGTAACCTCTGCTAAGACGAGAATACCATCGGTGATTTTACTTATCGCGCTAGGAATGGGCGTGCATCAGTTGAGCATTTTTTTAGGTTTACCTATACCTGATTTAGAAGCCATTTTACCCCAACTGGGCACTATTGGCCTTATTCTTATCGTACTTGAAGGTACGTTAGAACTAGAACTAAACAGGTCAAAACTTCCGCTTATCGGCAAATCAGCCCTGCTCGCCATTATTCCTATGTTGGCTTTAAGTTTTTTACTGGGTTATGCATTTCACTATTTTGGAGATGTTTCGCTAAAAATAGGATTAGCCAATGCCATACCCTTTGCCATTATAAGCAGTGCTATTGCTATACCTAGTGCACAAAACTTAGGCAAATTCAACAAAGAATTCATCACGTACGAAAGTAGTCTGAGCGATATTTTCGGGGTTGTTTTCTTTAATTTTATTACCCTAAATGATAATGTAGGGAGTAAGTCCTTCTCTGATTTTTTTGTTGAACTTTTTTTCATTCTCATCATCACGTTTATTGCCACATTAGGCTTAGCCTTTTTGTTAAGTAAAATAAAACATCATGTTAAGTTTCTGCCGATTATCCTGATTATCATTTCGATTTATTCGCTTTCCAAAATATACCATTTGCCAGCACTTATTTTTATAATGTTGTTTGGTCTATTTTTAGGCAATCTAAAACTACTCAAAAAGAACAAGTATATTCATTTACTAAAGCCTGATATACTCGACAAAGAAGTGCACAAGTTCAAAGAACTTACCAGTGAGATTACTTTTTTGGTAAGGGCTCTATTCTTTTTGCTTTTTGGTTATCTGATCCAAACATCAGAGATATTCAACTTAGATACCATCGTTTGGGCTTCTGGCATAACCTTTGGTATTTTCTTTCTGAGGTTAATATGCCTAAAGTTATTTAAACTCACTATCGAACCTTTATACTACATCGCCCCACGCGGATTGATTACGATATTGCTCTTCTTAACCTTACCAGTCACACAGCAGCTTGACTTATCTAACAAGTCACTCATAGTACAAGTTATTATCATGACTGCTCTTATTATGATGGTTGGGTTAATGGTAAATCCTGAAGAAAAACCGTTAGAAGAAATAAAAGAAAACTCTGCAGAGGAAACAACTGAAGAAGGAACAGAAGACGCACCCGCAGATCATTAAACGAATGAAAAAGCTACCATTCATTCTATTATGCATTGCCTCCATTTTTAGCCATACTGTACATGCTCAACAAGACAGTAGTTTTGATGCCAAAAAATTAATTATCCCAAGTGGACTTATATTAACTGGCACGGCAGCTACCTATAGTAATTGGGGGCAAGACTTAAATAGCTCCATACAAGGGCAACTGTATACCCCAGGCAAACACACTAAACTAGACGATTATATCGCATTATCGCCATCTGCTGCTGTGTATGTTTTAAATGCTTTAGGGAATAAGGGAAAGCACAGCTTTACGGATAGAACTGTCATTATTGGCACGTCTTACCTTATGGCCTACCCCATTGTCATCGTGACCAAAGAAGCCACAGGGATATTGCGCCCAGACAGAAGCACATACAACTCCTTCCCCTCTGGTCATACCGCAATAGCGTTTGCCAGTGCAGAGTTTTTACGAATGGAGTACAAAGATGTTAGTGTATGGTATGGCATTGCCGGATATACTGTTGCCACAGCCGTTGCCGGACTTCGGGTGTATAACAACAGGCATTGGTTTAGTGATGTGTTGACAGGTGCCGGAGTGGGCATATTAAGCACCCAATTAGCCTATATTGTACAACCTTGGTTAAGCCAAAAACTTTTTAAACGACACTACAATAATGCAATGATCTCACCTCAACTAGATAAGAACAGCAGGGGATTAGTTTTAAGTATCCGTTTTTAGTTACACACCCCATTCTGCAGGGTTTTCTCGCCATTGGGCAAGACTAGCTAAATCAGATTCTTGCACATAGCCGCTTGTCACTGCCTCTTCTATCATACTGGCATAGTTTCCCAACGTGATATACTTACAATCCGCATGGTTAAAATTATCATCTGCAATTTGAAAACCATAGGTAAATATAGCCGCCATTCCCATCACATTATACCCTTCAGCTCTTAGGTATTCTACCACCTTTAAGCTACTCCCGCCGGTACTTATCAAATCTTCAAGTACTACTATTTTAGCATCTTTATCTACTTTGCCTTCTAACTGACGTTTTAGGCCGTGTGATTTAGGCTCTGGTCTGCAATATGCATAACTAAGAGAAAGTTCATCTGCCACAAGTGCACCCATAGCAATACCCGCAGTGGCCACACCTATAATGGTGTCTACACCTTCAAACTCTGCCGCAATCTTAGCAGAAAGCATTTCTTTAATCGCCTTACGATGATGCGAATACGATAGAACCGTTCGGTTATCACAATAGATTGGGCTATTCCAACCACTGCTCCATTTGAAAGGTTTTTCAGGAGATAATTTTATTGCACTTGTTTCTAAAAGTATTTTGGCGATTTTTGCTTCTGTATTGATCATATAACGCAGGCAAATGTATCGAATTTTTCACGGCAAACACCGTATTTATCTCTCAAGCGATGAGAATGATATAGAACGCTACAAGCCTGACTTTGTCTTCAAAAAACCCAAAGAAGAGCAAATAAAAGAAGCCCTTAAAGTAGCCAAAAAAGCTACTAAACCCCTTAAAATACTACTACTCGGCAATCCTGATAAAATCTTAAAACGGGTTATTTTAGAGTTTAAATACAAAATAGCGGGTGGCGGAATTGTAGAAAATACCAAGGGACAAATATTGCTTATGAAGCGTCTTGGAAAATGGGATTTGCCTAAAGGTAAATTAGATAAAGGCGAAACAATTGAAGAATGTGCCTTGCGCGAAATAGAAGAAGAGACTGGTGCTCAAGATTTATCCATCATTTCTTCGTTTGCAGAAACCTACCATACCTACTTCAGAAATGAAAAATGGGTAATCAAACACACCCATTGGTACACGGTAAAATGCAAAAGCGATGCTGAGCTCATACCGCAATTAGATGAAGATATAGAAGAAGTACATTGGTTGGATCCTCTTAGCCTAGATTTAGCAACACTAGACACGTATCCTGCCATACGCAAGTTACTCAAACTGTATAAAAAAAAATATTCCGAATGGGCTAATGCGTAGCCTTTATGGCTAAGTAGATAGATTCAGGAAGGTATTTTTTGTAAGGGCCATTATGCCGTATTAAATCCCTAACAATAGTCGAGCTGACAGAAGCATTATGTTGATCACTCATCACAAATACACTCTGCACAGCGATAGTGATGTCCTCATTTACATACGCAATTTGTTGTTCATATGAAAAATCTTGCGTAGTGCGAAGTCCGCGCAATATGAATTGAGCGCCTATAGTCTCTGCAAACGTAGCCGTAAGTCCTTCGTAATGAATTACACTAACACGAGGCTCATTACTGAAAATGTCTTCTAGCCACGCTGTGCGTTCCTCCAAGGTAAACAGATGATTTTTGCCACTATTCACTCCAATGGCAACCACCACTTCATCAAAAAGTTTTAGTCCCCTGTTTACTATATCTAAATGTCCGTTTGTAAACGGATCAAAAGTTCCTGGAAAAATTGCTTTTTTACTCATTCTTCTTCGTCAAAGTTAAAAAAACTAAATGTACTTTGACCATATTCTCTCTTATCTGTGATAAAAGAAGGATCTACCATGGTCATAGCTTGGTGTTCTAAGATAAATAATCCTCCTTTTCGCAAATAATTACCCGTTGAAATAGTCTCTACCAAGGCGTGAATTTCTGCATTGTCATTATATGGTGGATCGGCAAATATGATGTCGTACTGATTTTCATCCTTCGCTAAGTAGGAAAGAACCTTTTCTTGCTCAAGCTGTAACGACATCTCTAATTTAGCGACCAATTCTTTTATATAGGATATGGACTTACGATTAAAATCTACAGCGGTAATATCTGTTGTACCTCTAGAACAAAATTCTAAGGCTATACTGCCCAAGCCACTGTACAAGTCTAGTACTTTTATATCCTCAAAGTAATACGTTTGATCCAAAATATTAAAAAGGGCCTCTTTAGCTCTATCTGTTGTAGGCCGAGCATGCGGCATATTTTTTTCAGGAAACCTGAAGCCTTTGTGTAAACCGCTTACAATGCGCATTGAGCAAAGAAATAAGCCAATAACTCTTCTTCCTTATTCTCATCAAGGGTCGTTTGGCCAGAAGGGAAAGATACGTTTGCCAAATGAAGTGGACTTACATAATTTTTAAAAAAAGTAATATATGTTTCGTGCATTCCTTTGGTACTAATGCACTCAAAATAAAGTTCGTTTGGGTTTAGTTCTAGTTGCTCTATCACCAACATAACATAATAAAAAGTCTCATCAGCATTTTCACTAGGGTATCTATTGGCTAACATAAACTGACCCTCTTTCCATGCAAATACGGTAATTTCATTCGCCTGGCAATAGAAATAAACCGCATTCTTGTGTGACTTCTGAGCTGTATAGGTATACCCCAAATGAATATCACTCGTAAGCTGTAAACCTACCACTTGCTGTGAAATAGCTGTAAAAGCATAAGGGGAGTTATAGGCAATAGCAAATAATTCAGATTCTTGAATTTCTAAATTATCCGAAAGACCATAATTTAAAGAATAGTGTAATTTAATTTCTGAATCATTTAAAGGTCCTAACGAAAAAGGCATTCCGCTACTAACCAAGGTACTACTACTAAAAATAGCATTTTGTAAAGAAACAGGATACGAACTCTTATGATCTAAGACGAATTTACACTTCAGGGCATTGTCTTTATTATACACTTGATAAACTACTTTCTCTTTAAAAAGGCTTACCATAAGCCGATCACTCACGGCATTGATATAGGCGGCTTGTTCGGTCACGCCTACTTTTTCTACTTCCAGTTTCCGTTATAGTTCACCTCAAAAAGAGACCCTACTCTAAGTGGATCATTCTTCTTGACACGTTCTTTACTAAACGGATAAGGATCTTTTATTTCGAATACGGGTACTACCACATTATTCTTTTTGATTTCACCAGAAGCTATGATAAATACGGCAGTATCTGTCTCGGGTAAAAATTTAAGTCCATTAATATCAACATTCTTATACAAAGAATCTTTTACGCTATATTCTATGGTGCGTGAGCTAAAGACTGTAGTAGAGTCATCTTTGTCCCCTTCAAGAATCATAGTCTTTATGGTGCCTTCTTCTAAAAATTTAAAAAGTTCTTCAAATGTATTTGCAAACTTTCCGTTAGCGTCTTTGTAAAGCAACTCAGCATCTCTAAGTGCTTCTAATTTTTCAATTACCGCATCTTCCTTTAATTCTACCTCATCGGCATAAACCAGATCAGCATTGACGGTATCAACCGTTTTATAGGCTAAAAAGGCAATTACAACTATAAGTCCAATTCTAATAAAGGATTTATACTTTTCATAAACTTCAAAAATATTTTTTAAGTCGGCGTATTTCATTTATGCTAATGTGTTTCTTGAGTGGCAATATTACGTAAAATCAGTTAAATATATTTTGACTTTGCATTTTTTATTGATGACAGGGGCTCTTCAGGTGACGAAAGGTTTGAAGCACCCAACGATACGGTCATAATGGTGTATTCTTCTTTACTCCTCCCAGACGTACTTAAACAATACCACGGAAAGAACCAATTGCATCGCGAGCAATAATAATAACACTAACCAATCTTGAAAAAATAGATTCGTATCTAACGGAGAAATGGCTTTACTCGCTGATTTTAAACTTACTAAAAGGCTTGGAATAAGTAACGGTAAACTTAATATCATAGCAACCAGACTGCTATTTTTTGCGCCGAGTGCTAAGGCAGAGTTAAAGGTAAATACAGCAGAATTACAAAGGGTAAACAATAATGCTGTTACCATATATTGCCAGAAGTGTGGAATACTTTGGGGCAGCCAAAAATTCATTAAAACGCAAAGCACTGCCAAAAAAAAGGCATTGACTAAAAACTGATAGGCAATTTTAGAGACTATAATAGCCCGGCTATCTACCAAGAATTTATAGTACAGTAAACTTCCTTTATTTTCCATCAGAAAACTTCGCCCAATGTTTTGTACTACTCCAAAGATAAGAACGACATAAAATAAACTGTGCCATACCATGTTACTAGCTTGCTTCTGAATCGTGTAGATGATAAAAACGGAAACAACCAATAGCAGCACCAGTGACCACAAGGCATACTTATTTTTAAGCTCCATTTTGAGCTCTTTTAGAAAAAGTTGTTTTATCTGCTTAATAAGTGCAGTTTGCATAAATTTGCTGTCGCAAAAGTACATTTAATGTTATACCAATTACAGAAGTTATCAGAACAAGAAAGATTAGCCGTTCAACAGTCACCAGTTTGGGTCACCTTACTTATTGCCTGCGCTAATCACGATATAGAAGAATCGGAAATAGATAGAGCAAAAGAAATAGTGCATATCAAATCATTTGCTACTCAAAATGACGTCAAACATCTATACAAGAATCTAGACGGCCACATTGATCAAGCCATAGATGATGCATTAAGAATATTGCCGGCCAACGGAAACGATAGATTAGTTCTTCTCGAAAAACACATTTCCGATCTTAATAACATCCTTCCTAAATTAGACAGCACCTATGCTTCACAACTATATGATAGCCTTATAAGTCTAGCTATTTCAGTGGCGCAATCTGAAGGAGGAGTGTTTGGAATTAAACGAATAAGCCAAGACGAGAAAAAGTACATTCACTTACCTATGCTGCATAAGCCTTGAAAAAAATATTAATAGCAAACCGTGGCGAAATTGCCGTAAGAGTGATAAAAACTTGTCGAAAGATGGGTATCTCCACCGTAGCTATTTACTCGGAGGCAGACAGAGATTCTAAACATGTGCAAATGGCTGATGAGGCTTTTTGCGTAGGACCTGCACCTAGTGCAGAGAGTTATCTGCAAGCCGCCAAAATAATACAAATCTGCAAAGAAAACAACGTAGATGGGATACATCCTGGCTATGGTTTTTTATCTGAAAATGCAGGTTTTGTAAAAGCCGTTAAGAATGCCGGTATAACCTTTATAGGACCTAGTCCTGAGGCTATAGACCTAATGGGAAGTAAAATTGCCAGCAAGCAAGCCGTAGAAAAGTACGGTGTACCTCTCGTTCCAGGCATTAATCACGCCGTGGAAGACATTAGTGAGGCTGCTGACGTGGCCAATCAAATAGGCTACCCTGTGCTGGTAAAAGCCAGTGCCGGAGGCGGCGGAAAGGGAATGCGTATTGTGCACGACCCGAAAGATTTAGAAAGCCAAATGAGAACCGCACAAAGTGAAGCTCAAAGTGCTTTTGGAGATCGTTCTGTTTTTATAGAAAAGTTTGTTACCAAGCCAAGACATATAGAAATACAGCTCATCGCAGATAATCATGGCAACGTAATTTACTTGCTAGAGCGCGAGTGTTCTATACAAAGACGTCACCAAAAACTAGTAGAAGAAGCTCCTAGTGTAGTGCTTACTCCAGCACTACGAAAAGCAATGGGAGAAGCAGCCGTTAATGTGGCTAAAGCCTGCAACTATTCAGGAGCCGGCACTGTTGAATTCTTATTAGATGCAGACCATCATTTTTATTTCTTAGAAATGAATACACGCCTGCAAGTGGAGCATCCTGTTACGGAACTAATAACGGGATTAGACCTTGTGGCAGAACAAATAAAAGTAGCGCGTAACGAGAAACTTACGTATTCCCAAGACGATATAAAGGCCAATGGACATGCCATTGAACTTCGCTTGACCGCGGAAGAAACTGAGAATGACTTTACGCCAGCCATTGGAACGATTAACACCTACCAAGCACCTAAAGACGAGTGGGTACGTTTAGATGATTTTGTATATGAGGGATATGAAATACCTATATATTATGATAACATGTTTGCTAAACTTATCGTTTGGGGAGCAGATCGTACGGAAGCTATACAACGCATGATTAAAGCCTGCAATGATTTTAAAATTGAGGGAGTTCCAACTACCTTAGATTTTGGACGGTTTGTCATGCAACATCCTAAATTTATTGAAGGAGATTTTGACACCAATTTTATAGCACAATACTACACACCTGAAGCACGTGCTGAACAAGATTACGAAATCAATAAAGCGGCATCACTATTTACGTACTTGGAATTTAACGAACACAAAGAGGTTATAGTCGCCAAGCATACCAGTAGTAATTGGAATAAACGAAATCTTTAGAATTATAGGGTTACACCCTTACTATTTCTTAGATCACAACTTAATTTCTAGCACAACATAATATATTCGCTTCTATCTTGGAACGACGTATAGCACAACTAACCAATATTAACGAAAAGCAGGTCGCTGCAGTTTTAAAATTACTTGCCGAAGGGGGAACGATACCTTTTATAGCTCGCTATAGAAAAGAAGCCACCGGAAGTTTAGATGAGGTTGCTATCGAAAAAATAGATGTAGCACAGACAAAATTTATCGAACTCGAAAAAAGAAAACAGTCTATTCTGGATCGATTAGCAGAACTTAACGTACATAAACCTGAACTCATAGCACAAATTCAAAACTGCTATGATCCCAGAGAACTCGAAGACCTATACCTTCCCTATAAGCAAAAACGAAAAACCAAAGCTACCGTTGCCATAGAGCAAGGATTAGAACCGCTGGCTAAGCTAATTATGGCTCAACGCCAAAGCGATATAATGGCACAAGCCTATCGCTTTTCCAAAAATGGACTTACGGCAGACGACGCACTAGAAGGCGCACGTCATATTATAGCAGAATGGGTAAGCGAGAGTACCGCGGCACGACACGCCATACGCACTAGCTATGAACGACATGCTACGCTTACCTCCAAAATAGATAAGAAAAAAACAGCCGACGCACAGAAATATTTAGACTATTTTGATTTCTCCCAGAGTATTAACCGTATTCCCAGTCATAGATTACTGGCTATACTGCGTGCAGAAAAAGAAGGTTTACTAAAAGTAAAAATAGAAATAGATAATGAACGTGCACTTGAACGACTTGAACGCATATTTATTCGCTCCAATGCCGATGCCGCTCATCACATACAACTCGCCGTAAAAGACAGCTACAAACGTCTCTTAGCGCCAAGCATAGAAACCGAAATTCGCAAAGAAGCAAAAGAAAAAGCAGACCTAGAAGCAATCGGAATATTTGCCCATAATCTTACCCAATTACTAATGGCGCCTCCACTCGGCACAAAGCGTATATTGGCGTTAGACCCCGGTTTTAGAACAGGCTGCAAATTGACATGCCTAGACCTGCAAAGTAACTTAGTGCACCATAGCACCATTTACCCACATGAACCACAAAATGATAAAGACAACGCTCGTCACCGTATCGAAAGCCTCATTCCCAAGTACGGTATAGAAGCCATAGCTATAGGAAACGGAACAGCTGGCAGAGAAACCGAACAATTTATTAAAAGCATATTACCCAAAGATTCTGCCATAGAAGTATATCTGATAAGTGAAGCAGGCGCATCCATATACTCTGCAAGTGAGGCCGCTAGAGAAGAATTCCCAGACTTAGATTTAACCGTGAGAGGATCTATTTCTATCGGGCGCAGACTTATTGACCCATTAGCCGAATTGGTAAAAATAGAACCTAAAAGTATAGGCGTAGGACAATACCAGCACGATGTAGATCAAAGTAAACTAAAAACCACACTGGATAACGTAGTATGTTTTGCCGTAAATAAAGTGGGCGTAAATGTAAATACAGCCAGCAAACATTTGTTGCAATATGTTGCCGGACTGGGGCCTAAACTCGCACAAAATGTAGTAAATCATCGCCAAGAAAACGGGGCATTTAAAAGTATAAATCAACTAAAAAAAATAAAAGGATTTGGAGCCAAGGCTTACGAACAGTCTGCAGGATTTTTACGCGTGCTAGATGGTGACAATCCTTTAGATGCTTCTGCTGTACATCCAGAACGTTACGCAATAGTTCAAAAAATGGCTCAAAAACTAAACCTTCCTACCCATAAATTAATAGGAAATACAGTTACTACCACGCTTCAATTGGAGGGTTTTGTGACCGAAGAGGTGGGATTAATCACGCTTACGGACATTATAAACGAACTGCAAAAACCAGGATTAGATCCTCGTGGAGCTGCAAAGACAATGGAATTTGACGACCGCATACGTGATATAAAAGACATTCGTACGGGTATGATCTTACAAGGAAAAGTAAGCAATCTTACTAAGTTTGGGGCCTTTGTAGACATAGGCGTAAAAGAGAATGGACTAATACACGTATCCCAAATAACCGACAAATACATTACCGATCCCGCCGAACACCTGAGTCTGGAACAAGTAGTCACCGTAAAAGTGATAGAAGTAGACTTAGATCGAAAACGAATCGCTTTGAGCATGAAGATGTAGGCCGAGAAGATTACGCTTAACACTAGAATCAAATTTACGACATCCTATCAATCAACTTCGCCGATAGCACATAAAGCTTACCTTTGCTGCACATAATGGAGTCCTTCGAAGAACTAAACATTTCCAAACAACTGCTCAATGCCATTACAGACATGGGCTTTGAAAAACCTACTCCTATACAAGAAGAGGCTTTCCCTATTGCTATGTCTGGTAAAAATATTGTGGGTATAGCCCAAACCGGTACGGGTAAAACCCTCGCGTACATGTTGCCCATTTTGCAGCAATTTAAGTTTTCGAAAGATTACAAGCCGAAAGCCATTATTCTGGTTCCTACCAGAGAACTAGTTATACAAGTAGTAGAACAAATAGAACTATTTACGAAGTACATGACAACCCGCGTGTTGGGTGTGTATGGTGGAGTAAATATTAAAACTCAAATGGGGCAACTTACCCAAGGAGTAGATATCGTAGTAGGTACACCGGGCAGATTATATGACCTTGCAGCCAATCGTTCATTGTTGCTTCAAAACGTTAAAAAACTGGTGATAGACGAGGTAGACGTAATGCTTGATTTAGGTTTCCGTTTTCAGTTAAATAATATTTTTGAACTGCTACCCGAAAAACGTCAAAACAGTATGTTTTCGGCAACTATGACGGAAGATGTCGAAATTCTAATCAACGATAATTTTATAGAACCTGAATTTATTGCAATTGCACTTAGTGGCACACCGCTAGAAAATATTGCACAAAGTTGTTATCCTGCGCCTAATTTCTATACCAAGGTAAATTTTTTGGCACACTTACTAAAAGACAAGAGCAAATACCAAAAGGTTCTTATTTTTATGGACAGCAAGAAAAATGCAGATCGCCTTTTTGAAGCGTTGGAAGAGGAATTCTGGAAAGACCTAGGGATAATTCACTCCAATAAGAGTCAAAACAATAGAATGGCTGCGATAGAACGTTTTAATGATAACGCTAGCCGTATTTTAATTGCTTCTGATTTGATAGCCCGTGGTTTAGACTTAGCAAACATCTCACATGTTATTAGTTTTGACACCCCTAAATACCCGGAAAACTATATGCACCGCATTGGTCGTACAGGTAGAGCTGAAAAACTAGGTGAGTCTATACTATTTTATACCGAAGAAGAAGAAGAATGGAAGCAAGCTATCGAAAAATTAATGGAATATACTATTCCTGAACTTCCTTTCCCAGAAGAGATAAAGGTTTCCAAACAACTTACCTTGGAAGAACAGCCGCGCATTATTGAGAAGAATCCACACAAAAAAACACAACGAGAAGCAGGTCCTGGATTTCACGAAAAGAAAGACAGTAATAAGAAAACTACGAATTTAGGTGGTGGACAAAAACTAAAAATTAAGAAAGCCAAGAAATACAAGAAACCTATCACGCGAGGAAGTAAAGAGATGAATATGAAGAAACGCAAGTAACCAGGTTTTATGAGTTAGCACTTACCCATAAAGTGAATTAGTTGTAGGTCTATTTTCGGCGAATAAAATGAAATAAAAATAAAAAAACCAATAAGCCAAATACGGATTACATTTGCACTTTAATAAAACAATACCATGAACAAAGGAACAGTAAAATTCTTCAATGATGAAAAAGGCTTTGGCTTTATCACTCCAGAAGATGGAAGTAAAGATGTATTTGTACACAAAACAGGTACTAGAACTAGAATCAACGAGGGAGACCAAGTTACCTACGAAGTAGAAGACGGTCAAAAAGGCCCAAGTGCCGTAAATGTAAATTTAGTATAAGCATTTACTAATAAAAATTTTACAACTGAAAGGCTTACCGTATGGTAAGCCTTTTTTTGTAGTTAAATTTGCAACAGAATTGAAACGCAACGAAGACACCGAACAAGAACAACCAAACAACCCGCTTCACGGAATGAAATTAAAAGAGGTACTTGAATTTCTTATTTCATACTATGGTTGGGAAGGATTAGGTGAACGTATAAAAATAAACTGTTTTACGATGAATCCTACCATGGGGAGTAGTCTTAAATTCTTACGCAGAACCCCATGGGCCCGCGAAAAAGTAGAGAAACTCTATAGCCAAACCATTCCTAAATTTAAATAATGTCTACCAATGACACCACAACATACTTTCATTAAGTACCTTAAATCATTATTTAGACCCTAATATGGAATTCTGATGAAAGCTGTAACCGTTACCACCATCAAAAAAGAGCTCCAACATCTTGAAAAAGAGCAGTTGGTAGAATTAGCATTACGCGTAACCAAGTATAAGATTGAGAATAAGGAACTAATGACCTACCTCTTATTTGAGGAGCATGATGAGGACCATTTTATAGAAACCATTAAAGCGGAGATGGATGATCAATTTGAAGATATCAATACCACTAGTTATCATTTCATCAAAAAAAGTATTCGCAAGATTTTAAGAGGTGTAAAAAAGCATGTACGCTACTCCAAAAAACTGGAAACAGAAGCAGCACTAACCATTCATTTTTGCCGTAAGCTAAAACAAATGGATCCTTCGTACCGATACAACACAGTACTTACCAATATGTATGACAGGCAGCTCGGTTTAGCCGAAAAAATAATTAATAAGATGCACGAAGACTTGCAATATGATTACCAGTTAGAAATCGAAGATTTTTCCTAACAGAACAAAAGGTAATCATTATCTGAGTCTACTCCCTAATCTTTATTGCTAAGCTGAGCAATTTTAATCTGAAAAGCGGCAAAGAGCAAGGTCATAAAAGGACTTAAGTAATTAAATACCGCATAACCAATATATTCACTTACACTGACACCAAGCACACCACTCTGATACGCGCCACACGTATTCCAAGGAATAAGTGCAGAGGTTACTGTGCCACTATCTTCTAAGGTCCTACTCAAGTTTTCGGGGGCAAGCCCTTTGTCTTTATACGCTTTTTCAAACATTTTACCCGGCACCACAATCGCTAAATACTGATCACTTGCGGTAAGGTTAATCGCTAAACAACTCGCTACCGTACTCGCAAACAATCCAAAAATAGATGTTGCAAAACTCAATAAAGCTGAACTTATACGTGCTAATGCTCCGATTGCTTCCATAATGCCACCAAAAACCATAGCGCATATAATTAGCCAAACCGTGCCCAGCATACCTGACATGCCTCCTGCAGAGAACAAATCATTAAGCGAAGCGTTACTGGTTTCGATAGCTACACCTTGGGTAATAGATTGCATAAGAAATGCATAGTTTGGAGCTGTTGAATGCATAGTGGCAAAATCACTTAGGATAGCCGGCTGGGTAAGCAAACATGCAACACAACCCAAAAGGGTGCCTGCTAACAAAGCCACAACGGGATTTACTTTTTTTATAATGAGCACTATAACCAGCAAAGGCACTACAAAAAGCCACGGTGTGATATTAAATTTGGTGGAAATAGCTGCGAGCAGTTGCTCAGTACCTTGTACATCCCCTACTTGGTAGGTTAAGCTTAGCACAGCAAATACGACTAGGGTAATTATAATAGTAGGAACCGTAGTATACGCCATATACTTAATATGGGTGAAGAGTTTTGTTCCTGCCATTGCCGAAGCAAGATTGGTGGTATCGCTAAGCGGACTCATTTTGTCTCCGAAGTAAGCGCCACTTATTACAGCTCCGGCTACCATTCCTGCTGGTAAACCGATAGCTTTGCCTATGGCCACTAGTGCTATACCTATAGTAGCACTGGTAGTCCAAGAACTCCCTGTAGCCATTGAAATAATAGCAGAAATAACCACAGCAGTAGGCAAAAATATAGCAGGGTTAATCAACTTAATACCATAGAATATCATAGCAGGAATCACGCCACTTATAAGCCAAGCCGCCGAAAGTGAACCTACTAAAAGTAAGATAAGAATAGCTCCTGCTACCGATTTTAGATTACTCCCTACAGTATCTAGCATTGTTTCTAGACTCACTTTATTAAAATAACCAACCAAAGCCGCCACTGCGCCTCCCATAAGTAAGATAAATTGATTACTACCACTTATTGCATCGTCCTCAAAGACGTATACATTAAAAGCGAGCATGCTAACTAGTGCAATTATGGGGATTAATGCCTCCCAAATATTAAGTTCTTTATTACGTACTATTTTATGCTCTTCCATTGGTTTGCCAAATAAACAGAAAAAAATCTTAAACTACCTTAAGCCATCCCGTTATACTTAGATAACTCAACCTGTTAATCCCTATAGCTGTCAAAATAGTATTTTCGCAGAGCATGATTCAAAATCTTATTATTGGCGCCGGACCTGCAGGTTTGGCCATGGCAGGCTCATTACGTCATGCTAAAAGAGACTTTTATATAATTGAACAAAGCAATCATATAGCATCTAAATGGCATGCCCATTACGATAGGCTACACTTACATACCATCAAAGAGTACTCTCATTTGCCGTATATGCCATTCCCCGATGAATATCCGACTTACATCCATAAGTCTGATCTTATAGCCTACTACGAGTCGTATGCAGCTCAATGGGATATAAAACCTCACTATAATACAGAAGCTACTACGATTATTAAACACGATAATGAATGGCATGTGCACTGCGGTAATCAGCTACTTATAGCCAAAAATGTAATTGTAGCTACGGGCATAAACCGCATTCCCAACATTCCTAAATGGGAAGGGCAAGAAAATTTTAACGGTGAGATAATTCACGCAAACAAGTACAGGAATGCTATACCCTACCAAGATAAAAGAGTACTGATCATCGGCATGGGAAATACCGGTGCTGAGATAGCCTTAGACTTGGCAGAACATAATGTACACGTAGGTATTTCTATACGCAGTAAACAGAGTATCGTACCACGAGATTTGTTTGGCAGACCCATTCAGAAAACAGCTAAAATACTAGATAAACTTCCATTTGATCTTGGCGCTCATATAGGAAACATTGTAAGAAAACTCTATTTCGGGAACCTTGCCAAGTATAATATTCCTATCCACTCGGAACCGCCAATAAAAATCCTTCGAGAAACAGGAAAAACGCCTACCATTGACCTAGGTACCGTTGCTCGAATTAAAGATGGAAGTATACACATACATGCAGATGTTTCTCACTTTGATAAAAAGACAGTTTATTTTACCAACGGGGATTCAGCGGTTATAGATGCTGTCATTTTGGCTACTGGATACCTTACCCACTTAGATACCTTAATTGCAGATAGTAAAAACTGTATTGACCAAAAAGGTGAGCCTATAAAAAAATGTGATCCGGAAAATCAGCAGGGACTCTATTTTATAGGTTTTGATAATTATAAAACTGGGGGTATACTTGGCACCTTGCGAGATGACAGTGATATAATAACTAGAAGTATAGTTGCTACAAACTAATAAATCATTCGTTCACTATTCATCTACCGATATACTTTTATCAAAAGGAACTTTTAGTTGATAGGCTAAATCTTCAGAGCGAGAATTATCTAATACATCTAGACCATACTTTATATCACGGGAATCTCCAAACACCAACGTGCCAAACATACGATCCCAAATACTGAGAATATTTCCAAAGTTAGAGTCTGTCCAGGGTCTTTGATAGTGATGATGAAACTTATGCATTCGCGGAGTGACAATCAGGTAGCTTAGTATTTTGTCTACTCCATTAGGAAGTTCAAAATTAGCATGGGTCCAATAGGTAAACAACACGGTTATGATGCGATAAACCAGATAAAATGCAAAAGGCAAGCCTCCTATTACCACTGCAAGTAGAGAAAATAATTCTCTAAATACGTAATCACCTGGATGATGACGTGTTCCAGAAGTCACGTCTAAATGGGTGTCGCTGTGATGCACCATATGAAAACGCCATAGAGGACCAAACTTATGTAAAATGTAATGAACGCCAAATTGCGCCACAAAGTCAAGTAGCATTATTCCCACTATAAGTTCTACCCACGTGGGCCAGATTACCCAATTTAAAAGTCCGAAAGAATGCGAACCAACCCAAACAAAAACGCCAGCAGTTATAATTCCAAAAATAGCATTGATGAGAATGGTAGAGCCTAATAATACTAGGTTCACTTTTGCATGGCGCCATTTTTTATAACCTAGTACTACCGCAGGAAATGCTCCTTCTATCAGCCAAAAAAAAGTCATACAGATAATGACCCAACTTATCTTTTGGAGGTTTGACAACGCTTCAAAGAAGGATAAAAATGTGTTCATATTAAACTCGAATATACCTTATTTAAAACAAAATTTTATTCTTTTAAAGGTTTTGTAAAAGCACTGTAACACATAACACGTTCATCTGCCAAAATCTGTTTGGCAACCTTTTTGCATTTTTACACCTAGAATATCGAAATAATATGAATAAAATTATAAAATTCCTAGCTCTTGGAGGTGTAATATTCCTTTGCGGCAAGCATCTAGATGGCATTACTATAACAGGTGGATATCAGTATGCGGTAACCGCTGCCATTGTGCTTGCCATAGTCAATAGCTTTATCAGACCCATTCTTGCCATTCTTACTTTTCCGATAACGGTGTTTTCATTTGGCATATTTAGTTTTGTGCTAACCGCACTTATGGTAATGGTTATGGATTATTTTGTAGATCACGTATACATAGCCTCATTTTGGAATGCTATGCTACTGGGCCTAATTATATCCTTTGCAAGTTCTACCTTAGATAAATTTTTAAGTCGACCTAAACGAGTATATAAGAGCGAAGCTGAAACAAGTAACTACACAGATTATACAGAAGTAGATTAACATCAAAATTTAGTCATAAAAAAAAGCCCGTCTCCCATAAAATGGGGACGGGCTTTTTAG
>ERZ888423.463-NODE-463-length-40994-cov-69.065024_pt1 | contig 40994 bp, 35 predicted proteins | sample MGYA00520523_ERZ888423 | MGnify/ENA primary metagenome ERZ888423 (study PRJEB32303, sample SAMEA104408611) | aquatic metagenome | biome: Brackish water; feature: Pelagic; material: water | place: Baltic Sea | collected 2014-06-08T10:24:00 | depth 30,27 m ... | reverse complement strand
CAAACAGTGCGCCCTCGGGTGTTGGCAGTGACTGCCACCTGCTATCCCCATCGAATACGGAAGCGTACTGAGATGTGAACATCTCCGAGTTGATTGAGCTATCAATCGTCTCTTGAACCTCACCCGGTGTTGGCCAGATGTCCTTTAGGAAAACATCATGTCCATCCTGATCCGAACCAAGTGATTCAGTTTCAAAATCAAAGTCCATAGTTCCAGCCAAAGAATATGCAATCACCAATGGAGGGGAAGCTAAGTAGTTCATCTTGACATCTGGATTTATGCGTCCCTCAAAGTTTCGGTTTCCGCTGAGGACCGCTGTCACAGCAAGGTCGCCTTCGTTAACCGCTGCCGATATCTCGTCAGCTAGAGGGCCAGAGTTGCCAATGCAGGTTGTGCAGCCATATCCAACTAGCTGGAAACCGAGCTGATCGAGTGAATCCGTTAGGCCAGCCTTTTTGTAGTACTCGGTCACAACTTTGGAACCCGGCGCCAAGGAGGTCTTTACCCATGGCTTGGCCGTTAGGCCCTTTTCAACGGCCTTCTTTGCTAACAGCCCGGCAGCTATCATCACCGAAGGGTTTGAGGTGTTAGTGCAAGAAGTGATCGACGCGATGGTCACCGCGCCGTGATCAAGCTGATAATCCTTGCCCTTCACTGGGACTGGCGCACTGAATGAAGGTGCGTAGCTCTTCAGGTCCCGCTCAAAAGATGCCTTGCTCGTGGACAGTTCAACCCGATCCTGAGGGCGCTTGGGGCCGGCAATTGAAGGCACAACTGTTGAAAGATCAAGCTCTAGGTACTCGCTGAAATCAGGCTCTTGACTTGGGTCATGCCACATGCCCTGCGCTTTCGCGTAGGCCTCCACGAGAGCTATTTCGTCCGAATCACGGCCTGTAATGCGCAGATAATCCAAGGTCACATCGTCAATTGGGAAAATTGCCACCGTAGAACCAAATTCAGGAGACATGTTGCCGATTGTCGCGCGGTTGGCCAATGGCACACTTGCAACACCGTCTCCGTAAAATTCAACGAACTTGCCCACGACCCCGTGGTTACGAAGCTGCTGGGTAATAGTTAGCACGACATCCGTAGCCGTTGCCCCAACTGGGATTTGGCCGGTTAGCTTGAAACCTACGACCTTTGGAATAAGCATTGATACTGGCTGACCCAACATCGCAGCCTCGGCTTCGATGCCGCCAACACCCCAGCCAAGAACACCGAGTCCGTTGACCATGGTCGTGTGCGAATCCGTTCCAACGCAGCTATCGGGGTACGCAACCAATTCGCCATCAACCTCGCGAGTCATCACTGTTCTAGCCAAGAACTCAATGTTTACCTGGTGAACGATGCCTGTTCCCGGCGGAACGACCTTAAAGTTATCGAACGCCGTCTGGCCCCAACGTAAAAACTGGTAGCGCTCACTGTTTCGCTGGTATTCAAACTCAACGTTTCGCTCAGCGGCGTCTGGAGATCCTGACACATCCGCCACAACACTGTGATCGATGACCATCTCCGCTGGGGTGAGTGGGTTGATGCTTTGTGGGTCTCCACCAAGCTCCTGAACCGCCTCACGCATGGTTGCTAGATCAACGATGCAGGGAACTCCGGTGAAATCCTGCATGATCACTCTTGCGGGGCTGAATTGGATTTCAGTATCGGGCTCCTTGTTTGGATCCCATGCCACTAAAGCGTCGACGTGAGCCTGAGTTACGTTCGCACCATCCTTGGTCCGCAGCATGTTCTCAAGAAGTATCTTGAGGCTATATGGCAACTTTTGAACGTCGAGCCCTGCCATGCTGAAGTACTTGTAGGTTTTGGTGCCGACGGTTAGATTGCTGGCGCTTGAAAAATGGGACATTAGAACAACTCCTAGAAGATTACCCCTCTAATCTACCGTCAATTGGGTTAGCGATGCGCCTCAGCAGAATCCAAGTAAGAGCCAGCAGTCCCGCGTATGCCGGAGCACCCATGACCACACGAGATGCGGCCAAAAGCTCAACTTGACCGGAGAAATACAAAGGAAGCTGAACTGCTAAACGAGCTAAGAAAAACCCAACCCAGACTAGAGTCACCGTTCTAAGCCTGGAAAACACCGCTTTGTCGCTTCGCCAATTTGCCAAGCCGAAAAGTAACTGTGCCCCGTAACCCATGATCGGTCGTCGTATCAACACCGAAATCAGAAAAACAAAAGCGTATGCTGCATTGGTAAAGAATCCCGGAACAAAGTAGTCGGCGGCCTGCCCTCCATCACGAAGTGCTAAAAATGCTGCGAATGCGATTGCAGCAGCACCAACGATTGCCTGCATCAAAGATTTTCGTTGTGCAAGACGAATGGCTATGAATAGAGCAGAGCTTCCGGCCGCCACAGCCACAGCGGCTATCGCCTCTCCGGTTATGGCGAAAACAATAGAAAACAAGGTGGCTGGGAGTATCGCTTCGGCAATACCCAGCGGACCACCAATTCCGGCAAGAAGAGACTGACGGTTCAGGTCGAAGCCCTCTTCGCCTTTTTCCAGTCCTAGTCGCTTGGCGACAGCATCTGGATCACTCATTTTTATCACTCACGGGCAACCTCAATGGTAAAAGTTCTCCCGGAGGCATGGCAATGTCACCGCGACTGACAGCGGCTGATCGAAAAATCGAAACAAGTCGAGCGTAAACATCCTCGTTGATTGTGGACGCCGAAATAACTCCTCGAAGAAACCACCGCGGACCATCAACGCCGATGAACCTGGTCGGTCTGGATATTACCTGCTCCCCGCTTCTAGCCGGCACACTCCCCCGAAGCTCTTGACCCACAATTCCTTCGACGGGTTCCATCAATCCGCCCTGAGTGGCGATGCCTTGAATTAGGGCAGCCATAGTTGTTTCCCAGAGGCCATCGGACTTAGTCGAAGCAAAAGCCTGCAGCTGCAATCGGTGTCCCTCAACTTCAACCGTTAGGGCAACTACCTTCTTGCTTGTGTCGTCAATGTCGGCTCTGATCTGCATACCCTGAGCAGGAGCTAACCTAATGGAGCCAAAATCAAGGTATGGCGTCAGAACACCAATTTCTGAAACGTCAAAGGGGCCAGCAGTATCCCTATCCACAGGGCTCGATTTAGACATCACGCCTTCCCCGTTGAACCGAAGCCGGTCGCACCTCGACTGGATTCGGGTAGTTCGGTAACCGATATAAAACGGGCTCGTTCTACCTTTTGGAACAACAACTGTGCAATCCGATCACCAGCTTCTATTTGAAAGTCCTCATCCGAAGTGTTGAGCAGTGTCACCATGATTTCTCCCCTGTAGCCTGCATCAACAGTTCCCGGAGCATTCAACACCGTTATTCCGCTTTTAGCCGCAAGACCGCTCCGAGGATGAACGAGCCCTACGTAGCCGTCGGGCATTGCTAGCTTCACTCCGGTTCGAACAAGCATCCGTTCCCCTGCAGCAATCATCAGCTGTTGAGTTGAGCGAAGATCGCAGCCGGCATCTCCCGGCTTCGCGTAAATCGGCTCAAACCCATCTTGAGCAATTATCAGCACTTCCAAATCCATGCCTAGAGCGTAATGTATTACCGTGCCTACTAATTCCTATTTCGAACGCTTGTACCCGTCAGTCGGTTTTTTGATCGCCATGAGTCTGTCCGCCCCGCTTGTTTTGCTGTCGGTGTTGCCGGTGTCTCAGAGTGGCGCTGTAGTTATGGCCGGGCTGGTGCCAGTTGCTCTCGTTCTACTGTCAATCTTCTCCGCGCCCACCATACAGATCACGGAAAACATAAGAGCTGGCAGGATAAATGTGCCGCTAAGCGCGCTAGGGGAAGCCTTCGGTTTAGAAGGAGATCAGATGAAGACAGAGCGAGGACCAGGCCTCAGCCCGGCTGCACAATTTGTGATAAGAGGGGACATTAAGTTCATGGTTAAAGTCCGCGTGACCGACCCAAACGACCCCACTGCTTACCTACTAATAAGTACCAGAAACCCCTCGGGGCTAGCCAGCGCAATCAATGCAAACCGCAGCTGATCGAGGCTTTGAGGCTCTCTGGTGGTGCGGCTTAACTAGGAAACAGTTGGTACAAGTAAATTCGTTTTCCTGAAGAGGTAGCACAACAACTTCGAGTTCCTCGTTGACCACATCCGGCATCGTAAAACCATCAGCGTTGTCAACGTCATCGTCGCCACCTGAGCCCGCGGAAGGACCACGTTCCTTCAGGGCATCAAGGGACTCAGTGTCGTCATCCGTCTTTCGAGTTGCGTCGTAATCCGTTGCCATGCTGTCCCGCCTCTCTTGGTGTCTCGGCGTGAACTATGCCCTAGGAATCGAAATTTTGCAAACTAGGCTCGCCGCAAGACAAAATCCTTTAGCAAACTCACCGAGCGAAATAATCCAGCAAACGCCCCAAAGTGCCACACTTCATAACTAGGAGGCATCCATGAACCTAAGATTTGTTGCCAGAGAAGCTGACTCAATCATTCTCGAGTCGGACCAGGGAGAACGCTTCCAAGTTCCAATCGACGATTCCATGAGGGACGCTCTCAAAAACAATCCAAGGGTGTCCGGAGCGGATTTCAGCCCTAAGTTAGTTCAAGATCTCATTAGAGCCGGCCACAGTGTGGATGAGGTCGCCACCCAAGTCGGGCAAGACGTTGACGCAATTAGGCCGTTCGCAGCCCCGATCCTAGATGAACTTCGATATGTTCTAGAAGCTGCCCTAAATACTGAGGTTAGTGACGGCGCATCCATGATGCGGTTTCAAGACTTAATCTCGCGCTCGGATCCGTCAGCAACGTTCAGCGTGTTAAAAACTGAGGGAACTTGGCACGTCCACGCGAATGGCCAAGAACCGATGAGTTGGAAATTCGATCCTCGTTCACGCAGCCTCGAGCCGACCAATAAAGCCGCCCAGAATGCTTCGAAGCAACAATCGCGTCGAGATGTCACGTCGCCGGTTTTTCACGAATCAATCCCGACTGAGGTGCAGATGGAGCCTGAGTCATCAGCACCAGACTCACCCGAAGACTCGGAGAGCTCCGAACGCACTGCTTCAGTACACAGCCTTGTTGAAGAACTTAGGACTAGGCGCAAACAGGCCGATCTAAAGCCGGCGACAGCCAAGGGAAGAGCTTCCTTGCCAAGCTGGGACGAGATTGTTCTTGGGACTACGAACTCAGAATCCGATTCGGATTAGTGGCACTCTAATCTCCGCGGGTGACAACGAGCCATGATGCGCAACCATGTCAAAGCTCCTGGATTTGAAGTATTTCGAGTGATACAAGGTGAAGTCCGATTTCGCCAGAAGCATGAGCTCTGGTAATCGGTCGCGTGCTGGCTGAAGCACTTCACCAAACCAATTTGCGGCAATGGCATCTTCGGTCTTTACGGTGTCGAACGCGTAGCTTAAAGGCTCGAGATCCGCTGCGACCTGGTCCACAGCTCCAATGTTGTCAAGATAGACATAATTTACTCTCGTGTCGCCCCCAACAAATTGGACCGAACCACTTTTTTCGTAGCAATCATCGAGCACTAGCTGCCTTGGCTTGGCAGTCTCGATCATTCCATGGTCCGCCGTGATCACCACCCCGGTATCCTTTGGTATTTTTTCACAGAATGATCTGAGAGCTGAATCAAGTTCCTCGAGCATTGCCGCCCAACCAGAGCTTGACCAACCACTCTGATGACCATATTTGTCAAGTTCGGGAATGTACAAATACGTCAGAGATTGCCGCTTTGAATTTGCAATCGTCCTTGCAGCCTCGAACTTCTCCTGCCAAGAATCAGCGGAAATGAAGTTGGCGCCTCGCATAGTGGCCTGGCTATAGCCGGTGCCGCGGTACTCAGATGCGGCAACAACATTGCATTCCAATCCCAAAGCCAATGCGCGCTCAGAAACCGTTTCGCGAGGTTGCCAAACGAGCGGATCCGTGCGTTCGTTCCACCCCACCAGGAGGTTTATCTGTTCGTCGTAATTCCTATCCCAGACTCGGTGCCCGACTAATCCGTGTTGGCCCGGGGAATCGCCAGTTGCGAATGAGGCAATGTTCGCACTGGTAGTCGCTGGAAAACCGCAAACCGAGATGCTTTTTTTATTTAGCAAGCTATTGAGCCATGGCGCGTGTCCGCTTCGCTGCATTATCTGTTCAGCGCCAAGGCCGTCGATCAAAATAACAATCACCTTTTGCTTATGACTTAAACCCAAGGGATTGCTCAGACCCTGCAACGAAAGCAGCCCGGATGTGAACACGTTGCGAATGTTCCCTAAAGCATTGGGGACAGCGGGTAAAGTCAAAGGCACCCCACAAGTTTCGCACAGCTAGGACTCATGACCGATACATCGGAACGAATTGTAGACATTGATGTCTCTGCAGAAATGCAAGAGAGCTTCCTGGAATACTCCTACTCTGTTATTTACTCAAGAGCGCTCCCCGATGCTAGAGACGGCCTAAAACCTGTTCAGCGAAGAATCATTTACCAAATGGGTGAGATGGGCTTGAAGTCCGACCGCGGACACGTGAAGTCGGCCAGGGTTACCGGTGAAGTCATGGGAAAACTTCACCCGCACGGAGACCAGGCAATCTACGACGCCCTGGTGAGGATGTCGCAGAATTTCTCACTGCGCCTTCCGCTAATAGACGGTCACGGAAACTTTGGAAGCCTCGATGACGGACCCGCCGCCGCAAGATACACCGAAGCCAGGCTTGCCAAGGCCGCAGAGGCTCTGAATCAAAGCCTCGACGAAGACGTAGTCGATTTCACACCAAACTACGATGCCCAGCTGACAGAGCCGTCGGTGCTACCCGCCGCCTTCCCAAACCTTCTAGTCAACGGTGCCAGCGGAATCGCAGTGGGTATGGCAACGAACATGCCGCCTCACAATTTGAAAGAGGTTGTTGCAGCTCTGCACTTACTGATCAAAAACCCAGAAGCCTCGCTTGACCAAATCATGGAAGTCCTGCCTGGCCCGGATCTACCAGCTGGCGCCGTAGCCCTGGTCGGCGAAGGCCTAAGAGAGGCCTATCTGACGGGTCGAGGGACTTTTCGAACTCGAGCAAAGATCTCGGTTGAAATGGTTGGCCCGCGGCGCACCGGATTGGTTATCACCGAACTGCCATACCTGGTCGGCCCAGAAAGAGTAATCGAGAAAATAAGAGACGCGGTCACCTCAAAGAAACTTGAAGGCATCCACAACGTCGTCGACCTGACCGATCGCGAAAACGGACTGCGACTAATCATTGAGCTCAAGACCGGGTTCGATCCTGCTTCGGTCATTGACGCCCTGTATCGCCTGACTCCAATCGAAGAGAGCTTCGGCATAAATAACGTGGCGCTAGTCGAGGGCCGACCGCAGCAAATGCCATTGAAGGCCCTCCTGGAGGTTTACCTCAAGCATCGCATTAGCGTGACTACTCGACGAAGCAAGAATCGATTAGACCGCAGGATGGGGAGGCTTCACCTGCTTGACGGCCTAGCGATCGCCGTACTCAACATCGACGAGATTATTGAGGTGATCAGAACTTCCGACACCGCAGAAGCTGCTCGCGATCGGCTCAAAACCGTGTTTGATCTCTCGGAGCTGCAATCCGATTACATTCTGGAACTTAGGCTTCGAAGACTCACCAGATTTAGCCTGATTGAGTTGGAAACAGAGGCTGACACACTTCGAAAGGAAATCGCAAACCTCCAGCAACTGCTCGGTAGCGACGAACTAGTAAAGCGACTGGTCTCCAAGGAGCTTGACGAAGTCGCTGCAGAATTTGGGGACGCGAGGAGAACTCAATTGATCGATTCAGAGGGAGTTACTATCTCTCGAAAAGCAGTTCAGGTGACACAACTTGAGGACTCCCCCGCAACGGTGACTCTCGATGCACTTGGAAACCTTTTCCGCGCCGAACCTTCAACACAGACAGCTTCGGTGGCCGGGACTAGTATCAGCACTTCACTTCGAAAGGATGTTGGCCTAGTTACTTCCAAGGGTCGAATAATTAGAGTTCACGTTTCTGACTTGCCGGCCATGTCGGCTGGTGTTTCAACAAATGCGTCCAGTGCAGATAAATTTCTTGGGCTGTCTGGAGAATCAGTGGTTGGCATAGCGGACTGGTTGAGCGATGACACCTACGCGCTAGGAACAACCAACGGAGTTGTCAAGAGACTCTCCGGCCCCTTCCCTGACAAAGAAGAGGTCGGACTGATTGGCCTAAAGGACGGAGACAAAATAGTTGCCTTCACCGTCGCCGCCGATGACACTGAGCTTTGCTTCGTGACGAGCAGCGCGAATCTATTGATCTTCCCTGCAAAATCGGTGAGACCGCAGGGGCTTAGTGCTAGCGGCATGTCGGGAATTTCATCGCCAGAATCGCTGGTCATAAGTTTCGGCGTCGTTGATTCGGGTTCGAACCTAGTGACGGCAGCGAACTCTTCATTGGCTCTGGGTTCCACTGACTCAGGGGCCATAAAGATAACCCCTGTTGCGAATTACCCGCGGAAGGGCAGAGGAACCCAAGGTGTTAGATGTCACCGCTTCTTGAAAAATCAGGACCAGTTATATTTCGCAGCCATCAGTTCTCCGAGTCCAGTACTGCTAAACCTAGATGGGTCTGAACTTCCAGTAATCGAGATAGACCAACGCCGGGATGGCAGCGGGGTAGCAATCGATGACTATTTGGCGGCCGCCTACTAAGCGTCGATTTTCTCTCTGTCAAAATCGTCCGCTGAGTCAACAATAAAGTCTCGCCTTGGAGCTACTTCGTTACCCATTAGTAATTCGAAAGTGCGCTCCCCAGCAGCAGCATCAACCGCCGTGATGCGACGAAGCATTCGGTTGGCCGGCTGCATCGTGGTCTCAGCCAGCTGATCTGCATCCATTTCTCCGAGTCCTTTATAGCGTTGAATCGGCTGCTTATAAGTTTTTCCAGCCTTCTCAAGGCTCCTAAGAAGGTCCGTCAACTCCTGCTGCGAGTAGGTGTAAATAACTTCTTTGTTGCGGCCTGCCGTCTCGACTCGGTGAAGCGGAGGAACGGCCGCGTAAACCCTTCCTGCTTCTACAAGCGGTCGCATGTATCGGAAAAACAGCGTCAGCAGCAAGGTTCTAATGTGAGCACCATCAACGTCGGCATCGCTCATGAGAATAATCTTCTCGTATCGAACCTGCTCCAGATCAAAAGTTCGACCTGAACCCGCCCCAAGCACCTGGATGATTGCAGCGCACTCGGCGTTGGAAAGCATGTCCGACAGCGATGCCTTCTGGACGTTTAGGATTTTTCCACGTATTGGAAGTAAGGCCTGAAAGGCCGAATCGCGGGCCAGCTTAGCTGTCCCCAACGCGCTATCACCCTCAACGATGAACAGCTCAGAACCGACGGTTGCGCTACCGCGACAATCAACAAGCTTGCTAGGTAACGACGACGATTCCAGAGCGTTTTTCCTGCGTTGTGTGTCTTTCAGGCTTCGGGCGCTAATGCGCGTCTTAGCTTCGCTGACCACTTTGTCAAGTAGAGCGTCAACCTCGGCCTTTGTTCCTCGAATCTTGCCAGCAAGAAGCTCATCGGCCCATTTGGCAACCGAGTTCGCAACAATGGCCTTTATGGCAGGAGTGCCGAGGGTTTCCTTGGTCTGACCTTCGAATTGTGGCTCCGGAAAACTCACTGACACAACGGCAGTAAGCCCCGCCATTACGTCATCCCGCTCAATCTTTAGAGAAGTGGCCTTCAGTTTTCTAGCATTCACCTCGATAGCGGCCCTGAAGGACTTGAGTAAAGCCTGCTCGAAGCCGGTCAGGTGAGAGCCGCCTTTAGGCGTTGAGATTATGTTTACGAAAGATTTGACCTTGGTATCAAAACCAGAACCCCATCGCAATGCGACGTCCACGACACAATTTCGTTCTACCTCTTTGCTCTTCATGGAGCCAGAGGCTTCGTCTAAGACTGGAACTGTTTCCCGAAAGCTTGTGGTCTCCTGGATTCGTCGGGTTGCCAACACCGGCCCGTCGGCTGCCAAGTACTCCACATACTCAGTAATGCCGCCCTCGAAGACAAACTCTTGACTGACTTCCGAAAGCTCATCGTGGACACTCAGGACCAACCCGGGAACCAAAAAAGCAGTCTGTCTTAGACGGCCTTCCAAGTCCTGCATTTGAAAATCCGCACCTGGCTCAAAAATTTGTGAGTCGGGCCAATATCGAACCCTTGTGCCGGTTTTTGATTTGGAAACTTTGCCAACGACCCTAAGCTCACTCTTATCAACAAAAGGCCTGAAGTCCGCATCTGGACCGTCACCAGCAAACACTCCCGGCTCACCCCTGTGGAAAGACATGGCCCAAGTTTGACCGGCGCGATCCACCTCAACGTCGAGACGAGAGCTCAGCGCGTTCACCACCGAGGCTCCCACCCCGTGCAGGCCACCCGAGGCGCCGTAGGATCCTCCACCAAACTTTCCACCGGCATGCAGCTTTGTAAACACGACTTCAACGCCGGAAAGACCTGTCCTCGGCTCTATGTCAACCGGGACTCCCCGGCCATCGTCCTGGACCGTAATTGAACCGTCGGTGTGGATGAAGACGCCAATGGACTTCCCGTGTCCCGCGAGGGCTTCATCGACTGAGTTATCGATTATCTCCCATAGACAATGCATGAGGCCACGACCGTCGGTCGAGCCGATATACATTCCTGGTCTTTTTCGAACCGCTTCAAGTCCTTCAAGGACCGAAAGGTGTCTCGCTGAGTAATCATCCACGTCGAAACAATAACCCTGGTTCACACTTGTACCATCGCGCCACTTCGCCGTAAGAGAAACTGGCTTCAAATGTCACATGCATTTGAGTCAACCGTGGTTTAATAAAGCCAATGGAAAACATGACGGAAACCACGAAGCTATTGGTTAGCGACCGCTGCGATGTTTGCGGAGCGCAGGCCTACATGAGAGTTCAATTAGCTGGCGGTGAGTTGCTGTTTTGCGCACATCACGGAAATGCCAATAAGGCAAAGTTGGAGCCAATCACACTTGGATGGCACGACCAAAGCTCCGACCTAAACCAGGCTTAGAACAACACCCCAAGCTGTTTGATTACAAAGGCTGCCGTTAGTCCTTGGGACCTTGAGCTACGTTGAAATTGACTCTCTAATAGTCTCAACCCAATCGAGCATCTGCGGTTTCCAATCTGCCGAAGACCCTCCGCAAGCAAGAAGCATCTGGTCTAATAATGTTGGGTTCTTCGCCAAAATCGGCCCGAATAGTGTGGTCCCTACAAAGTCACCATTCCGAACGAAATCAAGATTCAGGAGCGAACTATTTCGATAGCCGACAATTGGTCCGGCGTCTAGAGTGTCAACCGTTCTAAATTCACTGGTGATCGGCCCGAGCTTTGGGGTTTCAAGCCACGAAACCTGAGATGCCAAAAACTCATAGCTTGAACCAATAATCAGCGTTGCGAGACCGGCTGAGTGCCTTTTTTGCAATGCAGGGGCTAAGGCTAAAAGCTCTGTCCCGTATTCTCGAAGTGCCGCGCGACTTGCGTCGCCAACTATTACAAAATCGGCCGACTCTGGGTCGGTAACTTCATCGAACAACACGGATTGTTGGCTAAGAAAATAATTCAAAACCGACAGGTTCCCCTGATCGCCGTTGTTATCAAAGTAGTCCTTGTGAAAACTGAAGTAGCTACTCACTTTGCCAACCCCCAGTGTCTTCTTACTCGACGCATTGCGTCTGCGCTAAACAAGACAGTATGACCCGTCCCTTGTAGCGCGAGGAAATTATCCGCTGCAGAGTTCGCATCTTGAATCACAGCGCCCACTTCTATACCCGCAACCGCCAATCTCAAGGCGAGCTCATGAGCATTGAATCCTCCGACGATGTCCACCCTGTCTAACTTCGAAAAATCGACTGTCCAGAGCCAGCTTGGATCATGAATGTCTCGACCAGCCATCAGCAGGAGCGGGGTGTTGTCTGACCTAAGCTCATCTAGGTTCAGCTGAAAACTAGTGGGGTTTTGAACCAAACGGATAGTCACATCGACACCAGAAATTTTCACCTTTTCGTTTCGTGCGAACACTGGCTTCAGTTCCTTGAGGACGTGGGCAATAGTGCTAGTCGAAGGTTCAATTAGCTGGTGAAGGGCGGCAACGGCCGCTGCCAGATTGAGCGCCTGGTGATCTGGTAATCCTGTGGTGAGGAACTTAGTCTTACCTTCCGAATTCAACACCACGCAGTCGGTTCCAGCCTCAGCAAAATTGGCGATGACCGGGTGAGAACCGAAATTTAGCGCATAGACCGGATTGGAAATCGTGGCCAGCTCTGAGGACAATCCGAACCCAACTACGGGTGCCTTAAATTGCAATTGGGCTAGATTTTTATCGTTGGTATTTAGGACGACTACCTTGGCAGCTGACCCTATTTTGCTCAGCATCTCTATGACGTCATCCGGGTCATTGAATCGGTCTAGTTGATCAGAAAGAACATTCGTGAGAACTGCTAGCCGAACATCGAGCTCGCCAGCAAGAACTGCCCCGTGGCCCTCGTCGAATTCCAATACCGCTATGTCCGAGTCCAGACGGCCTCGCCAGTTACCTTGTTTCAAAACGGCCGCAACTAGACCCTGCCGAATGTTTGCTGTACTGCTATTTGTAAAGACGCGAAGACCGTGTGCTTCTAGCAAGTTGACTAAGTAGCTGGTGGTCGATGATTTTCCTGCCGAGCCGGATACCACAACCAAACCTAGATCCAAGGATGAAAGGGCATTCGAAAGTAGCTGTGGATCTAATTTATTTGCAACCACACCTGGAAGCGCTGAACCTCCGCCTGGCCTGACTAAACGAACGAGAAACCGTAATAGCTTCCCGATCGAAACCGCCAGGATGGCACGCATTTAGCCGTCCAGGTAGTCGCGAAGAAGCTGTGATCTAGACGGGTGTCGAAGCTTCGACATGGTCTTGGATTCGATTTGCCGTATGCGCTCTCTGGTCACGCCGAACTTTTCGCCGATCTGGTCAAGAGTCATCTGCACGCCATCACCTAGACCAAAACGGGAGCGAATAACTCCAGCCTCACGAGGGTGCAAACTGTCTAAGACCCGCTCTAATTCTTGTTGAAGCATTGTGAAGCCCACAGCGTCGGCCGGGACAACTGCCTCGGTGTCCTCAATCAAGTCACCAAATTCGCTGTCGCCATCCTCTCCCAAAGGAGTAGAAAGCGAGATTGGCTCTCTGCCGTACTTTTGGACCTCGACAACTTTTTCAGGTGTCATATCCAATTCGGCTGCCAGTTCATCAGGGGTCGGTTCTCTACCTAGATCCTGGAGCAACTGGCGCTGCACTCTTGCGAGTTTGTTTATGACCTCAACCATGTGAACTGGGATGCGAATAGTTCGAGCCTGGTCTGCCATGGCGCGAGTAATAGCCTGCCGAATCCACCAAGTGGCGTAAGTCGAGAACTTAAAGCCCTTTGTGTAGTCAAATTTCTCGACCGCACGAATCAATCCCAGGTTTCCCTCTTGAATCAAATCTAGGAACTGCATGCCGCGTCCGGTGTAGCGCTTGGCAAGTGAGACCACCAATCGAAGGTTCGCCTCTAGAAGGTGCGATTTTGATCGCTTTCCGTCCTTCACGACCCAGTTCAAGTCTCTACGATCAGCCGGTGCTAACTTGGATTCGGTGGCGAGTTTATCCTCTGCAAACAAGCCGGCCTCGATCCGCTTCGCGAGCTCAACTTCCAGCTCAGCATTTAGCAGCGCAACTTTACCGATCTGCTTCAGGTAGTCCTTGACAGGATCGGCCGTAGCTCCGGTAATTGCAAGATTTTGAACTGGGATGTCATCTTCATCATCATTGATAACTAGAGCACCCTTGGGTAGCTCAATTGCAGCAGTTACTGGGTCTAAGTCGCTATCCAAGCTCAAGTCGACCGCCGAAGTTGCCTCCGAAACGATGTCTTCTACGGAAGCCTCTTTTTTAGCTTTTGGCTTAGAGATTGATTTTTTAGCAGCGGCCTTCACGGGCGCAACTGAATTTTTCTTTGGCGCGGCCTTCGCCGGCTTGACGCTTGCCTTCTTAGGAGCAGCTTTAACGGCATCCTCAGTCGAGGATTCCTTGGCTTTCGCCTTTGACACTGTTGCGATGATAGACCTCGCTCTTGGGCAGACTTTAAACCCTTGTCAAGTCTTGCGACCTGAAAGGGCTTCGAACAACTAGTATGCCACTTTTTTTCGTTGTCTTACCCAATAAAAGGTAATTCGAGCGAACTTTATTCCTGCGTGTCTGTGTTTTTTCTCATGGTTGATAAGTAATTTTCCAGCTCTTCGGTGAGCTCATCGACACTGCGTGGCTCCCCCGAGGGCTTACTGATGGGTGCTCTAGAAGGTCCGGGGCCGCCGCTGGCGTACCCAGCCTCAAGGGTTTGCACTAACTTACTGAGTTCTTGGTTTTCCTCAATTTGGCTCTTGACCTTAGTTTCAAACTTTCCGGCATCTTGCCGTAGCTGGTCGGAAGGAAAAACGAGGCCAGTCGCCGCGCTAATTAGCTCGAGGCCCGCAATCGCGGAATTTGGTACCTCATTATCTGCCAAATAGTGCGGCACTAGAAGCACAAACCCGGCAGTGTTTACGCCCTGAGCACTTAGCCGGAATTCAAGAAGGTGTGTCACGTTACCCGGGACCTGCGTCTGAGGTTTCCACTCGGAAAATCGTTCAATCATGTCCTTACGGTTTCCTGAAACAGTTACTCCAACCGGTCTGGTGTGAGGAATCGGGAATGGGATGGAATGAACCCAAGTAAAACTTGAAACACCCAAGCGCTGAATTATCTCAAGGAGGCTTGCCGCAAAAGCCTCCCACCTCAAGTCCGGCTCATAGCCCTCAAGAAGCAAGAAGGGCTGCTGCGCTTCGTCTAGAACCAGGTGCACCGCTAGTGACGGCGGCTCGTAAGACTCGATGTGGTCCTTCTCGAAAAAAAGCGCAGGTCGTCTCGATCGATAATCCAAAAATTCGTCATTGTCAAAGCTAAGGACTAACTCATGACTCAGTTCAGAAAAAAAGTGATCTGACAGCTGGGCAATTGTGGACCCTGAATCGCTGAACCCAGAAATCAGTGCAACCATCGGTAGCCCAGATGGTATCTGACCGTGAGTAAATTCTTCGTATAGCTTTTTCACCCTTTAAGCCTAACCGACCTAAACTTGACAACATGCAAAACATCACATTGAGTGCAATCAGAAGCAGTAAATTCACACACCTTGCGGTCCCGAAAACAATCGGTAATTCCGAATCCGACTGGGCAGTCTCCGCGCTCCCCGATGCAGTGCTTCTATACGGAGGATCCGCGAAGTTAGACCACGCTGCTCGAGTGCCCGGTGACGATGTGGTGTTGTTGGTAATCGGTTGTGGGGACGCAATCAATTACAGAAACTTCGCTGCCGCCTCTGTGAGGGCCTCGAAAGGCGTTACTCACCTGAGCATTGATTTGACAAGGGCAACAGCAGAAGAGATTCTGCTGGCAGCCGAGGGCTGCCTGCTAGGTAGTGACACTCCTTCAGAATACAAAAAGCCAACAACGGAGCTCGTAGCTATTGAGCTTGTAGTGAGCGAGCAACACCTTGGAACAGATATCGCGTCTTCTCTGAACCTTGCAAGCCGAATTGTTCAAGCACGACAGATAATCAACACGCCGGCCAACGATTTGTGGCCCGAGAAGCTTGCAGAGATCTGCATTACCGCAAGCCATGGCCTGGCAATAGAGCTAGAAGTCTGGGATGAAGTAAGACTAGCCAAGGAAAACTGCGGTGGCATCCTGGGCGTCGGAAAAGGTTCGGAACGGCCACCGAGGCTCATAAAAATGTCCTATCGCGGAGGTGGCAAGCACTTAGGGCTAGTTGGTAAGGGAATCACCTTTGACACTGGAGGGCTTTCTTTGAAGCCAGCCGAATCTATGGTCGGAATGAAGTACGACATGGCGGGAGCTGCAACGGTAATGGCAGCTGTTCTGGCAATTGCCGAGCAAAAGCTTGCTTTGGACGTGACGGCAATACTCTGCGTTGCGGAAAACATGCCATCGGGCCAAGCAACTAGACCGGGCGATGTGCTGACCATGAGAAATGGCAAGACAGTTGAGGTTTTGAACACCGATGCCGAAGGTAGATTGGTGATGGCCGATGGCCTGTCAATCCTGACTGAAATGAACGTCGACCATATCGTTGATGTCGCAACTCTGACCGGAGCAGCGACGATCGCCCTAGGAAACAGATATGCGGGCGTGATGGGTCACGGTGAAGCCGTAAACCTGGTACAAGCAGCAGCTGTCGAAGCGGGCGAACTGATGTGGGAGATGCCATTGCCCGCGGAACTGAGACCCCTACTGGATTCCGACATTGCAGATCTAACAAACGTGAAGATTGGAAACCGGGCCGGTGGGATGCTTATCGCCGGCTGGTTCCTGAGTGAATTTGTAAAACCAGAAGCATCATGGGCGCACTTGGATATTGCTGGTCCTGCGAATAATGACGGCGGGCCCTTCGGCTCCACCCCGAAGGGTGCCTCCGGGGTTGCCATTCGCACGCTCGTGCAAATGGCTAAGAACTTGAGTCTCAGCTAAGTAGTAGACTTTGGACTAACAAGCCGCGTTTTTTGGAGTTTTTTATGGCAGAGAATAATTTTGACCTCGTAATCCTTGGCAGCGGAAGCGGTGGCTATGCGGCTGCCCTTCGTGCAGCACAACTTGGGCTATCAGTAGCTCTCATCGAACGAGACAAGCTAGGTGGTACCTGCCTTCACCGCGGTTGCATTCCAACCAAAGCGTTGTTGCACTCAGCCGAGGTAGCCGACACCACAAAAGAGGCCGCGCACTACGGAGTGAACGCAACTTTCCAGAGCATCGACATGGTTCAGGTAAATAAGTACCGGGATTCCATCGTTGACAAGCTCTACAAGGGTTTGACTGGGCTAGTCGGCTCCAAAAACATAACCTCAGTACAAGGAGAAGGTCACCTAACCGGACCTAAATCGATCACCGTGGGTACCGAGGTTTACACGGGAACCAATGTGCTTCTTGCAACAGGTTCGGTCACAAAGACTTTAGGCGTAGAGATCACGGGCCGTGTAATAACAAGTGACCAGGCCCTGCAAATGGATTGGGTTCCGGCCAAGGTTGCAATCCTCGGCGGTGGCGTGATTGGTGTCGAATTCGCTTCCATTTGGAGGTCGTTCGGAGCCGAAGTGACAATCATTGAAGGCTTTGACCGACTAGTGCCCAACGAAGACCCCGCCATGAGCAAGGGTCTAGAGCGTGCTTATAAGAAACGCGGTATGGAGCTAAAACTTGGAAACAAGTTCAGCCAAGTCACCCAAGATGACAACGGCGTTGTAGTCACTCTGGAAAACGGAGACAGCGTAGCCGCCGACCTTCTTCTGGTGGCCGTGGGTCGCGGACCAAATGCCACAGGCTTCGGATTCGAAGAGCAGGGCATAACCATGGATCGCGGATTTGTTCTAACCAACGAACGACTCCAGACAAACCTGCCTGGAGTTTATGCAGTCGGTGACATGACACCTGGACTGCAGCTTGCTCACCGAGGTTTCATGCAAGGAATCTTCGTGGCCGAGGAAATTGCAGGCCTCAAGCCAGTGGTAGTTGACGAAATGGGAATTCCTCGAGTGACTTATTGCGAGCCTGAAATTGCTTCGGTCGGACTAACCGAGGCGCAAGCGAAAGAGAAGTTCGGTGCGGACAAGATTTCGATTTACGAATACAACCTGGCCGGTAACGGCAAGAGCAACATCCTTGGGACTGCAGGTGTCATAAAACTGATTCGCGAGGTAGACGGTCCAGTTATCGGCTTCCACATGATCGGCTCAAGAGCAGGCGAACAGATTGGTGAGGCACAGCTAATCATCAACTGGGAGGCTTACCCAGAAGACGTTGCACCGCTTATCCACGCTCACCCAACAATGAACGAAGCTATTGGCGAGGCACACCTCGCTCTAGCCGGCAAACCTCTTCACGCCCACGCATAACTAAGAACAGTAGAGATAGGTATCCAAGATGAGCGAAGTAATACTTCCGGCACTGGGAGAATCCGTCACCGAAGGAACAGTCACACGATGGCTGAAGAACATCGGAGACTCGGTAGCCGTAGATGAGCCGCTAGTGGAAGTTTCCACCGACAAGGTAGACACCGAAATCCCGTCCCCATTCGCTGGAATCCTCACCCAAATCATGGTCCAAGAAGATGAGACCGTTGATGTTGGTGCAGTACTTGCCATCGTCGGTGATGCTGCCTCTGCTGCTCCTGCCGAAACTGCCCCCGCTGCTCCTGAGGCCGCGGCCCCGCCGGTTGAAGCCGCTCCCGCTGCTCCCGTGGCCGCCGCTCCTGTTGCACCAGTAGCTACTCCACCAGTAGCCGCAGCTCCAGTTACTCCCCCTGCACCGGTAGCCACTGCACCGGCCGCGCCAGTTCCTCCAGTAGCAACCCCACCGGTAGCCGCCGCGCCAGTAGCCCCCGAACAGGCGGCACCTGTCGCTACTGCGCCAGTTGCTCCTGCCACAACAGCTCCAGTGGCTGCACCCGAAGAAACTTCAAGCGATCCGAACTATGTCACGCCCATCGTTAGGAAACTGGCATCAGAAATGGGGATAGATCTAGGAAGCATTCGCGGATCCGGGGTTGGCGGTCGCATTAGAAAAGAAGATCTAACCGCAGCAACCCCAAAGACCGCACCAGCTGCTGCTCAAGCGCCAACGGAAGCATCACCGCTTCGTGGAACCACAGTTCCAATGTCGAGACTCAGAAAAGTACTTTCTGAGCGAGCGGTTGCTTCGATGCAGCAGAGTGCTCAGCTGACTTCGGTAGTTGAAGTTGACGTTACGAAGATCGCCGAAATGAGACAGCGTGTCCAGGCTGAGTTCACTCAAAAAGCAGGAACAAAGCTCTCCTTTATGCCATTCTTTACTCTCGCAGCTGCAGAGGCGCTAGCGGCTAATCCGATCATCAACGCGACCGTGGAGGACACAAACATTGTTTACCACGGCTCAGACAACATCTCGTTTGCTGTTGACACTGAACGAGGGTTGCTGACTCCGGTCCTAAAGGACGCGGCACACATGTCAATCTCCACAATGGCTCAGACAATTGCCGACATGGCTGAGCGCACAAGAAGCAACAAGCTCACTCCAGATGAGCTCTCCGGAGGAACCTTCACCGTCACAAACACCGGTAGCCGTGGAGCGCTATTTGACACACCTGTTGTCTTCTTACCTCAGTCAGCAATTTTGGGCACCGGTATCGTCACGAAGCGCGCAGCGGTGGTCAAGGACGCCGATGGCAATGATGCTATTGGCATCCGTTCAATGGTCTACTTGGCCCTTAGCTATGACCACAGGATTATTGACGGCGCAGATGCCTCCCGTTATCTGATGCAAGTCAAGACGAGACTTGAGGCTGGCAACTTTGAAGCCAATCTTGGCATCTAACATCAAGATGGATGAGCTCCGTAGTAATGCCTGAATTTGAAAGAGTTGGCTTAGACCCCAACTTTGTCGATTACCTCGCAGGCATGGAGCTACAGCTAAAAACTCACGCCGAGGTGGCCGCCAATCTCAGGCCAAACACAGTGCTTCTTCTTGAGCACCAGGCCGTCTACACGGCGGGCAAGCGAACCGAAGAACATGAGCTGCCGAATGATGGCTCTGAATTTATCGAAACTAACCGTGGTGGGAAAATAACTTGGCACGGGCCAGGGCAACTAATTGGCTACCCGATTATGCACCTGCCCCAACCAATCGACGTGGTCGGCTACGTCCGATGGTTGGAGGGGATTTTAATTGGTGTGGCAGCAAAGTTTGGTGTAACTGGAGAACGCGTCGAAGGACGAACTGGAGTCTGGGTAAATACCGATGAGGGTTATCAAAAACTTGCTGCAATCGGGATTCGGGTTAGCGAAAAAGTGACAATGCACGGCTTTGCACTCAACTGCAATAACTCGCTTGAACCCTTCGATCACATAATTGCATGCGGTATTGACGATGCGAAAGCGACAACTTTGTCCAAACTTGCTGGAATGGATATCTCTCCAGCTCAAGCAGCTACGCTTGTAGAGCAGCAGATGGGAGAAATACCGAATGTCAGAAGCTAAACCAGAGCGAAAACTGCTCCGACTTGAAGTTCGTAATAGCGAGGTGCCCATCGAGCGCAAGCCAGAGTGGATAAGAACCACGGCTAAAATGGGGCCCGAGTATCAAAAACTGCAAAGTCTTGTAAAGGAAAAAGAGCTCCACACTGTTTGTCAGGAAGCCGGATGCCCGAACATTTTTGAATGCTGGGAGGACCGAGAGGCGACATTCCTCATTGGTGGAAGCCAGTGCACCAGAAGATGCGATTTCTGCCAAATAGACACTGGAAAGCCAGCGGCGTTCGACGCCGATGAGCCACGCCGAGTTGGCTCCTCGGTGAAGCAAATGAACCTCCGCTATGCGACCGTCACCGGGGTTGCTCGAGATGACCTTCCCGACGAAGGTGCTTGGCTCTATGCCGAAACAATTCGTCAGATCAAGAAGCAGTCGCCGGGAACCGGTGTTGAAATACTTATTCCAGACTTTTCAGGCAGACCAGAGTTGCTCCAAAAGGTATTTGACACCAACCCACAGGTCTTCGCTCACAACGTAGAAACAGTGCCAAGAATATTCAAGAGAATCAGGCCAGCATTTACCTACGACCGCTCATTGGATGTTCTAAGTCAGGGCCGGGCGGCCGGAATGGTTACCAAGTCCAACCTGATTCTGGGGATGGGCGAAGAAATACCGGAGGTACTCCAGGCTCTTCAAGACTTACACGATGCCGGAACAGACATCATCACTATTACTCAGTACCTCAGGCCATCACCTCGGCATCACCCAGTTGAGCGTTGGGTAAAGCCACAGGAATTCGTCGAGCTCTCGCAGGCTGCAGAAGAAATCGGTTACCTGGGAGTTCTAGCTGGACCGTTGGTCCGATCGAGCTATCGTGCGGGCAGACTTTGGGCTAAGTCGATGATGGCAAAGGGCCGTGAAATCCCTCAGGAACTAGAGCATCTGGCCGACAAAGTCGAGTTTGCGCAAGCAAGCGCGGTTGCCTGAGTAAACTATTGTCCGTGGCTAAAGAAAAGAAACCCCCGGGACGCTTCCGACAGTTGTGGCGCGTTTATAAAACGACCGCCAAATCTGACCCAACTTCTGCATGGCTCGCAGCCCTAGTTCTACTGCTTGCCATTGCCGTCGGCTTAGCGGTTGGCTTTGTCACCGGCGACGGAAATGTTTTCACCTTGGTCCTTTGGGGCCTTTCAGGCCTGATAACCGGTGTGCTTTTTGCGATGATCGTGATGAGCAACAAGGCTGAGAAGAACGCTTATAAAAATATTGAAGGACAGGCAGGCGCTGTTGGTGCAGTCCTGGACTCACAAATAAAGCGGGGCTGGAGGACTTCCTCGATGCCGGTGGCCGTAAACGCCAAGACACGGGAAGCCATCTATCGAATGATCGGTCGGCCTGGAGTAGTTCTCATTTCCGAGGGGTCGTCAGCCCGAGTTCAACAAATGCTTGATGATGAAGCCCGGAAAGTCCTTAGGTCTGCTCCTGGCGCAGCGGTTCACAAAGTTAGAGTAACTGTGGATGACTCCGGTGTAAGAATCTATCGACTGCTCAAGCATGTCTATAAACTGCCTAAATCCTTGAGTCGTGGAGAAGTAACCGCCGTATCAAACAGACTTGACGCTCTAGGTGCACATGCCTCGGTTCCGATTCCAAAGGGAATTGATCCCAACCGAGTTAGAGCCCCAAAGCGGAAATCTTAACATTTCTGAAACATTGATTCGTTAGCTTTAACCCTGAGTAAGTAGAAATACCCGTAATTACCCTAGAGAGGTACCTCAATGTTCAAAACAGCCTCAGAGGCGCTGCAGTACATCAAGGAACACAACATCAAGTTTGTGGACGTTCGATTTACTGACATGCCAGGAGTGCAACAGCACTTCAACTTGCCAGTTTCACAAATTGATGAAGAGTTTTTTGCCATTGGCCAACTTTTTGACGCCTCTTCGATTCGAGGATTCGCATCCATTCACGAGAGTGACATGCAGCTGATTCCTGATGTCACAACTGCGTGGGAAGATCCTTTCCGAGTCGAAAAGACTCTGATAATGAACTTCGACATCTACAACCCAAGAAACGGCGAGCTTTACCACCGCGACCCACGTCAGGTAGCCCACAAGGCTGAGCGGTACCTGCAGTCCACCGGCATTGCTGACACGGCATTTTTTGCTCCTGAAGCTGAGTTTTTTATCTTTGACGACGTTCGCTACGAAGTGAAGTCAAACACTGCCTTCCACATCGTTGACTCAATCGAAGGTGCCTGGAACTCGGCTAGGAAAGAAGAAGGCGGAAACCTAGGAAACAAGACTCCTTATAAGGGTGGCTATTTCCCAGTCTCCCCCGTTGACCACTTGGCTGACATCCGTGATGCAATCGTGTTAGAGCTAGAGGATGCTGGACTGAGCGTTGAGCGCAGCCACCACGAGGTTGGAACCGCCGGACAGTGTGAGATTAACTATCGCTTTGACACGCTTGTGAAGTCTGCCGACGACCTTCTAAAGTTCAAGTACATCGTCAAAAATGTTGCGCACCAATACGGCAAGACCGCGACCTTCATGCCTAAGCCATTGTTCAATGACAACGGATCTGGAATGCACGTTCACCAGTCGCTCTGGAAAGATGGCAAGCCACTGTTCTATGACGAGGCTGGCTACGGCTCTCTTTCGGATCTAGCACGTTGGTACATCGGTGGTATTTTGAAGCACGCTCCAAGCCTTCTTGCCTTCACAAACCCTTCTATCAACTCTTACCACCGATTGGTACCGGGCTTTGAGGCTCCAGTAAACCTTGTGTACTCCGCTGGAAACCGATCTGCAGCAATTCGTATCCCAATGACTGGTTCGAACCCCAAGGCAAAGCGCATTGAGTTCAGGGCTCCGGATAGCTCCGGAAACCCATACTTGGCATTCGCCGCGCAGCTTATGGCTGGCCTTGATGGAATCAAGAACCGCATCGAACCTCATGAGCCGGTGGACAAGGACCTCTATGAGCTTCCCCCAGAGGAAGCCAAAATGATTCCTCAGGTACCTGGAGACTTAGAGTCGGTTCTGAAGGCACTCGAAGAAGATCACGAGTACCTAATGGAAGGCAACGTCTTCACCAAGGATCTAATTGAAAACTGGATCGACTATAAGCGTGAAAAAGAGCTCAAGCCGATGGCGCAGCGACCTCACCCTTACGAGTTCGAGTTGTACTACGGCGTGTAAGAATTACGCCAACTAGATAAAAGCCGGGTGGGTTTTCCACCCGGCTTTTTCTATTCCAAAAATAGTTTCTGAAATACCGCCCTTGAGCGTCTAGTCACGGCTAGGTAGCCCTCTTCCAGTTCCGTAGCTGAGCCCGGTTCAAATTCCAAAACTCTCGCTATTGCCTCAAGCTTTTGCCTATCAATCGGAAGCTCGTCGGATGACTTACCTAAGGCAAGAACCTGGGCACTACGCACCCTGCTCGCCATAACCCAAGCGTCTTCCAACACCCGAGAATCAGTGGAGTCGACGTGACCAAGTACTACCAGAGAAGCCAATGTGTCGAGTGTTTTGAGGCTTCGCAGTTCCACATTCCTTCCCGCATGTCTCAGTTGCATCAACTGAACAAGCCATTCGACATCGCTAATTGCACCTGGACCCAACTTCAAGTGCCTATTCGCGTCAATGCCCTTTGGAAGCCTTTCGTTCTCGACGCGTGCTTTGACAAGACGCACCGATACAAGCTGCTTACTTGAAAGCTCATCTGGATAACGATATTTATCAATAAGATTCGTGAAGGCATCCCTGAGGCCTTCTGATCCGAACATAGGGCGCGCTCGGAGAAGAGCTTGAAACTCCCAAGTTTCCGCCCACTTTTCGTAGTATCCCTCGTAGGCACTCAGCGATTTTATGCGAGGGCCATTTTTGCCTTCTGGGCGCAAATCCAAATCCAGCTCGAACTCCAAAATTGAATCTTTAACCAAGGCTATAAAGTCGCCGGTGAGGGCCTCTGCCATGCTCTGAGCCTTTGGATCATCGTCCTTATAAACAAGCATTACGTCAGCATCCGAACCGAAACCGAGCTCCTGCCCACCAAGGCGTCCCATGGCAACGATGCTCACATCCAAATCAACACCGGACTTGCGCTTTGCAACCTGAAGCATCGACCCTAGATATATCTCCGTGACCTCACTCAAGGCTCTCGCGATCTGAGGGATTTTTAGATTGCCCAGGGTGGCCCCAATCGCAATCCTCAGCACTTCTCGCCGGCGAATGAATTTGAGCCCTTCGGCGGCCTTATCGGAATCTAGGTTTCTCGCCAGGAATGAAGACGCCTCCGTCTCCAGCGAAGTCATGTCGGTTGGCTGAAGCTTGGATTCGTCCGCGAACCAAGCTGTCGATTCCGGAGTGTACTCAAGCAGCCTCGAAATGTAGACGGAGTTGGACAGCGCCTGCATTAGCCGCTCCGCGGCGCCGGACGAGTCTCGAAGCATCTTTAGGAACCAGTGTTTGTCCCCAAGCAACTCACTCAACCTTCTAAAGCTGAGTAGCGCTCCATCAGGATTCATACCCTCCGCCATCCAACGCAATAGCACCGGAAGCAAAGAGCGCTGAATGGTCGCGCCTCGTGACATGCCCTGACTTAAGGCTTGGAGGTGTCTCATGGCACCCTTGGGGTCTGTGAAACCAAGAGAAACAAGCCGGCTCTCGGTCTCGCTCGCGGTTAGGGATATTTCCCCGGGCGATAGCGCCGCAGTAGCAGCCAGCAAGGGTCGGAAAAAGATCGTGTCGTGGAGACTTGCGATTGATTGCCGACTATTCAGCCACATTTCCCTTAGATCATGGGCGCCGAAACCAGGACTCAGTCCACGAGCGATTCTCCTAAGGTCTGAATCCTGAGTTGGAATCAGGTGAGTCCTTCGTAGTTTCACTAGCTGGAGTCTGTGCTCGATGACCCGAAGCAAGCGGTACTGTCTCTGCAACTCAAGTGCATCATCTCGACCCAACAGCCCGGCATCAGCCAATGCCTGAATTGCGGGAAATGTTCCCGAATCTCTAAGCGTCTCGTCAACAACACCGTGGACCAGCTGTAGAAGTTGAACGGTAAATTCGACGTCGCGCAACCCGCCGCGCCCCAGCTTTATGTTTAGCTCTTTTTCTTCCATGGGTATTTGGTCGATAACGCGCTTTCGCATTTGCCTGGCGTGTTGCACCAGGTTAGAACGCTCTCTATTTCCCCATATTTGGGGCTTTACTTCTAATAGGTATTGATTTCCAAGGTCTTGGTCCCCAGCTGCAAATCTCGCCTTTAGAAGGGCTTGGAACTCCCAAGGCTCAGCCCATTTCGCGTAGTGCGCAGCGTGAGCGGAAACCGTTCTGACAAGAGCCCCGTTTTTACCCTCCGGCCTAAGGTTTGGATCGACCTCCCAAAGTCCCGGTTCAGCAGCCGCCTCGTTAATAACCAGGCCCAGCCGCTGGGCCAACTGCGTGGCGGTAGCGATTGCATACTCCTCTGGGCCATCAGCAACATAAATGACATCGACGTCGCTCACATAGTTCAATTCGTTTGCGCCAGTCTTGCCCATCGCAATTATTGCTAATCGAGTGTTGTCCGATTTTTCTTTGGAGATTCTTCCCTCCGCTATCAGTTCAGACCTTGCCACCCCTAAGCCAGCCTCCAATGCTGCATCGGCAAGTCCACTCAACGCATTAGTAACCTCAAGAACGCCGTCAACAGGATCGGACTGGCCCAAGTCCCAATCCGCTATTGCTAATAGAGCTCTTCGGTATGACACTCGAAGATCTATTCTGGAATCAGATCCGAGAGAGAGGTTAGAAGGCAATGACTGGGCCTTACTAAACAGCGACAGTTCAGAAGGATGACGACTCAGATACTCGGCCAATCCGTCGGATGCTCCCAGGATTGACATCAATCGCTTAGGGCCCGACGAACCGGCAAGCGCCTTTGTTGTAAGTTTCGGATGGTTCCTTGCCAGCTCCAGCATGTGAGCCAGGGCTTTGTCCGGAGCGCCCGAAGACTCGAATGCGGACACGCAGCGCTGGTAGCTTGAACCGAGAACCGTCTCTAGCTCCACCAGATTATCTCTGGCGACAGTCAGCGACTCAAAGCCCAGTCGAACTATGTCACTTAGTGCAGCAGCTCTACCGGTAACCATTTAGAGAGTTTTGAGGTTTTGATCAATCTCATACGGAGTCACCTGAGCACGATAGTCAGCCCATTCGTTTCGCTTGTTTGCTAGAACAAAGTTAAACACCGATTCCCCCAGCACTTCGGCGGCCAGCTCGGAATCTTCAAGTTTTTTTATGGCATGGTCGAGCGACTGAGGAAGAGCCTCGATGCCCATTGCCCTGCGCTCTTGGTGAGAGAGAGTCCAAACATCCTGCTCGGTCTCATCCTCCAGCTGATATTCATTCTCTATACCCTTCAGGCCGGCGGCCAAGAGTAGAGAATATGCAAGATATGGGTTTGCCGCAGAGTCCATTGCCCGATATTCAATTCTCGTGCTTTGAGCCTTTTCGGGCTTGTGAAGCGGTACACGAACTAGAGCACTTCTGTTGTTGTGACCCCAGCTCACATAGCTAGGTGCCTCGCCACCGCCCCACAGTCTCTTGTAGCTGTTGACATACTGGTTAGTAACCAAGGTTATCTCCGGAGCGTGACGAAGAATTCCGGCCATAAACTGCCTGGCGGTGTTTGATAAGTGATACTTCGCCGCGGGATCAAAGAACGCGTTCTTATCGCCCTCAAATAGCGAGAAGTGAGTGTGCATTCCCGAGCCGGGGTGGTCAGTGAAAGGCTTAGGCATGAAGGTCGCATAGACCCCCTGCTCGATAGCCACCTCCTTGATGACAGTTCGGAAGGTCATTATGTTGTCGGCCATCGTTAGGGCGTCAGCATATCTCAAGTCGATTTCGTTTTGACCTGGGCCGCCCTCGTGGTGGGAGAACTCAACCGAGATACCAAGCTGCTCGAGCATGGTGACCGCTCTTCTTCTAAAGTCATGCGCCGTTCCGCCAGGCACATTATCGAAATAACCGGCGTTATCAACTGGAACAGGTTCACCAGACGCGTCTACGCTGCTCGACTTCAATAGGTAGAACTCAATCTCAGGGTGAACATAAAAACTAAAGCCCATCGAAGCCGCCTTAGCAAGGGTCCTGCGCAAAACATTTCGAGGATCGGCCGCTGCCGGTTGTCCATCTGGGGTCGCGATGTCGCAGAACATGCGGGCCGCTGGGTCAACAGTTCCCCTCCAGGGAAGAATCTGGAAAGTCGCAGGGTCAGGGATAGCAAGCATGTCAGCTTCAGAGTTTCTGGCGAGACCTTCGATGGATGAGCCGTCGAATCCTATGCCTTCTGCAAAGGCGCCTTCTATCTCTGCGGGAGCTACAGCCACCGATTTCAAAGACCCGGCGACGTCGGTAAACCAGAGCCGAATGAACTTAACTCCGCGCTCTTCAATGGTTCGTAACACAAACTCTTGCTGCTTGTCCATATTTCCTCCTGACACTGGTAATAGGCTATCGGTTGTGACGTCAATAAAAGTGGCTTTTGGGCAGACGAACCCCGTTGTGGGTGACGTTGCCTATAACCTCGACCAACTTATGAAATGCGCAGAAGCCGCTGCAGGCGAAGCGGATGTGCTGGTCTCTGGAGAGCTTGCAATATCAGGCTATCCACTTGGAGACTTGAGTTATCGCGAGGACGTCATTCATCGTTCTGAAACCGCGCTCCAGAAACTAGTAGAAGCCTCTAGCGACCCTAAGTATTCAAGCCTGTACTTCGTCGTCGGTCACGCCACGCTAGCCGCATCGAAGTCAACGCACATTCAGTCTTCCAAAGCGATCGCCCACAATTCGGCCAGCGTAATTCATGACGGCAAGCTGATAGGCACTTATCACAAGCAGGTGCTGCCCAACTACGACGTCTTTGACGACTGGCGAAACTTCGTGCCAGGTAATCAGGAGCTTATTTTTGATGTGAACGGAACCACCTGCGCGATAGCCATTTGCGAAGACATTTGGGATCACAATTCAACTAGACCAGCGTCCCTCAGAAAAGCAGGCGTAGAGCTGCTAATTGTGCCAAACGGGTCTCCCTACACTCGCAATAAGGCATTGGAGAGGCGAGCAGCGGTCAGGCAGTTTCAAGACGGCTTCGCTGTGGCATACGCCAACCTCTCAGGCGGCCAAGACGAAATAGTATTTGACGGCGGAAGCTTCCTTATAAACCAAAGCGGCGTCGAAATACAACGAGCTGACTTTGAGGAAGGCTGCTTTTATGACCTCGCTCCAGAACTAGAACCGGTAAAGAGCGATGACATGTCAACGCTCTGGAAAGTATTAGTTACCGGCTTACGTGACTATTGCAGAAAGACAAACCAAACAAAATTGGTGCTCGGCCTCAGTGGCGGCATTGACTCCGCGCTCTCCGCCGCTATCGCTGTGGAGGCCGTAGGTGCACAGAATGTCATCGGCGTTGCTTTGCCTTCTCGCTTTTCCTCGAATCACTCGATCACCGATGCTGAAAAGCTAGCGGCTAATCTTTCGATTGAGCTTCGAAAGATTCCCATCGACCCGGTCCATAAGGCCTTTGAATCAGCGCTCCAATTCAGCGACTTAGCCGGCGAAAACCTGCAGGCTAGAATTCGCGCAGTGTTGCTAATGGGCATTTCCAATACCGACAACGCCCTTCTTTTATCGACGGGCAATAAGTCTGAGATCGCAGTCGGGTACACAACAATGTATGGTGACAGCGCTGGCGGCTTCGCTCCCATCAAAGACCTTTTCAAGACCGATGTCTGGAAAATTTCATCGTGGCTGAATGCTCGGGGCGACACCGAGGTGATACCCGAAAATTCAATCACCAAAGAGCCGAGTGCAGAGCTGCGTCCCGACCAAATTGACACCGACTCGCTGCCTGACTATCAAACACTAGATCAAGTATTAGCTCTCCTAATAGAGCACTCGGCAACGATTGACGAAGTAGTTGCCAACGGTCACCCAAGACAACTGGCTGAGAAAGTCGAGGGTATGGTCCGAGCCTCCGAGTGGAAGCGCTCTCAAGGTGCAATCGGAACAAAAACTACGTCGATCGCGTTTGGCTCCGGACGCAGGGTCCCAATTACAACGAGGTTTACTCAACTATGAAAATCAGAACCAGCACTCTTATAGAGCTAAAGAAGAAGGGTGTTCGTTTCGCAGCCCTCACAAGCTACGACATGCACACCGCCAGCATTTTTGATGCCGCGGGCATAGAAGTTTTATTGGTTGGGGACTCGGCAAGCGATAACGTGCTTGCAAACCAAGGCACCGCACCAATCACCCTTGACGAAATGATCCCATTTGGGAAGGCGGTCGCCAGAAGCGCAAAAAACTCTCTCGTGGTTTTCGACTTGCCCTTCGGTAGTTATGAAGTAAGTGCTGAGCAAGCGCTCGTAACCTCTATTAGAGCGATGAAGGAAACTGGTGCTGCGGCCGTGAAGCTCGAAGGCGCAAAGATAGAACAGATTTCTAGGATCGTCGACAACGGCATCCCAGTGATGGGGCACGTCGGTTTCACGCCGCAGACCTTACACGGACTTGCTGGCTACAAGGTTCAGGGAAGAGATCAGGAGAATGCGGATCGTCTCAAGAGTGAGTGCCTGGCAATTCAAAAAGCCGGAGCGTTCGCAATCGTGTTGGAAATGATCCCAGCAGAATTGGCTAAGGAGATTTCTATCGCACTGGAAATCCCGACAATCGGCATAGGTGCCGGATCTGAGTGCGACGGTCAGATACTGGTCTGGCAAGATTTTGCTGGCCTGGGCGACAGGTCACCTAAATTTGTTAAGAAATATCTCAACCTTCGCGAATCACTGCAGGCCGCGGCAGTGGAATACCGCTCAGACGTGCAAAATGGCAGCTTTCCTGCCGTCGATCAGCAGTTTTAGTCTTCCCACTTTTTTCTGTCTTCTTCCCTAAGAGCCTTCGCCCTGGCGATAATTGTTTCAGGACCAGCTTTCGCGCTCTCAAAATCAGGAAACGGCCCGATTCGATCTATCGAAAGGGACTGCGGTCCGCTCTCGACAAGTTGAGTTTTGAGATTAAACCAGAATTCGGGCTTATCGGACAATGTGCCTCCTATTTTGCTAATTCAAAAATAGACTGAACGGATGCCAAAAGCGAGCAACTCCAGTCTTGTCCCGGGGAGAATATCTAAACTACGAACCGTACCTTCAAACATAGCCAAGCCAGAGTACGTTGGAAAGAGTGGCCCCGCTAAGCACACAGGTGGCGACAAGTACGACGAACAGACCATTGAAAAAATTCGCGAAGCTAGCAAGCTGGCGGCTCAAGCGCTCGACACAGTTCTCGCGGCCGTCAAACCCGGCGTTACGACGGATCAGCTCGACCAGATAGGTCATGATTTCCTCATCGACCACGGAGCCTACCCATCAACCCTTGGCTATCGAGGGTTTCCGAAGTCACTCTGTAGCTCATTGAACGAAGTCATCTGTCACGGGATTCCTGATGACACCGTGATTGAAGACGGTGACCTTGTAAACATCGACATCACCGCTTACCTAAACGGTGTCCACGGCGATAACAATGGAACCGTGGTTGCGGGACGGGCATCCGAAGAAGTCAAACTGCTTGTGGAGCGAACTCGTGAAGCCATGATGCGCGGCATAAAGGCCGCAACTCCAGGAAGAGAAGTCAACATCATTGGACGGGCTATCGAGAGCTATGCCAAGAGATTTAACTACGGAGTTGTGCGTGACTTCACCGGTCACGGTGTTGGAACCAGTTTTCACACCGGCTTGATAATTCCGCACTACGACGAACCTTTGTACACGGACCTAATTGAGCCCGGAATGATTTTCACAATCGAGCCCATGCTTACCCTCGGCTCTCAGGATTGGGACATGTGGGATGACGGCTGGACAATCACAACCAAGGATAAGAAATACTCCGCGCAATTCGAGCACACAATTTTGATTACCGAAACCGGCCCAGAAATACTTACGGAGATTTAGATGACACCCATTGCAGTAGGAATTGACGTAGGCGGCACCGGGATTAAGGCGGCACTGGTCGACACCTCAACCGGAGAGCTTGCCTCCACAAGGATTCGCATTGCAACGCCCGATGGCGGGGAGCCGGACGCGGTCGCAGCAGTTTGTAAGGATCTTCTAGGCCAACTTAGGGCTCCGTCTGATGCCAGGGTTGGCGTCTGCCTTCCGGCAGTAGTAGCCCACGGCATTACAAGGTCTGCTGCCAACATCAGTAATAACTGGATAGATTTTGGCGCAGAGGACCTACTTACAGCTGCACTCAATCGAAAAGTGCACGTGCTGAACGATGCCGACGCAGCCGGGGTCGCCGAGATGACCTACGGCGCCGGACGAAATGCAAGTGGAGTGACAATTTTGGCGACCCTTGGAACAGGAATAGGTTCGGCTCTATTTATTGATAAGACACTGGTCCCAAACACCGAATTCGGGCATTTAGATATTGGTGAATACATCGACATTGAAAGCTACGCGTCGTACGGTGCGTTTCAGCGCGACCAAATTTCTCAAGAGCAGTGGGGCAAGCGGCTAGAAAAGTTCTTCGCTCACCTAGAAAAGCTATTTAGCCCGGATCTATTTATAGTTGGCGGCGGAGCAAGCAAATCACACGAAGAGTTTTTCCCCTTCATAAAAGTAAAAACTCAATTAGTACCCGCTGAGACAAAGAATGCCGCCGGCATCATCGGCGCCGCGACCATGGCTGTGCAGTATCTATAAAAGTGAGATGGGTCGGCCGATACGCCGGGTTCTGTAATGCCGAAGCACTGACGGCCATCTATCTCGGCCACAAATTACTAAGTGGCTCTAGCGACCTACCCGAAGACTAAACGAGCAGTCCTTAGCGTCTTCTTACTTGGTCTTGCTCCCGGTGAGGTTTACCTAGCCGAACTAGTCTCCTAATCCGCTGGTGGTCTCTTACACCACCGTTTCACCCTTACCCCCGGAGGGGCGGTTTACTTTCTGTTGCACTATCTCTTGGGTTACCCCAGGTGGGCGTTACCCACCACCGTGCTCTTTGGAGCCCGGACGTTCCTCGGCAATGCCGCGACCGTCCAGCCGACCCATCTCGCAACCAAGACTAGCCTTGAATCAGATGGGCGCAAGAGTTGATGGCGAATGTTTCCACGAAACCAGCGCCAAAGAACCGATAAATACTTATGCCCCCTGGTGCAAAATTTATGTTCCAGTAAGTCGAATCCGCAGACCGTTGAGCCAACTTGGCTATCACCCTAGATGGCATCATGTGCGTAACCAGTACTACGGTGCGACCCTGATTATCCAGAACCGCTTCAGACACAAGTTCTGAAACGCGTTTTTCTAGATCCAGGACTGACTCTCCCCCTGGAGGTCTTTGGCTGGTTGATGCTCGCCACTTGGATACCTCTTGGCTTGACTCAATCTCCATGGAGTCCATGGACAAGCCATCCCAATCCCCAAAGGAAATCTCTCTAAGCCGCTCATCCGGCAAGAGCGTGACGCCTTCGATGCCGGACAGGGCCTCGGCTGTCTGTGTGGTCCGCTTCATAGGCGAGTTGATAATTGATGTCACCGGCGGAAGGTCAAAAAACTGCAGCAGCGGTGAAACCGCGGCGGCAGACAGCATTGCCTCCTTGAGGCCTTTTTCACTTAGCCCGATATCCTCGCCATCACCACCGGCAATCAAATTGGCTGAAGTGCTCTTGGTGCTACCGTGCCTAATAACTACAAGGGTTGTCGGCTCCGTTGTTTGCCTAGGCGCTCGGATGCTTCTTGGCTGCAGAATAGAAAACGGAACAGCTGACGCGTCGCTATGAAAGTCGCCATCGTCCAACGCGGCGTTTGCGTTAGCGTCGGCGAAGGTGTTTTGCTCCCTTGGAATCCACTCAAGCTTCACATCGAAGGCCCCAAGTAACTGACTAGCCTCGAAGACCAGTTCCTTGATCTCGGGGCTCTTCACTTTCCAGCGGCCGCTGAGCTGTTCAACTACCAATTTTGAATCAAGTCGGATGGTCACCAAACGGTGCTCTGTAGTTGTCAAGAACCGAAGGGCAGCAATAACACCCTGATATTCGGCGTAGTTATTTGTCTGGTTGCCTAAAGCTTCGCCAAAGTCCGCAATGGTGCTGCCCGACTCATCCTCAATGTGGACGCCATAGGATGCCGGCCCAGGGTTTCCCCTTGACGCTCCATCGCAGTAGACAAAAATCATTGTTGGGTCAGGTCACTCTCGAACCAAGATTGCACTGCACTCCGGGCAAGTCGCGAGCTCGTCATGAGCAATTGCTCGAATCGCCCCAAGGGCCGTGGAGGTTAGATTCATGTTGCAAGCCCCGCAGGTCGAACCTCGAAGTGACCCAATTGCGGAACCTCTTTTACTCAATCGTTCAAATAGCTCGACAAGGCCGGAATCTATTGAGGATCGGCTCTCATCGGCTTGGTCACGAAGAGCGGACAGTTCGAGAGTAACTCTTGCCAATGCTCTATTCGCCTCGTCGGTTGCCACTTTTAGGTCATCCTGAAGCGCTTCACGTCTGACCTGAGTCTCGAGCTGCACTGCCCTGGACTCCTCGACACGCTCCATTTGCAGTAGCTGTGCTTCCTCAAGTTCGCCCTTGCGCTTCCCGAGGGTTATTAGCTCGTGCTGAATTCCCGTGATTGTCTTTGCATCAGAAGATTGAGTAAGCCGCTGCTCATCTTTAGCAATTCGAGTTTCAACTAACTCAAGGTCAGTTTCCGATCGCCGCAAATCTCGCTCAATTTCTTCATGGCCACTCAGCATCTGGCTTGCCTCAGCGCTCAAAAGAAGAAGTTTTTCACGAATGCTCTCCGATTCTTCCCCGGCGGCAATCGTTGACGCTTCAGCCTCGAGCTTCCGAATTTGAAAGATCTGCTGACTGAAATCCATGAGAACCGGTAGTTGCCTCGGATCTATTTTCATTGCATCACCACAAAATCCCAAGGGTCGGTCGACAAATCACTGACGATAAAGCTAACAGACCCAAACTTATCACTGAGCTGCTGTTTAGCTGTTTCAAGCCACAACCACTCCGCTGCCCAATGCGCGATGTCCATCAGAGCTGGGCCGCTACCTAATTTGCCCTGCTCGATAAAATCTTGCGAAGGGTGGTGCCTCAGGTCGGAGGTGATGAACAGATCTAAATTGGCGCTCTGAGCAATGTCCAGATAGCTATCACCAGCACCCGCAACCAAACCGACTCTGGAGATTAGGCGATCCGGATCCCCCGAAACCTTTATGCCCTGTGCAACTGAAGGCAGCGCTTTAGCTGCCGCTCTAGCGAAATTCAAGAGTGTAGTTGGTTCGCTTAGGGTGCCAGTGACGCCCTGCTTGGTTTCTAAATCGAGGAAATTCAATGAACCCAGACCAAGAGCCTTTGCCAAGGTTTGGGAGACTCCGTCAGAAACAAAATCAGCGTTGGTGTGGGCAGAAAAAACGGCAATTTGGTTCTTGATAGCGAATCCGGCCTCTGCCCCCTTGACCGTGTCCTCACGAAGAGTATGAACTCCCCTTAGGAACATCGGGTGATGAGAAAGAATCAGATTAGCGCCGAGCTGCCTGGCATGCTCCAAGACGTCTATTGTTACGTCGACACTCAGAACCACCGTCTGTATCTCCGCAGTCAGTTCGCCAATCATCAACCCGGAGCGATCCCATTCGGCAACCTCGGATTCCGGCCAGAGCTCATTGAAGTGGTTGACAAGAGAGGATAGCTTTTCCATGTCTTCAGCCAATCAAGTTAGTGCTTCGTGATTTGTGCCGCGCTTCTGGCTTTTAGAGCCGCCAAATCGCGACCAAGCCGTTCGAGTGGGCCCTACCGGGCTCGAACCGATGACATCCACGGTGTAAACGTGGCGCTCTACCAACTGAGCTAAAGGCCCCTCGCGAAATCTTACTACCAAACAGCCGGCTTAGATTAGCTCAAGTGCCTTTTTGTAGGAATCAAGATCTCTGGGCTCCCCCGGTGAGGTGATGAACTTTGCAACCAGTTCGCCAGACTTGGCAATCACAAAGGTGCCTCTAGTGCCATGACCGCGGTCCTCAAGGAATACGTCATAGAGCTTGGTGACCATGCCGTGCGGCCAGAAATCGGCTAGCAGCTGGAACCCGTATCCCTGATCTTCAGCAAACTTTGCCTGAGTGAACTTACTGTCGACCGAGATGGCAAGAAGCTCAACCTCCGCCGATTCAAAGGTGGATAAGTTATCTCTAAGTTCACAGAGCTCTTCGGTGCAAGTGCCAGAAAAAGATAGTGGATAAAAAACAAGGACCACCGGCTTTTTACCTTCAAAATCGCTCAGCGATACGACCTCACCGAACTGATTGGTGAGAGAGAAATCTGGGGCTTTATCCCCGACAGAAAGTGACATTTTTTATTTCCTTTACTTTTTGAACTCATCGACCCTGAAAAACGGACAGGGTGTCGGACAGATTTCTAAGTCCTATGTAGACTTTAGACGCTCACACAAGAGCACAAGGAACCCAGGCCACGAAAAGAGGCTTCAGTGTCACACAACAATCAAGATGCATACGTCCCGCCATCCCCGGACCGCGATCCACAAGAGACAGCGGAATGGCTTGAATCTCTGGATGCGCTTGCCAAATCACACGGGCGAGGTCGTGCAAGAGAAATTATGCAGTCGCTGTTGCGCAGATCGCACGACCTGCAGCTGAATGTGCCTCTAATCCCAACCACAGATTACATAAACACCATTTCTCCTGAAGACGAGCCTGAGTTCCCGGGCGACGAACAGATAGAGCGCACCTATCGCGCATGGATGCGCTGGAACTCTGCGATCATGGTGCACCGAGCTCAGCGACCCGGCATAGCCGTCGGCGGACATATCTCATCTTTCGCCTCAAGCGCTTCGCTTTACGAGGTTGGCTTCAACCACTTTTTCAAGGGTCACGACCACCCCGCCGGAGCTGATCAGGTTTTCATTCAAGGCCACGCATCACCAGGACCTTACGCTCGCGCATATCTGGAGGACAGACTCAGTGCGGAAAAGTTGGACGCCTTCAGACAAGAAAAGTCTCAAGCTGGCGGAGGCCTGCCCTCCTACCCGCACCCAAGGCTTCTTCCAGAATTCTGGGAATTCCCAACGGTGTCGATGGGCCTCGGGCCAATTAACGCGATTTACCAAGCGCAATTCAACCGCTACCTTCAGGGGCGTGGCTTCAAGGACACCAGCGAGCAACACGTTTGGGCATTCCTGGGAGACGGTGAGCTCGACGAAGTTGAGTCAAGAGGTGCGCTGCAGCTGGCAGCGAATGACGGCCTGGATAATCTGACCTTCGTAGTGAACGCCAACCTGCAGCGACTAGACGGTCCTGTTCGAGGTAACGGCAAGATTATTCAAGAATTAGAGAGCTTTTTCCGAGGCGCCGGCTGGAACGTCATAAAGGTCATCTGGGGCCGGGAGTGGGACCCCTTGCTACAGCAGGACACAGACGGCGCGCTCGTTGACCTAATGAACCAAACCCCAGATGGCGATTATCAGACTTTTAAGGCCGAATCCGGAGCGTTCGTAAGAGAAAACTTCTTCGGCAGAGATCCTAGAACGGCCAACATGGTGGGATCCATGACAGACGACCAAATTTGGGGCTTGAAGCGCGGAGGGCACGATTATAAAAAGATCTATGCCGCTTACAAGGCCGCGACAGAGCACAAGGGTCAACCAACGGTAATAATTACCAAAACCGTGAAGGGCTATGGCCTAGGCAAGAGCTTCGAAGGCCGAAATGCCACCCATCAGATGAAAAAACTAACTCTCCAGAATCTCAAAGACTTCAGGGATGAAATGCGCGTTCCTATAACCGACGCCCAACTCGAGTCAGATCCATATCAGCCTCCGTATTACCACCCCGGCAAAGACGCGCCAGAAATCCAATACATGCACGAGCGTCGAAAAGAACTCGGGGGTTACCTTCCTGAACGTAGAAGCAAGTACGTAAATTTCGAATTGCCCACCGATAAGGCTTACGCCTCTCCCCGCAAGGGATCGGGCAGCCAGGAGATAGCAACCACTATGTCCTTCGTGAGAATGCTCAAGGATCTTCTGAAATCTGAAGGCTTCGGCGAGCGAATCTCCATGATCATCCCCGATGAAGCCCGGACTTTTGGAATGGATGCATTTTTCCCAACAGCCAAGATCTACAATCCAAACGGTCAGAACTATCTATCAGTCGACCGCGAGCAACTCTTGAGCTATAAAGAAGCCACCAACGGCCAGATACTGCACACCGGAATCAATGAGGCAGGCTCGCTAGCCGCATTTACCGCGGCCGGTTCGAGCTACTCGACCCACGGACAACCGATTATTCCGTTCTACGTCTTTTACTCTATGTTCGGATTCCAAAGGACAGCCGATGCAATCTGGCTAGCTGGCGATCAGATGGTCAGAGGCTTCATGATTGGTGCTACTGCTGGGCGCACGACGCTTACCGGTGAAGGCCTTCAGCACGCCGACGGTCACTCTCCAGTTTTGGCAAGCACAAACCCCGCCGTTATTAGCTACGATCCTGCCTACGGTTACGAAATGGCACACATTGTTCGAACCGGGATCGAACGCATGTACGGTGGCGAACACCCGGATCCAAACGTCATGTACTACATCACCGTCTATAACGAGCCCGCATTGCAACCCGCGGAGCCTGAGAACGTTGATGTCGATGGCATAGTAAGAGGAATTCACCTAGTGGGCAAAAACGCAGCATCAGGCCATAAGGCAAAGATTCTTGCATCCGGAGTAGCAATCCCGTGGGCGCTTGAGGCTCAACAGCTTTTGCTCGAGTGGGGTGTCTCAGCCGATGTTTGGTCAGTCACCAGCTGGACTGAGCTACGCAAAGACGGTCTAGCCTCGGACGAGCAAAAGTTCCTTTACCCCAATAGCGACCCAACGATGCCATACCTGACAGGCAAGTTAGCAGACTCCGAAGGTCCAACCCTTGGAGTCAGCGACTTCATGCACTCAGTACCCGACATGATCAGGCCTTGGATCTCTGGAGATTACGCAACTCTAGGAGCCGATGGCTTCGGATTCTCTGATACACGAGCGGCTGCAAGAAGGTACTTCAAGATTGACGGTCCTTCGATCGCAGTGAGAGTGCTGGAACAATTAGTTGCGGACCAGAAAATTGATCCTTCGGTTCCCCAGCTAGCTATTGATAAGTACCGGCTTCACGAAGTTGCGGCTGGAACAAGCGGAACAGCCGGTGGAGACGCCTAAGCACCTTGCGTGGCTGAACTCAATTGCCGGAGAGTTAGCAACCGCGACCTTGATTCGGCTTGACGAGACGCTGCCGTGGTATCGAAACATGCCGCCGGTTCGACGGGCGGCGATAGGCGGTGTTGCTCAAACGGGCATCACTAGCTTTATAAGTTGGTACAAGGACCCAAAGGCCCAACCTTGGGTAGCAGCAGACGTGTTTGGCAGTGCACCAAGAGAACTTCTCAGATCGATTTCGCTCCAGGAAACCCTTCAGGTCATTCAAGTTGTCGTGGAGATGGTTGAGGAGACTGTTGTCAAGGAACACCCGGACCTTCACACTGCGGTTCTGAAATACTCAAGGGACTTGGCCTTCAGTGCGGCAGATGTTTACGCTCGAGCCGCGGAAGCCCGAGGTCTCTGGGATGCCAGGCTAGAAGCATTAGTTGTCGACTCAATAATTAGCGGTGAAACATCACAGGAAATTAGCTCCCGCGTCGCCGCTCTTGGGTGGCAGGCGGATGGGGCCGTGGCTGTTTTGCTCGGCTCCACCCCAACAAGCGAGGATCCCGACGGTGTTCGCAAAACGGCCAGGAAACTCTCCGCAGACGTGCTGGTTGGCATTCAAGGTAGAAGGCAAGTTGTTGTAGTTGGACTCATGGCACCGACCAATGATGCAGAAGCCAAAATATACGAAACAGCCAGCGCGTTAGAGCAATACTTTGGATTCGGGCCACTGGTCCTTGGCCCGACAGTCTTGAGTGTCTCCGATGCGTCAAAATCAGCTAAGGCCGCTCTTTCAGCTCTCGCGGTTGCCGCTACCGTCGACTCACCTACTCGCCCCACCCACGCCGATAAACTGTTGCCGGAAAGGGCGCTAGCAGGAGACCCACTTGCTAAGCAAGCAATGCTAGATAAGTACTACACACCTCTTGCGGACTCACAATCTGACCTTCTGACAACCCTTCGGGCCTATCTCGATTGCGGAAGATCTTTGGAGGCAACCTCCAAGCAATTGTTCGTCCACGCAAACACAGTCAGATATCGACTAAAACGAATCCAGGAAATTATTGTTGATAACCCAACTGACCCCAGAGCCGCTTTCATGCTGCAAATAGCGCTCGCACTTGGGGCAATAAACGATAGCGAGTCGGGAGTTAGAAGATGACAATGCAGATTATTGCCTGTCCAGGTCAAGGTTCTCAGACGGCTGGCTTCCTCGTCCCCTGGCTCTCCGAGGTCGAGGGCTTCCGGGCTGTGATGGAGAAATTATCCCTGGCAAGCGACCTTGATCTTGTCAGCCTTGGCACTACAGCGGATGACGCAGAGATCAAAGACACAGCTATAGCCCAGCCACTGATCGTGGCGTCTTCAATTGCGGCCCATAGGACATTGTTTCGAGACTCCCCCATCGCAGGCGTTCTCGGTCACTCGGTCGGCGAATTTGCCGCTGCGGCAATAGCCGGAGTTATTTCGGACGAGGAAGCTATCAGGCTTGTGGCAATCCGTGCGCGCGCGATGGCTAAGGCCGCTGCCGAGCATCCAACAAGCATGGCCGCAATCCTTGGCGGAGACCCTACTGAAGTAATGCTTGCGGTTGGAGCACTAGGGCTTGAGATAGCGAACCACAACGGTGCCGGCCAGCTAGTTGCGGCAGGAGACAAGAGCAAGATAGCTGCCCTAATAGCTTTGCCTCCGGCAAAAACTCGAGTCATTGAGCTCAAAGTGGCAGGTGCCTTCCACACCAGCTACATGGAGCCTGCGCGCTTGGAATTAAACGAGGCAGTAGCGCAAGTTGCCGTAACGGATCCGATAATGAAGCTTTGGAGCAACGTCGACGGTCAACTCTGTGGCAGCGGACAAATCTTTATTGACTCGCTAGTCAGCCAGGTAACATCCCCTGTTCGGTGGGACCTGTGCATGGCCAACCTCCCGGAGGATAATTTCGATTTTATCGAGTTGCCTCCTGCGGGAGCACTCACGGGACTTGTAAAAAGAGCGGTCCCCAATGCGAACCCGATAGCCTTGAAGGTGCCAACTGATTTCGAGAGGGTCACTAAATGAAGCAGCTCCAAGAATCCACTCCGGTTGCCCACACCCGCATTTATGCTCTGGGCGCCGCAAGAGGAAATCAGGTCGTGACCAACGACGAGATAGCTGGGCCGATTGACTCTTCGGACGAGTGGATAAGACAGCGGACCGGAGTGGCAACAAGGACCAGAGCCGCCGAAGATCAATCGATGATGGACTTGGCTGTGGAGGCTTCAAAAGAAGCGATAGCTAAATCTGGCGTTGACCCAAGCGAAATCGGTGCTGTCATCCTGGCCACCATTTCATTTCCATATCAAACCCCGTCTGGCGCCTCGTTATTATCTGAGCTAGTGGGCGCTCAAGGCGCAGCGGCCTATGACATTTCCGCAGCCTGCGCGGGTTATTGCTACGGCATAGCCCAGGCCGATGCTCTAGTTCGTTCTGGATTGTGTAAATACGTTCTGGTGGTTGGAGCGGAGAAGCTTTCAGACTTTATATCCCCAACTGACAGGACCATAAGCTTCCTTCTTGGAGACGGTGCTGGCGCCGCAATAGTTGGCGCTAGCGATCATCCTGGGATTTCAAAGACGATTTGGGGTGCTGACGGTTCAAGCTGGGACAAGGTCGGCATGACCGGATCA